>Ga0214473_10005436_pt1 | contig 15247 bp, 13 predicted proteins | sample RVTome_7_FD_203509 | JGI IMG/M metagenome (GOLD analysis project Ga0214473, IMG submission 203509) | Soil microbial communities from uranium-contaminated site in the Upper Colorado River Basin, Wyoming, United States - RVT98D197 | ecosystem: Environmental > Terrestrial > Soil > Contaminated >... | reverse complement strand
TAAGCACAAAGTCATACTCAGAAAAAGTGGCTTCTGACGAACTTTCTCCTCCAAAGGTATGTATTACACCATTATGAATATTCAGATTTATAACTCCCTCTTCAGGGTTTGAACGAATCGCACCCTCCTCTGCAACTATCACAAGAGGCTCCCTGGTATCATTCTCTCTGTAAATAAAGATGCCTTTAAACCTATCATCTGGCAGCAGTTCCTTAACAAAAAAAACCGTCCCCTTGAAAACCGTCGAGAAGGTTTCTTCCTCAATGGTCATGGAGGCTTTTTTTGCAATTGTCTCATATAATGCCCTTCTAAAGGAATGCACACTCCTGGGCAACAGATAAATACTGATTAAAAAAAGGATTAAAAAACCTGCTGCCGAAAGCATTATGGCAGGTCTTGATACAGACCAGAAATTCATACCACTTCCTTTTAAAACAATCACTTCATTATCCGTTGACATCCTCCCATAAGTTAGAAACACTGCTATAAGAATTGCCATGGGGATGGAGAGAAGCAAAATAGAGGGCTGAAGAAATAAAAATACCTTGATGACATCTACAAGCTCTGCTCCCTTGCCCATAATGAGTCTTGTAAGCCTTACAAATTTTTCCATAAAAAGCACAAATGACAGAAACGATATCGCGATTAAAAAATTTATGAGGAGTTCTCTGAATATTGTCCTGTGGATTATCATGGTTTCCCAGTCTTCTTTTTATACCATTTAGTAGTCATCAGATATCTATTATAATAACAGTTAACCAGATTGCTCTTCAATTTTCAATCTTGTATCTTGAATCCTGTATTTTGTATCATGTAAAAGAAATCTTTGAGCTCTTTAAAATTATTCTAAGGCTGGCTAAAAAAACCATGCTTGATATCAGGCTGATACGAGAAAAAACAGATATGGTTGTAGATGCCCTCAAAAAGAGAGGGGAAGACCCTAAATTACTTGATAAATTACTGAAAATAGAAAATGAAAGGAAGACGCAGATTGGAATTGTTGAAAACCTTAGACAACGCAGAAACGAGTTGTCCGAAGAGATAGGAAAACTCAGGAGAGCAGGTAAGGATTCTCCACCTCTTTTAGAGAACGCTAAAAAAATCTCAGATGAAATAGTCGAAAAAGAACAATCCCTGCGGGAATTAGAGGGTCAGGCTATTCAGGAGCTTCTGATAATTCCTAACATCCCTCATGAATCAGTCCCGTTTGGAAAGGATGATACCGGAAATGTGGAGATAAGGATATGTGGCGAGATACCTCAATTCCCCTTTAACCCTAAAAACCACTGGGAAATCGGCGAAGAACTCGGAATCCTTGATTTTGAAAGGGCAGGAAAGATTGCCGGTACAAGATTCGGCTTATATAAAGGCCCTGGTGCAAAACTTGAAAGGGCACTGATAAATTTTATGCTTGACCTGCACACCAATGAATTTGGATATACAGAAGTATTTCCTCCTATTATTGTAAATAATGAAGCTATGATAGGCACAGGACAGCTTCCGAAATTTGAAAATGACCTGTTCAAGATTGAAAACGATGACAGGAATTTTTATTTAATACCCACAGCAGAAGTGCCTGTTACAAACATCCACAGAAAGGAAATTCTCAGAGAAGAGGAGCTGCCAATCTATTACGCTGCATATACCCCGTGTTTCAGGCGAGAGGCAGGCTCATACGGGAAAGACACGAGAGGACTTATAAGACAACACCAGTTTAACAAGGTGGAACTTGTGAAGTTTGTAAAGCCTGAAGACTCCTATAATGAACTTGAAACCCTTACAAATAATGCGGAAGAGGTCTTAAAAAGACTGGGGATTCCTTATCGAGTTGTCACCCTCTGTACAGGAGACCTGGGATTTGCCGCTGCCAAAACATATGACATTGAGGTCTGGTTTCCCGCTCAGGGGAAATACAGGGAAGTATCTTCCTGCTCTAATTTCGAGGATTTCCAGGCAAGAAGGGCTGATATAAGATTCAAGCGCAAAGGCAAAAAAGGCACAGAGTTTGTCCACACATTAAATGGCTCAGGTCTTGCGATAGGACGTACCTTCGCTGCAATCCTTGAAAATTTCCAGCAGGAAGATGGGTCTGTTATAATACCAGAAGTTCTCAGGCAATTTATGGGAACAGATAAAATAGTTAAGAGTTTGAGAGTTCCGAGTTAATTTTTTTACTGTTCACTGTTCACTGATAACTGTCTTTTTTGGAGGAGTGGCCGAGTGGACGATGGCGGCGGTCTTGAAAACCGTTGTACCGAAAGGTACCGTGGGTTCGAATCCTACCTCCTCCGCCATGAACAAGAAAATAACTATTAATCTGCTTCTCTTACGGCAAATCTATCGAAGTTCAACTTCGATAGATTTAGATAAAAGACTTGTATTTTTTAAAAAAATTTTTTAATATTTATATTAATTTTTTTATATAAAGGGGAAAACTTTGAGGTTTTCAAAAATTCTTAAAACAGCTTCTTTATTTTCTGTAATATTACTAATAATCTTATCTGTTAATTACCAGGCAAATGCTGCTGATAAGGAAAACTGCCTTATGTGCCATAAGTATCGTTTTCTGGGCAGAATTAATGAAGAAGGGAAAAAAGTAAACTATAATGTTGATGAAAACCTTTACGGTCAGAGTGTTCACAGGAATGTCCCCTGCAGAGACTGCCACACCCATATTACCAAACTCCCGCATGACCCCGTAACCGAAGAGGTTAGCTGTGCAAATGAATGCCACATCAAGCCACCCTTTGCCAAGGAGAATTTTTCACACAAAAAAATTATAGAGGTTTATAACAACAGTGTCCATAGTATAAAGCCGGAGGACCCCCCAGAAGTAAAGGAAGCAAAACCCTATTGCAAGTACTGTCACTTTGATCCATTGTATGAAAAGGTTGAAGAAGAAAGGGTTGCCTTTGAAGAAACATTAAGTCGCTGCCTGAACTGCCATGAAGAGAAAGGTGTAACACAAGCCTATAAACACATAACACATCGCCTGCGACACAAGACCTCACGTCCACCACAGGAAATTGTAAAGTTATGCTCTAAGAACTGTCATGAGAATGTTGAACTAATGAAAACATTCAAAGTCTCAAAAGAGAGTTTAGATGCAGTAGAAACTTATAAGCGTTCAATTCACGGCAAGGCGGTAGTACTGGGTTCTCAGGAAGCTGCTGATTGTGTAAGCTGCCACGCCACAAGTTCAATACATGATGTTTATAAAAAAGATGATCCTAAGGCTACAGTGAATAAAGCTAATCTTACAAAAACCTGCAAACAATGCCACGAAAAGGTAGATGAACGGTTTATCCAAATTGATGTCCATTCAAAGATTGCACGCGAGGAAAAACCAGTTTTATATCTTGTAAATATAGGTTTAAAGTTTACTTTTTACGGAACTATCTTTGGTCTTATGGGACTTGCGTTCCTTGAAACAATAAGCAGAAAAAAAGACGGAATCAAATGGCTGTTAAGACACGGTACCACCTGGCGCGGAAAATCAAAACGCAAGCCTAAGGAATGACAATTGACAATTTTTAGGGAGGGATTATGGCGGTTTCTTCTGAGAATATTGAAATTTCTTCTAAAGAAACAGAAGCCGGAGCAGATTATACCTATGTCGAAGGTGTAGGAAATATCCCGAGGGATATGTACAAATATGTAAAGTCAGATCCTCTGGGTGATTTACCCCGATATTCTGTTCATATTGTTATACAGCACTTTCTGATTTTTATAACCTTCCTCACACTGGCTTCAACAGGATTACCTTTACATTTCAGCGATCTATGGTGGGCACCGTACGTGATGTCACTCTTTGGTGGCTCTGATTCAGCAAGACTCATTCACAGAATAGCAGCAGGTATAATGATTATTGCTGCCGTGTATCACCTTATTACACTCATTGCCGGAACTATAGACAAAATTTTAAATAAACGATTTGATATTAAAAAAACCCAGATACCACGTAAAAAAGACCTTGAGGATTTAATCCATGACATAAAATATTTTCTGGGATATGAGCAATACCGACCTAAAATGGAAAAATTCATGTACAAGCAAAAGGTTCACTATTTAGCCATTTTGTGGGGTACTTCTGTAATGGTAACCGCGGGACTAACATTATTAGCACCTGAGACAATGGCAAAGGTCTGGCCCAATCCCCGTTTTTTCCAAGACCTTGCAAGACTGATGCATGCTGATGAGGCAATTATGGCAATGTCAGTTGTGGTCTTCTGGCACTGGTCAAATGTCCATCTTGTGCCGGGTAGATTCCCTCTTCAATGGACCTTTTTAACAGGTAAGATAACAAGGGAACACCAGATAGAAGAGCATTTTTTAGAATACCTGAATAATCTCAAAGAAATACCCGAGGAAAGAGAATACATGAAGAATCTTTTAAAAGAAAAAGGATTTGAGGCGGAAAGGAGGTAACCTTTAATTGCCAGGAGAACCAAAGAGGTTAGAACATCCCAAAATAGTCTATTTAATAGGATTTATATTTAAAATAATTACTCTTTCAGTATTAATAGGAGTCATGTATCATATCACTTTTGCTCCTCACGGGCCAGCACTTCTCGTACCAATACAGAAAAAAATCAAGGAGAGAGAAAGGTCCGCAATCATGGAGGAGATCAAAAAGCAGGAAGAATACGAGGTACACAGACATTTTCACAATATAGTTGATTTCCCTCAGCTTCCTGAGAATGTGCGTCCTGTGTGCTATATATGCCATTCTGACTATCCTCACAGCAAAAACAAAAAGGTCAGGGCACTCCTGAATATGCATACACAGTTCTTTGTATGTGAGACATGCCATATAGAAGAGAGAAAAGGAGCTACCATAGTTTACAAATGGTATAACCCCTTTGACGACAATCCAAGGGGCCCATTTTTCGGGATAAGCTACGACACTGAGACAGGAAATCTTGTAGGGGTTAAGGACAAGTTTTCGAAAATAACTACTTATTTCAAAGTAAGAGATAAACTTGAATTAGCCATCCAGGTACAAGATGCACCTTTAGCCATAGATTACATGAAAGTAAGAGACAAGCTTACCCCTGAGCAAAGAGATAATGTAAAAAAGAAGTTTCATGTAAGTATCAAATCAAAGGGAGCACATGAATGCAAAACATGCCATTCAAAAAACGGAATCCTTGACTTTAGAAAGCTGGGATTTACGGAAAACAGGACGATAGACCTGGAACAGTTGAATATCACCGGCATGATAACCAAATATGAAAAATTCTACATACCAAATCTGTTTAAAGAATAAGAGAGTATTCCTCTCTCGATTACACAGATTTATTTTTAGATTATACAGATGTTAAAGTTTAAGATTAGTCGAAAGGGTTGTTTTTTTGATTGTTAAAAAAAAACTTATTTTTATTTATATCATACTTCTTTTCTCTATTTCCTGCATTCCAAATATCTCCTTCTCTATAGAGTGTATTAACACCCGATTCCTTTTTGATATTAAGCCGAATGCTGACCAGCCAAGCGATATCTCGGTGGGACCAAACGGTGATATCTATCTGGTAGATGGTGTAAACAACAGGATAATAGTGGTTGACAGCGAAGGCAGATGGAAATCTGCCTTTGGAAGCGAGGGCACAGAAAACGGACAATTTAAATATCCGCTTGGAATAGACGTATCTGATACAGGGAAGGTTTTTATTGCGGATGCAGGCAATCACAGGATTCAGGTTTTTGATTTAAAAGGTAATTTTCTGTATATGTTTACTGTCAGGACAGGCTCCAATGAAAAACCCTCAGACCCTGTTGATGTCCTCGCTTCTAAACTCGGGGGTTATCTGTATATATCTGATAATAACAATCACAAGATAAAGGTGTATAAACAGAATGGTACTTTTGAATTCGAATGGGGAAAATTTGGAGAGGGATACGGAGAATTCAGATATCCAGGGATTCTGGCAATAAATCAATACAATGAGGTCTTTGTTGTAGATGTACTGAACACAAGGGTTCAGAAATTTGACCCTTATGGAAAATTTATTAGTGATATAGGCTCCTGGGGCGTGCTTTCGGGTAAACTCTTCAGACCCAAGGGAGTAGCAATAGATAAAAATAACAGGGTATTTGTCAGTGACAGCTACATGGGACTCATACAGGTATTCACCGATATGGGACGCCTTCTCGGAGTTCTCTGTGAGAATAATAAAAAAAGACAATTCATTACACCTGTAGGAATTTATATTGATAGAAATGATAGACTATTAGTAGTAGAGATGAGAGGGAATAAAATTACAGTATTGAAGATATTGGAATGAGAATAAAAAATGAAAAAATCTCTTGAGACCTTGAATTATAGAATCTTTGAACCTTGATATGATATGTTTTTTACATCCAGAAAAACAACATATCTACTTATTCTTCTTTTAAGCCTTGCTTACCTATATTCTCCTGCCTCTGCCCTTGAGACGTCCTCAAAAAGGGATTGTGTGGTGTGTCATATCATGTGGATGGATGACTTCAGGACTGATAAGGAAACCCTGATTGAGTGGCAGCCTGGTAATGTCCTCATGAAAGATACGCAGGGTGTGGTCAGTTCTGAAGAGATATGTTATAGCTGCCACGATGGTTATGTCAACGACTCACGGTATATAGTGTGGAAATATAAGAGGCATAAAGTATTTGTAAAACCATCAAGGAATGTTACAATCCCCCCTGACCTTCCTTTAAGCGTTAAAGATGAAATCTACTGTGGAACCTGTCATTCAGCCCATGGGCTTGGAGCCGCTCCTCATGGTAATGTTCTCGGAGTAACTTCCCTTTTTAGGGTAGAAAATATTAATTCCAGCTTATGTGAATCATGCCACAGAAATGAAGCCGCTTATAAACTTTCTAACGGGCACCCGATACATACAACAACACTCGAAGTGCCTGATACATTATTCAGATTAGGGAGTATAAAGGCAAAAGACAAAAACAGGATAATCTGCCAGACCTGTCATAAAGTACACGGGGCTAAGGGAGAAAAGATATTAATAGTTGACAACAAAAACTCTGAACTATGTGCGATATGCCATGAGAAACAAAAAACTTTAATTGATACAAAACACGACCTGCGTTTAACATTACCTGACGAGAAAAATATAAAACAGCAGTCATTATCTGAATCAGGCCCATGTGGAGCATGTCACACACCACATAACTCTGCAGGCAAAAGGCTCTGGACAAGAAAACTTGAGTCAGGCAATCCTGCATCCCAGATGTGCCTGACATGCCATGGTGAAGACACCGGTTACAAAACTAAACGTGTTGGTAAGTATTCGCATTCGATCAATGTAGAGCCTGTTTCAAAAGCAACGATTCCGGCTGAACTTCCATTATTCTCAGCAGATGGAACAAAAAATCCTGCAGGCAGGGTCCAGTGTTTCACCTGCCATGATGTTCATAGATGGGATCCAAACTCCCTGACTAATAAGGGAGGTAAAGATGCCGAAGGTGACGCATCAAACAGTTTCCTAAGAATATCAAATAGCTTCTCGTCAACTCTGTGTCTGGAATGTCATATCAACAAAAAACAGTTAATAACTTCTGACCATAACCTTGAAGTAACAGCACCAGAAGAAAAAAACATCCAGGGCTTTAATACAAAGGTCTCAGGACCATGTGGTGCATGTCACATCCCACATAATGCAGCATCTAATAGCCTATGGGCAAAAAACCTCTCCCGGGACGAAGATTTTGTTACTCAATTATGTACTGGATGTCACAATAAAAATGGGGCAGCAAAAGAAAAAGTTACAGGAAATTATTCCCATCCTGTCAATGTGACTTCTAAAAACGCTATACTACCTGTATATAACAGTGAAGGCAATAAAACAACTGATGGGAAAATCGTATGTCTCACCTGTCATGAGCCTCACACCTGGGACCCGAATAAATCCATACCCCTCTCTAATTATACATTTAAAAATATGGACGGAGACGCAACAAATAGCTTCTTGAGGATGGAGAACTTCCCATCCTCCGAACTATGTAAAACCTGTCATGCAGAGAAGTCCCTTGTTGACAGAACAGACCATGACCTCAATGTCACCGCCCCTGATGCTAAAAATCTGCTGGGTCAGACTGTAAAGGAGTCAGGACAATGCGGGACATGTCATCTTGTTCACAACAGCCCTAACAAATTAAAACTCTGGGCAAGACCATACGGAGCCATTCCTGTCAGGGAAGATATTATAAATGACTTATGCACGGGCTGTCACTCTAAAGGGAATATTGCAGAAAAAAAAGTCCCCATTATCTCAACCCATCCCGAGGATAAATTAATAAACAATATTATGCGGAATAACAAGGCAGCAATAGATTATGCGCCCATTTATGATAAGGATGGTAAGGAGATAAATGTTGGTAATATTTCCTGCCCCTCATGTCATAACGCCCATCAATGGAATCCCCTGTCTAACCAAAAAGGCACAGGGAAAAACCTCGAAGGTAACGCTACAAACAGTTTCTTGCGGAATGTGAGCTATAACAATATCTGCGTTGACTGTCATGGTATGGATGCCCTCTTCAGATATAAATATTTCCATAATCCGGCAGAGAGAGTAGAACAAATCAAATTGACACCTTACCCCAGAAATTATTAAATAATTTTATTAGACTATAACTAAGTTGTTATTGACAATAAAATAAGGTTTTTTTTAAAATGTGCGGGCGCATTTCCTTAAATAAAGAATAATTTGAAGGAGGCACAGGTATGCTTAAAAAGATATTTGTAGTAATCTTTTCCCTGACATTCGTTATGGCATTCTTCAGTATTGCAGCTGCTGAAGGAGATACAGAATATGTTGGTGCAAAAAAATGCAAGGCATGCCATATGAAGCAGTATAAGTCATGGGAACAAACAAAGATGGCAAAGAGCCTTGAGAATTTAAAACCCGGTGTGTTACCAGAAGAAAAGAAAAAAGCAGGACTTGACCCTAATAAAGACTATACCAGCGATAAGGATTGCCTGAAATGCCATACAACAGGCTATGAAAAGCCAAGTGGATTTAAAAGCATGGCAGAAACACCTGATTTAGCAGATGTTCAATGTGAGGCATGTCATGGACCCGGGGGCGAGTTCACAAAAATAATGAAGAAGAACAAGCAATTCAAGCTAACCGAGGTGAAGGCTGCAGGCTATGTATTTCCAAGTGACCCTGAAGCTGAAAAGCAATGTCTTGTATGTCATGGGGGAGACAGTCCTTTTAATGAAAAGGTTGATCCCAAATACAAATGGGATTTTAAAGAGAGGATTAAAAAGACTCACGAGCACTTCCCTCTAAAATACGAACACTAAAAATTATTTTAAAGAATAAACAAAAAAGGGTCTGGATTTCTCCAGACCCTTTTTTGTTTCAAGAAAAATTATTCCTTTATCTTTTTCATTTTCTTTTTCTCTATCAGTCCTCTACTCACTACTGATTTTAGTTGATTTAATAGCTCTTTTGATTTTTCATCAATCTGTAAGAAATCAAACTTATGCCACGAATCAGCAATCTCTCTATATAATGCATTTATTTCTTTTACCTTTGCTGGGTCTTTGTCAGAATAGAAAATCCGAATCCAGTTCTTATAGCCATGAGAAACATTTAAACGTTGCAGGATTTTCTCCGCAAGTTCCGTTGCTTCGGGATAGATTTCAGTATCTTCATTATGACATGCCTCACAGGTTCTTGCTATGATAGAGGTATAATAAATCTCAGAATTTGCAGAGCCATGACATGTTGCACAATGTGGTCCTTTACCCTCTTTCATCAGTGCCTTGAAATGTTTACTTTCGATAAAATTCTTTAAAACACCCTCGTGGCACTTGCTGCTACCGCAGGTCTGAGGTATCTCTTTATAAAAGACCTCCCCTGAAACAACCGGGGAGGAAAAGCCATCTTTATGTGCAGTATCTTTATCTGTCTTTGCAGGGTCTCCACCGTGACAATTAACACAGGTAACACCGGCTATGTCATGAGTAGAATTTTTCCATGTATTATAATAATCAAATAACTTCTTATTCTGAACGCGGAATTTTTCATCCTTGTGGCAGTCAATACATGCATCTTCAGCATATATATTTGACGTTGCCAATCCGATGAAAACCACAGTTAAAAATATAAACTTTATTCTATATAAACTTTTCTTAATAAACATAATCATCCCCCGTGTCTTTCTTTTTAATTATGTATAACATGTCTTAACGATTCCCTCGGTATGTATCGTTTGGCACATACATCGAGACAGAGCCTTATTATTTGCGGGCACGCAACTCGCCTGTCTTTACAGCTATAGCAATTTTTGATAGTACTGTAAAGATTAACATTCCTACAGCCCATATGCCAATAGAAATCCAGAGCTCAAGGGCATTCGGGAAATAGTCGTATATCTCACCCATGGTGCTCGGGATAAAGCCAGGGAAAACCAGACCCATTCCTTTTTCTATATACACGCCTGCAAATATTAATACACAGGCTAAATTAAGTGTAGGAAGTCTCTTCCTCGTCTTTGGAATCAATAACAATAAAAATGCAATTGAATTAAATACGAGAGCTGTCCATATCCATGGCACAAGCTGGTTGTGCCCGTGCAACCCGTACCAGAGATAATCCAGTGAAGCAATGTGCGCAGTAGCAGAATAACGCTCCTTAAATAATTCAGATATTAAGAAAAAGAGATTCAGAGCCATGGCATAAGTTATTATCTCACCAATCTTGAAAAGAGCTTCATCTGTAACCTTAAATCTGGTTTTTCCCCTTATAATCTGGAAAAGTATGAGCATAAAGGCAGGTCCTGAGCAGAATGCTGAGGCAATAAACCTCGGCGCTAATATTGCTGCACTCCAGAAGGGTCTTGCCGGAAGTCCTACGTATATAAAAGCAGTGACTGTATGGATACTGATTGCAGCAGGAATAGAGAATAAGATAAGAGGCCATGTTAATTTCTTGTTGAAAGGTTGGCCCGTATAGAGCTTATAGAATGTATATGCTACTAAGAATAGATTCAGGAACAAATAAAGATTCAATACGAATACATCCCATGCTAAAATAGATTGGGGAAAATTAAAAATGCCAATTTTAGGAATGAGGTGCCAGAATCTTTCCGGGCTTCCCATATCAAATGTAACAAACATGAGGCACATTGAGACCGCAGAAACTGCCATTATCTCACCGAGTATAACAATGTCATGGATCGGTTCATGGTGATAAAGATAGGCGGGGACAACTAAAACAACCGCTGCAGCAGCCACTCCAACTAAAAATGTAAAATTGGCAATATACCAGCCCCATGAAACCTGGTCCCTCATATTAGTTGCAATAAGTCCTTGCTCAAACTGTTTAAAAAGGAATATCATCCCTACTATCGAAAGGAAGAAAAGCACTGCTATAAGGAGCTTATATGCCTTGCTTCCGGTTAACAATACCTTGAATATTCCTTTTATTGCGTCAAACATAACATCTACCTCTCTTAAATATCACTTTTAGCTTTTGACTGATGAACCCATACTGAAAAAGTAAAAGAATTTTGGATTAGTACCTAAATCTTCTTTTAACCTGAAAACCTTCATATGCTCAAGGATATATCGTAATTCACTCTTGGGGTCAAGCATATTACCAAATTTTCTTGCTCCGACAGGACAAATTTCAACACATGCCGTATATCTACCTTCCCTCGTCCTCTGGATACACCATGTGCACTTACCAACTACCCCTTTGTATTGTGGTCTGTTTCCGAGATAATGCATATCAGGATTCAATTCTTCTTTTGGAATATACGGTTTGCCCCAGTTAAAATGTCTCGCACCATACGGACAGGCTGCCATACAATATCTACAGCCGATACACCAGTTATAGTCAACTACTATCATCCCGTCGGGTTCCTTCCATGTAGCCTTCACAGGGCATACCTTTACGCATGGTGGGTTTTCACATTGCTGGCATTGTGTAGGCACATAGTAATAACCTTTTTCAGGAACTATTTCAGGATTGTAATAAGCATTTCCCTCTTCCATATTCAGCCATTTCTCATTCTTCCTGAACTGCAGGTTCACTATCCAGTGAACCTCCGGATTTCTGGAAAGGTTATTCTCCTTTACACATGCATAAACGCATTTTCTGCACCCTATACATCTTGAAAGATCAATGGCATATCCAAACAGCACATTTTCCATAGGAGGTGTTGCCCTCACAGTAACATCTTTACCATATTCCTGTGATAACTTCTTCTCTAAATTTGCAAGAATATTTTTTAATTCATCTTTATCAAGTCTTGTAAAATGCTGTCTGAAATATTCTTCCCAGATGGAGGCATCAGTATTTCCGAAAGGAAGTGTAAGAGTAGCCGCACCTGCTGCAAGACCGGTAAGAAACTTTCTCCTTGTTATCAAGCTGTTACTCCCTTTATTATTGTGTTCGCTGTCTGTCATTATTTTGTCTCCACGATATTAGTTTCAGTAGATATCATCTTTACATCCTTCGGCTTTCTTGGTGGAGGTTCAGGCATTACAGGTTTGAATGGAGGGTCATGAGGGTTATGGCACTGTGCACAATGCATGTATTCTTTCACCCCATTCCAGTAGCCTGTTCTCTTGCCGTGAACGCCCATCTTCCATTCCCTGTAAATCTTCTTATGGCACTGCTCACATAATCTATAGTATTCCTTAAAATTAACCAATTTACCATTTATAAGTCTTAACTTATCTCTGTTGTTAGGGCTATGACAGTCAAGACACCATCTGTTTTCAGAATCATGATTTATAAACTTACCTGGTGTTATATCATGCGGCTCTATCATTTCACGCCTTTCAGGATTAGTTTCCCAGTCTTTATCGTGGCACTCAGAACATGGGAATATTGTTAATTCCTTCATGGGTGCAAGATATTTCACTATCTCTTCTACGGGTCTATCAAAAGGAACTTCTTCTTTAGGGGTTTCGTGTGGAGTTTCTTCATGGACGGCATACGCAATGTTTAAATCAGAAAACAAGAGTACAAAACCTGTCATAATAAACCACAGTATGACAAAGTTTACGTATCTCATTTATCGGCTCCTAATTCAATGAGGCTAAGTTTTATGAGGCTTGCGGATTCTATTTGACACTGGTTTTTAACCTTACTTGAATACCTTACAGATGTCAAAATAAAAAAAATTATCGTATTATAATTATATTTTATAATATTATTTTAAATCAATATCCTTTCCTTCTCTTTCGGTAGGGAATAATAATCATAAAAGAAAAACTTTTATTGTTTTGTATTAAAATCTAATGTATCCTTTGTAGAAAAACACAGATGAACTCAGATATAAAAAAACAGATTAGCACAGATAAATCAAATGAGCAAATTATCAAAAAATCCCCTTAAAATACAGTCTATGTTTTCTTCTATTGCTCCAAGGTATGACCTTCTTAATAGATTATTGAGTTTTGGCAGGGATACCTACTGGAGGAGATTTGCAGTAAATCAACTACCCCATATTGAAGACGGAATGTTTCTTGATGTGGCTACAGGCACAGGCGATGTCGCAATAGAAATAGTTAAACATATCCCAAACTCAAGGGTAATCGGGACGGATTTTAGTGAAGAAATGCTCGAGCTGGGGAGAAAGAAAACAATAAAAAAGGGCTGTCAAAAGCAAATAGAGCTCCGTTTCGGTGATATTACCTATATGCCTTTTAAGGATAAAACATTTGACGCTGCAATAATTGCCTTTGGTATCAGGAATATCTCTGATTACAGAACAGGAATTGGCGAGATGGCAAGAGTGGTTAAAGAAGGGGGCAAAGTAGTGATTTTAGAATTTACCCCGTTAGAAAGAAAGCCTTTCACCCCGTTAGAAAAGCTTTCTAACGGGGCAAGCCCAAGCTTTCTAACAGGGTTTACTAGTCTCCAAAGTCGGTTTTTAAAATTTCCATTCCGTCTGTATCTCTCAAAAGTTTTGCCTGTCATAGGTGGAATAATTTCAGGCAGAAAAGGTGCCTACAAATATCTCTCAGATTCGGTATTAGACTTCCCCAACCCGGATGAACTTAAAAAAATAATGGAAGAGACAGGGTTAAAAGAGGTTAAATATTATACTCTGACGTCTGGCATTGTGGCAGTGCATGTGGGAATAAAATAGGGAACTAAAATCCCCTCTCTTGCCCGCCCCGTCCCGAAGCGTCGGGACGAGGCCGGGGATGGGAGGGGATTAATGGGAGGGTGAAAACATGGCTCGTTTTGTTATTCAGGAACATCATGCAACTCATCTGCACTGGGACTTCAGGCTTGAAAAAGATGGAGTTCTTAAAAGCTGGGCTGTGCCAAAGGGTCCTCCGGAGGAAAAAGGAACTAAACGACTTGCTGTCCAGGTTGAAGACCACGAGATAAGTTATATAGATTTTGAAGGCACAATTCCAGAAGGTCAATATGGTGCCGGAACAGTAAAAATCTGGGATAAAGGGACCCATCAGATAGAATCAGAATCCCCCAGGCGCATTGTCTTTGAATTAAATGGTAAAAAATTAAAGGGCAAATACGCCCTTGTGCATCTAAAAGAAAAACAATGGCTTTTGATGAAGCTTTAACACTTGTGAAAAAGTGGAGAGTAGAAAGTAGCAAGTAGCGAGAAAAGTAAAAAATTAAGAATCTAAAATCTCTCTACTCGTTACTCTCTACTTGCTACTTTAACCTTATCATGAATCCAGAAGAGTTACTCAAAGAGGGTTTAAATCAGATAGGTTTTTCCTGCTCTGAAGAACAAAAGAATGCCTTTATGACCTTTCTCTCTGAACTAAAAAAATGGAATAGGGCATACAATCTTACTGCTTTAAGGACCGATGAGGATATAATAATCAAACACTTTCTTGATTCTCTGCTTTATCTGAAAGCCATCCTTAAAGAAAGTTCACAGTTACCAGCCTTCGACCCGAGCTCAGTCCGAGGGTTTCCCAGTTCACAGTTAAAGATCTGTGATGTGGGAACAGGCGCTGGCTTTCCGGGAATACCGATTAAAATCATTATGCCAGATATAGACGTCACCTTTATTGAACCATCAAGAAAAAAATCTGCTTTTCTCAGACATATCATAAGGGTAATAAAGTTAAATAAAGTAAATGTTATTGATAAGAGAATAGAAACTCTCGGGAAAAATTACGAAAAGACCTATGACGTCATTGTTTCAAGAGCTACTTTTAAGATTAAGGATTTTCTTAAGAAGGCATGTCCTTATGTTAAAGAACATGGCAGACTTGTATTGAGCAAAGGACCAAAGA
>Ga0214473_10005435_pt1 | contig 15247 bp, 10 predicted proteins | sample RVTome_7_FD_203509 | JGI IMG/M metagenome (GOLD analysis project Ga0214473, IMG submission 203509) | Soil microbial communities from uranium-contaminated site in the Upper Colorado River Basin, Wyoming, United States - RVT98D197 | ecosystem: Environmental > Terrestrial > Soil > Contaminated >... | reverse complement strand
TGCGCCGTGAAAGTGTTCGCGAACAAGTTTCTGCGATGGCACCTTCGGGTAAGGGTTGTCGAAAACTCATGCACGTGCTATTCCATGCGGTGCAACAAGCAGCATAAAAGTGCGAAACTCGAACTAAGAACTTGGGGTGAAAGCCCGCGGCTTGTGTCTCCTGTGACCTGTCGCGCGGACACTGCGCCCGTCAATCGGCGACATTCGCCTCGACCGCTGGCGATGAACGCAGGGCCGTGAACACGATCTTGGGAGCGGTAGCGGCCGGGTTCCCACGCGCCGGGACCCGCCCGCGATCCGCTCGCCAACAGACCCGTCGTAAGGAGCATTACTCGCCCCTTTCTCGTCGGGAATTCTCCATCGAGACTACGAGCGCGGGCAAGCGGCTTGGTCTGGTGCCGAGGAATCCCCCGCGACGCAGTTCCACTTCCCATTGCCAGACCGTGCATTCCACGCCGGTTCACCTCCTTTAGCCAGAGGCGCTAACACATCGTCCATTGGATCGTCGTAGGGTTTGGCGTACGCCGGCGCGAGTGCCCCCAGCCCTCCGGGCCTCCGCCGGTTCTACGCCCTTCAAGGACAACCCCATGAATGCATCAACGACCTTCGTCGAATCAACGGTGGCTGCCGGGCGGTGGAAACGCCGGATCATCGCCCTAACCGGGATTGTGGCCATCCTCTTCGTCGCGTGGCTCTGGATCACCCACCTGTTCACTTCCCGTTGGGAAGGATACGCCGCCGCGCTGCGCGCCGACGGAGCGCCGCTGACATTAGAGGAAATCGAGGCCAGCCGCTCCCGGCTTCCCGAAGATCAAAACGGAGCCATCATCGTTCAAGGCCTGTTCGAGCGCCTGGAATCCCTCAAGCGGGAGGCGGGTGCGTCCGTCCTAGTGCTGGGCGCGGAACAGCCGGTCGTGGATTTCCTGGCCGGACTGCCGACCGCCTCCATTCAACCGACGCGCGAATTCCGCGAGGCGCACCGCGATCTGTTAGACGTACTCCGCAAGCTGCGTGACAGACCCACCGGCCGGTTTCACCTCGAAAGGGGACGGACGGCCATCGAGTCGCTCCTGCCTGAAATGGGCCCGGTTCGAAACGCGAGCAAGCTGCTGCACCTTGACGGGCTGATGCGACTGGTCGACGGAGACATGCCCGGGGCTTCGGAGAACATTATCGTCAGCCTGCATCTGGCCGGCACGCTGGACGAACACCCCACGTTGATCGGTCGCCTGGTGCAGATGGCGGTGGAGAACCAAGCGGCCCGGCTCCTGGAAGCCAGCCTGGCGGCGGGCCAATTCGATGATGCCACATTGGTCGATTTGTCCCATGAATGGGACCGGCGAATTCGCACCGCTACGTTGCAATGGGCGCTGTGGGGCGAGCGGGCCATTTTCGTGGAGACGTGCGACGACCTGATCGCCGGGCGACTGCAATATCCCAATCTCACCGAGAAACCCAGCTTTCCTTTCATTCCCGACGCCCTCCTTCGCGTCAATCAGCTTCGCGGCACGGACCTTTGGACAAAGTACATGGCCGATCTCCGGACGACTTCGCGACCAATGGAAGTCACCGCCGGCTTCGAGCAGACCATACAGCAATTACCCAAGACGCAACTCGTCGCCCGCGCGCTCCTGCCGTCCATCGGCCGGGCCATCACGCTTCACCTCCGGATTGAGGCCGAACTCAAGAGTGCCCGCTGCGCGTTGGCCGCGGAACGTTTCCGCCTCGCCCAAGGGCGGTTTCCCAACACGCTGGGCGAATTGACGCCGACGTTTCTTGACGCCGTACCGCGAGATCCGTTTATCGACGCGGAGTTGCGATTGGCTGTCAATGATCAGGGAATCACGATCTATTCGGTTAACAACAACGCGATCGATGATGGCGGCTCGCTGGCGCCCGTCAAGACGCGGGGGCGAGATACGCTGGACATCGGCTTCCGATTACGCCTGCCGTCAGAACGCACGCTTGTTTTCCTACCCGCTGAGGAACAATGATTGACCGGAACGAACGGGAGAGAATACCATCAGACCTACACGTCTTCGATGGGCTGATCCAGATCTGTCACCGGCAATTCGATATCGACAGCCCCGGTACCAACGACGGCCTTCTGCTGGTGCAAGGCCATACGCACCACTTTCGCCGCGCGCTTCATCGGCCTGACGTACACCGCATCGCCGGGTCTGAGGGCGTAGATCCATTTGGTCCAGGAGTCAAACGCGGCGCGGGACTGCTCCAATCGACGCTGCTGCTCTTCGAACCGTTCCCGCTCGCGGTGTGATTGCAACGCCGCCTCCCTCGCCACGCGCCGGGCCTCTTCGGCTTCCCGTCGGGAGCGCAGAGTCCCCGCGATGGCCTTGTTCAGCGCCTGCGTCGTATCGTCAAGGTACTCCTTAGCTTGCGACACCAACCGCGCGGGCATGCCCAGGCGCTTGGCGATGATCAGGGCGTTGCTGTTTCCCGGCTCGCCCATCCGCAAGTGGTAAGTCGGCTTGAGTGATTCCGGATCGAACTCGACGGCGGCGTTGTCCACTCGCGGAGTGGAGTAGGCCACGGCCTTTAAGGTGGAAAGATGCGTGGTGACGACGGCCTTGGCGTTAAGGCGCAGCAGTTCCGCTATAATCGCCCGCCCGATGGCCGCCCCCTCGTCGGGATCGGTGCCGGCGCCCAATTCATCAATCAACACAAGCGATTGGGGCCCGCAGTGTCCGAGGATGCGCAGGTGGTTCGCCAAATGGGAACTGAACGTTGATAGGGATTGTTGCAAACTTTGTTCGTCACCGATATCGATGAAAATCTGATGAAACACCGGCATTCGAGAATCCGGTCCCGCCGGAATGGGAATGCCGCATTGCGTCATCACAGCGAGCAGCCCGACCGTCTTGATGGTCACCGTCTTCCCGCCGGTGTTGGGACCGGTCAGAATGAGCACGTCGAAGTCCTCCCCAAGTCGAACGTCAATCGGCACGACGGATCGAAGCGGTTGCCCTTCCTTTTCCTCTTTCGCGAAAAGCTCCAGCAAGACCGGATGCCGTGCATCATGAAGATCGAGAACGCCCTGGTCGTCGATCTCCGGGCAGACGCACGCGCGCGCCTTGGCGTACCGGACTTTGGCCGCGATGAGGTCCAGCACGCCGACGGCCCGCAGCGTGGTCAGAATCTCGCGGGCGTTGGCGCTCACGCGTTGCGTCAACAACTTGAGAATGCGGGTGATTTCCTTGCTCTCCGAATCACGTAATTGAATAATGCTGTTGTTCAACTCCACCGATTCGGCCGGTTCGACGAACAGCGTCGCCCCGGTGTCCGAACTTCGGTGAATGATGCCTTGAATCCGTCCGCGATACTCGGCCTTGAGCGGCAACACCATGCGATCGTTGTGAAACGTGGACTGCGCATATTGCAGCATCCGCGCCAAACTCCCGTGCCGCAGAATACGATCGAAGACGCCTCGAATTTTGCCCTTGGTCGACTCCATCGCCGAACGTATGGATGCCAGCTTCGGGCTGGCGTTGTCGTTTACCTGGCCGCGGGGATCGACGGCCTCATAGATGGCTACCGCAATCGAGCTCAGATCACTGATTTGATTGCGCAGCTCGATGAACGAAGGGACCGCCTCGACAATCCGCCCCAACCAGCGGCACAGCTCCGCGGTGGCCGCCAGGGTTTCGGCCACTTTGGCCAGCGCATCAGCCTCCAGCGGCGCGGGGAAGACCGACGCCCGAACATACTCACGGACATCGTAGATCCCTCCCAGCGGCGGTAGACCGTGCGGATCAGCCGCGGTCAATAATTCCCGCACCTGTCCCAACCAGCGTCGGACGACTGCGGGACGAACCGTGGGGGTCATTGTCCGGGCGAGGTGCTTTCCCAGAGAGGTTGCGCAACGCCCAGCCAGCGCCTCGCGGATGGCGTCGAATTCGAGCTTGCGCAACGTGGTTTCGTCCACCGTCGTCCGCATGACAATTCACAGCCCCCTGTCAACCCGCCCGAAAGCGTCCGAATTTGTGCGGGATTATATGTGGCCCCGGCTAATGGCGGGCTATAATACACCGGACTGTCGGGGAAGATACGTAGGGTGAGCCGAGAGGGGATGGGGCCGTGGGCATGAAGCCGCTCGGGGTCGGAAGCCGGTTGGGTAGTAGGACGGCATGCGCGCTTTGGGTGGCCGTCGGCGCGTCTGGGCTTTGCACAGCGATTTCCAATGATGTGCGCGCTGATTTGCCCGGTCACTATGAACTGGCGGACCTCAAAGCGCTGGAACAGGCATTCGTGGAACTGGCCGAGCGCGTCCGTCCTGCCGTCGTGGCGATCCGCACCTATCGAACGCGCGATACGCAGGAGAAATCGTCGCGCGTCGTACTTCGACCCTTAAGTCAGGGCAGCGGCTTTGTCTTTGATCCCCAGGGTTACATCGCCACGAACCGGCACGTCGTTGACGGGGCGGACGTGGTTTCCATCATTCTCCATGACGGGCGGCAGCATGACGCAACGCTTGTGCAAAGCGACGTGCGAAGCGACTTGGCCGTCTTGCGCATCGATGCCGCCGATCTGCCGGCGGTCAGGTTAAGCGATGAAGCTGCGGTCCGCGTGAACCAGTGGGTTTTTGCCTGTGGAAACCCGTTCGGTCTGGCCAACGACGACGGCCAAGCCTCCATCACCTACGGCGTCATCAGCGCGCTGGGTCGGCAGATGACGCAACGCCTCGGCGCGGATCCGGAGAAGGAATACTACGGAAACATGATCGAGACGTCGGCGGCGATCAACCCCGGCAGTAGCGGCGGCCCGCTCTTCAATCTGGACGGAGAGGTAATCGGGGTGGTCACGGCCATCGAAACAACGACCGGCGTGAACGAGGGTCACGGCTTCGCCATACCCTTCGACCGTAACATCCACCGAATCATCGAAACGCTGCGTAACGGCGAGGTGGTTCGCTATGGGTTCCTTGGCGTCTCCGTGCGCGACGTGGAAACGGCGGTCTCTAAACTGGTGGTGGACGGGCAGACGTATCGAGGCGCGTTGCTGGACGAGGTGAACGGTAGTGGAACTCCGGCGGGTCGGGCGGGGCTTTTGAAGGGCGACATCGTGATGGAGTATGACGGAAAGCCGGTGGAGAATTCGGATCATCTGGTGCGGTTGGTCGGCTTTACGCCGGTCGGATCGACGGTGAAGGTCGTGTACATACGGAATCTCGTCAAGCGGGAGACCAACGTTTCCGTGGGCGATCGGTTTGAATTGCTCGATAGCTTAAGCGAAAACAAATAGGCGTAGAGCACTCAGGCCGGGCAAGAATCGTTCCGGATAGCGGTCATTCGTCCGGTAGTGCCATCGGGCAACCGCGTTCGACACCGGCCTTCGCTTTCCGAGAATAGTCGCGAGTGCCTTGAGAATCCCCAAGCTCCCCCATTCCTGGACCGTTACACCTAGAAAAGCGATCCAGATCCAACGTGATCTGGCGTCGAAAGTCCTAAGAGTCGGAGAGGTTGAACTACCTCGTTTCATTGCCGGTGCGGACGCGGCGTTTACCGATTCAAACGAAGATTGCCTCGCGGGCGTGGTCCTTTGGGACGCGGTGGACGAGGTCATCGTCGAACAGCACACCGTCCGTAGACCCGTTCGATTCCCCTATGTTCCCGGACTGTTGTCGTTCCGCGAGGCGCCCGCGGTTCTGGCAGCCTTGCGCAGGTTCCGGCAAGGTCCCGATGTCGTGATTTGCGACGGGCAGGGATACGCTCATCCGCGGCGATTCGGACTGGCCTGCCATGTTGGCGTAATCCTGGATCGACCCACAATTGGCTGCGCAAAGAGCGTACTGATTGGGGAATTCAAGATGCCCGGCCGCTCACGAGGATCATCGTCACCCCTCATGCACCACGGTGAACCGATCGGCGTCGTGCTCCGTACGCGCGACGACACCAAGCCGGTTATCGTAAGCGTGGGTCATCGACTCTCGCTCCCGTCGGCCGCTGAAATCGTCATGACGTGCGCGAAGCGGTTTCGCTTACCGGAACCGACGCGGCTGGCGGACAAGCTTGTCGCCCGGGCGAAAGAGGAACAACCGGCGCGGCGGGCTTTTCCGCAAGAGACGAATGATTAAGGATCACCCCGTGCGACGGCGTTATCGAAGAAGAACCGATCAGTCGCAGGAAATCATCGCGCCGACTTAAGTCCGCGGCTCGAGAGAGAGCCGGTTCGTTCGCTACAGGCGAAGGCAGACGATTTTGGGTTCGGTGTAGAAGCGGATCGCCTCGTCGCCGCCCTCGCGCCCGACCCCGCTTTGCTTCATGCCACCAAAGGGGACGCGAAGGTCTCGGAGCAACCAGCAATTGACCCAAACAGTTCCGCACTCCAGCGCGGCGGCCATACGATGTGCTCGTGACACATCTGCCGTCCAAACGGAGGCCGACAATCCATAGGCGGTCTGGTTCGCCCACGCCAGCACCTCCCCTTCCGATTCGAAAGGCATGACGGTGACTACGGGTCCGAAGATCTCCTCTTGGTTGACTCGGCAGTCCGGCGTCGTGCCGCTGATGACGGTCGGTTCAAAGAAGAAACCGTCTCGACAGCGGGCGGGCAACAATAAGGGAGCGCCGCCGCCGCAAAGAACCCGCCCGCCCTCCTTTTTCGCCAAATCCACATAAAAGCGGACTTTGTCCCATTGCGCCCGCGAAACCAGCGCCCCATGTTCGGTCGAATCTTCCAACGGATCGCCAATGCGGATCGCCTTGGTGGCCTCGACAAATCGATCCACAAACTCACCAAAGATCGCCCGTTGCACGAACATCCGCGAGCCTGAAAGGCAAACCTGACCCTGATTGGCGAACGACGAACGAAGACTCTCCTTTAAGGCCGTCTCCAAATCCGCATCCGCAAAAATGATGTTGGGGTTCTTGCCGCCCAATTCCAACGCCACCCGCTTGAACATCGGTGATGCCGTGCGGGCGATCTCGCGCCCCGTGACCGTCCCGCCCGTAAACGAAATCGTCGGAACGTCGGGATGGGCAACGATGGCCGCCCCCACCTTCGGGCCGAGTCCGTGAACGATGTTCAAGACGCCGGCCGGCAAACCGGCCTCTAGGCAGAGTTGCGACAACAGAAAGGCCGTCATCGGCGTGACCTCCGACGGTTTGGCCACCACGGTATTGCCCGTGGCCAGGGCCGGTGCGACTTTCCACGTCAGCAGATACAGCGGCAGATTCCACGGGGAGATGATTCCCGCCACACCGCGCGGCTTGCGCAGGGTATAGTTTAGCGCCGTGGTATCGGTGACGTAGGATTCGGAACGGGACTGGAGAATCGTACTGGCGAAGAAACGGAAGTTGGCCGCGGCTCGGGGAATATCCAGAGATCGGGCCAATCGAATCGGCTTCCCCGTGTCTACGCATTCGGCGCGGGCGAGTGGATCGAGCCTGGCCTCGATCAGGTCCGCCATTCTCATGAGCACGCGAAACCGATCCGCTGCGGATAGGTTCCCCCAGGACGGAAAGGCCTGCCTGGCGGCATCGACGGCGCGATCCACGTCGCGTTGATCGCTGTCCGGGACGACGCCGTATGTTTTTCCCGTTGCGGGATCGACATTATCCAGATATTGCCCCGAAAGAGGTGGGACCAACTCACCCTGGATGTAATTCAGTACTTGTTCCATCGGCTCGAACTCTCAGGTGCATGGTAGAGGGGAGATTTGCGCGAGGCAAGCGGATCAGAGAGGTAGGCACGCGATCAGCGGCGCGCCGATGCGGCGACTTAACTACGACCGCCGCCGACCGGTGTGCGGGCGATCATGCTCCCGACCGCGCCAACGGGCAGGGGAATGCCTTCGCGATTCGTGGGCGATTCCCTTTCCCTAAAGCACCGGCGGCTTTTGAGCCCCGCGGGTCGTATGGAACGCGTCACCGCCTAGTTGCGGGCAAACCAACGACGCTTCTTTTGTGACGACATACTTGGCTGCCCCTTGGTGGAGTCGATTTGCGAAAGGAGCTCCTCGATACTCTTGTTCGGGTTCAAGCGTCGTAGTGTCCTGAGTTTGGCCGCCGTCTCCGGATCAAGATCGAGCGAGGCGGAGATGTCGATGTTTGGTTTGGTCTCCTCCTCGTCGTCCGGTTTGACCGTCATATCGCCTGTGAACTTCAGCGGCGTCGACGGGGCGACCGGGTTCTTGGGAGCCGAGCGCGCCGTCTTGGAGCCCGGCGCGGGCTCATCCTCGGCCTTCAGTTCCGCCTTCGCGGCCTCCAGCGCCGCGTGCATCGCCTCCGCCTGCGAGGCAATCATTTGATCATTGGGATCGGCGGGGATGCGCGGCGCTTCCTTCGTGGTCCGTGGCGGAAGCGTTGCGACCGGGGACGACGCGAACGTCGGATTCGTCGACGCGACCGTCGGCGAGGCGCTTGACGGCACGCGATACTCGGACCAGAAGCGGGCGATAGCCGCGTGCGCGGAGCTTCCCGGCTCCACCTCCAGGGATCCGGGGTAGCTCTCTCCCGCGATGGTGCCCTTCGCACTGGGGGCGGATTCCAATTTCTCCCACTCGGCCATCAACTGGTGTTCGCGCTGTTCGATTTCAGCCAGTTTTCGGGAAATCAGTTCCCTTTCTTTCTGGAGATCCGCAGCCAGTCGATCGGCTCTGGCCTGCGCTGCCGCCGCCTGGCCGGCTTCCTGGGCTCGTCCGCCTTTCGCCTCGCGTAGCGCCTGCTCAAGCTGCATCTTTTCGGCGTGGGCGGCGTCCAGACGCCCGCGCAGCTCCGACAATTCCTGCTGCAGCGCCGCGAATTCGCCTTGCCTGGCCTGGGATATCGAATCAGCCGCTTTCCTCGCCTCCTCCACGGCCGATTGATCCTGCTGAATGGACTCTACCGCGGCATCGAGCAGTGCTTGCTGAGCGGCCAGCTTTGCCTCGCGCTCCGCCAATTCCTGCCGGCGATGATCCAGTTCGCCCTCGCGGCCCTCCAGAGCGCCGCGCTGACCGTTGAGATTCTCTTGGGCGCGCTCCAATTCGACCCGTTCCGCCTGAGACTGCTTCGTGAGTTGTTCAAACTCGTGCCCTTGCTGCTTGGTCTGGGTCATCAGGGCGGCGCGCGAAGCCTCTAGGTCGGCGCGGTCATGACGCAGAGCTTCCTGGGCCACGGCCAATTCCCGCTGCAAATGGTCACACTCGGCTCGGCGCTGCTCGAACTGTTCGAGTCGAATCCGAACCGCCTGATCCCTCTCCTCCAGTTCGGCTTTCGCGGCCTCAACCTCGTGCTCCCGGGCCTCATACTGTCGCGCGCGATCATCCAGCGCCGAGCGCCGCGCGGACACTTCGGCCAGGGCGTCGAACAGTTGTTTTTCGCGTTCCTCAATGGTGGAGGTGAGTTCCCCGCGATCGTGTTCCAGATCGGCGCGAGAGCGCTCGAACTCCGCCACGCCGCGTTCGAACTCCGACCGGTGCGCATCGAGTTGGGCGGCCCGTTTGGCCAGCGCCGCCTGGTCGGATTCCAGCTGGCGGCGTTGTGATTCCAACTCGCCGGCGACGTTCTCGAGGTGTTCGCGCTTCTTGCGCAGTTCAACCTTATCCGCTTCCACGCGCTTCTTCAACTCCGCGAGCCTGGCGTCTTCCTCCTTCGCCTGGACCAGCCGTCGCGCCCATTCCTCGGATCGTTCGGTCAGCTCGAGCTCCCGGTTCTCCAGCGCGTCCCGCGCTTCCTCCTGCTCACGCTGCTCCCGGGCCAATTCACCGGCCCTTTGTTCCATCGCCGCCGTCCGCGCGTCCAGCTCATCTTGCCGACCGTTCAACGCGCACAGTTGCTCTTCCAGTACGCGGCGCTGTTGGTCCAGTTGCGCCCGCTGCTGCGCCATCGTCTTGGCCGCCTGGGCGTATTCGACGCGCCCCGCTTCCCGTTCCTTCTGAAGCGTCACCACTCTCGCGTCGAGCTCCTCGCTTTGCTTTTTCAGCGCCTCGCGCGTCTCTCGCGACTTGGTCTCGAACCCGGCGGCGCGCTCCCTTAACTCGGCCTCCCGCTTCTCCGCCATATCCCGGAGTTGCGCCAATTCCTCCGTGCGCGCCTGGATTGCCTCTTCGGCCTCCTGTAATCGCGTTCGATGGTCGTGCAGCTCGCGCTCGGCATCCTGCAGGGTTCCGCGCTCCTGCTGGAGTTCTTGTTGTTGCTGGGCCAGGCCATGTCGCCGGGCGTCCAGCTCCGACTCCGCATCCGCCCGAGCCTGCTCCAGTTCCCGGCGAACGCGCTCGCATCCTTCTTTCTGCCGCGCCAATTCCGCCTCGCGCTGCTTCAGTTCCTCCAATCGGCGGTCCAACACTTCGCCCTGCCCGGATAGACTCTCCTGCGCATGCCGCAGCGACTGTTCGCGATCCTGAAGACTTTCGCTTTGTTCCGCGGCGACATCAACCTGTTTCTGAAGCCCCGCTCGCTTCGCGTTCAGTGCTTCTTCTTCGGCGTGTAGTTCCGCCAGGCGGCCGGCCAGCTCCCCGCGATGCTTTTCCAATTCCTCCCACACCTGCGACAGCTCGGTGCGCTCGCGGTCGAGCTGCTCGCGGGCGTCGTCATGCTCGTGGCGCAGGGAATTCTCGCGCTGTGCAAGCTGCTGGGAAAGCTCGGCCAGTTCCGCATCGCGTTGATTCAATTCCGCGGCCCGCGCCGTAAGCTCCTGCGTTCTTTGATCCAGATCGATCTTGAGGTCGTTGAGCGACTCGCGTTCCCAGGCCGACTGGTCCACCCGGACGTCCAGTTCGCGCGTGCGTTCCTCCATCCGCGCCTCCCAATCGGCTGCGTCACGGGCGTTCTGCTCTCGAACGGTCTGGTCCCATCCCTTCAGCCGCTCCCGATACTCCGATAGCTCGTTCTCGAACGCGCCGATCGCGGAATCCACGACGCCCAGGACATCCTCTTTCAACATGGACTTCGCCATGATCCAGCTCACCTAAACAAGAACCTGGCCGGCGCTTCAACGCAGCCATCCACATCCGTATCGACCGATGGTTCGTTGGCGCGCAGCCGGAATCCTCTGCCACACGTATCCCAAGCTTACATTTCAACCGACCCGGCAGGGCGTATAACGCCAACGGGTCCGGTAAAGGTCGCGTACGGGGCCATCCGCGCATCCAACCCGAGAAATGCGCTCGCCGAGTGTTGCCATAGGGTCCTGATGATCCGAAAGAACGACTAGCGTCCGCCGCGCATCGTTACGTATCGTAGGCTTGACCTGCCGGTTGACCAGGCCGGTGCCCGCGACGCCGGGATTTCCGTTCCGTGGCGGCGATTCCGCGGTTGACCCGCTCCAACGACAGGGTGCGAGCCACTTTCCACCCGGGGAGAGCGCCGTTGAATAGGAAACACCACGACAAGGCCATGTCCGCGGCGCCGGACGCCGCGCGCCTCCACGATTTGGCCGGCGATGCGATGACCGCGCTGACCGCGGCCCGGGCTCACCTCGCCCAAGAGGCCGCCGCCCTGCTCGTCGAGCGCGAGCGGCTCAGCGCGGAATTCGAAGCCCTTCAGAAAAACCAACGGGAGTTGGACAAATGCCGCGCCGAGCTCGACGCCAAACAGACACAACTCCGGCAGGTCACGCAGGAGTTGGAGAACGAACGTAAATCCGTGGCGTCGGAGCGATCCCAGCTCGAATCTGACAAGCATGCGTACGCCCCGAAACGGGAAGGACTCGAAACCGCACAACGCAAGTTGACCGAACAGCAGCAAAGCCTGGCCGCAGCCGTTCAGAAGCTCAACGAACGCGAACAGCAGCTCCTCGCCCGCGAGCACGAACTCAAGCAATTGGCGAAGTCCATCGAGCCGCGGCAGTCCGAGTTGCGCAAGTTGGAGGAAGCTCTGGTCGCTCGCAAGAAAGAACTAGAGAGCTACGCCAAAGATCTGGCCGACATGCGCGAAGCCTTGGGCGTGATGCAGGCGCAACTCGAACATGACCAGCAGCTCGTCGCCCGGCAACGGGACGAGTTACTGGCCCGCCTAGGCGCGGCTCCGCGAATCGAGCCGGTGCCGCATCGCGGCGAGGTTCCCGAAGTGCCCGTGTTACCCGAGGCGATGGAGAAGACCGCGCCGAAGCCCGCGGCCGGCGCCGCCGCCGAACAGTTCCGAAAACTTCGCCGCGATGCGAAGCGCAAAGCGATCGGAATTTAGGCCTGTTTCGCCACCCGCGAAAGACCGATACCGCCTTCGCGGGATGTCCGTGTATGCATCGCGGAGCACGCAAATGCTCGTTCCGATAACGGGTTCCGGGACGGCAGCCGATCAGGGGCATCGAACCAAAGTTTCGTGATTGTGGAGTGAATCCATGGCTCTCAAATTGTTCTCACGATGGCGTGGACTGGCCCGGGCCGATCGGCGCAATCATAGGAAGAACGGCACGCCCTCAACTACGAACCCCAACCTGGGATTCTCGCCCGCCCCCGTGGAAACGCTGAGCCACGATCCGCTGGAGCGCCTGCTTCAGCAGGGTCGGCACAGCGTCATCCTGCGCGATCAGGGTAAGTGGAAACATCATGTCCGCCGCGAGGAGATCATCCATCAGGCCAAGCAGGCGATGGAATCGCGCATGGCCCTGGTTCCGGCCGGCAGCGTCTCCCTGGGCAACACGCTGACCTCGCAACCGGGCGCCCCCGAAGACGATTTCGAAGTCGAGCCTTTCCTGCTCGATGTGCACTGCGTCACCAACGCCCGGTTCCAGAGATTCGTCGATGTCGGGGGCTACGACGCCCTCGAGTACTGGCCCGAGGAAATCTGGCCTCATCTGATTGAACTCAAGGATCAGACTGGCCAGCCGGGACCGCGATTCTGGAGACACGGCCGCCACGACACGCGCCTTTCGGACCATCCCGTCACCGGGGTCAGTTGGTATGAGGCCCAGGCCTGCGCCTTATGGGCCGGCCAGCGTCTTCCGACCGAGGCGGAATGGCAGATGGCCGCCTCCTGGCACATCAACAGCTCCACCGATCTGCTCCGCCGCTTCCCGTGGGGCGATTCGATGGACAATCAGCGCTGCAATATCTGGTCGAGCGCCATTCGCGGTACGGTCCCCGTACACCACTACGAGAACGGCGCCGCGCCCAACCAGGTCCGCCAGCTTATCGGAAACGTCTGGGAATGGACGGACACGGAATACGCCATCGCCGATGATGAGGGCCGTCCCATCGTCGGCGAAATGCCCATGCATGTCATCCGCGGCGGCGCCTACGACACGTACTTCGAAACGCAAGCGACCAATTACTTTCGGACCGGGCAAATCGCCCTGGCTCGAACGCACAACACCGGCTTTCGTTGTGCGATAAACCTGAAGGACGCTCCCTGGATTAACGGCGACTAAGGCTTCGGATCGTATCGAACGGCGCGCGAACCGGATCAACCGTCCTCGCCCGTCTCAAAGGCAACAACGTTTTCAAGAGGTACAACCGTGTCCACGACAACCATCCTGCCGAACCTGTCAACTGTGACCCTTCCGTGCCTGATCTGCGAAACGCAGAATCCGGGCAATGCCATCGTGTGCGAAATGTGCGCCGCGCCGATGGCCCTCATTCAAGAGGCCATTGTCCAGGACCGCGATCCCTGCATCGTCACCGTCATCGGCGACAGCAACGTCGGGAAGACGGTGTACCTCGGCATGTTGCTCGACATGCTCTCCAAACGCGCCGACGATTTCGAGGCCATCCCGAAGGGCGCTTATTCCGTCAATCTTCAGCATAACGTGATCAGCTATTTGGGCGCGCGGCACTTCCCGCCCAAAACGGCCATGGAAGTCGATCAATGGCACTGGGCGTACTACCAGGTCTCCCGACGAAGGAAGAGCTCCCGCATCTTCGATCTGGTCATGCCCGACATGGCCGGTGAAGCCATCGCCGCGGAGATCGCCACGCCGTCCACCTTCGCCGTCATCCGCTCGCTCCTGGAAAAAAGCGCCGGGGCCATGCTGATGGTGGACGCGGCGCTGGCCGGCGCCGGTTCGCCTCAACCCGACTTTTTTGCCCTCAAATTGATGAGCTACCTCGACGGCGTGCTGGCCTCGCGCCATGAACAGAAGCTCAGCACGCCTGTTGCCATCGTGTTGTCTAAGGCCGATTACTGTCCGGAATGCTTCGATGATCCGCGCGCCTTCGCCAGGACCAATCTGAACCGCCTGTGGAACATGTGCGACAGCCGGTTTGTGCATTACGAGTTCTTCGCGACCAGTTGCGTCGGGGCTCTGGGTTATGGCACGGACCCGTCCGACAATGTCATCCCCTATCCGTTGCATGTGGCGCCGCGCGGCATCCTGGAGCCGTTCGAATGGGTCCTGTCCAAACTCGGGAGCAAGTAGGCCGCGACTCCTCCGTCGCGGCACACGACTTCCCGGGGCAAAGAAACGGCGGCGTCATGCCCAACGACTGTTTGAAATGCGATCAGGCCATCTTCACGTCGATTCGCTCACCGACGGGCGAGGGTTATCGCGTCGTCGCCGCGAGCCGGGGTCTGCGGCCGGACGACAAACAGGTCATCACGCGATTCTCGCCCTCGCACGACGCACTCTGCCATGACGGCTCCGCGGTGGACAACGGCGTCGTCGGTGTGTCCTTCTACCCGGTGTCGCGAGAACGGCTGTGTGTCGGCGTCTCTTCCTTTGCGGGGGCGGAACACACCGGGCGCGGCGGTCAACGAGTGTACACCCTGTGCGTCATTTTTGACGCCGCCGATTTCTCGCGGACGAACTTCAATCCCTACGTGGTGGTTCGCGCCCTGTGGGCGTCCGGCTCGGCCCAACCCGAGTTAAGACCTCAGCCGGTTCTGCCCGACCTGGAATTGCCGATCTACGCTCGTTTTCATCATCCGGATGCCGCGGATCACGCCGGGCACGCCTGGCATTTGCTCAGTCAAGCCTGGCGCAAATACGCCCTCCATCATTTACTCCAGGGCGACAACCTTGTGATCAACCTGCCGCACGGCTGGGTGGAAGCCGCCGAGTGGCTGTTGATGGGTGTTCCCGGACCCATGCGCGCCGGCGTGTCCTTCAGCGCCGGGCTGAAGTACTCCACGAGTCGCAATCACCGATTGACCCTCAGCCACGAGGACGCCCGGACCACCCGTTCTCGACTGATGGGACGGGCGACGGAGTTCCTGGATCCGGCGTCCTCTGCCGATCCGCAGCCGGTTCGCGGCGATTGGCTGGAGTTCGTCGATCGTCACTGGAACGCCGGAGACATTGATAAACTCTCTCTTCGTACGTCCCGGGCGTTGGCCAACGTCAGTTGCAGCGGGCGCGACTGGTTAGCGCGAAC
>Ga0214473_10005434_pt1 | contig 15248 bp, 14 predicted proteins | sample RVTome_7_FD_203509 | JGI IMG/M metagenome (GOLD analysis project Ga0214473, IMG submission 203509) | Soil microbial communities from uranium-contaminated site in the Upper Colorado River Basin, Wyoming, United States - RVT98D197 | ecosystem: Environmental > Terrestrial > Soil > Contaminated >... | reverse complement strand
GTGTCCGTCGGAGTCGGGCTATCCGTAGCGGTCGCGTCCTGCTGTGCTTGTTGCTTCAGCAGGTAATCGGACTTTGGACAGGGGATCTCCTCTTTGTTCTGGTCATAGCATTTCTTGGCTTCGGCATTCTGCTGTGGCTGCACGGCCATCACCAACGCCAGGGCAACACTTCCGAGAATCGCAATAGTACGTGTCTTCATCGCACCCTCTCTCCTTTGGCCGCACCAAATCACGGTCAATCAGTGTAACACGATGACTCTCTCCCACCCATTGCGTGGCTTCCGGCATTGTGCGCAGCCGCACGAACATGTGCGCGGAACCAGCATCATTTGCCGCGAGGTCCTCATCGGCACACAGAACACTATCGCACTTGGCGGCACTCACGCGTCTGGCATACGCATCCCATTCCGCACGACCTGCGCAGCAGCGCGAGGCTAGGTGGTCCAAAACGCAGCTCTTGGCGGAATGGTCGGTAGGTGTTTCGCCGCCACACTCAAGACTCGCTCTCGGGTTCACCAAAGTTGGTGGACTCCAAGCGGCAAGGGCGATCGAGTGCGGCTCGAGACCGCCCCTTAGCTGACCAGGGCTGCCGGACCAAGATCCTCCCAAGGAGCACCAATAGGACAATTCTCCTATTCGCATGCCCGGCTTTCCCTGTTATGACATATGCTGGTAGATACGGCTGATGACTTACAAGGAGACCCACATGAATGGAAGAAATGTTGTGTTCGTAGCGACTGCCGTCTTGGCGGTCGTCGTTGCTGCAGCCTGCGCCCCGACGGCAACCGCGCCCGCGCAACCCCCAAGCGGAGCCGCCGGTCTGCCCGTTGCCGCTGTGGAATCGGTTCCGCTTTGTCAGGGCGGCACGGCCTGCCAGGCCCCGTCCGCGACGCAGAATGAGATCGATTGCGTCAACAAGATTCCGTACACGAATGTGCTTGTGGAGCCCGGTACCGCGTTTGAGGTGCTTGACAAGACCGGCGACTTCACCTGCAACGACAGCGGAACTGTCGTGGATGGCAAGTCCGTGCTGACCTGCTTCGGCAGGGAGCTCTACAGCTTTGACCTCAAGCTCACCAACACGGCTTGCGGCGGCGGCGGCCTCCAGACCGGCACTGGTCAATGCCAGGAGGGCTACGGCTTCGACACAGCGCAGCAGTGCTGCGCTCCCGTCGGCGGCGGTGCGCCCGGATCGGTCGTTGTTCGCGTCGAGCTCGGAGCGTGCCCGCTCCCGCACTAGTGGTCAGGGCCCGCGTATGTAATCATCAGCCCCCGTCTTGGACGGGGGCTGATTGGCTCTCTGGGCGAGACGCACAAGGCCTAGAACAGGCCGACCACCTTACCTGACTTCAGATCCAGATCCACATCATAGAACACGGGCCGCGTTGGAAGACCCGGCATGGTGCTCATCTTGCCGAGCAGCGGGTAGATGAATCCCGCGCCGGCGGATGCGCGCACTTCGCGGACACCGATGCGGAATCCTTTTGGTGCACCCTTCACGGCCGCATCAGCTGTGAACGAAAGGTGCGTCTTCGCCATACAGATCGGCAGTTTGTCCAGGCCCAGCCGGTTGTAGCGCTCGATCTGCTCCTCGGCCTCAGGGCTGAAGTCCACTCCATCGGCGCGATAGATCTCCTTGGCGATGGTTTCGATCTTCTGCTTGATCGACATCTCGACCGGGTACAGGAACTTGAAGTGGCTCGGCCTCTCGGCGGCCCGCACCACTGCCTCGGCCAGTTTGACGGCGCCCTTGCCACCATCGGCCCAGTGCGTGGATACGACCGCATCCATGGCCCCGAACTCAAGTGCGGACTTGCGGACCAGCTCCACCTCCGCCGGCGTATCGGCGGCGAATGAATTTACTGCCACGACCACGTTCACGCCGAATTTGAGGGCGTTCTGCACGTGTCGCTCAAGGTTGGGCAAGCCCTTGCGTAGCAGGTCCAGATTCTCGTCGGTGTATTCCGGCGCCAGCGGCTTGCCTGCCACCACCTTGGGGCCGCCGCCGTGCATCTTGAGGGCGCGCACTGTAGCCACCAGCACCACCACCTGGGGGATCAGGCCGCTGAACCGGCACTTTATGTCGAAGAACTTCTCCATGCCTATGTCGGCGCCAAAGCCGGACTCGGTGATCACGTAGTCCGCCAGCTTCAGGGCGATCTTATCCGCCAGGATCGAGCTGTTCCCGTGCGCAATGTTTGCAAAGGGTCCGGCATGGACAAATGCCGGCGTGCCCTCCAACGTCTGCATCAGATTCGGCTTGATGGCATCCTTCATCAACACGGTGAGCGCCCCCGCCACTCCCAGGTCCTCTGCGGTTACCGCCTCGCCGCGCTTGTTGGTCGCGACCACCATCGCTCCCAACCGTTCCCGCATGTCTTCCAGGCCGGTCGTAAGCGCCAGGATCGCCATGATCTCGCTGGCGACAGTGATGTCATAACCCGAGCGGTGCTGAAATCCCTGCTCATCGGGTCCCAGGCCCACTTCGATCTGGCGCAGCATCCGGTCGTTCACATCGATTACCCGCCTCCAGGTTATCGTGGACGGATCGATGTCGAGCCTGGCGAAGCGGCTGCGTTCTTCAGGTGTCAGGTCTTCGGGATCGGTCTTGCTGATACCCAGCTTTTTCAGTCGTCGCAGCATGCTTGGCGAAAATCTGCGATTGCCTTTCTTGTCCGGCGGACAAAGCGCGTCGAACAGCTTCGCGTCGTCCTGCAAGGACTCGTGCATCACGCGCGCATCCAATGCCGCAGCACATAGGTTGTGTGCAGCCGTGATGGCGTGAATGTCGCCCGTAAGGTGCAGGTTGAAATCCTCCATCGGCACGATCTGGGCGTACCCGCCGCCGGCCGCGCCCCCCTTGATGCCGAACGTCGGACCCTGCGAAGGCTGGCGGATGGCCGTCACGACTCGCTTGCCGAGGTGGGCGCCCAGAGCCTGCGACAACCCCGCAGTGGTCGTTGTCTTGCCTTCACCGAGCGGCGTCGGCGTGATCGCCGTGACGTCGACGTACTTTCCGCTCCGCCGGTTCTTCAGGCGCTCCAGGATGTCCAGCTTGACCTTGGCCTTGTAGGGGCCGTAGAGCTCCAGCTCATCCCGGCGGATCCCCAGTTCTTCCGCCACCTGGAGTATCGGCTTGAGCTTGGCCGCCTGCGCGATCTCGATATCCGAAGGGACCGGACGGCGCAGCTTCAATCTCGTCGGCACAAAGGCCGCCGCCTTCCCAGCTGCGGGCGATCGGCCTGCCGTCCGAACCTTCCTGGCCGGCTTGGATCGCACGGCCGTGCCCCGTTTGCGTGCAGGCGGGGCGCTCCTGCGTTTGCTCTTCTTGAGTGCCATGTGGGCTCCTTTTTTCGAGATTCTAGCCGATTATGGAAAAATTTCACAATGCAATCTGTCCGCCCCCGGCATTACCTTAGTCACTCGCGATTAGGGTTCCCAGGGCCTCGCCAGCGATGGCCTTCCGTGTGTTGCCACTTTCCTCTCCTGAGAAGATCTGCACGGTCAGGCCCGGCACGGCCTGCACCAGGGCAAGCATCTCGGCGACCTTGGATTTCATTCCCCCTGTGACGTCCGGTCCGTGCGATTCGCCGATCTTGTCGGCCATCGAGCCGAACGTGGACGGCGTGATCATGTCGATGGGTGACGAACGACTTGGGAAATCCGCCCAGACCGCGGTCTCCAGACCCGCGAGCAGAATGCGCCGCGGTTTCAGGAGGTGAGCGAGGTGCCACATCAAGGCCTCGGTGGAGAGCACCTTGCCACCCTGCAGGTCGTCGAAGACAATATCGCCGTAGATCAGGGGCAGAACGCCGGAATTCAGGGCGGCATGCAGCGACGTGAGGTCCCAGGAGACGATCGCTCCCCCGGAGGTCGTGGCAGCCGTGGATGGCGCCAGCGATACGGCGGGAAGCCCCGCTTGATGCAGCGCGTCCACGACGTGCCTGTTCAACTCAGATGCCCGGTACCACACCTCCGCGAACCCCTCCCAGAAGCTTCTGTCAGATCGTGGTCTCCCGTGCGCGGACGTGCCAAAGGCTTCCGGATCCAGGTGTTCCTGGACGGCGAAGTGCCCAAAGGAACCGGAGCCGTGCCCGAGGACCAGTCGTAGCTTCGGCATCTCCGCGAGGGCCGTTCGGATCTCTGTGGCCAGGTCAAGCAGTTTGCTGAGCCGAGGGGTATATCGTTGCGTTTTCTCCGTGATCAGGGACCCCCCCAGCTTGAGAAAAACCATATCATCCATGATGGCAATTCTACCGTGACCAGATTGGCGCAGCAACAACAGCCTCCGAGGGCGCGGGAGATGCTGCGGGCGCCGCGCGGTCAGTGCGTCAAGGCTGAAGCAGTATAATGCCGCAAGTGGACCTTCAGGCTGGGACTATTGCCCTCGTGCTGCTGTTCGTGTTGTTTGCACTGCTCGCGGTACGCAGCGGACTGCGGACGATCCGCGCAGCGCGAAGGATGACCTTCTTTCATCTTAGGAAGCGGCGCGAAGCCGCCGGCTGGCGCCAGCTCGGCGCATCCGTCCTGTTGCTGCTTGCGGCTGTTGCGCTTCCGATCTATGGATTGCCGGTGGCCTATCAGTATTTCCCTCCCTCGCCGACGCCGTCGCTCACGCCGACGATCACGCCCATCGCTTCGATCACGCTCTCGCCGACAATCACCTTGAGCCCGACCGTCACGGACACGCCTGTCGAATCGGCAACGCCCACCGCGAGTGCCACGCCCCACGTTCCGGCTCCCATTCAGGCGCTCTTCCAGAGCACAGTCACGCCCAATCCCGACGTGGTTTTTTCACCCCTCGAGTTCACGAAGGCGGGCGGTGGTTACCCGGCAAATGACCCCAAAACCGTCTTCCAGAACCCGGTGGGACACATGTTTGGCATCTTCACCTACGACGGGATGCTTCCGGGAGTGCAGTGGACCGCCCTCTGGATTCGCGACGGAGAGCTCGTGACTTGGGAGAGCTATCCGTGGGATGGCGGAACGGGTGGCGCATACTTCACCGAATGGAGCCCGCGGCCGGATCAATGGAAGCCTGGCATCTACAGCGTACAGCTCTTTGTGGGTGAGGAATTCGTCGTTAGCGGTCGGTTCCTGGTGCAAGGTGATGCGCCCACAATTGTTCCGAGCCCCGCGCCCACATCGACGCCCACACTCACGCTCACTCTGACGCCATCGCCTGTCCGTTCCGTCACGCCGCGACCATTGCCGACTACGACGCCCGCGGTAGCCCCAACGCCATGACGGAGCACCCCTTTCAGCATTTCTATCCTGATCACCTGGCTCACTGCTATGGCTGCGGTCGCCTGAATGACCAGGGCCATCAGATCAAGAGCTACTGGGACGGGGAAGAGTCGGTTTGTCTTTTCAAGCCGCAGCCTGAATACGTCTCGATTCCCGGCTACGTCTACGGCGGAATGCTGGCTTCGCTGATCGACTGCCACGGCACAGGTACCGCGGCCGCGGCCGGATACCGCGCCGAGGGCCGGCCGATGGACTCCGAACCCGTGCTGCGCTACCTCACGGCCTCATTGCATGTGGAATACTTGAAGCCCACGCCACTGGGCGCCACCCTTGAGGTCCGAGGCAAGGTGAAGGAAGTGCGCGGGCGCAAGGTCGTGATCGAGGAATGGATCACTGCCAATGGGGACATCACCGTCCGCGGCGAGTTGGTGGCCGTCCAGGTGCCGGACAGCCTGGTCCTGGAACTGCTTGACAAGACCGGGGACTGACAACCGGCAAAGCGCGCCGCTGCTCCTCAGCGGCGAGGAGCGTCACTTCGCGAAGTACTCTCGCATCGGGGCAAAGTACGATTCCTCCCAGCCGGACTCATAGCTGTCTGCCTGACCCTCAGGCATGCCGGAATGGGACAGGGTGAGCCTGGTGCCGCTCTTCACGGCCTCGAGTTTGAGATCGATCTTCGAGTCCGGATCGGTGTCGGCAAATTCACTGGTTCTCCAGGCCTGCACGATACGCGAATAGGGTTTCAATTCCAGTGTCTTGCCGGTGATATATCCGTCCCATGCCGTGAACTTGCCCCCAACTCGTGGCTCCACCTTGGCCTTGCTGCCCGTCATCCCGGAGTGCCCTTCGCTGGAAAGCCAGGCCCGAAAGACCTCCTCGGGCGTCGCCGGAAACTCGACAGTGAGACTGAATTCGCGTTTCATGCTTGGACCTCCGTTGTCCTCTCTAGATTTGCGACTGCAACCGCGATCTGAGCCCCCAGGCGTGCATTGTTCTTGAGAAGTGCCACATTTGCGAGGATAGTGCGGTGATCGCTTAACTCGCCGAGGCGCTCGAGCAGGAAGGGTGTCAATGCCTGGCCGTGGATGCCTTGATCAACGGCCTCGCTCGACGCCCGTGCGATCCACACCTCCATCTCGTCCCGTTCGATCGCGCTCTCCTCGGGGATCGGATTGGCGACTAACAGGGCGGACTTCAACCCCAGCGCACGATGTGCAGCCCAGTACGCGGCGATCTCATGTGGCGAGTCAAACCGCGCGCTCACACCGAGGCCGCTCGTGCGCGAATAGAAAGCGGGGAATTCGTCGCTGCCATACCCCAGCACTGGTACGCCCTTTGTCTCCAGGACCTCCAATGTGGCCCGAAGGTCCAGGATGGACTTTGCGCCCGCGCACACAACGATCATGGGCGTTTGGGCAAGCCCGGCTAGGTCGGCAGAGACATCAAACGGATTTTCCCGGTGAACTCCACCTATGCCGCCCGTGACAAACACCTGGATCCTGGCGATGCCGGCGGCGAACATGCTGGCCGCCACGGTCGTCCCACCGGTAGCGCCTTTCATCGCCGCGTAGACGAGATCGCGCACGCCGACCTTGCGGCTTGACTTTGACTCGGCCAGGATCTGGAGCTCGGTTTCGGTCAGGCCGACCTGGATTCGACCATCGATCACAGCCACCGTGGCCGCCACCGCCCCTTGGTCCTCCAGCGTCGACTCCATCTGTCGGGCCACCTCCAAATTGCGCGGGTACGGCAGCCCGTGCGTGATCACCGCGGATTCAAGAGCCACGACCGGGGCCTTGGCGCGGATAGCCTCCTGCACCTCGGGCGAGATCGTCAATGCCCCATGGCCGCCTGCCGCGCTAGTGACCATGACGCTCGAAGCGCTCAACGATGCGGGCCAGTAGCTGCGCGCGGGTGAGTTCGGCGTGCCGGCGTCTTTCATTCGCGATCATCGCCTCCGCAACCCTGTAGTCTCCTTGCAGCTTGCTTAACAAAAGCTGGTACTGCTCGGCCTCCGCACGCGAGGCCGGCGCCGGCGGCGCATCCATGCGCACATTCGATTTCGCGTGTTCCCGGACGCGGCTCATCGTACCTCCGCCGAGTACGTGCCCTATCTGGGAGATCCTGAGCAGTTGCTCCACCTTCAAGACTGCCTCTTCCAGCTGCTCCAGCTCCGCGGACGGTGCGCCGTTGCGATAGTGCAGGCCCAGGGCCTCGCCGAGCTGCTCCCAGAAGTCCTGCAGCATGCATTCCATGAGCACGCCCTTGTCGGTGTACCTCGCCTGGTTCTTCTGGTGGCGGGCCAGGGGCACTTCCTGGATCAGCCGTACCTTGTGCTCCAATAGTGCCGCTTCGGTGACTCGCTCGAGCGCCGGCACATCCGAGCGCTGCGCGTTTTCGCGATTCATACCCCATGCTTCCAGGTGCTTTTCGCCGACTGCCGTCTCGCTGGCCTCGTCCGGCATCTTCCAAGTGCCCACGCCGATCCAGTGCAGCTCCAATCCCAATTCCTGCGCCATGGTGGAGAACTCGCTCCCGTACTTCTTGAATTTGCTGCTCAGTTCCGTCCGCGGATGAAACCTCGGCGCGGATGCCGGCCCGGACGGTCCGGCCCCGGGCGCCTCACTCGAGACCTGCAGGGTCCTCGAGAGTATCGTATCCGCCCGAAATTCGGCTCGCTCTGTCTCGTGCGCGCCGACGCCCGCCAGGTACTCTGCAAGCCGGTTCTGGCTCATGAACTCGCGCAGCGAATCGCTAATCAAGACATGCATCGCCGTTGTCCAATCCCCGGGCAATTCCGACGGATGCTCGCCGGCCGTCAAGACCGGCACTGCTTGGAGGTAGATCAGGTTCTCGATGTCACGCGCGCGGAACGGGAATGGGCGTTCCACGGATGCTTGCGTCTCCGCCGGAGATGTGTCGCGGCGAATGCTGAAAACGCCGCGCACGTCCGTCACGCTGATCGGCATTCCATCCAGACTTCGGCCGACCACAGTCAGGGGCTCGCCCGAGGGATTGCCGATGTATTGATCGCGCAGATTGATGATAGGTTCCCGCAGCCGCTCGAACCCCTCCAGGACCGTTCCCATCGTGCGCCCTGCGACGCCATTGCCCGATCCATCCGCCGATCCGACCACGTGAGGCGTTCCGTCGGGCTTCTCGAAAAGTGCGGCAGTGTCATACTCCACGAACACCCGTCCCGGTCCTCCGATCTGCACGATCGCCGAGTTCCTGTCGGCATCGGTTATCCGGCCTTCCCGCAGATGAAGGACCTCGTCGCTCGTGCCCGCAGCAAGCCGCCCGATGTACCTCCAGGCGGTGCGGGCGTCCTTCAGCTCGAAGATGTCGCCCAGGAAGCGGCCAGCAACGTGCAAGGCAACTGACGCCGCGATGCCGGCGATGAGAATAATCCGCAAGCCCGTGACGAACGCGACCGGCAATTGGGCGCTGAGCTCCAGCGGCGCACCGCCAGAAGATCGGAATTGTAGCTGCAGGAATAGATGCGCGCCAAAGGCAACCACGGTGAACACAAGCACATAGAAAAGGCTTCGGAGTCGGCGGCGCCCCGTCCCGGCGCTGGAGAGATCGAAGAGTTCATTGAACTGGGATGTCAGATATCTCTGCAGCAGGGTGCTGAGTCGCCGGACCTCGACTTGCCAGCTGGAAGGGAGCTGTGGGCGCGCACTGTGTGCCCTATTCATTTGTGTGTGACTCCACCCAGTTCGACAACTCGGACAATAAATTGAGTTCGGGCCTTCCCAGACCATGCAGCCGCTCATCCGTCAGCAACTCGCTGTGGGATGCCTGAAGCAATACTCTCAGAACCGCAGGTATCGAGGCGGCCGGTTCGGTTATCAGCGCCCTCCCCAGGACGCTCGCGTGCTCCAGCAGTGCTTTCTGCCTGCCGGACTCCGCCGCCAGAGCCTCCAACTGTTCCACGCGGCCGCGCTCGCCGGTCGCGTTTGCAAACCAGGCGCTGCGCCATTGGCGAACGATCTGCTCCTCCACTCCCGGATCAAAGCGGTAGCCGCCAAGCGTCACGTCCAGGATCCGCAATCCCCGCTCTCTGAGTCGCTTGTATTCCTCACTCAGGACGTGCCCCTTGACGGAGCGACCGCACTCGTCCAGGATCGGGACCGCCGCCTGCATCATGCGGGCTTTCACCATGTGGGCAATGATCTGCGCGCCCGTGTATTCTCGGCCGGCGACCTGTCGAACCTCAACGGGTGATCTGTCCGCGTACCCGCCCCCTGTCGCATCCTCTTCCCCGATGCCCTTTGCCTGCAACCAATGCTCCATGGAGTTGTTAAAGCGCCAGAGCAGCCGGGCGGGCCAATTGCGTCGTACCACCATGGGCGATGCCGCGAATGCGCTGGGTGGCACGGGTTCTTCGGGCTGCAGGACATCTGGCACGGCGGCCAAGCGCGCGCCGAAGAGCTCATCCAGTGTGAACTTCGCCAGGTACTCTCTCCACAAGTCCACGGCGATCAGGCCGGGCAGCTGATTCCACGCAACATGAAGGCGCCTCGCAGACACGGGATCGACGTTGACGCCCTGGCCGCGCGCCGCCCGTTCGATCGACTCGGGCACGAACCCGAATCGTGAGCCCGGTCTGCCGGGCGGGGCAGGATGGCCGTCCAGTCGGAACACCACCCTGATCTCGGGGACGACTTGGTTGCCGTCGCGCGTCAGACCGGTCACCATCTGGCGCTTGGCTTGCATGAGCGCGTGTCTTTTGCGGTCGTCTTCACTGGCGTTATCCGGCGGCTTGTCGAAGATCGGTTCTTCGTGGCCGGGTCCGATCGAATACGTCTGCGTGTGAAGGCCGAAGGTCGCGTCAATCCGCTCTCGGGATCCGAGGAAGTGTATGCCGGGGCCCAGCACCTGCTTCGGGCCGGCTTCGGAACGGGTCATGGCAGCGCTGGCGGTGTCGATCCACAGCAGGCCGGGCCCGGACTTGCCGCTCTCGCCGCGCCGCTCCACCCTGCGGCCATTCTGGACGAACACAGCGGGGCCGTGGGCGTTCCGCGCGTGCAGCAGCATGCGGTCCCAGATGCGCAGTCGATCGTGCAGCGTGCGGACTGGGAGGATGAATTGGGCGTAGAAGAAGAGGCAGGCTTGGAGCAGGACGAAGAGCAGGATCAGGTCAAGGCCGATGGCGGCCAGGCTGGCGAACCAGCCGTCTTGAAAAGTGAGCGTGTAGAGCCACGCGGCGACCAGGACACCTGCAAAGAGCACAGCACGAGAGGAGGGTTGATGGCGGAACGGGACCGGGCTCATCCTCTCGAATTGTATAAGAAAAAGGGAAAACGGGCAACGCCCGTGCATTAGAATGAGAATCATGCTCCTGGTCGAATTCCATTCTCACACGGTCTACTCGAAGGACTGCCTGGTTTCGCCGCGCCGCCTCGTGGAATGCTGCATCCGGAAGGGCATCGATCGCGTAGTGGTGACGGACCACGATACGATCGCCGGCGCACTGGCCGCCCAGGCGTTGGATCCTGAGCGTATCATTGTGGGTGAGGAGATCATGACGACCCGCGGCGAAGTGCTGGCGGCATTTGTCCGATCCGAGATCCCGGCCGGCTTGTCGCCGCAAGAGACGATCGCCCGGCTGCGCCAGCAGGACGCCTTTATCAGTATCTCGCATCCGTTCGACGTGCATCGCAGGGGCGCCTGGCAGGAAGAACATCTGCTCGAAGTGCTTCCGCTCGTGGATGCCATCGAGACCTACAATTCAAGGTGTATGCTGCCCCGGCACAACCGCATGGCCCGCCAGTTCGCCTCAAGGCATGCCGTGCCGGGCACGGTCGGTTCGGATGCACACACCTGCTGGGAATTGGGTCGCTCCACCCTGTCGCTCCCACCTTTCCGGGATGCCGTCGAGCTGCGCCGGGTAATTCGAGAAGGCCGGGCGCAAACGCGCTGGTCTCCGCCCTGGATCCATCTGAGCTCGCGCTACGCAGTCATCGCGAAGCGGATTCGCGCGAATCTTGACATGACCCGTGCCGCATGATAATCTTGCGTCCGCTCCCCGTGCTCGTCTGGTGCCGGAACGACACCAGCGACCGGGCAACTATTCTGATGCAGGAGAAATGAACGATGTCAGAACGTTTCGTCGGCACTGTCAAATGGTTCAATCCCACCAAGGGCTACGGTTTCATCGGCCGCGAGCAGGGAGAGGACGTGTTCGTCCACTTCTCGGCGCTGCAAATGGAGGGCTACCGCAAACTGGAGCCCGAACAGAAGGTCGAGTTCTCTATCGAGGAAGGGCCGAAGGGCCTGCAGGCTGCCAACGTCGTGCTGGTCCAGTAATCATCTCTAATCGACAAAACAGGGTTGCAGCGATGCAACCCTGTTTTCTTTTTTTCACTGGGCCGGTGCCGTCGGCATGCCTACTTGCCCAGCTTCTGCTTAAAGGCCTCGCTGAGCGCGGGGACGATCTCGAATAGATCGCCGATCACGCCGTAGCGCGCCACCTTGAAGATCGGCGCCTCGGCGTCCTTGTTGATTGCGACTACGAGCTTTGCCGAGCGGATGCCCACAATATGCTGAATGGCCCCCGAGATGCCGCAGGCGATGTACAGATCCGGGGCGATCACTCTGCCGGTCTGCCCCACCTGGTGGCTGTAGGGCACGTACCCGCCGTCGACGGCCGCCCGACTGGCGCCCACCGCGCCTCCCAGGATTCCGGCCAGGTCGCCGATCAGTTTGAATCCCTGCTGTGCACGCCAGATCTCGGCGGCTCTCTCGTCCAGGCCCGCAGGCGGCGTCAGCGCGGGGTTGTTGGACACCCCTCGGCCGCCCGAGACCACAACGCTTGCATCCGAAACGCTGAGGGCCTGCTCTGCCACTTCATATCCAACCACGGAGGTCGGCGATTCGGTTTTTGCCGGGACTTTGCTGGGCGTACCGGTGCGCGACGGATCGCGAACCGGGCGTGGGAAGGCGCGGCCCCGCAGCGTGGCGATGACCGGTTTGCCCGAGCACACGACCGCCTCCACAAGCTTCCCTTCGTAGATCGGTCGGGTCGCCTTCAGCTTGCCATCTTCGCTGGCAAGGCCCGTGAGATCCACCAATACGCCCGTGTTCAGGTCGATGGCCGCCATGGCAGCGAACTCGCGTGTGCGCGTGGTGGTTGGGAGCAGGATAAGATCCGGGTTCTGGGCTGCGGCAATGGATGCCAGCGTGGATGCAAATGCCTCTGGCCGATAGTCCACAAGCGCCGCATCTTCGGCTTGCAGCACCTCGTCCGCGCCCATCTCGAAAGCCATCTTGCACACTTCGTCCAGGCCGGCGCCGAAAACGACGGCTGTGGCCATTCCGAGGCTCTTCGCAAGTCCGAGCGCCTCCCAGGAGGCGGGCTGGATCACGCCCTTGAAATGGTCAACATACACCAGCGTCTTCATAGGACCTTCTCCGCCAGGATCTTCTCGACCAGGGTCTGAGCGATGGCCGCGGGGCTGTCTCCCGTGATCACCTGGCACGTGATCTCCCGAGCTGGTGGCGTAATAAGGTCAGTGCGGCTGACCGCCACGGATGGAGCGGATGCGTCCAAGTCTCCAAGCGACCACACTGGGATAGTCGCCTTGGAAGCTCTGCGAATACCGATGAAGGAAGGGTAGCGAGGTTCCCCGATGCTCTGGACGATGCTCAACACCGCCGGGAGGGGCGCTTTCACGTTCTGTCGGCCCTCCTCGATCACGCGTGCCGCCTGAACGCCGCCGCCGTCCAACGTAATGTGTCCCACATAGCCGAGCATTGGCCAACCCAGCACTCGGGCGGTTTGTGCGGCAGTGATGCCTGATCCGTTGTCGAGCGTCTGGCGCCCGAACATCGCCATTTCCACGCCGCCGATCTTCTTGATCGCCGCCGCAAGGATGCGGGCCGCTGCCTGGGTATCGAGGCTCTCCAGGGCCGGATGGCTGATCAGGATGGCCTCGTCTGCGCCCATGGCTAGGGCATGCTTCAGGGCTTCCTTGCCCGATTCGGGGCCAATGCACAGCGCTGTAACCGTACCGCCGTGCGCCTCCTTCTGCAGCAAGGCACCCTCGACCGCGTACTCGTCGAACGGGTTGATCACCAGGGGAGACTCCCCCCATGAGATTTGCCCGCCGGACGCAGTCACCTTCGCTTCGGAATCAGGCACTTGTTTCACGCAGGCTACGATCTTCACAACTTACCTCCACGCAAAGAGATGGCTTTGTTGCTTCACCCCCCGGCGCGAACCCGGAGACGGACCTTGATATTGGTTTGCTGATCCGCCTGGCGCCGTTGCATCCAGAGAAACCCAGAATGTATGCACAAGTGCAATGTCGCTGCTGCGGCGGCTCCATGATTTCGGACCGTCATCCGGGCTGCCGGCGGTGATTATAAGGGGTGCGGGTCGGTCGGGGATTTGACGGATGGCACTGATTACTGCAAATTTCGTCTTAATATGGCGGTCCGTGCGCCTCGCCGCGGGCCGCGGGCACGCACCTGCCGCGCAAAGCGTGCCGCACAGGTCGGCCGACCCCCTACTTGAACTCCAGCTGGCTCAGAAGCTTGCCGGACTTGAGGTCGATCTCGCACGCATGCCGCCCGGTCGTGTACGCCGAAAGGGTATGCCCATCTTCATTCAGCCGAACCCGAATGTAGTGCGCATCCGGCGCCGGGCGTTCGGCTTGCCAGAGCAGCTCGCCGTTGCGAGACAGGAAGTACAAATTGGATTCCGCCAAAGGATATCGGTAATAGTCCTCGAGGATTGCCCTGCCGGTGCTGACCTCGATCACCTTTTCGATCTTCGTGCGCCTTGGTTCAAGCTCGCCAAACACCTCAGCCTCCACTACTGCCAGGCAGCCTCGTCATACGCAGGCAGCTCGCAGCGGAGTGGTCGATCGGAGCGGTTTCCGAGCGCGTAGCCTGCCTGGATCAGGGTCTGGATCTCGGAGCTGCCCTCATAGATCATGGCGCCGCGAGCGTTTCTCAAGTACCTCTCGACGTCGTACTCGTCGCTGTAGCCATACGCACCGTGGACCTGGATCGCCTCGCTGGCCGCGCTGAACGAGGCCTCGGTTGCGAACTTCTTGGCATAGGAGATCTGCAGCGTGCTGCGCTTGCCCATGTTCTGCATCCATCCCGCCTGAAGATACAGGAGCCGGGCGATCTCGTAGTCCTGGGACATCCTGGCGATCTTCTGCTGGATCAGCTGATGCTCTGCCAGCGGCTTGCCAAAGGCTGTGCGCGTCCGGGCATACTCCACGCTGGCCTCTAGGCAGGCACGGATGATACCCGCCGCACCCGAGGCCACGGTGTACCGACCGTGATCGAATGCCGACATCGTGATCTTGAAGCCTTCACCCTCTTCGCCAATCCGGTTGTCCGCAGGCACGCGCACGTCCTGGAAGCTGATCCAGCCGGTGCTTCCGGCGTGCACGCCCAGCTTGCCGTGGATATCACCGCGCGTCACCCCCTCGGATGATAGATCTACGATGAACGCCGTCAGTCCGTCTGAGGCGCGCGCTGCCGTGGCATCGGTCTTCACGGTAACGAGCACATAGTCGGCCCTCGATGCCAGGGAGATCCACATCTTCTCCCCATTCAGGACGTAGGCATCGCCATCCCTTCGGGCGGACGTGCGCATCGCTGCCACATCTGAGCCCATCCCGGCCTCCGTGAAGGCACCGCAGCCGATCTTCCGACCCTGTGCCAGCGGCACGAGGAATTTCTGCTTCTGGCCTTCGGAGCCCCATTGAAAAACGGTCATCGCGCACAGGCCGACGTGCACCGACATGGCGACTCGGAGGTGAGTGTCGACCGCCTCGAGTTCTTCGCATGCCAGGCCCAGGCTGACGTAGTCCATGCCCTGGCCCCCATAGCGCACCGGAAATGGCAGGCCGAGGATCCCCAACTCTCCCATTCGCCCAGGAACCCAGGCGATGGGCTCCTGCCGGCGGTCGAAGTCCTTTATCACCGGCGAGACTTCTTTTCGCGCAAAATCGCGCACCGTCTTGCGCGCCAGC
>Ga0214473_10005433_pt1 | contig 15249 bp, 10 predicted proteins | sample RVTome_7_FD_203509 | JGI IMG/M metagenome (GOLD analysis project Ga0214473, IMG submission 203509) | Soil microbial communities from uranium-contaminated site in the Upper Colorado River Basin, Wyoming, United States - RVT98D197 | ecosystem: Environmental > Terrestrial > Soil > Contaminated >... | reverse complement strand
TCCAGCCTCCGTCCGGCTCGCGCAAACCGAAGTTTCAATCCCTTCTTCGTCAGGGCATCTCTTCCTACAGATCACTTGTCGCAGGTGGTGAGGGAGAGGGAAAAGGTTTCAATCCCTTCTTCGTCAGGGCATCTCTTCCTACGCACCGTTCTGGAAGCCGTTGCAATCCGGAGCGAGAGGTTTCAATCCTTTCTTCGTCAGGGCATCTCTTCCTACGGACTGGAGACCCGCTGATGCCTCCCACTGAGCCCACGTTTCAATCCCTTCTTCGTCAGGGCATCTCTTCCTACGACAGCCAATACTGCGGGCAACCGCGAATCAGAAAGGAGTTTCAATCCCTTCTTCGTCAGGGCATCTCCTCCTACCCATAGAAACATTCCCCCGATCTTTTAAAGCAAACCAGTTTCAATCCCTTCTTCGTCAGGGCATCTCTTCCTACTGAAAAGGTCTACCACGCCTTTGACGACGGCAGGGTTTCGTTTCAATCCCTTCTTCGTCAGGGCATCTCTTCCTACAAGGATACGTTCAACACCCTCGAAAGGAAACTTGAAGTTTCAATCCCTTCTTCGTCAGGGCATCTCTTCCTACCATGAGATCGGCCTGACCGATCCGGAGTGAAAGGAGAAGTTTCAATCCCTTCTTCGTCAGGGCATCTCTTCCTACCATTATCCGGATTTATTGGGCGTAAAGGGTCTCCAGGGTTTCAATCCCTTCTTCGTCAGGGCATCTCTTAGAACTGAGAGAGCCCGAGCGCCCCACACATAAGGAGAGGAGGAGTTTCAATCCCTTCTTCGTCAGGGCATCTCTTCCTACACAGGAGAACGACCGCCTCACCGCACGGGTGACGGAGTTAGAGGTTTCAATCCCTTCTTCGTCAGGGCACTTCTGCGAACGACTCGATCACCCCCGACACCCTTGCTAGGTGGAAGGCGTTTCAATCCCTTCTTCGTCAGGGCACCTCTTCGGACCTTCTCCCGGCGACGGCCCCATCCAGGTCGAACTCGAGTTTCAATCCCTTCTTCGTCAGGGCACCTCTTCGGACCGTAAGCATGGACGACTGGGCTCAGATCGTCTATTCTGAGTTTCAATCCCTTCTTCGTCAGGGCATCTCTTCCTACCACAGTTTCTTTTTCGCATGTTTTTGGTCTATCCAGGTTTCAATCCCTTCTTCGTCAGGGCATCTCTTCCTACGCTCTACGGGTCGTTCGTGGGGGACTCGGAGCGGAACAGTTTCAATCCCTTCTTCGTCAGGGCATCTCTTCCTACTGGGTGGAGGCTGCCTTAACGGTACACCCACTTAAAACGTTTCAATCCCTTCTTCGTCAGGGCATCTCTTCCTACATTTGCGTTTTTGGGCGCTTGGTTCGTATGTGGTCCGAGTTTCAATCCCTTCTTCGTCAGGGCATCTCTTCCTACTCACAGAACACGGCGCGAAGATGATCGAGTGGGAAAGTTTCAATCCCTTCTTCGTCAGGGCATCTCTTCCTACACAGGAGAACGACCGCCCCACCGCACGGGTGACGGAGTTAGAGGTTTCAATCCCTTCTTCGTCAGGGCATCTCTTCCTACGGACTGGAGACCCGCTGATGCCTCCCACTGAGCCCACGTTTCAATCCCTTCTTCGTCAGGGCATCTCTTAGAACCGCGAAACCCCCCCGCTGTCCATCGCGGCATCGGAACGTTTCAATCCCTTCTTCGTCAGGGCATCTCTTCCTACTGGAACGCCATGCGAGGTTATCATCAGGATTATATGAAGTTTCAATCCCTTCTTCGTCAGGGCACCTCTTCCTACGCCTGGTCCTCGACACGGGAAGTCGATCGGTTCTAGTTTCAATCCCTTCTTCGTCAGGGCATCTCTTCCTACTCGAGCTCGAGGATGCGGCCGTTCGGCTCGGATTCACGTTTCAATCCCTTCTTCGTCAGGGCATCTCTTCCTACTGGTCTGGGGCAAGCACGGATCGGTTATCGAGATTTGAGTTTCAATCCCTTCTTCGTCAGGGCATCTCTTCCTACTGAATATCGTGGCTGTCATTCACAGTTGACCGAATGGGTTTCAATCCCTTCTTCGTCAGGGCATCTCTTCCTACTTCGACGTGCTGTGTCCCTACCCTGCCCATGCTGAAGAGTTTCAATCCCTTCTTCGTCAGGGCATCTCTTCCTACAGAATACAGGAAGGGACACGGCGAGCATTTACCTTAAGTTTCAATCCCTTCTTCGTCAGGGCATCTCTTCCTACCACGAATTGCGGGTGCTCAACAGAGTAGCACAAATGAGTTTCAATCCCTTCTTCGTCAGGGCATCTCTTCCTACAGATAAAGCCCTCTCCCCGGAGAAGGAGGCGTGATGGGTTTCAATCCCTTCTTCGTCAGGGCATCCTGCTCTCAATCAGGCAGCGTCTTCAGTTGGATCACCTGCTCAACTTGACGTCCATGAGGGTATCGACGTGTTCACGTTGCCGAGGCTATGCGCTACTCCCACCGGTCGAACGTGGCCTGCTTCGCTTGTCCGTCCTGGCGTGTGACCTTGGCGCGGCACCGCATGCCGGCTTCGGCGGAAGGGTAGGACGAGGACGGAAACTGACTACAGGGAATCAGCTCCCCCTGCGTGGTCTGCACGCGCGCCCTGCCCTGCGTGGCGTTCTCGACTAAGGTGACCAGTTCTTTCTTGATGCTTACTGTGGGTTGCTTCGGTTCCGGACTGGGGCCCTTCATCGTCAACCCTGGCGCGCCCTTTACCGCCGCAGTGGGGTGAGTAGCTGCCGCTTTTCCAGCGTGCTTTAACGTGTCGGGCTCCGGCTTCGCTTGTCCGGTCAAGGGGCCGAATGCCTCTGGGTCGGAGGGGTCGGGTAGCACCAGGCGATCTTTGAATTGATTTACCTCCATATAGCGGGCACCCTGTGGATCGAGCCCAGGCCATTCCAGCATGCTCAACAGTATCCCAACACGCGTGAGTTCAAAGAGATGCTTGTGTGTTGGGTAGAGTTGAAGCGTCTCCAGAATACGCTTTTCAAAGGGTTCTACCAGTCGTTCCAGCATCGCGCGGTCAGTGAGTTTCTCCCCGGCTCTTGCGATCCCCGTTGGATCTATAGGGACCAGTTGCTCGATTGCCTTCGCATCTGAGAATGTCTCTTGTTCCGATGTGATCCCTGTTTGCCAACGATCGCCATCGAACAGGCGGGCGTACCGGCAGGTGCGACGAGTCAGATACATGGTCGCCTGCAGCTCGACGGCACCCATCCCCAATGGTTTGCCCATGCCCAGGCTATGGCAGTGGTCCTTGCTGGGGTCGGCCAGGGGACGGAGGGTCCAGCAGAGGGCACCGATCTCTTCGTCAGACAGGTTCTCGAAGTAGATCCGAAACCTGAACTGTACCCCAGCCTTCACAGGCCTGAACTGGGTGTGCTGCGTATCTGGCCTCCCCTTCACCTCCTGTTGGGTTATTTCAGCGAGCCTCCCCCCGTCCTCTTCAATCATGCGCCTGGCATCATCGGGGGAAAGCCAGTCGGCCTTCTGGTGCCAGTAGAGCTTGTGGCCACGAATGACGGTCTCGTTAGGCGAGGCACTGTCGTAGTGTTTGAGGGAGTTCCTTTTGTCGCTTGTCTGGACCAGGTAATGCTGAAAGGCGGTGGGCTTGGGAGTCGTCAGGATTTTAGGGATGAGCGGCTCAGGCGTAAGCCAGATGTCGCTTTGCCCTTGAGCGAGTGCCGCATCGGTAACGCACACCCGGCCAGCATAGGCACGACCTTTGGCCCCCGGTTTGGGGACAGGTAGCCCCCACTGTTTCATGTTCTCGAGTTCTTGACGAGTGCGCACGAACCCAAACAAGGCTTCAGCATAGTCAATCTCTTCAGGGCGGCGTAATGCCGGTGGGACCAAATCCATTGGAGTGGCTGCACGTTGATCTCTCTTCAGGAATGCTTGTACTCTAAAGTTTGGGCTGTGACCGAAAAAGAATACCTCGCCGTCCCCCTCAACATAGAAGATTGGATGGGCATCAAGGAGAAAACCCATGTATATATCAAAAGGTGGCTCGGTCTGGAAAGGGGTCAGCGCATCGAGATGGTCGGCGACCGCTTGGGCATTGATCTTCAGAAGTCGGGCATTGTGATCTTCTTCTAACACAAGAGCGTGGTTTTTGCGCGGCGAGACGCTGTCTTCGCCGCCGGTTTCGAGCATGCTTCCCGAACAAATCAAAACACCGCGATGGGCATACCCAGCATCAGCAGGACCTATCCTGGTAATGGCAAGAAAAGGTCCGCGTTTGCCCTTTCGGATTTCGACGTCGAAGCTGACGGGATGGTACTGTGGCCGGTAGTTAGGGGCGCTAAAGCGCACCAATCCAGGAATGGCGTCAGCAAGAATGCGATCTTCTTTAATCTTCAAGTATGCCTGTTTTTCAGGCCAACCCATGTCAGCGGGTCTTTTAGCAGGCTTAATGTACCACTCATGACCCTTCTTGACGAGGTAGCCAGCGCTGACATTGCTCCCAAACTTCCCAAGGACCTGCCTATACGGTTCACCGAGCGGGTCGTCTTTTGCCGCCGCCACCGCCCGGTAGAACACCTTGAGCGTATCCGTCACCCACTGCACCTTCCCGTAACTGATGATTTCCAACAAGCCGCGGAGCATGCCACGAAGGCTGCTGCCTGGGATCACTGGTTGATTGGGATCACGGGTATAGAAAAAGTCGGGGGTATTCTTGACCTGCTCACGGAAGGGGAGCTTAGCATCGTCTCCTCGATCCTGGCGGAGAAGCTGGTCAGTGGTAAGCGGGCAACGGACATATAAGGGTGAGCGAGTCAAGAGGGTGACCTCGAAATAGCCGGTGCGTCGATTGGAATCATAGTGGTCATGGTCGGGGAGCGCCTCCGCGCTCTCCACCGCCGGGACCACCAGCTCGGGCAGGGGAACAAAGTTGTACGGGGCGGTCGCCGTGGGGCTTTGTGCCGGGTTCACGTGTGGTGGCAATGTCAAAGGCTGACGGGTGCTCATTGTGTCTCCTCCTGCCGCAACGCAAGCAGACGGCTGGCAACGATGCGGGTAAAGCCCGTGGGGTCTTCCTTCACATAATGGCGCACATCAAGGCGTAGGGGGCGGCTCTGTTCGGTGAAGTGGCCCCTTACCTCGAGGGGTACGGCGTGGCGAAGGCCCTGGGCTCCGTCGCGCATCAGAGTAAAACCATGCTGGAGTGGCTGAGGATGAGGATCGGTGCCCCAAAGGATCTGCGGCTCGTCAATGGCGTCCTGCCATTCGGCTGTATCACCATCCTTTACATTGCGGATCAGGCGGGCATGCCAGGTCTTGTCCCCACCCCGCCAGAGGAGGAGTTCAGCCTGCTTCGCGAACAGTCTGGCCTGCTGGAGCGTCTCCAGGCGCAAGGGGGGGCAGACATTTTGAGCCTGTGCATTCCCCTGCGCGGCATCATAGGAGGTGATCAGGCGGCCACCATCCGACTTTCCCCAGATGACGCCGTCATCCGCGTGGGCCAGGAGCCATGTCAACCTGTGCTCAACACCTTTCGTCTGGAGCCATGCTTTCGCATTGGTAAGGCTGCCGATATCGATTGGCTGAACGAGGGCAGGTTGCTGGTTCTTGATCGTATGTCTCATGCTGCGCCTCCCCCTAGAAAAGTGCTCAACGTGGTGACATACCGTTCAAGCGCATCCCGATCTCCTAAAATGGTCAGCCCTTCGCCATTGGCACAAAGTTCCCACTTCTGCTGTTTGTGTCCATGCCGATACATGATGGTTGCCCTTTTCCCCTCCAGGCGACCTCTGCCGACGCTCTGCTCGCCACCGAGTGGCAGGTCGCCCGTCCAGAGGTCCTTCAGCAGGAGCAGGAGCAGGCCGATTTCGTGGTCCTTCGGATTGATCAGGCGCACATCCACGGCAATCTTCGTGTTCTCGGTGCCAAAGGCGGGCTGTTCGGTGAAGAGGGCGGTCTCGCGGGCGCCTCCGGTGAAGCGGTCAAGGCTCACCCGACTCTGTACCAGGTCGGTCCTGGCATGCTCGATCACCTGTTCCTCCACAATGACGCGGCTGGCCCGGGGCTTGACACTTGGCTTCATCTCGGGGCCGAACATGTCGTGAAGCAGCTCGCGTGCTCTGATCTCCTCGCCAAGCGTCTTGGCGATTCTGAGCGCCCGGGCCCGGAGCGCTCCGGCCAGGCTGGTGCCTGACACAACGGGGGCAGTGCGCCCGTTTGCCTGGCGGGCATGGAGATGGACCATGTCAGGACCGAGGTCGTCCTTCCCTCCGCCCGACCGGATGAGCAGGGAACCGTCGATGGCAAACGTTGCACTCATCGAGAAGACGGTGCGGGCGTCATCGAGGAGATCCTTTACGCCCAGATCGGCTATGAGGCCAGCCGTCGGCGGGCTACCAAGGGCATCAAGCGCTTGGTCTCCCTTTTCGATCCAATCGAGCAGACCGTCTGCGGTTGTCAGATCATAGGTCTTACCGCGCCAGTTTTCCACTCTGACGCGCCCGTAGCCCCGCCGTTTGCGGACGCCGAGGGTGATACTCCCGTCCCTAAAGCCTTCCAGCGCGGTCACAAGCGCGCATTTGAGCTGACTGGCGTCGTCGTCTTCACGGATGACGAGTTCTAAGCGGAGGGGGAAGCGGGTACCGGCCTGCCAGAGCTGGAGGTCAAAGAGGGCCTGGTGAGCGGCCGTCCGGGATTCGGGGTTCAGCCGAACGCCGCTACGGAGTTCAATCCCGCCGCCAATCCCGAGTGCGTCATCAACGATCAGGGGACTCTGTTCCCCTGCGTCATCGCCCTTGAACCCACCGAACAACCTCACCGTCACACTTTCACGCTCGTCCTGACAGGCGGACGTGTTCGTCGGATCGGGAAGGGGCGCAAGGAAACCCCGCTCTCTGGATCGAAGGTAACTACGCAGGGCTCCGGCCAGTGTTGAGCCCGTGAGGAGGGCCTTTCCCTCCAGGGGATCGAGGAGCAAGAGCATATCGGTCAAATCATCCCCATCGCCGCTCCCCAGGTGGGTAGGTGTTTCGAGCACCAGATCGCCCTGGACAACCACGCGGGCAATGATCTTACGCGATGTCTTGACTGACCAGAGTGGTTCTGGCATGTCTACTCCTCCTTCCGTTTTGCCTTCGCTGCAAAGGCCAGGACTCCGTGGATCAGTCGCAGGTTGTATGCATAAGCCAGTTGAGAACTCAGCGCTGCCTTCACACCTCCAACCTCCGGCAGATCGGATGCTCGGATGTGGAGTTCGTCCCAGATGTCGGTGGTGTCATCCAGCCGGAATCGGAGCCATTCGAGTAGCGTCTTCCCGCCGATTCGGTCGCCGGTAAATTGCCTGCGAGTGGTCTGGCGCCCCTGAATGCCGTCAAGATAGGCGGTGAGGCGTGAGCGGCCTTCATCAGGGCGTTGCTCCAGCGTGTCCTGAATGACAGCTTGCAAGCGGGAGAGTTGACTCGGACTTGGCCGCCTGATAAATCCGGCTAATGTGTTGGCCCGCTCGGTCAGGGCTGCATCCAACTGCTGTCTGAGCATCCGGTCAACCATCCGCCTTGCCACCGCCTCGCTCGCTGTGCCCGGTGGAATGGCCTTTGTAGCGATTGATAAACTGTCCGGCGTGGTGTCAACCTGCAACTTCGGCTCTTCGCCGTGCCAGTTCACGGCGATCCGTCCGAACCCTTCCGCCAGCCGCTCGCCTATTCCCCGCGTTTCCAGTTCGTGTAGTCGATCCTGGGTGCAATGGACTGCGCTCAATACAAACACACTCCCCATCTCAACCGCAAAGGCTTGAGGTAAGGGCAGGCCCCACTTCCGGTTGAACCCGCCCACCGCCCGCCCACGCAGGAAGGCCTGCTTGAGTTCCAAGGGACAATTCAGCCGCGCCGCCAGCGCTGCCCTGACAGCCTCTGGATCAACGACGAACTGCCCATACTGATCCCGAGTCAGGGCGTCGCTCAAAAGGGTGACGATCACCGTGCCGTCGGGAAGAAGCGTAAGCGAGTCGCCCACCTCCCGCCAATCGCCTCCAGCCACTTCCGCCTCGTGAAAGCTGACCCTGCCGTAGCCACCGGTACGGGAACCTCCGAGCGTAGCTTCCCCTTTGAGGAGCGGAAGGAGTGGCGCTATGTCCTCATCGTGCTCACAGATGACCACCGCTTCGAACGTCTGGCCGGCTGCCAGGGCATCGTATCGATAGACCGCCCCCTCAATGTCGTCGCCCTCGATCTTCTTTCTCGGCATGGCCCGCCCGAATCGGCGGGTGCGCGCCGTGTGGACGCTGATATGGCGGTCAGGCCGCACGACGCGCACCGTGTCGCCGTTCACGGCGCAAAAGGGGGATGAAACGCTCTGCCACTGCTCCTTGCCTTGGGGCTCTTCAACGGCAAAATCGTAAACGAGGCTCTCCTCCCCCTTCTTCCTGAGCCATGACAGGGGGGTCGGCAGGGTACGTTCCCCATGGGGACCAAGAGAATAGCCGTTGAGATAGCGGGTTGTTCCTTCAAAAAAGAGGCGGCGCACGAGCGGGTCTGCGGCATCCAGCTCCCTTGCGCTACCCTGACGGAGATATCTGGCGATGATGGCCCCTCGCAGGACGCTGCCCGGGAGGAACTCGTAGGCAACTCCGCTGTTGGGGTCGCCCTCCGCAGCCGCCACCAGCGTCGGTTCCAGCAAGGCGATGCGATAGGTGACGACCTTCATGCTGCCGACTCCTTTCCACGGACCAGGACCTTAAATGACTGGAAGTGCGCGTCGGTCACATCCGATCGATCGGCTGGCTTGGTCGGGTCATAGAGTCTGGCGGTCATCAGGCCGCGTCCCCGGTTCCGCCCCATTCCACCGCGGCGAAGGCTGAGCACACAGGCGGCCAGGAGTCCCAATGCAGAACTGTCCGGCGGCTCGTCAAAGCGCATCGTTGCCACAAGCGGCGTTTCACGGAGGACCACCCGCATCGCCCGGAGGCTCCCCTCTTCGGGAGCCCCAGTCCCCTCATCGACAGCGGTCTGCCGACGGATCGCTGTGAGCGATTCGAGCACCATTGCTGGTGTCAACCGGCCGGCCCTTATATCGGCATCAACGGCCTCCCACAGTTCACTGGGGAGCAAGGCGGGACCCACATGCATGAGCGCCTCATCGTCGAGTGTACTGCCCGGACCACCGAATAGGAACTTCGCCGCCTCCTGAAGGTGGCTCAAGGCGGGGGACGCCTGCCGGCTGAGAGCAAACAAGGTGTTGGCACACTCCTCAACCAGCAGCCCCTTGAGGGTGCGACCACGGAGGAAGGGGAGCCCGGTGATGGCATCGTGTTCGACCTCCTCATCCACAAGTCCCGCCACCCCATCGCCTCGGCCAAATGTGGCGTCCCTTATGAGCCTGAGATGCATCTCCAGCATCATGGTATCGGACCTCCTGATAACGGCACGAACCAATCGGACACTTCAAGGGCGTCAAAGTATCCGCAATACTTCCCGTGCCAGCCCTCCTTCGGCCAGTTGGTCATGGATGGCTCAACTGAACGTAGCTCCTTTCCCTCGTTAAACTTCCTTCGGAACCGCTGAACCCACACCGGGCCCTCCCGGAGCGCATCGCGGAGGGCCTTTACCTTATTGTGCCGGCCCGCCCACTCTTGCCCCTGGAACGCCCCAATCCCGCTCCGCACCACATCCCACGAGTGAGCAGGTTGAGACGGGTTCGGTCCTAGGGTGACGGGGCGTAAGGTCAGGGAGCCGGAGGCTGATGTGAACTCTCGCCGTCGGATCTCCTCGATCCCACCCGACAGCCCACTCAGTGCGAAGTGCCAGTCAAGGCAGGAGTCGTCTTTCTTCAATTTGCGCCGATACGCTTTCGCCGATTTGCCCAGCTCTTCCGCCAGGGCATACGCCCTCGCGAACGGGTAGTGGACCTTCACCATGGCGATACCTGCGGAGGCAGTAATCCTTCCTCGACACGCAGGGCGATTCGCGGTCTCCTGTTCAAACTGTTTCAGATACTCAAGCGCAAGCGAGAGGCCCAGTCGCCCATCGGCGACGAAGGTCACATCATCGCCGCCGAAGACGATAGGACGGAACGGGAGCAGCCATCTGCCATCTTCCGGTTTAAGTTTGATCCTTGCCAACTCTTTGCCGGCAGCGTTGTGGTAGACCATCTGCCCTTTATGAGCATCGATCCGTGTCATCACCTGTGTAACCACTGTCCTGAGAGCTGCTTTGGCTGCCTGCTCGACTGCGCTGGAAAATCCGCGAAGCGCGATGATGTAGTTTCGATTTTGACCCGGGTTGAGATATTGCTCCCCAATTTGCTGGATCCGCTTCCCCATCTCGTCCCCATCCGCATGGACGACGGCAAGGTGACTCTGCTCGCCGAACGTACGCCCCAGGTCGTCGAAGTTGCTCGGGTAGTCAAAGCCCTCAGGGGGCGGAATCAGGCGATGGAGTCTTTTGTCCGCTTCACTCCGCTGACCGTCACGCCCCCATGCAACGGCAAGCTTCGCCAGGGATTCCGCCGAGGCAGGGTAGGCCGAGCCGGGGTCGCCACCGATCATGGGGGTCACAGCAACTGCCGGTAGCGCGGTCGAGCGGCACATGACAGTCACCCCCAGGCCGAGGAGGGGACTGGAAAGGACGCGAGCCCGTTTCCCTTTGGCCACCTTGGCGAGCGTTGCCTGGATAGCTTCTGACAGGGAATGGCCCCACTCAAACTCCTGTTGTGCGATCACCACCTGTAATCCGGGGGCGTGCTCCAGAACCCTTCGGGATAATTGGCGGGTGAATGCCTTTGCATGAGTGTTGTGGCGAAAGAGGGCAACAACGTTCCCTCCGCCACTGTAGAGCACCTCAGCATCCAGACCGCCGCCCGCTTCGTCGATGCGCCCGGAATCATCCAGCGTCAACTCGCCCGTGACGTTGCTTTGTGGCACCAAGGTTCGGACCGCCTCCAGCGCCCATGCTCCGGTTGCCGAAGCGACCAGATGGGAAGCCCCGATGTTTTCCCGGAGGCGGTTGCTGCTGAAGATGTACGGCTGAATCTGGGCGGTATCGACGATCACTAGGTCCATGGTGGTGAGCCCTCCTCTCCGCACTGGGATTGAATCCACTCCGCCACCTTGGTCGACAAATCCGAAAGATGCCTTCGCCCGAAGACGCGGATCCGTCCTTCTGGGTCCACATCGCGCCGCATCTCGTGTTCGAGCCGTTCAGGCTCATCGCTACAGCACACCAATGCCACCCGCGCTTCGTCACCTCCCAACTGGCGGGCACGGATATGGGCCTCAAAGAGCTTGGTCTTCAGCAACCCCTTACGGCTCTCGGTTGAACAGGAAAACGCAAAAAGCTGATAGCCTCCGAGTGCAATGACATCCACATCAAACTGGACTTCTTTAGTCTCAACGTTCTGGGCGCACTCGTGGAGTTGGAATCTCGGGGCCATGCCTTTCAGAACATTCAGGACATCGTGCTCCAACCACTTGCCATTCAGCCACTCACAAAAGCGTTGAGGGTCATTTCCAAAAGCGGCCTGCATCAGGGGCAGAACACCGGAGGGGTGGCTGAGTTCACAACCTAAGGCCTCACTGACCCCCCCAAGTGAGGGGTTCGGTGGCAGCGATAGACTCACCGACCTCAACGTGGCCTGGCTCTGCCACGCATCTTTGTCAGAGCGCCGACACTTGGCCAACAGTTCCCCCTGGATCCACTGCCTCCAATCCAAGAAAGCACCATCATTTGCAAAGGCTGCTCCCAATGCGCGCGCGCTCCGAGGCAGAAGTGGTTGAGTGGTCGGATCGTGCTGAAGCGTCCAGCCGTGCAAGCCCAGCAAGTCCCTCACCGTCAACTCGATTGCCCGTCCAATGAACCGGGTATGGCCCCTCTGGCTACCCATAGGGTCAGCGGGGTCAACGACCATCACCAGCCTGCGAGCACCGAGATAGCTGAACACCGGCTCAACCGATCTGCCCCCGCCCCGGTGTTGGCTTGCCCAGCGCTCTACCGCGCGATAGGCGTGAACAGCCATTGCTTTTGTTCCACCAGTGTAGTTCAGTCCAACGTTGACTTTGCCCACCTCCTCTAGGGCCAGGCAGACACCCTGGGCGATGGAGGCCGCATCGGACTCTTCAATTTGCTTGAGCCGCACGTCGTTGGTGGAGCCCTGCCGCCGTAACCAGGCCTGTAGCCGCTCGGCAACGTTAAAGGAGTCGGCCGAGTGGACAAGGGTGATAGTCCCTTCCGAGGGAGTTAACAACCTTCCGGCAACAGCGTTGGGCAGCGGATTGCCACCCACGAGAAGAATCAAATGCCCTGCACGAAAGCATTCATCCATCTTGCGCCTCCCATACGCTCATCTGCAATCCGGTGCTGCCCCACCCCGAACGTTGCCCCTACCCGACATGAAGGTGGACAGCCCATGAGTGAATAGACAAGAGGGTAAGGGGCCTCCGCCTTGACACCGTCTACAGGAGGCATATGATTTAGAAATGAAGTGGAATTTGAACTGAAGGCGCAGGAGAAACAGGAGCGGCGCTAGCATCACTGATACCTCAGTCTGGATTCCATTCTTTAACCAGCCGACGTCTGCTGAAAAGCGGGAGATCAATGCCCTAATTGATGGAGACCGTCTTGTCCTGGTCGGCGTGGTTCTGGCCGAGCTGATCCAGGGTTGCCGGACCTTGAGCCAGGCTAACACGATCACCTCTAGGCTCAGCGGCCTTCGCTTTCTCGAGGACAATTTCTCGAGCTGGAGGCGAGCTGGGGAGCTTTCGTTTTTGCTCCGACGCAAGGGTGCCACCATTCCCCTCTCAAGCCTCATCATCGCCACCCTTGCGCTCGAGCACCACTGTCAGGTGTACGCCCTCGATCCTCACTTCGAGCAGATTCCCGGCCTCACACTCCACACCATTCCTCACCCGCGCCGGGGACTGTAATCGTTTCTCTGATCCCTGAACGTTGTGTCCGCTGGCGCGGACCTGGAGTATAGTCCTCAGGGAGAGTTACGACCCGGTACTGCCCAAGTCCAAATGTCGCCGCCTTTCCCACATGGATCGAAGCGCCAAGCCGCACCCACGGCCACAAGAACGTGAAATCGCCACAATAGGTGACCTGACCGGTGAAGCCCCCCATGGGAACCCGCTGACCCTGGCGGTTCGAGTAGCGCTCCCATGCGTGCCAGCGAACGCACGCCTCGACCGTTTCGATGGCCCGAGCGGACTCGATCATCGTCCTGGCGTTATCGAGGAGCAGCCCGCCGCAGTGGAAATAATTCAGCAGGTTGATGCGGCGGAGGAGATTCCGGAACAGAACGTGGAACTCGCCGGGGCCCTCCGGGTGGCCATTGTAAGTAAGGCGAGTGGGCGAGAGGAACCGCAGTGTGATGGTGGAGGGAGCGACGAGAGATTGCTTCGCTTCGCTCGCAATGACAGAGCAGTTTGGCGGAACCGGCGTTGCGAGGTCTGTTGGCGCCGTCAGAAGGCTTGTCCTGCCGTCGTAGATGGAGACAATTTGATCTGGGTCTCGAATCAGGGCCACCTGCACAAGACGGTACTTTCCCTTTCCCCGTCCCAGTCCGATGCGCCCGAGCTCCTCGAAGGCGTAGACGAAATAGGGAAGGTAGTCGATCGCCTTCCCCACGAGGACGAGGCCGAAGGTCAGGGACGTTCCGGGTTCATAGGTCGTGGTCCTGTCGAATGGAGGTTCGAGGATGAACGGATGCGGGGCGTGAGGATATTTGCGAAGAACTTGCGAAGTAGGCGGCGGTGGCGTCTCGAAGATGTAGGCGTAGGGGCAGGTCCCCTTTAGGAGGCAGGGCGGGCATTCGCCGCGCCGAGCGATGCACCCAACCTTCCGCAACACGTGGCCGAAGCCGCCACGAAGGACGGTGCCCTTGTACGGGGGGAGAACGAGCCGCTCCTTCGCCTCAAGCGTCAGTTTGAAGCGGACGACCCGGAACGTATCTAGCCCCGGCGGAGCCACGGTCCCCTCCTGCCCGGTGGTTCTGGGAACCCCTCAGGTACGTCAAGGGGCATGGATCCCTGTGCTGTACCTGGCTCGTTCTGTTTTGGGGTGTCTTGGTGCCCAACCGCCAGTGGGTGTTAGGACAGAGATGGTATGGGAGGTAGACGAGACTCTATCAGAAGCATTCGAAGCAATTCAAGGGAAAAAGCCGGGAGAGGGTGTGTGCTGGCACGGGAGGGGCTCCCGTTCGGCAAGATCGCGGCTACTCCTCTCCAGGAACATTCAGGAGGTAGTCCAGCTCTCTGAAGATTCCCAGGCGCCTCGCCCAACGCAGGAGATATGTCCGATCCAGTTTACCTCGGCACCGCTCCAGAACGGTGAGAGCATCTTCATAGTCCCGAGGACGACCGACTTTGAGTTTTTGAATGACGAAGTCCTCTGGAGCAATTACCCAATAGTAGTGGCCCTCCACCCGCTTCTTTCGACGCTGGCGAAGGATTTGACGATCATGCGCATCCCGGGAACGCAGGAGGTCTACCGTCACACCCTGGCACTGGAGCCGCAGTTGACTCTTCCTCAGCATCGGGTTCGATTCTCGCCAGGACTCGTCCACTATTATAGCGGCCCGCGCCATCCGGGTACCCAGGCGTTCCAGGCCCTCCTCGCTGACCATTACCAGGAAATCAATGTCGAGAGTGGCCCGCGGCTTACCCCACATACCCAAGGCCCAGGCGCCAATCAGTGCGTACGGCACTCGCGCTCGCCGGAAGCAGTCCGCGGATCGGCGCAGAACGCGCAACAGGTCATGATCTGAAGTGGCGGGCACGTTCCCTTTGCCAGAAATTGGTGTGTCGAGCCTCGGCACGCGAGATTCGGGCCAGCAGCCCGCGCACGGCCACCCTCACTCGCTTCTCAGTAGCCCGGGGCATGGCGGATCGCACGTCTTCCTCCAGCATTCGCAGGCCAACCGCTGAGAGGGCTGCCACTTGGCGAAGCCCCTCTTCTGCATTTCGAGGAAAGCGCGTCGCCCTCAGTTCTGCTCTCACTAACCCTAGGCCTTGGAGCCACAGGGGAACTTGCTTCGATTTGCTCACGATTGCCCCTCACCCTCACCCTCTCCCCAACTTGGGGAGAGGGAATCCTAGAGAGGCGATTCGTGCAGGCCAAGGGGTAAACGCGAGTGTCATTCTTCCAAGAAGGCCTGCACGCCGCGATACACCTGAATACGGTTCTTCTCCAGCAGGGCGTAGTGGGTCGAATCCCCGATGTCCAGGCGTCGCTTGAACGGCGCGGATGCCAGCTTCTGGAGTAGCTCATCGGCCGCC
>Ga0214473_10005432_pt1 | contig 15251 bp, 14 predicted proteins | sample RVTome_7_FD_203509 | JGI IMG/M metagenome (GOLD analysis project Ga0214473, IMG submission 203509) | Soil microbial communities from uranium-contaminated site in the Upper Colorado River Basin, Wyoming, United States - RVT98D197 | ecosystem: Environmental > Terrestrial > Soil > Contaminated >... | reverse complement strand
TATGACGATGAGACTTCGCGCTTGTGCACCTGGCATCTTCCGCGGGCGCACTATCTTGAATCCTGGAGTGACGCCCGCGCCTATGACGGCACGGTCAGCCTCGTGCAGCCGCTTATAGAGCCGCTGTACGACGGCAAGACGCCGATCGAGCTGCTGGCACTGATCCTCGGCGACGAGCTGGCCAAGGGTTATGACCTCACGCGCCGCACCTTTCGCGAGCAATTCGCCGGCAATGCTGAGTTCGAGACCGAATGGCGCCAGGCCCTGCAAACCGGCGTCGTGGCGGCGTCGGCGTGGCCGCCGGTGACGCCCGCGGCGCGAGCCTTAGCCGGTTGGGAGCCCAGGCCGGTCGCGGCAGGGACGTTTGAAATCGTTCTGGCCGAGGATTACCGCGTCTACGACGGTCGCTTCGCCAACAACGGCTGGCTCCAGGAGCTGCCCGACCCGATCACCAAGCTTACGTGGGACAACGGGGCGCTGATCTCGCCGGTCGACGCGAAGCAGCTCGGCGTCGAACGATACGGCGACATGGTCCGCATCGAACATGGCGGTCGGTCGCTCGATGTGGCCGCCTACCCGTTGCCCGGTCACGCCCCGGGCTCGATCACGCTTTCTCTCGGCTACGGCCGTACGGCGGCGGGGCGTGTCGCGGCTGGCTCCGGCGTGGATGCGTACACGTTGATGCGGTCCGCCGCGCCGGCGCTCCTGCTCGGCGCGACAGTGACGCGCACGGGCCAGCACTACAAGCTGGCCACCACGCAGGATCATCACGCGATCCGGTCGGCCGTCGGCGATCAGGAGGCGGCGCGCCGTGTCGAGCAGGAACTGATCCGTGCGGTGACGCTGACGGAGTTCCAACAGGAGCCCAAGTTCGCCCAGCGCGCGCATCATCCGCTCCAGCTCTGGCAGGCCTGGAGCTATGACGAGGGGCACAAGTGGGGGATGGCGATCGATCTGTCGGCGTGCATCGGCTGTAGTGCGTGCGTGGCCGCGTGCCAGGCCGAGAACAACATCCCGGTCGTTGGCAAGAGCGAAGTCGCGCGCGGCCGCGAGATGCACTGGATTCGCGTGGACCGTTATTTCAAAGGGCAACCTGAAGGCCCGCACGTGGAGGTCGTCTACCAGCCGATGACCTGCCACCACTGCGAGAACGCGCCGTGCGAGGGCGTGTGTCCGGTCGCCGCGACCGTACATGATAAGGAGGGTCTCAATGTCCAAGTCTACAACCGCTGCATCGGGACACGCTACTGCAACAATAACTGCCCGTTCAAGGTCCGCCGCTTCAACTGGTTCTATAACCATCACGGCCCCAAGCACCCGCGGCACGGCGAGAGGCTCACCGACATCGAGAAGATGGTCTTTAACCCGGACGTGACGGTGCGCAGCCGCGGCGTGATGGAGAAGTGTACGTTCTGCGTGCAGCGCATCAACGCGGTCAAGATCACCGCCCGGAACGAGGGTTGGGCCGCAATTCCCGACGGCGCGATCACGCCGGCCTGCGCGCAGGCGTGCCCGACGGACGCGATTGTCTTCGGCGACCTGAATGACCCCCAGAGCCGCGTAAGAAAGCTCTACGAGCACCACCGCTCGTACGAGCTGTTGGAAGGACTGAATCTACGGTCTCGATTGCACTACTTGGCGAAGCTGCGCAACCCGGCCAGTACGCCAAGTATAGAGACCTGATGCCCCGGCGTGTTGATACATAATGGCGTCCAGAGTACTTGAATTCGACAACACGATCGAAGACCCGCGGCAACGCGCGCCCTTGGTCCTGGGCGGCCGGGACTTCACCGCGGTCACGGACATGGTCTGCGCCGTCGCGGAGGCGCCGCGCCCACCGCTGGCTTGGTATATTGCCTTCACGATCTCGGCGGTGCTGCTCGTCGTCCTGGCGGCGATGGTGCTGTACCTGGTGTTCACCGGCGTCGGCGTGTGGGGGCTGAACAACCCGGTCGGTTGGGGCTTTGACATCACCAACTTTGTATTCTGGGTTGGGATCGGACACGCCGGTACGCTGATCTCGGCGATCCTGTTCCTGTTCCGGCAGAAATGGCGCACCAGCATCAACCGCTTTTCGGAGGCGATGACCATCTTCGCGGTCCTTTGCGCCGCGCTGTTTCCGGGCATTCACGTGGGCCGTATCTGGGTTACGTACTGGCTCGCGCCGCTGCCGAACCAGATGGCCATGTGGCCGAACTTTCGCAGCCCGCTGCTGTGGGACGTGTTTGCCGTCGGCACGTACTTCATCGTCTCGCTGCTATTCTGGTATATCGGGATGCTGCCGGACCTGGCGACGTTCCGCGACCGCGCCGGGACGCGGGCCCGCAAGATCATCTACGGCTTGCTGGCGCTCGGCTGGTGCGGTTCGTCGCGCCATTGGCACCGCTTCGAACGCGCCTACCTGATCCTCGCGGCGCTGGCGACGCCGCTGGTGCTCAGCGTCCACTCCGTCGTCAGCTTTGATTTCGCTGTCTCGCAGCTCCCCGGCTGGCACACCACCATCTTCCCGCCGTACTTCGTGGCCGGGGCGATCTTCGGCGGCTTTGCGATGGTCATGACGCTGGCAGTGCCCGCGCGGCAGCTCTTCGGACTGAAGGACCTGATCACGCGGCGGCACCTGGAGAACATGGCCAAGATCATGCTGGCCACGGGCTCGATGGTCGGGTACGCGTACCTGATGGAGTTCTTCGTCGCCTGGTACAGCGGCAATTCGATCGAGTTCTTTGCGTTCAAGAGCCGGGCGTTGGGGCCATACGCCTGGGCGTACTGGGTCATGATCGTCTGCAACGTCGTCGCGCCGCAGCTTTTCTGGTTCAAGCGTATGCGGACGACCGTCTGGGCCACCTTCGCGATCGCGATGGCGATCAACATCGGCATGTGGTTCGAGCGCTTCGTGATCATCGTCACGTCGCTGTCGAGCGATTTTCTGCCGTCGAGCTGGGATATTTTCATCCCGACCTGGGTGGACCTCCTGACGCTGGCCGGCAGCTTCGGCCTGTTCTTCACGTTGTTCCTGCTGTTCTGCCGCTATCTGCCCATTGTAGCGATGGCGGAGGTGAAGACTGTAATGCCGCAGGCGCGCGGCACACGGCACCACGGCTTTGACTACAACCCGGACGAGTTCGATGAAGTGGCGCCCACCTAGGTCCGGCCTGAGGGTGTGGTCTTGAGCGAGCTGACGCTTGCCGCGAAGAAGCGCCACGTGACACCGGCCGCAGCCGCCGGCCGCGAGCTCTACGGCCTGCTGGTCGAGTTCGACGACGTGGAAGCCCTTAAGGCCGCGGCAAGGCGCGTGCGGGAGGGGGGCTATCAGCGCTGGGACGCGCATTCGCCGTTCCCCGTACACGGCATGGACGAAGCGATGGGCATCCGGCACACGCGGTTGCCCTGGGTCGTCTTCTTCTTCGGGCTGCTCGGCTGCGCGGCCGGCGTGCTGCTCCAGTGGCACACGAACGCGATGGACCCGCAACAATTCAAGTTCATCCCGACTTTCCTTCAGGGCTTCGACTTCCGCATCAGCGGCAAGCCGCTCTGGAGCTTCCCGGCCAACATTCCCGTGATCTTCGAAATGACCGTGCTACTGGCGGCCCTCGCGGCCGTCATCGGCATGCTGGCGATGAACGGCCTGCCGCGCTGGCACCACGCCCTGTTCGGCCATCCCCGTTTCCAGCGCGTCACGACCGATCGATTCTTCATTTGCGTCGAGGCGCGCGACCCCAAGTTTCACGAGACGCGCACGAGCGAGCTGCTGGCCACACTGGGGGGTTCCGAAGTCGAGCGCGTCTACTGGCCACAGCGCTCGCCACCGCCAGCCTGGGGGCGGATCACTGGGCTGATCGTGCTGTGTCTGGCGCTCTTCCCACCGCTGTGGGCCTACAAGATGAATGTGTCGCTGAAGGCCCAGCCGCGCATCCACATCATCCAGGACATGGATAACCAGGAGAAGTACAAGGCGCAGCAGAAGAACGTCGCGTTCGCCGATTCGCGGGCCATGCGTCCAGCCATCCCCGGCACGATCGCCCGCGAGGACGCGTGGGCGTTGGGCACCGATCCACACTTTTACGAGGGCCGCGTCGGCAACGCGTGGGCGGCGTCGTTCCCGCCGCAGATCGAGATCACCGAGTCGCTCCTGCGACGCGGGCAGCGTCAATTCAACATCTACTGTGCCGTCTGCCACGGTCTGGACGGCAGCGGCAATGGAATTGTCGCCAAACGGGCCCGCGAGAAGACGCAGATTACGAGCGGCTGGGTGCCCCCGACGTCGCTCCACGACCAGACGGTCCGCGACCGTCCCGTGGGGCACCTCTTCAATACGATTACCAACGGCATTCGCACGATGCCACCCTACGGCGACCAGCTTTCCGTCGCCGACCGGTGGGCGATTGTAGCATATATTCGCGCGTTGGAGCGCAGCCAGAATGCGAGGCTGGAGGACGTGCCGCCGGAAGTGCGGTCGGAGTTACGATGACGACTCGGTCCAGCGGGCCGGCGTTCGGCTCGCCGAGGGAGGCTAGGGACCGTTGAACAGCGCAGCGCCTGCGGGAGTGTTGGACGAGCAGCGCCGTCTGGACGATCTGGCGCCGAAGCTCGCGCTCGGCGCGGTCCTCGTCGGGCTGATCGGCCTGGCGGTGAGCCTGGTCTTCGGCTTCATCGACGGCTGGGCGGTCTTCTTCCGCTCGTACATCCTCAACTACGCGTACGTGCTCAGCTTCGCGCTGGGGGCGCTGTTCTTCGTCCTGCTTCAACACGTTACCCGGGCCGGGTGGAGCGTGGTCGTTCGCCGGCTGGCGGAGTTCGTGGCCGGCGCGCTGCCGGCGCTGGCGGTGCTATTTGTTCCGATCCTGGTTCCCGTGCTGCTCGGCTTCGAGGGCGTGTATCCCTGGTCCAACGCCGAGCAGCGCCACGCCGACCCCCTGCTGGAGTGGAAGTCGCCCTATCTCAATCCGGCGTTCTTCGTCGTGCGTTGCGTCGTGTACTTCGCCGTGTGGGCGTGGCTGGCGCGGTACTACCTGCGGCGTTCGCTGGAGCAGGACCAGACCGGCCGCGTGGAGTCGACGCTGGCCATGCAGCGCTGGAGCGGGATCGGCATCGTGCTGTACGGCCTGACGCTGACGTTCTTCTCCATCGACGTGATCAAGTCGCTGGCGCCGGAGTGGTTCAGCACGGTTTTCGGTGTGTACTATTTCTCGGGCTGTGTCGTGGGTTTCTTTGCGCTGCTCGCCGTCGGGATGGTGGGACTGCAACGCGCCGGGCGCCTGAGCCGTTCCATCACGGTCGAGCACTATCACGACGTGGGCAAGCTCGCCTTCGGATTCACCGTGTTCTGGGCATACATCGCGTACTCGCAGTACATGCTGTACTGGTACGCCAACCTGCCGGAAGAGACGTTCTGGTACTCCGCGCGGCAGGAAACGCCGTGGTGGGCCGGCGTGTCGATCCTCCTGGTCATCGGGCACTTCGTCGTTCCGCTGCTGGCCTTGATTTCGCGCTTCCCCAAGCGACGGAAGAACTGGCTCGCCGCGGCGGCGCTGTGGGTGCTCGTGATGCACTGGGTGGACGTGTACTACCTCGTCGCGCCGCGCGCCGCGCAGCTTCATGAGGCCCACCCGGTCAGCGCGGCACCCCTGCACGTCACCGACGTGTCGCTGCTCGTTGGGCTGGGCGGGCTCTTCCTGTTCGCCGTCGTCCGGCTCATGGCCGGGCGGCCGCTGATGCCGGAGCGCGACCCGCGCTTGGGCGAGTCATTGGCCTACGAGAATATCTGAGGACCGGTACGTGACCCAGGACGGCGACCCCAAAGCCTCAGCGACCATCGCCGTGGGCATTGTCGGCGTGCTGCTTCTGCTCGCAATCCTGCTGTTCACGGTCGCGCTGTTCTACGACGTGCAGCGCGCCCAGGACGCCCAGAAGCTGTACGCCCGCCCGTACCCCGAGATCACGGCGCTGCGCGGCGAGCAACTCGAAAAGCTCTACGGCCCGCCGCGCTGGGTCAGCGAGTCGCAGGGCGTGGTGGCGATCCCGATCGACCGCGCGATCGCGCTGGCCGTCCGCGATCTGAAATCTGCGGCACCGCCGACTACAATGACGCATACTGGTCCGGCCGTGACGCGGCCGGCCGAACGGGAACCATGACGCGCTCCCGCTTAGGAAAGCTCTGGAGTGGGGTTCGATCCGCCGTACTGGCAGCCACGGTCGGCGCTGTCGTCTTCTGCGCGCCAAGGTCCGCGACCGCGGCGCCAGCGAGCGATCCGCCGCCGGGTAACGATACGAGGCCGAGCGAGGATGCCGATAGTGCGGAGCCCCCGCCGCCGGAATTGCAGGGCATGCAGGTCGTCGAGAAGCTCAATACCCGGATACCGCTCGACCTGGAGTTCGTCGATCAAGATGGGCGCCGCATGCGCCTGCGCGACTACTTCGATGGTCGCCGGCCGGTTCTGCTCACGCTAAACTACTTCCGCTGCCCGATGCTGTGCGGCCTGATCCTCAACGGCCTGCTGGATGGCCTTCAGCAACTCGACTGGACCGCCGGCCAGAACTTCCGCGTGCTGACGGTCAGCTTCGATCCGCTCGAAACGCACGACCTGGCCGCCCTGAAGCGGCAGAACTATCTGGCGGCGTACGGCCGGCCGGCGGCGGCCGCCGGTTGGGACTTCCTGACCGGACCACCCCAGGCGATTCAGGCCCTGCTCGACGCGACCGGCTTCCCCGTGCGCTGGAACGATCGCCGCAAGGAGTTCATCCACCCGGCCTGCGTCTTCGTGCTGACGCCCGACGGGCGCCTTTCACGCTATCTCTACGGCGTGTACTTCGCGCCGCAGACGCTGCGGCTCTCGCTCGTGGAGGCGTCGGAGGGCAAAATCGGCACGACGGTCGACCACATTCTGCTCTTCTGCTTTCACTACGATGCGGCGGGACGCCGCTACGCCCTGGCGGCCATGAATCTCGTCCGCGCCGGCGGCCTGTTGACGCTGTTGGTGCTGGGCGGCTTCCTGACGCTGCTCTGGCGGCGCGAACGTCGCCGCAGTGGCGCGACCGCATCCGCGATGATCAAAGCGACGGGGGGGCCAGCCGCGTGACCAACGCATGGCTGCTGGACATCCTCGCGCAAGCGAAGCCCCCACCTTCCCCGCTTGCGCCGGGCGGCGGTACGACGTGGATGCCGCCGCAAGGCTCCACCACCGCCCGCGAAACCGATCTGGTCTTCTACTTCATTTACTGGGTCTCGGTCTTTTTCTTTATCCTGATCGTCAGCCTGATGGTGTACTTCGCCATTCGCTACCGCCGGCGGCGACCCGGGCAACCCGCCGAGGGCACCGCCACGCACAACACCGCGCTGGAGCTGACCTGGACCGTGGTGCCGCTGATTCTGGTCGTGGTGATGTTTACGCTGGGGTTTAAGGGGTTTATGGACATCACCAACCCGCCCGCTGACGCCTTGGAGATCTACGTTAACGCGCGCAAGTGGAGCTGGTCATTCACCTACCCCAACGGGCTCGTGGATAACGAGTTGCACGTCCCGGTGGATCGGCCCGTGCGGCTGATCTTGAATTCGGTAGACGTGATCCATAGCTTCTTCATCCCGGCGTTCCGCGTGAAGAAGGACGCCGTCCCGGGTCGCTATAACAAGCTCTGGTTCGAATGTCCCAAGCCGGGTGAATACGTGGCCCTGTGCGCCGAGTACTGTGGCACGGAGCACTCCAACATGTGGACCCGCGTCGTCGTCCACGAGCCGGGGCTGTGGGAAAAATGGCTCGAGGAGACCTCGGACCCGTTCCGGACGCGCACGCCCGTCCAGGTGGGCGAGCTGATGTACAAGAAGCACGCCTGCAACACGTGCCACTCCCTGGACGGAACGCGGAGCACCGGGCCGACGTTCAAGGGCCTGTGGGACACTGACCCAGCGCTGCGCGGGGGCGGGCGCGCGCACGTCGATGAAAACTACGTTCGCGAGTCCATTCTCGAACCCCAGGCCAAGATCGTGGACGGCTATGACCCCGTCATGCCGACCTACAAAGGTCAAATCAAGGACCGGGAGATCATGGCGCTTATCGAGTACCTTAAAACGTTAAAGTAGCGGCTCCGGACCAGCGGTATGACAAGCATAGATTCATCCGTTCCATTGCCTTCGCTGCCCTCGCTCGGGGAGGGGCACGATAACTACCTGACGCACTCCCGCGGCGTCCTTTCCTGGCTGCTCACGCTGGACCACAAACGCATCGGCGTAATGTATCTGGTGTCCATCCTGAGTGCGTTTCTGCTCGGCGGTATCTTCGCGTTGCTCGTGCGTACGGAGCTGTGGACGCCCGCCCGCACGATCATGGACGCCGACAACTACAACCGCGCCTTCACGCTGCACGGCGCGATTATGGTGTTCCTGGTCATCATTCCAGGCATTCCCGCGGCGCTGGGCAATTTCGTGCTGCCCATCATGCTCGGCGCCAAGGACGTCGCTTTCCCACGCCTCAACCTGACGAGCTACTACTTCTGGGTTGGCGGTGCGCTGCTGTGTGTGGTCGCCATCTTTCTGGGCAGTGTCGATACGGGCTGGACATTCTACGTCCCGTACTCCACCGACACCAGCATGGGTGGCGTCGTACCCGTGTTGTGCGGGGCTTTCCTGCTGGGCTTCAGCTCCATTCTGACGGGCCTCAACTTCATTGTCTCCATCCACAAGCTACGTCCCCCAGGGATGACCTGGTTCCGTATGCCGCTGTTTCTCTGGGCTTTGTACGCCACCGCGGTGATCCAGATTCTCGCGACCCCGGTGCTCGGCATCACCCTGCTGCTCGTCATCGTGGAGCGCACGCTGCGCATGGGTATTTTTCACCCCGGTTTCGGCGGCGATCCGATTCTTTACCAGCACTTCTTCTGGTTCTATTCTCACCCGGCCGTGTACATCATGATTCTGCCGGCCATGGGCATCGTCAGCGAGCTGATCTCCATCCACAGCCGCAAGCACATCTTCGGCTACTCGTTCATCGCCTACAGCAGTATCGCGATCGCCGTATTCGGCTTTTTTGTGTGGGGTCACCACATGTTCGTCAGTGGCCAGTCGGGTGTGGTGACCGCCATCTTCAGCCTGCTGACCTACAGTGTCTCGATTCCATCCGCCATCAAGGTGTTCAACTGGCTGGCCACGCTTTACAAGGGCTCGATCGCGCTCAACGCGCCAATGATCTATGCGCTGTCGTTCATCTTCCTTTTTGGCATCGGCGGGCTGACCGGCCTGTTTCTGGGTGCGCTGGCGACCGACGTCCACCTGCACGATACCTACTTCGTCGTCGCCCATTTCCACTATGTCATGATGGGCAGCACCCTGATCGCGATGATCGGCGGCCTGCACCACTGGTGGCCGAAAATGACCGGTCGGATGTACCACGAACCGTGGGCACGCTTCGCCGCCTTGCTGACGTTGGTCGGGTTCAACCTGACGTTCTTCCCCCAGTTCATCATGGGCGCGCACGGCATGCCGCGGCGCTACTACAATTACCCGCCCGAGTTTGAGTGGCTGCACCGGATGTCGACCGTGGGTGCGTTCGTGCTGGCGGTGGCGTTCGCGACCACCGCCATATACCTGCTGCACTCGCTCTTTCGTGGGCGCATCGCCCCGGAGAACCCGTGGGGCGGAGCCTCGCTGGAATGGCGCTCTCCCTCGCCGCCGCCACACGACAATTTCGCCAGCCCGCCGGTGGCCGGCGACCCGTACGACTACAGCGACCTGACCTATGACGAGCGGATTGGCGGCTACGTTTCCAGCGGGGCGGGGCGGCCGTCGGTGGATTCACTCGTTCCGCAGCAGGCCTGAGCGCGATGGATAGCACGACTGCTGCACCGCCGCAACCCGCCGAATGGTCGGAACCCCTGGCGCCGCACTTTACCACGGCGGCGCTGGTCCAGCCCGCGGGTACAGCGCGCCCGGCGCGCGTGATGGCCGATCACGCTGCGGCCGCGCTGGCGGGGACCAGCGCGCGCTGGGAATATGAGCCCGCCGCGAGTGGGCCGCGCGGACTGATGCGCGGCGCGCACCCGGATGCGGTTCATTCCGCACGCTCCGCCGAAGTGAAGCTGATGTTCCAGTTCTTTGGCATCTACTTCGCCATGACTGGGTTGCACGGGCTGCATGTCGTGGCCGGTCTGGCGGTGCTCGGCTGGTTGCTCGTGCGGGCGGGCCGCGGCGATTTCAGTGCCGTCTGCTTTACGCCGGTTGACCTGGGCGGATTGTACTGGCACCTCGTGGATATCATCTGGGTCTTTCTGTTCCCGTTGTTGTACTTGATTCACTGAGACGGGTCGCTGCGGCGCGGCATTCCGATCGCGCGATTCTGGGAGTGATGCGGCATGTCGGATGGGCTCGATCGCACGGCGACAACCGGCGACAGCGCGGGAGCCGGCGCCCACGACGGCGCCGGCCACATTGTGCCGCTGCGTGTCCTGACCGGCGTCATTCTGGTGCTGCTGCTGCTCACCGCTCTCACCGTCATGGCCACCTGGGTGAGCCTGGGCGCGCTGAACGTGTGGATCGCGCTGGTGATCGCGACCGCCAAGGCAGCGCTGGTCGTGCTGTACTTCATGCACCTGCGCTACGATCGCCCGTTCAACGGCGTCGTGTTGATCGCCACGCTGTTCTTCGTCGCGCTGTTTGTCGGGTTGGCCCTGCTGGACGTGTTTGAGTACCGTGAAAACGTGGACAGCTTCCGATCGCGGAACCCGACCCTGATCGCTCCACAACTGGAGGCCGAACGCGCCCGGCTGAAACCCAACCCTTGACCGCCGGCGCGCGGCCGGCCGGACGAAGCGAGGCCTGGCGGCCCCGGTCCTTCCACACCCCCGGACGCACGCAGCGCAACTTCCGTCGCATCCACTGGTCGAGGTCCCGCAGGCGACTGCGACGGGCCACCTCGCGGAAGCAGGTCCCCCACGGTCTGGTCTCGGTGAGCCGGTCCATCGCGGGGCGCTGGCGTAGCGCCCCCAGGGGCCCTATGATGATCTTGCGAGAATGAGTGCGGCGGTCCGTATGGCAAGTGACTTTGGTCAACCACGCTACCAGCGAGTTCTCCTAAAGATCAGCGGCGAAGGCTTCTGTCCGCCCGGCGGGTTTGGCGTGCAGCGGGCCGAGCTGGACCGGGTGGCAGGAGAAATCTACGAGGTCGCCCGGCTGGGCGTGCAGGTGGCGGTCGTGGTCGGCGGCGGAAACTTCTTCCGCGGCACGCGCTTCGCCGAGGAGCTTGGCATTCACGTCGCTACGGCCGACTACATGGGCATGCTCGGGACGATTCTCAATGCGCTGGTGCTCCAGGAGGCGCTGGAGCGCCTGGGTCGCGACACACGGGTGCAGAGCGCCCTCGCCATCACGCGGGTGTGCGAGCCGTTCATTCGCCGACGATGTATCCGGCATCTTGACAAGGGGCGGATCGTGATGCTGGCGGGTGGGACGGGTAATCCGCACGTGACGACCGACTCGTGCGCGGCGCTGCGGGCCGTCGAGATCGGGGCCGAGGCGCTGCTCAAGGCGACCAAAGTGGACGGCGTCTACGACGCGGACCCCCAAACCAACCCCAAGGCCCGTATGTACGAGCGCCTCACGTACAACCAGGTCATCGACGGCCGCCTGCGGGTCATGGACGTCAGTGCGGTCGACGTGTGCCAGCAACACGGCGTGCCGATCGTCGTCTTCAACCTCTTCAAGCCCGGCACGATGCGCGGCGTCGTGCTCGGCGAACCGCTCGGCACGCTGGTCAGCGAATCGTGATGCCGGCGGACCGGACGAATGCCCGCGCGGGTGCGGATCAACCGGCCAGACTGCGGACCGGCGTCTTCGATCTACACCAGTGGCGTTTGTGGCTCGCGGGTCTGCTGGGCAGCCGCTACGACGGTCTGACGCACTTCCACGTCGTCGAGTCTGGCGTGCTCATGCGCTGCGGCCAGCCGCGCGTGCGCGACCTGGAGCAGATTCGTGTCGAGTACGGCTTGCAAACGGTGGTGTGCGCGCGCGGCGGCACGCGGCACCCGCTGCGCGGCCGCTGGTTCCGCAAAGAACGGGCGTATTGCCGGCAGATCGGGATTCAGTTCATCCACCTGCCCTTTTCCGACGCGACCGCCCCACCGCCGGAGATCTTCGACCGCTTTGTGCAACTCGTGGGCGACCCGGCCCGCCGCCCTGTACTCGTTCATTGCGAGCAAGGGTTTCATCGCACGGGCATCCTGTGCGCCGCGTTTCGCGTGTACGGGCGCGGCTGCACGTTGTCGGAAGCGATCGAAGAGATGCGCCGGTTCGGGTTTGAGGTGGAGCGACCCAAGCGACAAGCGCTGCTGGATGCCTTGGCGCGTTGGGCCAGCCAAGCGATTTGACTGCTGGGCCGCCCAGTCGACGCCACCGTCGCGCCAAGAGATCGGAGCCCGAAGTGACGGCCGGGGACTTCCGGCGCGAAGCCACTTTGCGCTGCGCTGCGGTCGGATGCACAAGGCCGTAGCGGGCGCCTGACTCCACTCTATGGTGAGGTGCCGGCCGGCTGGGGGTCGCTCGTCCGGTCGCGGGCAGCGCTCTCGCCAACTATGCCCATCAAGAAGCCGTGGGACTCCACATCGTCCGGTGCCGCAAGGGCGGCCTTCAACCTTCGCACGAAGGTCGCGTCATCCGCGAACCGTCGCGCCAGGACGTTTTGTAGCGAAGGAGAACGTTGCAATCTCCTCGACGTCGAAATAGCGGCTCAGGCCATTCCACGACAGGCCCTCCAATTTCGGCGCGAATCCGTAGGATCGCTGAAACACGAGGGTCCACGGATGCGAGCACGGCTGTCCACCCCGCTGCTGGATCCATTTCGATAGTGTTCCTTCATTAACCCAGCGGCCCATCCTTCGGTCGCAGCCAAACAGGTGCCAGCCGCGCAGCTCGCAACTTGCTCCGCACGACGGGCATGATTCCAACGTGTACTCGTACTCGAAGCTTACTATTGCGGGCATCACCAATAGCAAGAAGACGCCGATGAGCCATCTTCTTCCGGCCAGCCATCCAGACATCGCCCGCTTGCCGGACGTGGTCGCGTATGCCAGGGGCCGCCGCGATTCGTGCGGAGATGGTTGACGGTCTTCGACCACGAAAGTAGCCCGTCGAGGCCCACGCGGTCAGAAATCAACCAGTGGTCGAGCGCACCGTGTGCACCTGCTCCGCCACGGCGCCGACGGGCGCGACTGAGTGGGCGCGTTCGCGCCGCGTGCGCGCGCGGCTTTGACGGCGGTGAATCAGCATCAGGTTGCGCACGTAGATCAGCAGGCCGAGGCTCTGACCGGCGGTGAAAACCAGGTCTTTCTTCAGCAGCGCATACGCCAGAAGCATGACGCCGCCGGCCAGGCTCAGGTACCAGAACGCAATGGGCACGTGACTCTTGCCGCGGCGCTCGGAGACCAGCCACTGGACCACAAAGCGCAGCATGAAGACGAACTGGCCGGCGAAGCCGAAAACCACCAGCGGCCTCTGCACCTCCGCGATAAACCACTCCCACGTCAAAGCCGCCAGTAGTGATTGCATCATCACGACCGCGCCTTCAGGTAACCCGAACCCGGCATTCTGAGCCCCGAACCCTCGGCCCGCCTACTTGTTGCAGTAGTCGATAACCCGCGCGATCTCGCTGCGCAGGTCGCGGCGATGCACGATCCGATCCACGAAGCCGCGCTCCCGCATGAACTCGGCGGTCTGGAAGCCCTCCGGCAACGTCGCCTTGATCGTGTTGGCGATCACGCGCGGCCCGGCAAAGCCGATCAGAGCGCCCGGCTCAGCGATCGTCACGTCACCCAGGAACGCGAAGCTCGCCGCGACGCCGGCGGTCGTGGGGTCGGTCATCACCACGATGTACAGGCCGCCGGCCTCGTCGAGCTTACCGATAGCCGCCGCCGTCTTCGCCATCTGCACCAGCGAGACCATACCCTCCATCATGCGGGCCCCGCCGCTGCACGTGACCATCACCAGTGGCAGCTCTTCTTCGATCGCTCGCTCGGCGGCGGCGGCGACCTTTTCGCCGACGACCGCACCCATCGAGCCCATGATGAAGTCGGGGTTCATGACGCCCATGATCACGGGCCGGCCCTTGACGAAGCCCTTGCCGACGACGATGGCCTCGGTCTCGCCGGTCTGTTTCTTGACCTCGGCCAGGCGCTGCTTGTAGTCGATGCGGTCGGTGAAATTCAGCGGGTCGGAGGATTCGAGATTTGGCAGGAACTCCTCGAACGTGCCGGGGTCGTTGAGCTGGGCGATGCGCGCGCGGGCATCGATGCGATAGTGGTAATTGCACTCCGGGCAGACGTGCAACTGCTCCTCGAGGATCCGCCGGTAGATCATCGCGCCGCACTGCTTGCACCGAATCCACAGGCCCTCCGGCACGTCCACGTTACGGCGCGGCGGCGTGGGGTTCTCGGCCATTTGAACCTCCTAAGCGGCTTTCGGCGTGCGGCTGCGGCCGCGCGCCGCCGGGCCCGGCGGAAACTCGATGATGACGGGCCGCTGCGCCTGACGGGCCCGCTCCCACACGTCGCTGGGCGCGCGTCCCTCCAGCGTACACCAAGCCATCGCAAACGACAGCGGCCGTAATACTAACGCCAGCGCGGTCGGCCCGTCCCGCCGAGTGTGCTTCTTGAGGAACGCTTTTAGACGGGCGTCCGCGTCGCCGAGGCTCTCGCCGCCCGGCGGATTTACGTTCAGCGGCGCCTCGCACAGCTCGCGATGCGCGGATGCGTAGCGTGACTTCAGATCTTCCTCGGTCAGGCCGGACCACAGACCAACGTCGACCTCCGCCAGCGCGTCGGCGACTTTCGTCGGAACCACGAGCTGGCGGCCCAGCAGCCGTGCCGTGTGGGTCGCCAGCTCGTCCGGCGCGTGCAGAATCTGCTGCCAGCCGAGCCCGCGCAGCTCCTTGACCCACTGCTCGCATTCCGCATCCGCGGCGGGCGCCGGCGGCAGCTCCACTCGGCCTAACAGCCGGCCCTCATCGAGCCATTCCGTCCGCGCGCAGGGGATCAGCGCGATCTTCATGGGGCCCGCCTCGCTCCGGCGGCGGCGGTATTCAACGCCGCACGTCGCAGCTCCGCCACCGCCGACGCGGGATCGGGGCGACCGTAGATCGCCGACCCGGCCACGAGCGTATCCGCGCCGGCGGCAGCGATCAGCGGCGCCGTTTCCAGATTGATGCCCCCGTCCACCTCTAACCATTGGTCGTCCCGCAGCCGAGCCGCGAGTGTCTCGACCTTCGGGAGGCAATCGT
>Ga0214473_10005431_pt1 | contig 15252 bp, 11 predicted proteins | sample RVTome_7_FD_203509 | JGI IMG/M metagenome (GOLD analysis project Ga0214473, IMG submission 203509) | Soil microbial communities from uranium-contaminated site in the Upper Colorado River Basin, Wyoming, United States - RVT98D197 | ecosystem: Environmental > Terrestrial > Soil > Contaminated >... | reverse complement strand
CCAAGTATTGTCGGTGGTGCCGCAAGCACACGGTGCACCGCGAAACGAAATAGGCCTGTAGCTCTAACGGCAGAGCAGCGGACTCCAAATCCGCGGGTTGGGGGTTCGAATCCCTCCAGGCCTGCCAACGGCCAGGAGCCGATAGGGACAGCGACGGCGACAGGGGGAGAGGCGGCAGACGCTGGACCCTGTCGGATATCCCTGTCGCTGTCGGACGTTTGGGGATGGTGAAGGACAGACCCAGATGACAGTACTGGTGGAGCGCGTCCACGAGTGGTGGGGGACGACGGTCCGGTTCCTCCGGGAGGTCCGGGTGGAACTCAGGAAAGTCACCTGGCCCCAGCGGAAGGAGATCATCGGCTCCACGGCGGTGGTCATCCTGGCGAGCTTCCTGGTGTCCTTTTTCCTCGGGTTCGTGGACCTGATGCTGCAGAAACTGCTCGGACTCATCATCAAGTAACGCCGGCTTGCGAAGGGTGCGACACGTCATGGCTAAGGACCAGGTGCACGGTGTGGTGACGCCCCCCGAGGGGGCGCAGCCTTCGCGGGGTGGGCCGGTCCTCGAGGCCGAGGCGCCGGAGGGAACTGCGGCCCCGGAGGGTCCTCCGGCAGCCGAGGCGACGGCGGCTCCGGACCTGGCCACGCAGGGGCCGGCGCACCACCAGTGGTACGTGATCCACACCTACTCCGGCTTCGAGAACAAGGTCAAGCAGAGCATCGAGCAGCGGGTCGTGGCCCTGGGGATGGGCCAGGCCGTTTCCCAGGTGATGATCCCCACCGAGACCGTGGTGGAGCTGAAGAAGGGGAAGCGGCGCGAGACCTCCCGCAAATTCTTCCCCGGGTACGTCCTGATCCGCATGGACATGAGCGACGACCTCTGGTACCTGATCAAGAACACGCCCAAGGTGACGGGGTTCGTCGGTCCAGGGGTGCGCCCGACGCCGATTCCGGAGGAACAGGTCAAGGCCATCATTCAACAGGTGGTCACCGGGGCCGAGCGGCCGAAGCACCGGGTGCAGTTCACCCGCGGCGAGAGTGTGCGGGTCGTCGACGGCCCATTCTCCAACTTCACGGGCGTGGTGGACGAGGTGAAGCCGGAGAAGGGACGCCTGAAGGTCATGGTGAGCATCTTCGGTCGCCCCACGCCGGTGGACGTGGAGTTCCTGCAGGTCGAACGCGTCTGACCGGGGAACGTCGAATAGCGAACACGGAATGTCGAATGACGAAGGCCGGGCGGGAGCGCCCCGGAAGCCCTCACCCTTCGACGTTCATCAGTCATTATTCGCCATTCGATATTCCGCGAGGGCTTGTCCTCTGTGATCTCGGTACCGCCAGGTTTGGGAAGTAAGGAGCAGTCATGGCCAAGAAGATGGTTGCCCAGGTGAAACTCCAGGTCCCGGCGGGCAAGGCGAACCCCTCGCCGCCCGTGGGCCCGGCCCTGGGGCAGCACGGCGTCAACATCATGGAGTTCTGCAAGGCCTTCAACGCGCAGACGCAGACGCAGGAAGGGCTGACCATCCCGGTGGTGATCACGGTCTACTCGGATCGGTCCTTTACCTTCATCACCAAGACGCCGCCGGCGGCCGTGCTCCTCAAGCAGGCGGCCGGGATCGCCAAGGCCTCCAAGGAGCCCAACCGGGTCAAGGTCGGCAAGGTCACCCGGAAGCAGGTGGAAGACATCGCCCGAACCAAGATGCCCGATCTCAACGCCTACAACCTCGAGGCGGCCATGAAGATCATCGAGGGCACGGCCCGCAGCATCGGCGTGGAAGTGGTCGGCTAGCGAGCCGAACCAATGCAAAACTGACAACCGACAACTGACAACCGGCCAACGGCATCAGGGATCCTTCTGCTGCCGCTGCGATTGACCGGTTGTCCGTTGTCAGTGTGAAATGTGAAATTGCGAGGCGACGGAAGGAGCCGAGAATGGCGAAAGTCGGCAAGCGATATACCAAGGCCGCCGAGACCGCGAAACAGGCGGTGGGAACAAACGATGGGCTCGACCTGTCCAAGGCCATCGAGGTGGTCAGGGCCAATGCCACGGCCAAGTTCGACGAGACCATGGAGATGGCCGTGCGGCTGGGGGTGGACCCCAAGCACGCCGATCAGATGGTTCGCGGGACCGTCGTGCTCCCGCATGGGACGGGCAAGCGGGTGCGCGTCCTGGTGTTCGCCAAAGGGGAAAAGGAGAAGGAGGCACGCGAGGCCGGCGCGGATTTCGTCGGCGCCGAGGACCTGGTGGAGAAGATCCAGGGAGGCTGGCTGGACTTCGAGCGGGCCATCGCCACGCCGGACGTGATGGGCCTGGTTGGCCGCCTGGGCAAGGTCCTGGGGCCGCGGGGGCTCATGCCCAACCCGAAGACCGGCAGCGTCACCTTCGACGTGGGGAAGGCGGTGCGAGAGTTCAAGGGCGGCAAGATCGAGTTCCGCGTGGAGAAGGCCGGCATCATCCACGTCCCCTTCGGCAAGGCATCCTTTCCGCCGCAGCAGCTCACCGAGAACGCCATGGCGATCCTGGACGCCCTGGTCCGGGCCAAGCCCGCCTCCAGCAAGGGTCGCTACCTGAAGGGGATCTCTGTCTCGTCCACCATGGGCCCCGGTGTCCGCGTGGACGCGAACGTGATCCAGGCCGCAGTCAAGCTCTAAGGTCGGAGAGGAGGCACCTGTGGGACGTGCAGAGAAGACCGAAAACGTCTCGGCGCTGCGCCAGAAGCTGAGTGGCGCGCGGAGCGCGGTGCTCACCGACTTTCGCGGCTTGAGCGTCGCGGAGATGACAGAGCTCCGAACCCTCCTCCGCAAGAGCGCAGTGGAGTACACGGTCGTCAAGAATACCCTGGCAAAGATCGCCGTCGCCGAGACGGAGCTGGCCAGCTTGGCCGCCCACCTGGAGGGCCCCACGGCCATCGCCATCAGCCGGGCGGATCCGCTGGCCGCCTCCAAGCTGCTGGCGACCTGGAGCAAGACCCGGCCTGCGTTCAGCATCAAGGGGGGCGTGTTCGAGGGGAAACTGGTGGGCCCGGCGGAGATCGCGGTCCTGGCCGACCTGCCGTCCCGGGAGGCCCTGCTGGCGAGACTGGCGGGAACGCTCCAGGCGCCGCTCCGGGGTCTGGTGACCGTCCTGGCGGGACCCATCCGGGCGCTGGCCGGCGTCCTGGTTCAGGTCCGGCAGCACAAGGAAAAATCCGCATGAACGGCGGGCCATGGGGGCGGCGAGGCGGGTCCCCCTGGGTCGAAGCGCAATCTTGACATTTCTCGAGACAGCCCGACAGAGGAGGTTGCGATGGCAAACGTGACGGTGGAGGACGTGCTGGAGTCGATTGATGCCTGGACGGTCTTGGATCTGAACAAGCTCGTCAAGGGGATCGAAGAGAAGTACGGGGTCTCGGCCGCGGCACCCGCGGTGATGGCGGTGGGGGCGCCCGCGGCGGGCGGGGCGGCCGCGCCCGCGGCGGAGGAGCAGACGGAGTTCACCGTCATCCTGGCCTCCATCGGCGAGAAGAAGATCCAGGTCATCAAGGAGGTCCGGGCCATCACCGGGCTGGGCCTCAAGGAGGCCAAGGATCTTGTGGACGGGGCGCCCAAGCCGGTCAAGGAGGGGATCTCCAAGTCCGAGGCCGAGGAGATCAAGAAGAAGCTGTCAGAGGCCGGGGCAACCGTCGAACTCAAGTAGTCCCGCGGGACGCGGGATGGAGGACGCATGGCCGTCGTGAAAAAGGCCGGTGTCGAGGATCGGACCAGCTTCGCCAAGATCCGGGAGATTATCGGGATCCCAAACCTGATCGAGATCCAGCAGCGGTCCTACGAGCAGTTTCTCCAGACACGGACCCCGCCGCAGGAGCGGGAGGATTCCGGGCTCCAGGGGGTGTTCAGCAGCATCTTCCCCATCGCCGACTACAACGACTCCGCCTCCCTGGAGTTCGTCCGGTACGAGTTTGGGGATCCCAAGTACACGGCCGTGGAATGCCGCGAGAAGGGGATGACCTACTCGGTCCCGCTCAAAGTGACCCTCCGGTTGGTGGTCTGGGACAAGCAGGCGGGCAGCGAGGCCCGAAGCATCCGGGACATCAAGGAGCAGGAGGTCTATCTGGGCGAGATGCCCCTCATGACCGAGCACGGGACCTTCATCATCAACGGGACCGAGCGGGTCGTGGTGAGCCAGCTCCATCGCTCGCCGGGCGTGTTCTTCGACCACGATGGGGGGAGCACCCACAGCAGCGGCAAGACGCTGTACTCCGCCCGCCTCATCCCCTACCGGGGGTCGTGGCTGGAGTTCGAGTTTGACGCCAACGACGTGCTCCACGTGCGGGTGGACCGCCGGCGGAAGCTCCTGGCCACGATCCTGCTGCGGGCCATCGGCTACCATGGCAACGAGGAGATCCTGGCCCGCTTCTACGAGCGGGACACGTTGAGCTTCGAGAAGCGGGATATCGTGCTGGAGGTGAGCGCCCCCGGCGCCCCCGGCTACCGGGCTGCCCGCGACGTGAAGGAAGAGCGCGAGGTCATCCTCGCCGCGGGCAAGCGCCTCGCCCGGCCCGGGCTGAAGCGGTGCCACAGCCTGCGGATCAAGCGGGTCGCGGTCATGCGCGAGGACGTGGTGGGACGCATCCTGGCCAAAGACGTGGTGGACCCCCGGACGGGGGAGGTCCTGGGGGAGTGCGGTGCGGAGGTCACGGGCGACCTGTTGGATAGCCTCGTGGAGCACAAGGCGGAGTCCTTCCAGGTGCTGGCCGGCCAGGACAACCGCGACGTCTTCGAGGTCCGGGAGACCCTCGTGAAGGATACCACCCGGGGCACCGACGAGGCCCTGGTGGAGATTTACCGGCGCATGCGGCCGGGCGATCCCCCCACGCTGGAGAGCACCAAGGCCCTCCTGGAGAATATCTTCTTCAACCCGCGCCGGTACGATCTGTCCAAGGTGGGGCGCCTCAAGGTGAACAAGAAGCTGGGGATGGACGTCCCCCTGGAGGAGCGGGTCCTGCGCAAGGAGGACATCGTCGAGGTGATCCGCTACCTCCTGAAGGCCAAGCGGGGCGAGGGCCAGGTGGATGACATCGACCACCTGGGGAACCGGCGCGTCCGGGCCGCGGGCGAACTCCTGGAAGATCAGTTCCGGATCGGGCTGGCCCGGATGGAGCGGGCGGTGCGGGAGCGGATGAGCACCCAGGAGCTGGAGACGCTCATGCCCCATGACCTGGTGAACGCCAAGCCGGTCACGGCGGCCCTCAAGGAGTTCTTCGGCTCCTCCCAGCTCTCCCAGTTCATGGACCAGACCAACCCCCTGGCGGAGCTCACCCACAAGCGGCGCCTGTCGGCCCTGGGCCCCGGAGGCCTGTCCCGCGAGCGGGCCGGGTTCGAGGTCCGGGACGTGCATCCGACCCACTACGGCCGGATGTGCCCCATCGAGACGCCCGAGGGTCCCAACGTGGGCCTGATCGCGTCGCTGTCCACCTACGCCCGGGTGAATGACTTCGGGTTCATCGAGACGCCGTACCGGAAGGTGCGGGATGGGCGGGTCACGGACGAGATCGTGTACCTTACGGCCGACGAGGAGGAGAAGCACACCATCGCCCAGGCCAACGCCGAGCTGGACGGGCGCAACCGCTTCGTGAGCGATCGGATCTCCGCGCGGGCGGGCCGCAACTTCGTCATGGTGTCGCCCGACCAGGTGGAGTACATGGACGTCTCCCCCAAGCAGTTGGTGGGGATCTCCACCTCCCTCATCCCCTTCCTGGAGCACGACGACGCCAACCGGGCCCTCATGGGGGCCAACATGCAGCGCCAGGCGGTCCCGCTGCTCCGGCCCACGTCCCCGCTGGTGGGCACGGGGATGGAGTTCGTGGCGGCCAAGGACTCGGGCGCCGTGGTGGTGGCCAAGCGGGGCGGTGTGGTGGAGGCGGTCTCGGCCGACCGGATCATCATCCGGGGTGCCCCCAAGGAGGTGCGGGGCGACGGCCAGGACAACGGCTCCCACGTGGACATCTACACGCTGCTGAAGTTCAAGCGGAGCAACCAGAACACCTGCATCACCCAGAAGCCCATCGTCTCCAAGGGCGAGACGGTGGTGAGGGGCCAGGTGATCGCCGACGGCCCGGCCACCCAGAACGGGGAGCTGGCCCTCGGGCAGAACGTCCTGGTGGCCTTCATGCCCTGGGGGGGCTACAACTTCGAGGACGCCATCCTCATCAGCGAGCGCCTGGTCAAGGACGACCGGTACACCTCGATCCACATCGAGGAGTTCGAGATCGAGGCCCGGGACACCAAGCTGGGCCGGGAGGAGATCACCCGGGACATCCCCAACGTGGGCGAGGAGGCTCTGAAGGACCTGGACGAGAGCGGGATCATCCGCATCGGGGCCGAGGTCAAGCCGGGGGACATCCTGGTGGGCAAGGTGACCCCCAAGGGGGAGACCGTCCTGACCCCGGAGGAGCGGCTGCTCCGGGCCATCTTCGGGGAGAAGGCGGAGGACGTGCGCGACGCCTCCCTGGCCGTGCCCCCGGGGATCTCCGGGACGGTAGTGGACGTCAAGGTCCTCTCCCGCAAGGGCGTGGAGAAGGACGAGCGGGCCAAGACCATCGAGGACGAGGAGGTCGCCCGGCTCCGCAAGGACTTCGGCGACGAGATCCAGATCATCTCGGCCGAGCGGGACGCCAAGATCCGCACCCTCCTGGAGGACCGGATCGTGGGCCGGGACGTCCGCGCCAAGGGCGGCCGGCGGGTGATCATCCCGAAGCGACACAAGCTGACGCATGAGGTCCTGGCGGACCTCTCCACCGAGGACATGCTGGAGGCGGCTCAGGCCCTGGACGAGGAAACGGCCAGCGAGGCCTCGCACCTGGCGGAGGCGGCCGAGAACCAGATCCACATCCTGGAGACCCTGCTGGAGGAGCGCATCAACCGGGTCAAGCGCGGCGATGAGCTGGCCCCCGGGGTCTTCAAGCTGGTCAAGGTCTTCGTGGCCATGAAGCGCAAGCTGTCGGTGGGCGACAAGATCGCCGGGCGCCACGGCAACAAGGGGGTCATCGCCAAGATCCTGCCCGAGGAGGACATGCCCTATCTCCCGGACGGGACCCCGGTGGAGGTCGTGCTGAATCCCCTGGGCGTCCCCTCGCGCATGAACGTGGGCCAGATCCTGGAGACGCACCTCGGCTGGGCGGGCCAGGCCCTGGGGATGCGGGTGGCCTCGCCCGTCTTCGACGGGGCGGCCGAGAAGGACATCAAGGCCCTGCTGAAGCGCGGCAAGCTCCCCCCCTCGGGCAAGACGGTGCTGTGCGACGGGCGCACCGGGAAGCCCTTCCACCAGGAGGTCGCCGTGGGCTACATCTACCTGATGAAGCTGGCCCACCTGGTGGACGACAAGATCCACGCCCGCTCCATCGGCCCCTACTCCCTGGTCACCCAGCAGCCCCTGGGCGGCAAGGCGCAGTTCGGCGGCCAGCGCTTCGGTGAGATGGAGGTCTGGGCCCTGGAGGCGTATGGCGCGGCCCACGCCCTGCAGGAGATCCTCACGGTCAAGTCCGACGACGTCATCGGGCGGACCAAGATGTACGAGTCCATCGTCAAGGGCGAGAACGCCCTGGAGCCCGGCCTGCCGGAGTCCTTCAACGTCCTGGTGAAGGAGCTGCAGAGCCTGGCCCTGGACGTCGAGCTGGTCAAGGAATAGCGGGAAGCGTTCAGCCATCAGCCCCGCCTTGGCGGGGCTGAGCGCCGACAGCTTCCGAGAAGGAGAGGACCTTGGAGAAGTTCTTCGGGTTCTTCGACGAGAAGCCCATCGACCCCACGAGCTTCCGGGCCATCCGCATCGGGTTGGCGTCGCCTGAGAAGATCCGGGGCTGGTCCCACGGCGAGGTGAAGAAGCCCGAGACCATCAACTACCGGACCTTCAAGCCCGAGCGGGACGGGCTGTTCTGCGCCAAGATCTTCGGGCCGACCAAGGACTGGGAGTGCAACTGCGGCAAGTACAAGGGGATCAAGCACAACGGCGTCATCTGCGACAAGTGCGGCGTCGAGGTGATCCGCTCCAAGGCCCGCCGCCAGCGCCTGGGCCACATCGAGCTGGCCTCGCCGGTGGTCCACATCTGGTTCTTCAAGTCCATCCCCAGCCGGATCGGGTACCTCCTGGACATGTCCCTGCGGGACCTGGAGAAGATCCTGTACTTCGAGGAGCACGTGGTCCTCGACCCCGGCAAGACGCCGCTCGGCCTCAAGCACCTGCTCACCGAGGAACAGTACCGGAAGGCGGTGGAGGAGTACGGCGACGGCTTCCGCGCCGGGATGGGGGCGGAGGCCATCCGGGAGCTCCTGAAGAAGATCAATGTCCCCGAGCTGGGCAACCAGCTGCGGACCCGCATGACCAAGGAGACGTCCCAGCAGAACCGCAAGAAGATCTTCAAGCGGCTGCGGATCGTGGAGGCGTTCCTCAACTCCGGGAACAAGCCCGAGTGGATGATCCTGGAGGTGATCCCAGTCCTGCCGCCGGAGCTGCGCCCCCTGGTCCCGCTGGATGGCGGGCGCTTCGCCACCTCGGACCTGAATGACCTGTACCGGCGGGTGATCAACCGGAACAACCGGCTGAAGCGCCTCATGGAGCTGCGCGCCCCCGACATCATCATCCGGAACGAGAAGCGGATGCTCCAGGAGGCGGTGGACGCCCTCTTCGACAACGGGCGCCGGGGTCGGGCCCTGAAGGGGCAGAACAACCGGCCGCTGAAGTCCCTCTCGGACATGCTGAAGGGGAAGCAGGGCCGCTTCCGCCAGAACCTCCTGGGCAAGCGGGTGGACTACTCGGGCCGCTCGGTCATCGTCGTCGGGCCCGAGCTCAAGTTCCACCAGTGCGGCCTGCCCAAGAAGATGGCCCTGGAGCTGTTCAAGCCCTTCATCTTCCGGAGGCTCCTGCGGGACAACGAGCACGTGGCCACCATCAAGAGCGCCAAGAAGATGGTGGAGCGGGGCCGGCCCGAGGTCTGGGATGCCCTGGAGCACGTGATCAAGGAGCACCCGGTGATGCTCAACCGGGCGCCGACGCTCCACCGGCTGGGGATCCAGGCCTTCGAGCCCATGCTGGTGGAGGGGGAGGCGATCAAGATCCACCCCCTGGTCTGCTCCGCCTTCAACGCCGACTTCGACGGGGACCAGATGGCGGTCCACGTGCCGCTCTCGCCCGAGGCACAGCTGGAGGCCCGCCTCCTGATGTGGGCGCCCTACAACATCCTGTCGCCGGCCAACGGCACCCCGGTGGCCGCCCCCAGCCAGGACATCGTCATCGGCTGCTACTACCTGACCCGCGAATCCCCCGGCCAGAAGGGCGAGGGGATGATCTTCGCCGACATGGACGAGGTCCGCGCCGCCTACGACGGCGAGGAGCTGGGCCTCCTGGCCAAGATCAAGATACGCTGGAACGGCGAGCGGATCGAGACCACGGTGGGCCGGGTCCTGTTCAACGAGATCCTGCCGCTGCCGCTCCGCTTCATCAACCAGGAGATGAACAAGCGGGAATTGACCCGCCTGGTGGCCCAGTGCTACTACCTGCTGGGGAACAGCCAGACGGTGCAGCTCCTGGACGCGCTGAAGGACCTGGGCTTCCGTTACGCCACGCTGGCCGGCATCTCCATCGGGGTGGACGACCTGCACATCCCGGCCAAGAAGGGGGAGATCATCGGCGAGGCCGAGCGGGAGGTCGTGAAGGTCGAGAAGGAATACCAGGACGGCCTGATCACCAAGGGCGAGCGGTACAACAAAATCATCGACATCTGGACCCACGTGACCGAGCGCGTCTCGGACGAGATGTTCCGGGAGATCGAGGCCCAGCCCCAGGGCGAATTCAACCCGGTCTTCATGATGGCCGATTCGGGGGCGCGGGGGAGCCGGCAGCAGATCCGCCAGCTGGCGGGGATGCGGGGCCTCATGGCCAAGCCCTCGGGGGAGATCATCGAGACGCCCATCACCGCCAACTTCCGGGAGGGGCTGACCGTCCTCCAATACTTCATCTCGACCCACGGGGCCCGGAAGGGTCTGGCGGACACGGCCCTCAAGACGGCCGACTCCGGGTACCTGACGCGGCGGCTGGTGGACGTGGCGCAGGACATGATCGGGACCGAGGTGGATTGCGGGACCCCCAACGGCATCTGGGTCACCCCCCTCATCGAGGGCGGCGAGATCATCCAGCCGCTCCGGGACCGCATCCTCGGCCGGGTCCCCCTGGAGGAGATCCTCGACCCCTTCACCGGCGAGGTCCTGGCCCGGGCCAACGAGGAGATCGTGGAGCTGCTGGCCAGCAAGATCGAGAACGCCGGCATCGACCGGCTGCGGATCCGGTCGGTCCTCACCTGCGAGGCCCGGCGCGGGACCTGCGTCAAGTGCTACGGCCGGAACCTGGCCACGGGTCGTCTCGTGGAGCTGGGGGAGGCGGTGGGGGTCCTGGCCGCCCAGTCCATCGGGGAGCCGGGGACCCAGCTGACCATGCGGACCTTCCACATCGGCGGCACCGCGACGCGGGGCACGGAGCAGACCCAGCTGGAGAGCAAGCTCTCCGGGACCGTGCGGTTCCTGACCCTGAAGACGGTCAAGACCGCCGCCGGGGATCTCGCGGTGATGAACCGGACCGGCAGCATCGCCATCGTGGACGAGAAGGGGCGGACCAAGGACACCTACCAGCCGGTCTACGGCGCCCGCCTGAAGGTCGAGGACGGCCAGCCGGTGGTGCCGGGGCAGGTCCTGGTGGAGTGGGATCCCTTCACCACTTCGATCCTGACGGAGCACTCCGGGTCGGTGCACTTCCGCGACATCCGGGAAGGCGTCACCATGAAGGAAGAGGTGGACGAGATCACCGGCCTCTCCCAGAAGGTCATCGTGGAGCCGGGGACGAAGGAGGAGCTCCAGCCGCGCATCTCCATCAAGGACGGCGGCGGGAGCACGGTGTTCAAGTCCCAGCTCCCGGTGGGGGCGCATCTCATGGTGGCGGACGGCCAGACGGTGGCGGCCGGCGACGCCCTGGCCAAGATCCCCCGGGAGACGACCAAGACCAAGGACATTACCGGGGGGCTTCCCCGGGTGGCGGAGCTGTTCGAGGCGCGCAAGCCCAAGGACCCCGCCATCATCTCCGAGATCGACGGCCGGGTCGAGTTCGCCGGGATCGCGAAGGGCATGCGCAAGATCGTCATCCGCGGCGAGGGGAGCGAGTTCAAGGAGTACCTCATCCCCCGCGGCAAGCACGTCACCGTCCTGGAAGGGGACGAGATCCGGGCCGGTGACCCCCTCATGGATGGGTCGATCGATCCCCACGACATCCTGCACGTCAAGGGGGTGGAGGCCCTGCAGCAGTACCTGGTGAACGAGGTGCAGGAGGTCTACCGCCTCCAGGGGGTCCACATCAACGACAAGCACATCGAGGTGATCGTCCGCCAGATGCTGAGAAGGGTGCGGGTCGAGAGCGTGGGGGGCACCACCTTCCTGGTGGGCGAGCACGTGGACAAGGCCCTGTTCGAGGAGGAGAACCGACGGGTGCGGGCGGCCGGGGGCGAGCGGGCCACGGCCGAGCCGATGCTCCTGGGCATCACCAAGGCCTCCCTCAGCACCGACAGCTTTATCTCGGCCGCCTCTTTCCAGGAGACGACCAAGGTCCTCACCGAGGCCAGCATCAACGGCGCCCGGGACGAGCTGCGCGGGCTGAAGGAGAACGTCATCATGGGGCGCCTGATCCCGGCGGGCACAGGCATGCGGTGGTACCGCGAGACCAGGATCGCCACGCCCGAGGTGCCGCTGCCGCGGCCGGAGGACGCCGCCACGGCGACGCACGAGGAGGCCGCGACCGAGATCCTGCAGGCCATGGACGTCACCCTGTCGTAAGGGCGGAATCGCGGGGAAAACCGCTTGACAAGGCGGGGATGAACGCATAGACTGCACAGGTTTTTCACCCGGATACGGAGCGCTATGCCCACCGTCACGCAGCTCGTCCGCCGCGGGCGAAGCCAGATCCGCAAGAAGGAGAAGGCCCCGGCCCTCCAGGCCTGTCCACAGAAGCGGGGGGTGTGCGTCCGTGTCTACACCACCACGCCAAAGAAGCCGAACTCGGCCCTGCGCAAGGTGGCCCGAGTCCGGTTGACCAACGGGATCGAGGTCACCACCTACATCCCCGGGATCGGACACAACCTGCAGGAGCACTCCATCGTGCTCATCCGAGGCGGGCGCGTGAAGGATCTCCCGGGGGTCCGGTACCACGTGATCCGGGGTGCCCTGGACACCGCGGGTGTGGCGGACCGGCGGCAGAGCCGGTCCCTCTACGGGGCCAAGCGACCCAAGGCCAGCTAAGGGAACCGGCACGGAAGACACCCTGGGAGACCGGGGTCCTCCGTGCCGGTTTTCTTCTCTCCCCCGGTTGCCCGGGACCTGGGCGGACACGAGCGAGGAGCAGCCGATGCCGAGGCGCAAGGTAGCGGAACGGCGGGAGGTCCTGCCGGACCCGGTCTACGGCCAGAAGCTCGTGACCAAGTTCGTGAACGCCATGATGCGGAAGGGAAAGCGGAGCACCGCCGAGCGCATCCTCTACGGGGCCATGCAGGTGATCGAGGACCGGACCAAGATGGACCCGCAGAAGCTCTTCAAGCAGGCGGTGGACAACGTGAAGCCGGTGCTCGAGGTCAAGTCGCGCCGCGTGGGCGGGGCCACCTACCAGGTTCCGGTCGAGGTCCGCGCGGAGCGGCGGACGTCGCTGGCGCTGCGGTGGATCATCGGGTTCGCCCACAACCGCAGCGAGAAGACGATGCAGGAGCGGCTGGCGGCGGAACTGATCGAGGCGGCGAATAATCGAGGCGCCTCGGTCAAGAAGCGCGAAGACACCCACAAGATGGCGGAGGCCAACAAAGCCTTCGCGCATTATCGGTGGTAGGCACGAAGGCCGCCGCCTTCGTGTAGCGCTGGGAGTGCGCCGGGCCTTCGCGCATTCTCGGTGGGAATCCCGCCGGTGGCGGGATGGGGTAGGACGACGTGGCTGAGACGTTGCCTCTGGATCGGACCCGCAACATCGGCATCATGGCGCACATCGATGCCGGCAAGACCACTACGACCGAGCGGATCCTGTACTACACCGGCAAGACCCACAAGCTCGGCGAGGTGGACGAGGGTTCGACCGAGATGGATTGGATGGAGCAGGAAAAGGAGCGGGGGATCACCATCACCGCCGCCGCCACGACGTGCTTCTGGAACGACTACCGCATCAACATCATCGACACCCCCGGGCACGTAGACTTCACCGTGGAGGTGGAGCGGTCGCTGCGCGTCCTGGACGGGGCCGTCGCCGTGTTTGACGCCGTGGCCGGGGTGGAGCCCCAGTCCGAGACGGTCTGGCGCCAGGCGGACAAGTACCGGGTCCCCCGCATCGCCTTCATCAATAAGATGGACCGCACGGGGGCCGACTTCGACCGGTCGGTGGCCATGATCGCCGAGCGGCTGGGGGCCAACCCGGTCTGCGTCCAACTGCCCTACGGCAAGGAAGACAAGCTGAAGGGCGTCATCGACATCATCCGGATGCAGGCCGTCGTCTGGGAGGAGGAAACGCTGGGGGCCGCCTTCCGCAACGAGGAGATCCCGTCCCACCTCAGGGAGCCCGCGCTGCGGGCCCGGGAGAAGCTGCTGGAGGCGGTGGCGGATCAGGATGAGCCGCTGATGCACAAGTACCTGGAGGGGGAGGCGCTGACGCCCGAGGAGATCCGGGCGGCGCTGCGCAAGGCGACGCTGCAACTCCGGGCCGTCCCGGTCCTGTGCGGGGCCTCCTTCAAGAACAAGGGGGTTCAACCCCTCCTGGATGCCGTGGTGGACTACCTGCCCTCACCCGTGGATCTGCCCCCGGTGGAGGGGAAGAACCCCAAGTCCGGCCAGATCGAGAAGCGGCGGGCCGACGAGCAGGAGGCCTTCTCCGCCCTGGTCTTCAAGATCATGGCGGATCCCTACGTAGGGCAGCTGGCCTACTTCCGGGTCTACTCGGGTGCCTTGGGCTCAGGCTCCTACCTCTTCAATTCCACCCGGGGCACCAAGGAGCGGATCGGACGCCTCCTCCGCATGCACGCCAACAAGCGGGAGGAGGTCAAGCGGGTCGCCGCCGGGGACATCGCGGCGGCCGTGGGGCTGCGCAACGCCAAGACGGGCGATACCCTCTGCGTGGAGGGCCGGCCCATTGTGCTGGAGGCCATGGAGTTCCCCGAACCCGTGATCTCCGTGGCCATCGAGCCGAAGACCAAGGAGGGGCAGGAGAAGCTCTCGCTTGCCCTGGCGGTCCTGGCCAACGAGGACCCCACCTTCCGGACCACCTCGGACGAGGAGATGGGCCAGACCATTATCTCGGGCATGGGGGAGCTGCACCTGGAGATCATCGTGGACCGGCTCCTCCGGGAGTTCAAGGTGGAGGCCAACGTGGGCAAGCCCCAGGTGGCCTACCGGGAGACGGTGACGATGTCCGTGGCCGCGGAGGGGCGGTTCATCCGGCAGACGGGCGGGCACGGGCAGTATGGCCACGTGGAGATCCAGATCGAGCCGCTGCCGGGGGGCGGTTTCGAGTTCGTCAACAAGATCGTGGGCGGCGTCATCCCCAAGGAGTACATTTCGCCCGTGGAGAAGGGTGTCAAGGAGGCCATGGAGGGGGGCGTCCTGGCCGGCTACCCGCTGGTGGATGCGCGGGTCGTTCTGCTGGACGGGTCCTACCACGAGGTGGATTCCTCCGAGATGGCCTTCAAGATCGCGGGCTCCATGGCCCTCAAGGACGGGGCGCGGCGGGCCAAGCCGATCCTGCTGGAGCCCCTCATGCGCTTCGACGTGATCGTCCCGGAGGAGTTCATCGGGCAAGTGATCGGCGATCTGAACGCGCGGCGCGGACGGGTGCTGGAGATCGAGGCCCGGGCCGCCGCCCAGGTCATCCGGTGCGAGGTCCCGCTGGCGGAACTGTTCGGGTACGCCACCGACCTCCGATCCGCCACCCAGGGACGGGGCAGCCACACCCCGCTCCAGTTCGCCCGGTACGAGGCCGTGCCGGTACAGATCGCCGAGGAGATCATCGCGCGGATGGGGGGCCGCGCGGCAGCCTAGGGTCCCGGGTCCGTCCGCGGGAGCGGACGGACGGGTCCAGCGAGAGGGAGAGGTCCATGGCCAAAGCCAAGTTCGAGCGGACGAAGGAGCACATGAACGTCGGGACCATCGGCCACATCGACCACGGGAAGACCACCCTGACCGCGGCCATCACCAAGGCCTTGGGCCTGAAGAACCCCAAGG
>Ga0214473_10005430_pt1 | contig 15255 bp, 13 predicted proteins | sample RVTome_7_FD_203509 | JGI IMG/M metagenome (GOLD analysis project Ga0214473, IMG submission 203509) | Soil microbial communities from uranium-contaminated site in the Upper Colorado River Basin, Wyoming, United States - RVT98D197 | ecosystem: Environmental > Terrestrial > Soil > Contaminated >... | reverse complement strand
ATATTCCAGTCGTGAATAAATTGAAGGAAAAGAAGACGTGGGGAGCTTTCAGTTCCTGACCTATCTCAAACGCAACGTCGGCGGACGAGGACGTCCGCCGACCACAATAACCCGTGGTTGGTGCACGTCCTCGTGCACCAACATAACAAAGGAAGGCACCCCTTGCCCAGAAAAAACATCTCATCCGGCTCGCCATACGAGGATACCATCGGCTTCTCCCGCGCCGTCCGGATCGGCAATGTAATCGCCGTATCGGGAACCGCCCCCATTGCTTCGGACGGATCTGTGGCCCATCCGGGAGATCTCTATAATCAGACAAGATACTGCCTGGGGATCATCAAAAAGGCTATCGAGGAGGCCGGCGGGCGGCTCGAGAACGTCATGCGCACCCGGATAATGCTGACCGATATTTCGCGATGGGAAGAGGCGGCCCGAGCGCACGGCGAGTTTTTCGGCCATATCAAACCGGCCAGCACATTTGTCGAGGTCAAAGGTCTGATCGACAGCCGCTGGCTGGTGGAAATCGAGGCGGATTGCGTAATCGGATAAACTCTCCGGAAAATGCTTCGGTCAGTAATTGATTTGCCCTCCGCGATATCATATAATGTCCTTTCATGTCTCCGGATATGGTGGTTTTTGGCAACTGAAAACGGTTTTTCGAGGTAGAGCTTATGATTAGATTTGACGACAGAGTAGCGTTGATTACCGGCGGGTCACGCGGAATAGGAGCGGCTACGGCTATCCTGTTTGCCAGATTAGGCGCCGACGTGGCTTTCAACTATTTCTCCAATAAGGGCGAAGCGGAAAGAGTGAAAGCGGAAGTGGAGAAAGCGGGCCGAAATTGCCTGGTGGTGAAGGCCGACGTAGGCAAACGCGCCGATTGCCAGAAGTTAGTGGAAGCGACTATCAATCAATACGATAAGATTGACTGTCTGGTCAATAACGCCGCGATTTGGACAGAAGCGGCGATTGAGAATATGACCGACGATATACTTAACCGGACAGTTGATGTCAATATCAAGGGATGCTTTTACACGACCACCGCCGCAGTACCGCACATGAGAAAACGGAAATCGGGCAATATAATCTTCGTCTCGTCAACCGCCGGACAGCGCGGTGAGGCCTGGCATTCTCATTATGCAGCCTCGAAAGGAGCGCTTATATCGCTGACCAAGTCGCTTTGCAATGAATTAGCACCCTACGGTATCAGGGTCAATTGCGTAGCCCCGGGCTGGGTCGATACCGATATGAGCCACGAATCTCTGATCGGTCCCGGTGGCCCCAAATATCTGTCCTATATCCCGCTCGGGCGGGCCGCTACCGCCGAGGAGCTGGCCGCGCCGATCGTTTTCATGGCCTCGGATTGGGCCAGTTTCATTAACGGCGAGGTCCTCAACGTCAACGGCGGCGCGGTCCTGGTCGGTTGAATCCGGCTAATTGAAGGCCAGGCTTGTTTCCGGTTGACATATAATTATCGGAAGGATATTTTGCTCGCTGCGACGATGTTCTTGGATGGAAACGGTTTCTGTAGGTTTTCGGATGGACTTTTCGAAAGTATTCGCGCCAATCTCGAGTCGGCTTGAGGAATTCGAAAAGGAATTCAGGTCGGTTCTGGCAACCGATTCGGCTATTATCCGCGATATCACCGAACATATTTACGGCGCCCCCGGGAAACGGCTTCGCCCGGCGCTGTTGTTCCTGACGTCGGATAATCATAACGAATCGGTTAAATACGCCGCGTTGGCGATCGAGCTGATTCACACGGCCACCCTTTTACATGACGACGTCATCGATGAATCGCGCACCCGCAGGGGCATAGAGACGGTCAGCCATAAATGGAATAACCTGATTTCCGTCCTGATGGGAGACTATTTTTTCGCCAGGGCATTCGGCCTGCTGGTAAAAGCCGATTCGCCCCGCCTGATGGCCTCGTTTGCCAGGGCTACCGAGCGGGTATCCGTGGGCGAACTCAACCAGGCGTTCTACACCGGCAATTTTGAAATCGCCGAGGAAACATATCTGCGGATTATCGCCGACAAGACGGCGTCGCTGTTTGCCTGTTCGGCCGAAGCCGGGGCGATCTGCTCGGGGCGCAACGGAAACATAATCGAGAGCTTGAAAAACTATGGCGAAAACATCGGGCTGGCCTTCCAGATAACCGACGATTTGCTCGATCTTATCGGCGAAACCAAGAAAACCGGCAAGACTCTCGGTTCGGATATTCGAGAAGGCTGGGTTACGCTTCCTTTGATCAAAGCTCTGCAGAACGACAACGGGAATTCGCATAATCGATTCGCAAAAATGCTCGGGGGCGACGTGAAACAATCCGATTTCGAGGACGTTTTGAGCTTCGTGCGGGATAACGGCGGTATAGAGTACGCGGAACAAAGGGCCCGTCAATACGTTGAAAAAGCGGTGGATATTCTGAACGGGCTTGACGGTCTCCCCATGAAAAACGCCCTTGAGAATCTGGCGAACCTGGCAGCGGTCCGGGACAGGTAAGACAATCCGGGGCAGCCGAAACGTTCGAGCCACTCATCAAAATACGAGTGGTTTTTTTTCGGCTGACGATTTGCAAAGATGGATCTCGCGATACTCACAAAATACTGGGCCTGGTATTCATTAATCGCCGCTATCGGTATCATCGTCGGCGTATTTTCGTATCGGACCAGTTTCCCTCCCATCGGCAATTATTGGCGAATTTCTCTGGCGATTTTGCGCGGCGTTACAGTCTTTCTCATCGGCCTTTTTATAGTCGAACCAGTGTTGAATATGTATTCATGGAAAACAATTCAGCCGAAATTGGCGGTATTATTCGACATCTCCAAAAGCATGAATCTCCCCGCCGGCAGGGTAACGCGTCTGGAACTGGCCGACAGCTTGAGCGGGGACTTTACTGGAAAATCGAGTTTCGGATATCAGGTCTTTGGTTTTTCCAATGGCTTTAACAGTCTGAACGCCATACCGTCGGCCGTCGATTCCGCCGGCGACGCCACGTCGATCGCCAACGCCGTGGAAGAGCTCGGTTCGCTCAAGGATATCGATAATTACGGGGCCGCGCTGCTTGTCACTGACGGTCGTCAGAATTTAGGCGGGGACCCGTTGGCCGCCGCCATGAAACTCGGCCTGCCGATCCATACGTTGACGCTGGGGGAGCGGATAGAAAGTTTGAATTTATCTATCGACGACGTAAATTCCCCGGCGGTCGTATATAGCGGAGATACGCTCAAAATCGAGGTTCAAATCAGGGGCGAGGGTACAGCGGCCGGGAGATCCAGGGGTTATCTGAATCTGGACGGCAAGGTAATCGCCGAAAAATCGTTTGGTGTCCCCGGCGAAGGACGCCGGACCGCGGTGGAGTTTGAGACGATAGCCCCGGCTCCCGGCAGTTACCGTTACGGCGTAAGCGTGCCTGTTATGGACGGTGAAAGCGAAAGTATCGACAACGATCGGGTGATATCCATAAACGTGCTGAAGAACAGGTTAAAGGTCCTGCTGGCGGCCGATATTCTCGACTGGGAATATAAATTTATCAAACAATCTCTTTCGGAGTTCGACGAATTCGAGATCGACGCGGTTTATCCGCTGGATTCCGGCCGGTTCTCCGAGCCGGGCCCGCCCAAAAGTTATGACGATCTGCGAAAATACGACGCCACAATATTCGTGAATTGCCGTCCCGAAGACGTGAGAATCACCCGGCCGAATTTGAGGAATTATATCGACGGCGGGGGCGCGTTGGTCTATATGGCCGGATCGGACTGTCTTGCGGATTTGAAATCCTATGATAATATGCTTCCGATCGAGTTATCGGATCCCGGGATCGACTATGGCGAATTTCTCTATGAACCATCGGTAGTGCGAAAACAGCATGCCGCCATACTTCTCGATACTGATCCCGAGGCCGGCGCCCGGATCTGGCGCTCCCTGCCGCCGTTTTCAGCGGTGCTGACCGGAATCAAGCCGTTGGGCGAGACCCTGCTGGAGACGAGGATAAGATCGGCCGGCGGTGAGGCGATTCCCGTTTTGACGGTCGGAGAGCTCGGCAGGGGCCGGGTCGCGGCCATCACCGGATATCCGCTCTGGAAAAGTTATTTTGGGGCCAGGAAGGGAAACGATTCGGCCATTCCCGTGTTCTGGAAGAACTTGGTCAGGTGGGCCACGGCCGGGAGCGATAGCAGAAATTTCGAGGTCGCCGCCGATCGCGACGTTTACCGTCTGGGAGAACCGGTGAAGATGAGCGGGTATCTATACGATGAGGCCAACCGTCCCAGGGACGGGGCATTGGTGACAGTGGCCATCGCCCCCGACGGCAACCCGACGGCGGTAAAGGATGCCGTGCTGACCCAATTCGGGAACGGCATTTATAAAGGGGAAGCGACGTCGCTGGCGCCTGGCGATTACAAATTCAAAGCGACCGCTCTTGCCTACGGCGATACGCTTGGCACGACTACCGGCAAATTTACCATAGAGAAATTCAGCCTGGAATTGACCTCGGGCGCGCCGGACTACAGCCTGACCCGCAGAATCTCCGAGGCCACCGGCGGCAAAGCCTATACCGCCGATAATTTCGGCCAATTCGACAGCGATCTGAAACTAACCCCATTCGAGCGGGAGAAGCATACCCGCATCAAACCGTTCGGCATGCCGATATTTTTGATAATAGTTCTATGCGGTTTATGTATCGAGTGGGGGGTAAGGAAGAAGTTGAGGTTGCCGTAGGGATCCCTAAGGGCGGTCTGGTGGCCTTATCCGGCCGCTATCTACACTGCGTTGGGTCAGGCGACCCGAGGCCATTAAAAATAGGACATTTCAATTTTGCATTAACATTTTGCGTCGACATTTGCGTTGACATCTATTGACAACACCTTTTGACTATGATATACTTATTCAGAGTGGTCGGGCTAATTAACATGTTTTTGGAGCCGAAGAAAAACCCATAATAAAAAATGGATTAATAATGGTCCGAGAGAAATTAGGTACGCTAATACATAGTAATTATTTCATTCCCTTATGTATTGCTTCAAGTATTATTGTTAGAGTTTTCTGGATTTGTTTGATCCCAGTGGAGCCGGTAAGCGATTTCAATTTTTATTTTCAACGAGGGCTTGACATTGCAAACGGAGCAGGGTATTCCTCTGATGGAATACCGACCGCTTATTGGCCAGTAGGATATCCAGCATTCCTGGGGATATTATTTCTTATTTTCGGACACTCCCTATTTTATGCAAAACTGGCAAATGTCTTTATCTATGCGGGCATTATTATCCTAGCCTATTCCTTAAGTAAACGAATGTTGCGAAACGAGTATGCTGCCAAAATCACGATTATTATCCTCGCTTTTTATCCAAATCACATCGCATATACTTCCCTAATGGCTTCAGAAACGATTTTTACATTTATGCTATTATTGGGTGCTATATCATTTATATCAGCTCGGGGGCGATATGGATTGTTGATTATTTCCGGTTTGTCATGGGGTTTAGCCACACTAATCAAATCGCAGGCGATATTTATACCGGCGGTATTTCTACTTGTTTATTATAAGAATATTAAATCACTTATAAAATCAGGTGTAATCGTCTTTCTCATGTTATTCTTGACAATTGCTCCTTGGGTAAATCGAAACAATTCCGTATTTGGAAAAAGAGTCCTGGCAACCAATGGGGGTATAAACCTGCTGATAGGGAATAGCCGCTATTCTGACGGCTCGTACGCTTGGAATCAGGAATTAGAATCGTCGCTGGGGGATGCGGATAATGAAGCTGACCGGGATACGAAGGCCTTGCAGCTTGCCAAGGATTATATGATAAACAATCCTGTAAAAACAATTTTATTATGGCCTAGAAAAATATTCTATTTGTATGCCGCTGACATCGAGGGTTTTTACTGGAATCAGGCCGGTATGCTAAAATCCGATAACAATATTAAAAAATACGCTTTTTTATTGATGAAAATCGTGGCCCAACTTTACTATATGTTCACAATAGGATTATTTTTTGCGGCTCTCCCTCGTGTCCTCCATAATGGTAGACATAGTCATATTGGTCTATATTTTATACTATATTTTACTTTCGTCTCTTTGATCTTCTTTGGTACACCGAGATTTCATTTTCCTCTTATCCCATGGGTGGCGATTTACTCCGGGATTAAAGGAGCAATAATCCTCAAGGGTCGCTTTCCGCCGCGTATAGCGGTCGCTGATTCGCCATAACTTGATATAGCCCGCGGGTGGCATGCTCTTTCGACGAAGTCGAATGAGCATGTTTTCCTGCGCAACATGCTTATCCGCCCGTGGCGGAAAAGCATGCCACCCTCAGGTCCCGCGCAACAGGGAGATGGCTTTGCACCCACCCGTTGGGTGGGGCACCTTTTTCCTAAATCCTAAAAAAAGATTGCTCATTCTATTTGCGTATGTTAAGATTCCGGCACGCACAGAACGATGATTCGGACAAGGGGAGGGATTAGTGGTTACGATAGCTGAATTAAGAGCCAGAGAGATCATAGATTCACGCGGCAACCCCACGGTGGAGGTCGACTGTCTCCTCGAATCGGGAGATTTCGGGCGGGCGGCGGTGCCATCGGGGGCATCGACCGGCGAGTTCGAGGCGGTGGAGCTTCGCGACGGCGATAAGTCGCGCTATATGGGTAAGGGAGTCACGGAGGCGGTCAAAAATGTCAACGATAAGATCGTGCCGGTCATCGTCGGTTCGCAGATCGACGCTTTAGACCAGGCGGCCGTGGACGAGTTTTTAATCGAGCTCGACGGTTCCGAAGACAAGGGGAATTTCGGGGCCAACGCCATACTCGGCGTTTCGCTGGCGGTCTGTAAGGCGGCGGCCAGCTACTGCGATCTGCCGTTATACCGCTATATCGGCGGAGCCGACGCCAACATCCTGCCGGTACCGATGATGAATATCTTGAACGGTGGCAAGCATGCCGATAACAACGTCGATCTGCAGGAGTTCATGGTCATGCCCGCGGGGCGGCCCACGTTCAGCGAGGCCTTGCGCTGCGGGATCGAGATTTTCCATCATCTGAAAAAAGTACTGTCGTCGAAAGGGTATAACACGGCAGTTGGAGATGAAGGCGGGTTTGCGCCCGATCTGAAATCGAACGAGGAAGCGCTGCAGGTTATTATGCAGGCAATCGAGGCATCGGGCTATACCGCCGGCGAGGACGTTTTCATCGCCTTAGATCCGGCATCGTCGGAGTTCTACGAGGACGGCGCCTACAATCTCAAATCGGAAAATCGGATACTCTCGGCGGCCGAGATGGTCGAGCAATACGCCGAATGGGTGGATAGCTATCCGATCATATCGATCGAAGATGGACTGGCGGAGAACGACTGGGACGGCTGGAGGTTGATGACCGAGAAGCTGGGGACGAAAATTCAACTTGTCGGCGACGACATTTTCGTAACCAACATATCGCGGCTGGCTCGCGGGATAGAGGCCGGGACAGCCAATTCCATATTGATCAAACTCAACCAAATCGGTACCCTCACGGAGACTCTCAGGGCCATCGATATGGCCCGCAGGGTCGGCTGGACCTCAGTCGTTTCACATAGATCGGGCGAAACGGAAGATACCACTATATCCGACGTGGTGGTTGCCGTCGGCTGCGGGCAGATCAAGACCGGTTCGGCCTGCCGCACCGACAGGGTCGCTAAGTACAATCAGCTTTTAAGGATCGAGGAGCAATTGGGGAAGCAGGCGCGATTTCTCGGTCCGGGCGCCTTCAATGTCATGGTAAAGTGAACGGTAATGGCGGCATATCCGAAAATATCGAAAAGCTTTAAAAGCAGGCTCAAAAAATCGAATCTGAGATCGCGCCTGGTCATGTTCGGCGTTATCCTGGGGACGGTTTTTCTGATCTTATCTTTTTTCTGGAACGAGTATGGTTTTATCCGAATGTGGATTCTGAACAGGAAAATCGAGAAGCTCGAAAAAGAGATTGTCAGGCTAAAGGTTGAAAAGCATGATCTTCTCTGGGAAATCGATAAAATGAAAAACGATCCCGAGTATATCAAGAGCTATGCCGTGGAAAAATACGGTTACGCTAGATCGGACCAGAAGGTGATTCAATTTGTTCCGGCTGATTCGTCGGAGGGCGAGCTGACAAAACAGATCTCCGAGCAAAAATGATATAGACCGATGAGCCGTTTCAAGATTGAGGCTTTTGTCATACGCGCCACCCGGATGGCGGAATCGTCACGGGTGGTTACTTTATTCTCCAATGAAATGGGGAAAGTAAAAGCCGTGGCCAAGGGGGTGGGCAGGCCGAAATCGAAAATGTCGGGCGCAATCGAGCTTTTCAATCTTATCGAAGGAATTCTATATAAAAAGGAAACGTCGGATTTGGGGACGCTGGGCTCGGCGGCGGTCCTGGAGCAATATTCGAAAATAACCGCCGATCCCCGCAAATTCGGATTCGGCTCGGCTTGGTGCGAGGTTCTGGATAAAACGTCCCACCCGGAACATCCGCGGCCGAAAACGTACACATTGACCGGCGATCTCCTGGCCGCGCTGGTATCGTGCGAATCGACGAATTCCGGGCTGGTCTTCTGGAGCGGGCTGGTCAAGCTTCTGGGATTTGAAGGTTACGCTCCGCGGTTGGATAAATGTCTTTCATGCGGAAAACAGCGTCTTGGAGAAAAAATCTCCATCTCCCTCGGCCGAGGAGGGCTGATTTGCGGAAATTGCATCGGCCACGATGAACATAGCCGCGAGATATCGTCGGCAAGTCTTGCGCTTTTACGGCAAATGGAGATTGTATCCTTATCAGAAATTTCAAAGACGGCTCATGATAAGAAAACCGGCAGAGACGCGGCCGAGGTGATTATTTCTTTTGCCTCGTATCATCTCGGCTTGCCCCGGCAACTTAAATCGTTTAAATTCCTCGAAAGCCTGGTCGGATGAGTTTGCGTGGCAGGATTAATGATACGGAATGAATTTAGGGATTTTCGTAGTAAGGGCGAGGTGACCTCGCCCTACGGAAATTGGATGAATAATATGTTCGGTCGGGTCGTAGATCGTGACCCGACCGATCCGGAGATATTCCGTCAGGTCACGTCTACGACCTGACGGAACGGACATGTTGGCTACTGTAGGGACAGAACAGCGAGTAGGTCGGGTTCCGAATCCCGCTTTAGCGGGATGAAAAACCCGACAAAATAATGGATGCCGGATCAAGTCCGGCATGACAGCCAGGAATGTGAGGAGCTAATCGTGGCCAAGAAACAATCGGTCGACCCATTTATGGAAAAGCTGGTGTCGCTGTGCAAACGACGCGGCTTCATATTTCAATCATCCGAAATCTACGGCGGGTTAGGTTCCTGCTGGGATTACGGCCCGCTGGGCGTGGAGCTGAAAAATAATGTCAAACGGTTCTGGTGGGAGGCCATGACCCACCGCCGCGACGATATCGAGGGGCTCGACGCCGCCATCCTGATGCATCCCAAAGTCTGGGAAGCGTCGGGGCATATCGCCGGGTTCACCGATCCTTTGGTCGACTGCAAACAGTGTAAGCATCGTTTCCGCGCCGACACTATCGAAACCGTGAAATGTCCCGATTGCGGCGGTGAGTTAACCGAACCCCGCATGTTCAACCTCATGTTCAAGACCTTCATGGGGCCGGTGGAGGAAGAATCGTCGGTCGTCTATATGCGTCCCGAAACCGCCCAGGGCATCTATGTCAATTTCCACAACGTCCTGCAGCCGTCGCGGCAGAAAATACCGTTCGGCATAGCCCAGATCGGCAAGGCCTTCAGAAATGAGATCACGCCCGGCAATTTCATTTTCCGCACCCGGGAGTTCGAGCAGATGGAGATGCAGTATTTCGTGCATCCTTCGGAGGACCAAAAATGGTTCGACTACTGGAAAGAACAGCGCTGGAATTGGTACCTGGAGCTCGGCATCCGCAGGGAGAAGATCCGCTGGCACGAGCACGGCCAGGGCGAATTGGCCCACTACGCCAAGGCGGCTTACGATATCGAATACGAGTTTTCCTTCGGCTGGAAAGAGATCGAGGGAATACATAACCGCACCGATTTCGACCTGTCGCGTCACGCCGAGTATTCCGGCAAGGATCTTACATATTTCGATCAAGGGCGCAACGAGAAATATCTGCCCTATATAATCGAGACCTCGGCCGGCGCCGATCGCGCCTCGCTGGTGGTTCTGGCCGACGCCTATTTCGAGGAGGAAGTCAAGGGGGAGACGAGGGTGGCGTTGCGATTATCGCCGAAGATCGCCCCGATCAAGGCCGCGGTGTTCCCGCTGGTCAAGAAGGACGGCATGCCGGAGGTGGCGCTGAAAATCTATCACGATTTGAAGAAGCATTTCAAGGTCTTCTACGACGACGGCGGCGCGGTGGGCCGACGTTACCGCCGCATGGACGAGGCCGGCACCCCGTATTGCATCACGGTTGACGGCCAGACCCTCGAGGACGACACGGTCACAGTCCGCGAACGCGACAGCATGGAACAAACCAGGCATAAAATTGCGGAGTTGGTGGAGGTAATCGGGGGGAAGGTGGGGTAGGTTTTACCGTTAAATTGACTCTAAATGAAAATTAATAGGCTAAGGGAGGTTTTTATTTAGGATGGCTAAATATAATCTAAAATTCATGCCGATGGCTATTTATTTAGATACGAACATCTTGCGAAATGCTGGGTTTGATTTAAGTCAATCTTGGATGATCGAATTGAGAGCCTTTGCAAAAGATCTAAGTATGAAATTAAATATCCCGGAATTGGTGCTTGACGAGTGGACTAAAATTATCTTGGATGAACTTAATTTAAATAGGAATAATTTATTATCGGCCGCTCGATTTCTTGGCGACTATAACGTAATATTACCGGATTTTGATGAATCTGAAGCAAGATTACCGGAATGGATTAGCTTAAAGGAAATCATCCGAGGAAGATTAGAAGATTCTGGTTTTGAAATAATAGAAAATTGGTCTGGTAATATGGATCAATTAATTAGCGAAGCCTTATGTAAATTTCCCCCATTTGTCAAAGGAGACAAGGGATTTTGCGATGCTATTATTCTCGAAAGCATTATCCTCCATGCTTCCCGTTTTGTCAAAGATGCTCGTATTATGGTAATTAGTAATGACAAGGGTGTGAGAAGTTCTGACAAAAGATTCGCAAAGTATGATATTAATGTGACATTTGCTGACGGAAGCGACGTAATTGAAAAGCTTAAAACGTCGCTCGACGATGAAACAGCCGAGCTTCAAAAATATAATGAACGACTCTTATTCGATTTTGTAAAAGGAAAAGAAGATATAATAATTGAATTTATCAAAAAAGCGCCTCTTAAATTTACCGATTCATGGCTTCAATCATTCGGGGATAATCGAATTAGCGGAACAGTGGAAAGTGTTTTGCGCGTAAAACCTGCGCGAGTATCAAAGGTTGTAGGAGGTGTTCAATATTGGCAAACCAAAACGCTGCCCGGTCGATATCCGGTCGATATTTGGGTGGCGACGGAGCTAGACGTACTCGTTCACGATCTAAATATTTATGGGACTTTTTATGAGCCCAGAGCAATTGAAGTTCCGGAAAATATAAATGAACAAACTCCTTTAGATTTAGAAAACCGTTTTTATTGGCCTCCTCGTACTGTAAAGCAGACAATTACTAGGGATGTTCATATCGAGGCAACGGTAAATGAAGAAGGCGTTGAATCTGGGGATTTCGAAGATTTGAAACTTGAGAGTGTCCGTTGATTTCGGATATGCAGCCATTTTAGGAAGGAAGAGCTAACATGACAAAATCTAATTTAGTCATTGTGGTTATCGCACTGGGACTGTTTGCGGCCACCATTAATGCAAATGCCGAGGATGGAATATTTCGATTGCTTTCCGGCGAGTACCTCCAAAACACCATTTACTATAGCGGTGACGACAGCGTAAAAACGAAAACCCATGAATCCTCAGATGCCATTCCTGTTATTTTGAAGTTAAATACCCAAACTGGGGATATTTGGATATTTCATCGCGAACGCCACGTGACAATTTCAAATGATTCGACTGCCAAAATATTCGAATATAGCACATGGTTATATCTTGGAGCTGAGGACACCGTGTCCTATATAACCACTTTACCGAAAACCGAATAGAAATCCCCTTATGTCGGGTACCTGAACCTTGGCCGCAGGCGGAGAGAAACTCGACAAATAAACAGATGCCGGATCAAGTCCGGAATGACAGGGTTTGGGCACCCTTCATAGATTCCGGATCAAGTCCGGAATGACAAGGAGGCGGCTGGCCTACATGGAGGCCCGTCTAAATCGGGTATGACGGAGAGCACAACAATGTCATTCCTGCGGAAGCAGGAATCTTAGGTAAGCCCTTGGGATGAAGCCCCGTGATAATACAGCCCAGTGGCCAACTTTAGATTCCGGATCAAGCCCGGCATGACAAGGGGGTTGCGTGCCCGTGAATCGAGGGGCAAACCGGGAGGTCTGCCGCCCACGAAGATGATCAGGAGGATGTTATGAGACTTAATTTGATGGTAGTCGTTATCCTTTCAATATTCTCGATGGAATCGTTTCCTCAGGTGATCAATCCTCCTGAATTGGTAAGAGAATTCAAAGAAAAAGGTTATATAGTAAAGGAGCTTTATTATCCCTTTTCTCCGGACTGCGATGAGTATGGGCACCAATTCGAAATATCGTTGAATGGCGAGATTCTCTCTAAGTCGAGAATATGGCCGTTTATCGATATGTGGGATTTTTGCTATAGCAGTCGTAGAGAGAGTCCGGAATGTTATTTTAGGGACATTACCGGGGATTCGATTAACGAGGTTGTTTTTAATTATGGCAGCGGGGGCAACAATGGATGCGAAGACCTCCAGATTTATTCTATCGATTCGACGGCAAGTGAAATCGCTTTTTTCAACGGCTTGGAAAAGGGCTGTGGTTTATATTGGCTGGCTGATCTAGATAATGATGCGATCTCGGAAATTTGCACTTATTCGAGGCATTATGAATGCTGGAAAGCGGGATGCGCCGGGTCGCGTGCGCCGTTATTGGTCTGGAAATGGGATGGTGAACGGTATCGAATGGCCAACAAAAAACTATCGGGACGGATTTTGAGGACAATTAACAAGGTCGATCCGGATAGTGTGGTCAGGCAATTTAGAAATACTGGAGATAAGATAAGAAAGGGCGAATACGATCCGGAGGATTGGGATAAATATCCTCTTTGGCTATTAGGGATAATGCTTGATTTAATTTATGTGGGAGAGGACGCAAGGGCTGATTCTGTTTTCGAGATTTGCTGGCCGGATTCGATACCGTATAAGAGCGAGTTTTATATCGAGGCGACAGACCGGGTTAATACAGATCCATTCTGGCCAGAGATAGAAGAGTCTGCTTGGTGATATTTCAGCAAGCGAATGGCAGGTCGGGAGGACCGGGCTCCCGACAGAAGAATGGACGCCGGATCAAGTGCGGTATGACAGGGGGTTGCTGCGGGTCAAGGTCCTAAACGGATCCGTATGGACTTGCCCTGACCGCCAACAGCGCTGAGGAAGCGGTCATGTCAAGACATGACTCGCTACATCAGGGCACAACCCTTCAGCGGTTGTGCCTTTCATGGCTGTCGCTACAAATATCGCGCATATAAAAAGAGGCCGGACTTTCGCCCGGCCCCTGAAATGGATGAGATTGACCGCGCCAAGTACCGTCCCATTCCTCGTCGACCACCCTTCCGTACTTGAACACGTCCACCCGGCCGTAGGCCCCGCCGGTCTTCAGGCAACAGCCAACTCATCCCTCGACTTTTTGTTCGGTTTCGCCCGATTTTTTCGTGGCGCGTTTCGCCGGAAGCCATTATTAGCGCAAGCCTGAATCCAACCGCCGGCGCTTTTGGTATCTATCCCCGTTTGCTCGTTTTCCCCATACCCTTCGAATGGCTTTGACCCCGATATCGTATGGGAAGTTTAAACTATGACAGCGATAAATCATCGGATTTTCAATAATGGCTATAGCTATCCATAATAATCTTAAACCATTTTCTCCGGGACTGCAAAGAATAAAAAATTCGGCCAATCAGCCGATTAGACTTATATCGAATGAATCTTACGGCGGGTCAAGGAAATCGGAGCGTTTATGTCTGAATTCAGGCAGAATTTAGCCACCAAAGAGTGGGTCATAATATCACCGCGGGAGGAAAGGCAGCCGTCGGACTACAGGAAAAAGCGTCCTCTGCTACCGTCCTACGACGAGAATTGCCCATTTTGCCCGGGGAACGAGAAACTGACGCCGGAAGCTATATTCAGATATCCGCAGAGCGGCAACTGGAAAATCCGGGTGATCCCGGATAGGCAAAGTCCGTTGCAGCCCGATTTCGCCATAACGGATTTATCGTTTGGATCTATAACGCCCGGCTCCGCGAGCAGCTGCCTGGCGGAGACGGTCATAGAGACACCGGAACATGATAAGAGTGTTGCTCTTATGCAGATGGGCGAGGTGACGGCGATTCTGGATACCTACCGCGAGAGGTATAAAGCCCTGGCCGAATCAAGTAATGTCGCCATCATTACCATATTTCATAATCATGGATCCGGGGCGGGGATCTCAATGGCCCACCCGCATTCTCATATTGTGGCCAGCCCGGTAATTCCGGCAAAAGCGAGCTATCAAATGGAACAATCGCTAAAATATTATCAGATGAATGGACAATGCCTTCATTGTTTTATGCTCGAGCAGGAGCGCAAGATTAAAAATAGGATGATAATCGATACCGACCGTTTCGCGGCGTTCTGTCCGTTCGCCGCCGGAAGCCCGTTTGAGACGGTCATATATCCCAAGAGGCATATGGGAAGTTTTGCGTCGATTGATGACGAGGAACTGGAGGAATTGGGCTGGGTATTGCAGACGATGATGCTGAAACTCTATAACTGCCTCGATGATCCCGATTACAGTTACGCCGTAAAATCGGCTCCGATCGGCCACGAGAACGCTGGTCATCTTCACTGGCAAATAGAGATAATCCCCAGGGTCGCCAATCCGCACGGCTTCGCTTTAGGATCGGGTATAAATGTCAACGAGGTCGCGCCGGAAGCGGCGGCCAGGTATCTGAGGGAAATCGGCATTGATTGTTGAGTAAAATTTTTTGAGGCTGTCAAAACCAAATATTTAGAAGACATTGGCGGGAATATGCTCGACCAGATTCAACTGGAAAAAAAACCGATCAAGCACATTATTAACGAGGTTGAGTTGATATTATCGCAAAAGAGGA
>Ga0214473_10005429_pt1 | contig 15256 bp, 7 predicted proteins | sample RVTome_7_FD_203509 | JGI IMG/M metagenome (GOLD analysis project Ga0214473, IMG submission 203509) | Soil microbial communities from uranium-contaminated site in the Upper Colorado River Basin, Wyoming, United States - RVT98D197 | ecosystem: Environmental > Terrestrial > Soil > Contaminated >... | reverse complement strand
TGCCGCTATGCTGCAATCGCCGCATTCTAAGCGGCTCAAACGGACCGATTCTGGCACGAACCGCCAGTTTTCGCCCGGAGGGCGGACGAATCGTCCGTCCGCCCTCCGGGCGGAAAGTACATGAATACTCGGCTTCAGGGACTGAAGTCCCTGGCAACGATCGTGCGCCCTCCGGGCGGATAAAACGCGGACCGGATTCGAAACCGGTCACTTTGAGTAAGCAGGAATCCGGCGGCATCATCCCGCCGCAGCGACCTCAAACCCGGGGACCTCGCTCCTGAGCGAGGGGGCGTTCGTACCGTCGTTAGGACTACGTCGCCGGAATCGCCGGATGACTCTCAGCGCGTGCCTCCGGCGCGGCATCGCCGCCGCATGCAGCTTACGCGCATAGTGAGCGGGGCTCAGGGTTGTAAGTATCGGACGTAAGCGGGCGCAACAGGCTCGGTGGCGTAGCACTACAACGCTATGTTCGCCAAGGAACTCGGCAACCAAGGATTCTCGGCCCCGGAGGGCCCGCGGGCTGTAGCCGCGGGTGGAGCGTCGCGCGGGCGCAGCCCCGCGACGCGGAACCCGTGGATACAGGATCGCTTCTCCCTTTCCGCCCCGGCGGGGCGGAGGAAGGCCACGACGGCGAGTACCCGCGAAACGTCCCTCAAACGCTTTCCGCCGCCCCTCCGGGGCGGAATCCTTATCAACGACAACGTGTCCACGGGTTCCGCTGCGCTCCACCCGTGGCTACAGCCCTTCGCCCCGCTGGGGCAAGGAAGAACGTAGCGTTGTAGTATTAACGGTCGCGCCGAAAGGGCCGGGGGGTCCGTGACAGTTTAGACGGCAAGCATTCTCGCCGCCGGGATGTGAACGGTCAGGTTTCAGCCAGCCCCGAAGGGGCGTGATAAAAAAGCCCAGGGCAACGCCCTGAGGATGAAATCGATGCAACTACATAGAAGCCCTGAAAGGGCGGGATAAACGGATTACGTCGCCCCTTCAGGGCTGGTCTGCAAGGACGCCGGCACAACCGCAGGGCGTTGCCCTGGGCTGGATTATTTTGCCCTTTCAGGGCGCTACGAGACCGGATCACATTCTGGCAAGGACCGATCATCCCCGCCGCCGATTCTGTCACGGACCAGGGCCGGGCGGTATCGCCGTCGGGAATGGTATCGGCCGCGAAAAAGGGGTATAATCACGGGAACGCCTTGGAGGGGTGCGGTGGCCGGTCGGGGTGCATGATGCCGCCGCGTTTTGGTCAGCCAGTCATAGTTTCGGTCTCGCCCCGCCCCTCTGCCACCATCAAGGGAGCGATTCGCATGCGCAGTCACCAGGGTACGATCGGGCTGTTTGCGTTGGCGGCGGTCTGGCTGCTGACCTGGCCGGGGCACGCGGCCACGAGCCGGCCGGAGGCGGAGCCGTGGGCCGCGATGGAGGAGATCCTCGCCGCCGAAATGGCCCTGCTGAACCCCGTCGGCGAGCGATCCGCACGCCAGGATGAGCCGGATTCGGGGTGCCAGTTCATCGCCACCGATCTCCCGCAGCAGAACTTCGCAGGCCAGAACCGCTACCGCGGCAACATGTTTCGGATCGAGCGCGACGTGGAGTTGACCGAGTTCCAGTTCGAGTTGGTCCTCCCCGCCACCACCGGCCTTTATTTCTCGGTTCACGAAAAGGACTCCGACGTGGCGGGCACGACCTATTCGCCGGTGTACATCGGCGAGCCGGTGAACTCACTCCCCGTCCTGGGGCCCCAGGGAACCCCAGTCAAGGCGTTCTATTCGAGCGGACCGGTTCATCTACCCGGCCAACCGAATGAGGGCATCTTGCTGTCGCGCGGCAAGGACTACGCCTTGGGCGTGGCGTGGGCGGGACAGACCGTCACGGCTTTCAATACTTCGGCCATCCAGTACCCGCAGAACTTCCCCGCCGGAGCCGAGGACGAAGAACGTGATGGGCAGGTCCGCGGCGGACTGCTGTGGACGAGTTTCCCGGCCGGCACTCTCCCCCTGCCGGACGACGAGGACACCACGTTCCCCACCCAGTCGAACCTGCTGGCCTTCGCCATGCAGCTCTGCCTGACACCGCGTCCGGGGGCCTGCTGCGACTCGACTCTGCTGAGCTGTCTGGACGGCGTGTTCGAGGTGGCATGCACCGCGGACGGCAGCTTCTTCCATGGCGAGCGCAGCCGCTGCGCCGACGTGCTGTGCTCGTTCGGGGCCTGCTGCACCGCGTGCGGAGCGTGTCTGCCGGACTATGCCCTGCCGGCCTGCCCGGCAGCGGGCGGCATCCAGCATTGGCCCGGACTCGCCTGCCCCGCCGACGCCACGGTGCTGTGTCCGCCGGTCACCGGCGCCTGCTGCATCGGGAGCGGGCCGGCCCGGCAGTGCGAGGAACTCTGTGAACAGGAATGCTCCGACGCCGGCGGCTTTTACCACGGCGACGGGACCACCTGCGACACCGACCTGTGTCGCGGGGCCTGCTGTGTGCGGGGTGGCTGCGTCGACCTCACCCCCAACGAGTGCACCGTGTTCAGCGGCGACTACAAGGGCGACGGCACGGCCTGCGACCGGTTGTTCGAGGGCGACGAATGCGGCGGGGCCTGCTGTCGGGGCTTCACGACATTGGACCAATGCGTCATCGTGCCATCGCGCGACGACTGCACCACCCAGTTCCCGCAGATGGCCTACCTGGGCGACGGGGCCGTCTGCCGGTCCTGCGGGCAGTTGACGGATTACGGCTCCTGCTGCCTGGCGGACGGTACCTGCGTGAACACCACGGCCGATTTCTGCCAGGACGCCGAACTGTTCCCCTGGGTCCTGGGCGAAGTCAACACACCGAAATGCAGCGAAAGCGGCATTGACTGTGTGACCAGCGCCGACTGCAAGACGTGCAGCGTGAACACCGACGACGGCTGCACGATCAACGCCGACTGTCCGAAGGTCTGCCTCGGCAACCCCACGCAGACCTGCGCAACCAGCACCGACTGCGGCGTCGGCGGATCCTGCGTTTCGCAAGTCTGCGAACTGTTGCAGACCTGCCGGTCGTCCACGCTCTGCGAGGACGTCGAACCCTGTGGCTTGGGCGCTTGCTGCTTCCCGGACGGATCGTGCGAAGTTCTGACGCAGACCGGCTGCACCGGTCTAGGGGGCGTCGGTTGGACCGCGGGTGGAAGCTGCGCGCCCAACACCTGCGTCGGCACCACCGGAGCGTGCTGTCTGTGTACGGGCACCTGCGTCTCCCGGAACGTGTCGCAGTGTGAGGCAGTGCGCGGCCTGTATCAGGGCGACGGAATCCTGTGCGCCGACGTCACCTGCACGGCGTTCGGGGCGTGCTGCCGCGGCGACGGGCTGTGCACGGAACAGATCGACGCAACCACCTGCACCACGGTATTCGAGGGCGCCTACGGGGGTAACTGTACGCTCTGCGAGGACGTCATCGAAGGATGTGACCAGCGCGGGCAATGCTGCTCCCCGCAGGGCAACTGCACGTTCGTTCCCTTGAACCTGTGCGGTGATCCCGGCACCGGCTGGGCGTTCGACCCCGCGGGCAACTGCGACGCCGCCGTGCCCTGCGTCAGCGGGGCGTGCTGCATGCCCGCCGACGAGACCTGCGAGCGGCTGACGAAACTCGCCTGCGGTCTCCGCGGCGGACTCTATGCGGGCGACCTGACCTCGTGCCTCACCGATTGTCAGATCGGAGCGTGCCTGCGGAGTGACACCGTGTGTGAGGACACCGTGGAGTTCGACTGCACCGCCCAGGGCGGCGAGTTCCGCGAGGACCTCCGCTGCGAGGCGGTCGGGGCCTGCTGCCTGAGCGATAACGTCGGCTTCTGCCTGCGGCGCACGGTGGATGAATGTGCCGACGTGCCCAACGGCCTCTATCAGGGCGACGGCACGGTCTGCGAGGGCGACGCCTGCTCGCTGGGGGCCTGCTGCACCGGCCAGGCGACCTGCACCCCCAATCGCTTCGCCTCTCAATGCGCCGAGGGCGAATTCCACGTGAACTTGAGCTGTGCAGCCAACCCCTGCCCTGGGGCATGCTGCCTTGGGGGTGGGGCCTGCGTGCGGAGCCGCGTGGACGACTGCGCCGCCCTCGGCGGGGAGTTCACCTCCGGCGGCATCTGCACGTCGATCATCTGCGGCGGGGCTTGCTGCCGGGCGGATGGCACGTGCTCCTTCACGGCAGACTGGGAGTGCACGGCGCCCGGTGCCCAGTTCACCGCGGGCCAGACCTGCGCCAACGTGACCTGCGCGCCGCGGGGGGCGTGCTGCAAGGCGGGGTCGTGCACGTCGTATCAGACCGAGGCGGCCTGCACCGCGGGCGGCGGGGTGTATCAGGGAGACGATTCGGCCTGCGTCGGCGGGCGCTGCGACCTGGGCGGTTGCTGCCACCTGGACGGCACCTGCGTAGGCAATGTGGTGGCGTCGCAGTGCACGGCCCCGGACGACGTGTTCGGGGAGGCGGGCTGCGGGACCTTCCCCTGCCCGGTGCGGGGGGCCTGCTGCGAGGCCAGCGGCGCCTGTACGATCAAAACGTCGTCGGGGTGCACTTCCGGTGGAGGGACCTTCACCGCTCCGGGCGTAGCCTGCGACGACACGGTGTGCGACGTGGGGGCGTGCTGCCTGGTGGAGGACCCCGCTTGTGCGGCCTTGCCCGCGGCGGTGTGCGCGGCCGACGGCGGCGTGTTCGAGGGTGATGGGGAGGTGTGCGCCGGCGCGTGCAGCGAAAGCGGGCTGGCCTGCGACACCGACGCGGACTGCAGGAAGTGCCGGCTGGCCGCCGAGATTTCCTGCACCATGGATGCCGATTGCCCGAAGTTCTGCATCAATCAGGTCGGCCAGCCGGCGTGCAACAGCGTCAACGACTGCCTGGTACCGCCGTGCGAGGGTGCCTGCCCGGTGCAGACGTGTGATTCGCCGCGCTGCGCCCGCGGGGCGTGCTGCACCCCCGACGGCGGGTGCCTCGACAATGTTATCCCGTCGCAATGCGCCGGCGCCGCCGACGACTTCCGCCCCGGGCTGATGTGCGCCGACCTCCAGCAGATCTGCCAGCCGAAGCGGGCCTGCTGCATCAACGGCACGTGCACCCTGACCACCCAAACGGCCTGCATCGAGGACGGCGGGACCTTCGCTCCCAACGTCACGGCGTGCGCCGCGGACAGTTGCCAGTCGGGGGCCTGCTGCCGGCCCGATGGGTCGTGCGTCACCAGGACACGGCAATTGTGCGAGAACGGCAGCGGCGTCTTCCAGGGCGTGGCGACGGTGTGCGCGGCGGACGGCCTCTGCCATGCCTGCTGCCCGGGCGACGGCACCTGCACGGACACGATTTCGCCCAACTGCGTCGGCACCTACATCGGCGATGCGGCCTGCATCGACGAGCCCTGTCCGGGGGCGTGCTGCGAGCCCGACGGCACCTGTACGCAGACCACCGCGGATGAATGCGCGATATTGGAGGGTAGGTTCACGCCCAACACGGCGTGTGACGTTTCGTGCCGGGGCTTCGGGGCGTGCTGTCACGAAGGGCGCTGCACGATTGAGTTCTTCGACGACTGCGCCGCGGCCAGCGGGGTCTACCAGGACGACGGCACCGCGTGCGGCGATGTGAACTGCACGCTCGGCGCCTGCGTGGCCGCGGATGGAAGCTGCGCGGACCTGACGGTTGCTTCCGAATGCGACGGGTTCACCGAGTCGTTCCACCCCGGGGACACCTGCGGCGTCATTCCCGGCGCCTGCTGTTTGGGCCAGGCGTGCGAGAGCCTGACCGAACAGGGGTGCCTCAGCCGAGGAGGCACTTTCAACGGCGTGAGCATCGAATGCACGGCCAACTTCTGCGTGCCGGGCGCCTGCTGCCATGTCGACGGCACCTGTGACGACGTCACCGGCATCGACTGCGACGGCGCCAATGACTTGTTCTTCGGCAATTCGCTTTGTGCCGAGACCGAGTGCCCGCCGCGCGGAGCGTGCTGCATCGACGAAGCGTGTTCGGTGCGTTCCGAGCAGGTCTGCACGGAACAGGGCGGAAGCTGGCAGGGAGCGGGCGTCGAATGCACCATGAACGTCTGCGTGATCGGGGCATGCTGCCACATTGACGGCACCTGCGACGACGTCATTGGCGTGGAATGCAGCGGCGAGGGTGACGACTTCATCGGCACGTCGGTGTGTGGGGACGTCACCTGCCCGCGTAAGGGCGCCTGCTGCGACGGCGGGGAGTGCACCATCGAGCACGAGGCCGATTGCGCGGGCCTTGGCGGCACCTATCAAGGCGACGGCGTGCCCTGCGACCCGGACCCCTGCGCGGCCGCCGCCAACGTGGTGCGCTGGACGTCCGTGGCCATGCACGGCGCCACGATCGGCGAGGTCGGTCTGTTGATCTCGCAAGACGGCAGCTACGTCGAGCCGCGCTCGACGGGGATGCGAAAGATCATCGTCACTTATGACGGGCCGGTGACTGCCGCGGGGTCCACGGCCGGCGTGGTTGCAGCGTGTGCCGCCGCCGGCGTGCCCGTGGACGTGTCCGGGAACGTGGTCAGCACGGCCCAGGGCGCGCCCGAGGAAGTCATCATCACCTTCGCCCCGCAACTTCCGGGATCCGGCTTGGCTCCGGGCACGCATACGCCGACGAGGTATCTCGTGGAGCTGACCGGCGTGGGCGGCGCGGCTGCCGATACCAGCCGCGAATTCTCCGTCGTGCTCGGCGACGCCTTCATCGTTCCGACGACCGGCCTTAGCGACGCCCGAGTTACCGCGGCCGACAACGGCGTTGTCCGGTCTCTTGCCGCGGCCGGCACCGACCCGATCAACCCCGGTATTGTTCAGCACGTGCGGGCGGACATCTTCACCGACGGCAGGATCAACGCGGCGGACAACGGCCTGGTCCGCTCCCTTGCGGCGGAAGGCTTGAACGGTCAGGGCCTGACCGTGCCCTGCCCGTAGGACGGGTCGAGCCCGGACGCGTGTTCAAGGCGCGAGCGTGCTGATCCGCTCCCTGACGGTCGCGGCTCTGTTCGGTGGCGCTGAAGCGCCAGGGTCGTCAAGCGGAGAGGACCTGCTCGGCCTCGGCCAGCTTCTGCGGGAGTGAGGAGCGGACCTGCTCGATCTGGGCGGCAGTCAGGCTGAGCGTGTCCAGCATGGCCTCGGTGATGTCCCCGTGTTGGGCGGTCAGGTAGAAGCCGATCTTCTCCTGGCAGCAAAGCACGTCGGCAAGCTGGATCAGCGTGGCCATGTTGCGCAGCTCGACGCTTAGCGCCTCCGGGTTGTGATGGAACCCCACGGAAGCGCGGAGGTGGCGGGGGAACTTCCACTTCGTGGTCAGGCCGACGCCGAAGGCCTGATGATCCGCCCCGATGAGATTGCGCTCGCACGCCAGAAAGCCGGTGTCGCCGCCCATGCAATGGTTGATGACCTGGGCGAACTGATCGGGGAAGGCTTGCCGCTCGACCATGGTGCCGATGTCGTGGATCAGGCCGGTGACAAAGATCTCGTCGGACAGGCCCGGATGGGGCGACAGGTTGGAGAGATCCCGGGCGGCGACGGCCACCGCCACGCTGTGCTGCCACATGTCCGCGGCGCTGAAGTGCTCGGAGATGCGGCGGCCCTTGAAGAGCCGGGCGATGGAGGCGGCGATGGCCAGGTTCTTGACCGCCGACAGCCCCAGCAGAATGATCGCCCGGTCGATGCTGGCCACCTGCCCCGGCAGGCCGTAAAACGCCGAGTTCACCACCTTCAACACCTTCACCGACAGGGCCGGATCGTTCTTGATGACCTGGTGCAGATCACGGGCGGTGCTCTTGGGGTCCTCGACGATTTGGATGATCTTGATGGTCACCTCGGGCAGCGTGGCGATGTCGCCGATCGATGCCAGGGCCTGGTCCACGATCGCTTTCGTTTGATCGGCCGTCTGGACTGTCATGAGCCGTTCCTCGGGGACTCGTCCCGCTGCGGGCGTACCAGCACCCCAGCGTGCCGAAGGTCTATCGTCACCTGATTCAGGGCGGATTAGGGGCCGCGCCCGGCGGCGGCGAGCATTGTCCGAGTCGTCCACCGACACGGGTGCTTCAGCCCGCGGGTGCCCCATGGCTTCAGCCGTGTGGGAATCGGTTGATGAGCCGTGTCCGCTAACTGGGCTCCCCCAGCTCGGAACAGGTGGGCCGCCCCCGAGGACGCGGGCGACCCGAGCCCTCCCGGACGGACTCGCCCAAGAAACGAAGCGCGGCAAAGCGTCAGTAAGCATTGATCTTGCGGCGGAAGGCGTCGTCGAGCGGCAGGGCGGCGAGAATGGCGGCGATTTTCGGACCCGCTGCCCCCGAGCCGTACACGGTGCGCCGTCCGCTTATCGGCCGCTGCCGCAGCGCCCGCTGGAGTGCCGCGCGGATGGCCTCCGTCGATTCCTCGGCGTGCACGACCGAGGGCCCGCTCGGTTCCCGGCCGCGCTGGCGGGCGCCCACGTCGACGGCGGGGGTCCCGGCCGGGCCCGCCTCGATGATCCCGCTGGAGGAGTTGCCCACGATCACGTCGGCATCCATCAGGGCGCGCAGGTAGGCGTCGCGGTCCATCGAGCGGAACGCCCGCATGGAACGGCCGCCCGGGCCACGCCCATGCGACTCGATCGCCTCGATCACCCCGGCATGCCCGCGGTCGGTGTTGGGGTAAATGACCGTGCGGAATAGTCCAGCCCCGTTCACCACGTTCAAGATGCGGGTCATGACCTGGCGCTCGGTGGCCGGGGCCCGGCCGGTCGGGTGGTACACGATCAGGGCTTGCCCGCTCCGCCCGCGGGGGGCGCGGCGCTGCCCGGACAGCTCGAACACGCGGTCCAGGCCGGGGGCGCCGACCCAGTGCACGCGCCGCGGCTCCTCACCCATGCGGATGATACGCCGACGGGCGGCGCGCGTCGCCGCGAGGTGCACCTGGGCCAGCTTGGTGATGGCGTGACGGAAGCGATCGTCGAAGTCTCCCTGGGCGACGTCCCCGCCGTGGACATGGGCGAGGAGCCGGCCGGTGGTGGCGGCCGCCAGGGCCCCGGCCATCGCCTCGATCCGATCGCCGAGCACGAGCACCACGTCCGTCGCCGCGGACGCCAGGAACCGGGCGATCCCCTCCACGCCGCGCGAAAGCCCGCGGGCCTGGTCGAGGGGATCGTCATCGCCGGTCTGCATGGGCACGCGGGCGTCCACCCGCCATCCGTCTGCCAGGATCTGGTCCACGGTTCGCCCGAAGCGCTTCAGCAGGTGCATGCCGGTCACCACAAGCTGCAGGGTGAGGTCGGCACGGGCGGCGATCGCCTCCAGGGTGGAGCGGAGCGGGCCGTACTCCGCCCGCGTCCCGGTGACCACGGCCACGCGGCGGGCCCGTCGTCGACGGCCGGGCCGGCTCATTCGACCATGTCCCATGACATGATCGTGTCACTTCGGACCGCGACGCGAATCCGCCGCCCGATCAGCCGGGGGAGGGCTGCGGCGGGCAGGCCCGTGCCGGGCCGCTTGAGGGCCAGCAGGTCCGCGGTCAGCAGCGTGCCGGCGGGCAGCGCAGCCGCCGCGACCACGCTCCGCCCGGCCACCGTCCGCACCTCCCGCTCCAGATCGGTCATGCCGATGGCCCCCGAGCCCAGGGCCCCCTCCGCCTCGCGCGCCGCGGCGACGTAGTCCGCCAGTTGGCCGGGATCCAGCGACATGGCGTGATCCGGCCCAGGGGCGCTGCGGTCGAGGGTGAAGTGCTTCTCCAGCAGGGCGGCGCCGGCCGCGACCGCCAGCCCCCCCATCCGCGTGGACGTGGTGTGGTCGCTCAGCCCGCAGGGCACGCCGTAGCGGCGGCCGAGCGAGCCGATGGCCCGCAGGTTGATCGCCGTCACCGGCGTGGGGTAGCAACTGACACAGTGCATCAGGGCGAGGCGCGTCCGTCCCACCCTTCCGATCAGCCATTGGACCGACGCGTCGATCTCTTCCGAGGTAGAGGCGCCGGTGGAGAGAATCACCGTCCGACCCGTGGCCGCGGCGGCCTCCAGGAGCGGCGCGTGGGTCAGGTCGGTCGAGGCGATCTTGATGGCGGGGACGTCCAGGGCGGAAAGACGCCGCAGGTCTCCGAGAGAAAACGGCGTTGCCAGAAAGACCATGGAGCGTCGAGCGGCGTGCTCGCGGAGGGCGCGAAGGGCCTCGTCGGTGAGCTCGAGACGCTCGAGCATCTCCCGCTGCGAGCGGGCTCCGCACCCGGCCCGCTGGTACGCGGCCGCGGCCGCCGCCGGCGTCACCAGATCGGCCGCCCGAAACACCTGAAACTTGACCGCATCGGCGCCGGCGTCCGCGGCCGCGTCGACCAGTCGCCGGGCGGTGTCCAGCCGCCCGTCGTGATTCACTCCGGCCTCCGCGATGACAAAGGTGCGGCACCCGCGGCCGACGCAGTGCCGGCGTCCGCCGGGTGGACCGGCGATGGTCACCGTCAAGCCGCTGGCTTCCGTCGTTTCAGGCGTGGCCATCGGCCGGTCCTCCGCGGGCCCGCAGCAACGTCTCCGCGACCAGCAGGTCCAGGGGCTCGTCGATGTCAACGGCGTCCTCGGGCCGCTGGAGCAGGGCCCGGCGGTCGCAACCGAGAAACGCCTGATGGTCGCCGGGCGACGCCAGGGCCCCGAAGAGCGCCGCCCGGGTGACGGCCACCGCGGCCCCGTCGTGGTAGTAGAGCGGCTCGAGGTCCTGGCGGCGGTGGATGCTGTTGGAGTGGTATTGGACCATCCGGTCGCCATCGAGGCGGTGCACCCAGTCGGGGTGCTGCTTGGTGACCGGGGCGACGCTGCGCACCGAGTCGGCCCCCGTGGAGGCGAGGTGTTCGACGGCGCGATCGATGAGCCCGTGGGCCCGGACGGGGATGTTGCCGTACAGCAGCACCACCGCGTCGACCGACCGTCCATGGCCGGACTCCCACCGGGCCACCGCGTGCCGCGCCGCCGCGTCCACGCCGGCGATGTCGGAGGCCAACTCTGGCGGCCGGTTGATCACCTCGATCCCCCGCCGGCGGGCCAGGACCTTCAGGGGCTCCGAATCGGTGGTCAAGACCGCACCGCTCAGGCGGCGGCTGGCGGAGACGTGGTCGAAGGTATACTCGATCACCGCCCGGCCCAGCAGCGCACGGACGCACTTGTCCGGAAGCCCCTTGCTCCCGGCACGGGCCAGAATGACGCCGAGCACCACCATGATCATCCATCTTATCGGTAGCGGGGCGCACGGCGCTTGACCGCCGCGTAGCGACGATCGGCGTCGCGGTAGGCTGTGCACGGGAGGGGACGCAGAGTGCCGCCTGGGAGGCTCAGTCGGCCAGGTTGGGGGTCAGCACCTCGCGGAGGTGGGCCAGGGCCCGTTGCTCGATCTGGCGGACCCGCTCCTTGGTCACGCCGAAGCGCTTGCCGAGCTGCTCGAGGGTGAGGGCGGCGCCCCGACAGCCCAGCCCGAAGTGCCCGCTGACAATCTCCCGCTCGCGCTCCGGCAGATCCTTGAGCCCCTCGGCGATGAGCTGGCGGACGCGCCGGCGGTCGCTCTCGAAGACGGGGGTATCCTGCTCGTCCGGAGCGGCTTCCAGGACCTCCGCCTGCCCGGTGACGTAGCGGGTGGCGTGGTAGTGGGCCTCGGGGATGGAGCGGGCGTAGTTCTTGACGATGGCCCACGTGGCATAGGTGCTGAACTTGTTGCCCCGGGCGTAGTCGAACTTCTCCACCGCCCGCATGAGTGACATATTTCCGTCACTGATGACCTCGAAGAAGTTCCGCGACCAGCCGACGTGCTTCTTGGCGATGCAGACCACCAGCCGCAGGTTGGCCCGGATGATCCGCTGGCGAAGCGTCTCGACGCCCTCGAAGACGGCGCGGAGCTCGTCGAAGGCGGCCGCGGTGACGGTCTCCGGATCGGCCGCTTCGAGCAGGGCGGCGGCCCTGTACTTCAGGTAGTTGAACCGCCGGAACAGGTCCTGTTCCTAGGCCCGGGTGAGCAGCGGCGTCAGGTACAGCGAGCGGAGATACGGTGGAAGATCCCGGGGGATTCGGGGGGAGCCGCCCTCGGCGTCAGGCGGTTCGGGGACCTCGAGGATCAACGCGTCCGCGTTGGGCGCGTCGAACAGCTCATTGTGAATGCAGACCGGTGGCTGGTCCTTCCATCGCTGCACCTGAATGTGCCGCAGGGCCTGCTCGATGTCCTTCTCGGCGCAGCCGAAGCCGCGGGCGATGGTCGCGGTCGACTCCCCGGCTTCATGGCAACGCCAGATGGCGCCCAGCCGCTCGGAAAGCTGGCTTCGGCCGTTGTCGGCGAAGAGCGCCGTCGCCCGGTGCGACGCGTCGTGCCGCCGCAGGGTGTAGCGGATGGTCTCGACCGCTCGATCCGTCTCCTCAGCGATGATCCGGGCCACGGTGTGCAGCTTGACCGGCTGCCGTTCGAGGAGCTGGCGGGCCCGGGCCACGATCCGGTCGCGCTCCACCGCGCTGAGTTGCTTGAAGGCGGCCCCCTTCTCCACCAGTTCCTTGTTCTGGGCGACGAATCGTTCGATGGTCCGTTGGAGGAACGCCAGCCGGTTGACGCCGTCGACGAACACCACCCGAATGCCCATCAGCCCTCGGTTCCGCCAGCGCCGGATCGTCTTGGTGCTGACCTGCAGATGATCCGCCAACTCCGGATGGGTCTTGAACGGCTCGCCCAACTCGCTGACCTGCAAGTTGGCGCGCCGGGTGATGACGTCCGCCATCGTCACCAGATCGGCGACGAGGGCCTTGCCGGGAATCAGCGGCCCGGTTTCATTGCCGCGTTTTCGGTACTTGGTGATGGCGTGACAGACGAACTCGAAGGGATAGGCTCGAGCCGGGTCGACCAGCCCGAGAAGGTGCTCGATTCCGCGGATCTGCTCGGCGCGCAACCGGCGCGGCAGCAGGGTGATCTGATGGGCCAGATCGGCCATGTCGTGGTTAAAGAACTTCGGCATGGATCACTCCATTGTTGACATTCGGTGATCAGCCGACCAGCCCACCCCCAGGTGTGCTCCATCCGGTTCTTCCCGGTCGTCCGGGAAGCGTTTTGCGACCCCGCCCGCCTCCCTGATCGACCGGCGGACTCGCAGATCCACCGTTCCTCCACGATCGAGGCCGGAGCGCAACAGACCAAACCCCACTACATTATCGCCCGCGCGATCCGCCAGGTCAACCTTGGGTCAACGGCGGGGCGCCACCGCCATGGAAATGACACTGGAGGATGAAAAATTCCTCTCAGAGAGCGGCAACGAGGCAGGGGGGCTATTGCCGGGGCCCCTATCGGTTCTCCAGCCGGCGCAGATTCGCGACGATCCGCGCCGCATAGGCTTTGTCCTCTCGTCCCTTCACCGCGCTGCGGTACGCTTCCACCGCCTCGTTGATATAGGCCGGGTGGCCGAACAGCGCCAACAGGTGGTTGGCGGCGCCGGCCTGCGCGGTGATGGTCCAATGCTGGTTTGTCTCACGATGGGCCATCTCTAGATCGGCCATCGCCTCGGAAATCGCCTCCAGGCCGGCGTCATGTGCCTCGGCGACCTTTGTGCGTGCGTCGTCCAGGTCGGCCTCACGCGGGCGCACGGATGGAGGCATGGCCTCGAGCACGGCCGCGCTGCGAGCGTAATCGCGGTATCGCCCGTAGTGAACCCAGGCCGCTGCGAGCCGGGCGTCGCCGACCTGGGCCGCGATATGACCACCCATCCAGGCGTCCTCCAGCCGCTTGGCGTACGCGGATCGTTCTCGTGCCGCGGGGGAGAGGTCGCCGGTCCGGTCGCGCGCCTCTTGCACCCACGCCCGGGCGTGGTCGGACGCCTGCCGCGACGAACCAGCCGATTGTCCGAGCGTCTTGAGGCACTCCTCCTCAAGGGTGAAGGCCTCCGATTCGATCCGGTTGAGCTCGTCGTAGGCCGTGCCGGCCGCGGTCGCCGCCTCGGCAATTTGCGTCGCCGCCGCGTCCTGCTCTTGGGATAGGACCACCTTCATCTGCTCCAGGCGGGCAATATCCACGGACCGCAGCTCTTCCAGGGCCTGCTCAGCTTCCTCGATGCCCTTGGCCAGGACGTCGTGCTGATGGCGGTGATGCATCAGGCCGAACTCGATGGTCAGGTGATCCGGCGAGCCGTTCTCGAGGTACTGCCCGGCGAGCAGATCCCCGGTGTGATCGATCTCGGCGATCGGATAGGTCCCCGCCTTGAGGGCTTCGACCCGCCGGTCCGCGCTTCGAAACCGGCCATCCCATTCGAGCAGCTCCGTGCCGAAGGACTCGGCACCGCGGGGATCGGACAGGTCCATCCCTGTAGTCATGAGCCGCTCCATGGAGGAGCGGGCCGCGTCGCGTTCCTGCTCCGCGGCGTGCAGGCGGCTCTCCAGATCCTTGATGGTCCCATCCAGGCGAGCGAGCCGGTCGCGATCCTCCGCCAGCGAGGCCGCGTGCTCGTCGGCCTTGGCCTGAAGGTCGCCGATCTGCTGGTCGAGTCCACTCTGGGCGACCAGCGTCGCGGCAGCCTCGATCCGGACGGCGGACCGCCCCAGGGCGCTCATCGTCTCAAGCAGGGGCTCGCTGCCGCGGCGGTGCGCCTCGGCCCGAAGCCGCTCGCTGAGCCCGCGATGCAGGAGGATGACCCCCTTGAGCCGGTGGGCCTCGGCATAGGCCGAGGCGCTGGCATCTCCACGGGAGAGGGACAGGGCCTGGTCCACGGCCCGCAGCGCCTGGTCGAGCCACCGTTCATTCTGCTCGAGCTGTGCCGACTGCGCGTCGATGCCGCTGCGTATCTGCCGCTCGAGGTCGGCGTAGTTGGCCCTTGCCGCCCGGGGATGGTCGCCCCAGTCGGTGGGCTGAAAGGCCTCCCATAGACGCTCGTGATGGGCCTGGTACTCGTCGGCCGACGATTCGACCAGCGCTTCCGGATCCTCGATGTCCACGTCCACGCCGGTTTCGACCAGATCGCCGAGCAGGAGCTTGTTGCGCTCCACACCGACGTTGTATTTGAACAACAGGCGGCGGGCGCGCTCCACCTGCTCGGCCGCCTGCGCGTCCACCGACCGCCGGGCGCTCTGCATCGAGGGCAGGACCAGCCAGGTGCCCGCGCAGAACACCAAGGCCAGCGCCGCCACGAGGGTCACGATGTAGTTCTGTTTCACACGCCGCTCCAGGTACTGGGTCGAGGCCCGGTGGTTGACGGCGGGACACGATCCCCCGCGGCGCGACGGTCGGCCGCTCGGTCCCGTGGGGCGACCGCCGGACTTCCCCTTGTCCACGATCCCCCGGTCAACCGGGAGC
>Ga0214473_10005428_pt1 | contig 15256 bp, 11 predicted proteins | sample RVTome_7_FD_203509 | JGI IMG/M metagenome (GOLD analysis project Ga0214473, IMG submission 203509) | Soil microbial communities from uranium-contaminated site in the Upper Colorado River Basin, Wyoming, United States - RVT98D197 | ecosystem: Environmental > Terrestrial > Soil > Contaminated >... | reverse complement strand
GGTCCATGAGGATGGCGCGGGCCAGGGCGATGCGCTGCCGCTGCCCGCCCGAGAGGCGCACGCCCCGCTCGCCGATGCGCGCCTCGAACCCCTTGGGCAGCCGCTCGATGAACTCCAGGGCGTTGGCAATATCCGCCGCCTGGCCCACTGCCTCGGCCGTCACGCCCTTGCGGCCGTAGGCGATGTTCTCGAAGATGGTCTCGTCGAAGAGGATGGTCTCCTGGGTCACGATCCCCATCTGGCCGCGCAGCGACGCCAGGGTGGCGTCCCGGATGTCGTGCCCGTCCAGGGTGATGCGCCCCCGCAGCGGATCGTAGAACCGGGGGATCAGGTTGACCAGCGTGGTCTTCCCCGCCCCCGTGCTCCCCACCACCGCCACGATCTCGGACATCTTGGCCGAGAAGGTCACGCCCTCCAGCACCGGCCGGGCGTCGTCCTCGTAGGCGAAGGCCACGTCCTCGAAGGTGATGCCCTCGCGCATGCGGGGCAGCGGGCGGGCCTCCGGCCGGTCCACCACCTCGGGCACGATGTCCAGCACCTGGAACACCCGATCCACCCCGGCCATGGCCTTCTGGAGGTTGATGTTGAAGTTGGACAGTCTCCGCAGGGGCTGGAAGAGGGACGCCAGGGCCAGCAGGTACACGGTCAATTCCCCGGGAGAGAGGACCCGGCGGATCACCAGCCACCCCCCGATCCAGACGGCGCCGGCGATGCCCAGGTAGCCCAGCACCTCCAGCATGGGCGACGCCACGGCGTCCACCCGCACGATGCGCATGGTGTGCCGCAGGGCATCGCGGCTGGCCCGGCGGAACCGCCCCTGCTCGTACGCCTCGGTGCCGAAGGCCTTCACCACGCGGATGCCCGAGAGGGTCTGCTCCATCAGCGTGTTCAGCTCGGCCCGCTTGGCCTGCACACGGCGGCTGCGCGCCCGCACCCTCCGCCCCAGCAGGAGCACCGGGTAGGCCGCCAGGGGCAGGCCCAGGAGCATGATGAGGGCCATCTTCCACTTGATGACGAAGAGGAGGCCCACGAAGGCCAGGATGTTCAGGGGCTGCCGCAGGGCGTCCCCCAGCAGGTGCTGTACGGCGCCGCCCGCCAGGTCCACGTCGAAGGTGAGCCGGGACATCATCTCGCCGGTGTGGCTCTTGCTGAAGAAGCGGAGGGACAGGCCCTGCACGTGGGCATAGACCTGTTCGCGCACGTCGGCCTTGATCCGCTCCACCACTCCGGCCATGAGGACCTTCTCGTTGTAGTCCAGGATCGCCCGGACCACCACGACCCCCAGCAGGAAGAGACAGATGTAGGTGAGGAAAGTCATCTTGTGCTGGCGCGCGAACTCGGTGATGGCCGGCAGGGTGTCCCCCAGCAGGGCCTTGGCCGGCCCCGGGAGGCGCTGGGTCACCGCCTCGGGATTCGGCGAGAAGAGCAGGTCGAAGACCGGCTGGAGGGTGGCCAGGGAGACCGTGCTGAGGGCCGCCACGCCGGCCATGCACAGGAAGGCCAGGACGATCTGCCCGCGGTAGGGGAGGGCGGCGCGGAGGAGCCTGCGGATTTTAGCCATGCCGCCTCGAGGGGCCGGAGGGATCATCGGCCAGCGGCCGCTCCGTGTAGGGGGCCGCCGCCCGCGCCACGTCGGTGAGCTGGCGCAGCAGATCCGGCAGGTCGGCCAGGGGCACCATGTTGGGGCCGTCGCACGGAGCCCGGTCGGGATCGGGGTGCACCTCCATGAAGACGCCGTCCACCCCGGCCGCGGCGGCGGCCCGCAGCAGGTGCGGGACGAACTGGCGCTCGCCCCCGCTGGCCGCACCTGCCCCGCCGGGGAGCTGGAGGCTGTGGGTCACGTCGAAGACCACGGGGACCCCCAGGGCCCGCATCACCGGCAGCCCCCGGAAGTCCACCACCAGGTTGTTGAAGCCGAAGCTGCTCCCCCGCTCCGTCAGGAACACGCCGGCCGCGCCCGCCCCCTCCAGCTTCTCGACGATGTGCCGCGCGTCCCACGGCGCCAGAAACTGCCCCTTCTTCACGTTCACGGCCTTCCCGGTCTTGGCGGCGGCCACCAGCAGGTCCGTCTGGCGGCAGAGGAAGGCGGGGATCTGCAGCGCGTCCAGCACGGCGGCGGCCGGCCCCACCTGCGCCACCTCGTGCACGTCCGACAGCACCGGCACATCCAGGGCCTCGCGGGCCCTGGCCAGGGCCCGCAGGCCGGCCTCCAGGCCCGGGCCCCGGAAGGACCGGAGCGAGGTGCGGTTCGCCTTGTCGTAGGACGATTTGAAGATCAGGGGCACGCCAGCGCGCCGGCAGATCTCGCGCAGGGCCTCGCCGGCGCGCAGCAGGTGGTCCTCCCCCTCCACCACGCAGGGGCCCGCGATGAGGACGGGGGGGCGCCCGCCCCCCATCCGGACGGGACCCACGCTCACCTCGCGCGTCAACGCCATGGGGATCCTAACGGGGCGGGCGCGCCGCCGCCGCCCGGATGAACTCCCGGAAGAGGGGGTGGGGCCGCCGCGGACGGGACTGGAACTCTGGATGGAACTGGCAGCCCACGAACCACGGGTGGTCCGGCAGCTCGATCATCTCCACCAGGTGCCCGTCGGGCGAGGTGCCGGAGATGCGCATGCCGTTCCGCTCCAGGGTCTCGCGGTGCTCGTTGCTCACCTCGTAGCGGTGGCGGTGGCGCTCGGAGACCTCCCCCTCGCCGTAGGCCTCGAGGGCGCGGGACGGGTTGGCCAGGTGGCACGGGTAGGCCCCCAGGCGCATGGTGCCTCCCAGGGTGGTGATGCCGCGCTGGGCCTCCATCAGGTCGATGACCGGATGAGGGGTGTTCAGGTCGAACTCGCGGCTGTTGGCGCCGGCCAGGCCGCAGGCGTTGCGCGCGAACTCGATGACGGCGCACTGCATCCCCAGGCAGATGCCGAAGTAGGGGATCAGCTCCTCGCGGGCAAAGGTGATGGCCGCGATCTTTCCCTCGATGCCGCGGCTTCCGAAGCCGCCCGGCACCAGGATGCCCTGCGCGTCGTAGAGGTGGTCCTTGGGCCCGTCCCGCTCGATCTTCTCGGCGTCCACCGGCTTCACCACCACGTGGCAGTCGTTGCCGATCCCACCGTGGCCGATGGCCTCGAAGAGGCTCTTGTAGGCGTCCTTCAGGTCCAGGTACTTGCCCACCACGGCGATGGTGACCTGGCGCCCGGGGTGCTTCACGGCCTGCAGCACCCCCTCCCAGGCCGACAGGTCCGGCGGCCGTTCGGGCAGGCCCAGCATCTTCAGCAGGAGCCCGTCCAGCCCCTCCCGGTGCAGCAGCAGCGGCACCTCGTAGACGGTCTCCACGTCCTTGGCCGTGATCACGGCCTGCTCCGAGACGTTGCAGAAGAGGGCGATCTTCGCCTTCAGGTCCTTGGGGACCTGCCGGTCCGTTCGGCACAGCAGGATGTCGGGCTGGATCCCGATCTCCAGCAGTTCCTTCACGCTGTGCTGCGTGGGCTTGGACTTCAGCTCGCCGGCCGTGGCGATGTAGGGCACCAGGGTGAGATGGACGTAGCACACGTGCTCCCGCCCCACGTCCGCCTTCATCTGGCGGATGGCCTCCAGGAAGGGGAGGCTCTCGATGTCGCCCACCGTGCCGCCCACCTCCACGATGGCCACGTCCGCGTCCTTGCCCACCTTGTGGATACGGCGCTTGATCTCGTCGGTGATGTGGGGGATCACCTGCACGGTGCCCCCCAGGTAGTCCCCCCGGCGCTCCTTGCTGATGACGGAGAAGTAGATCTGGCCGGTGGTGATGTTGTTGTCCTTGGTCAGGACGGCGCTGGTGAAGCGCTCGTAGTGGCCCAGGTCCAGGTCGGTCTCGGACCCGTCGTCGGTCACGAAGACCTCGCCGTGCTGGAACGGGTTCATGGTGCCCGGGTCCACGTTGATGTAGGGATCGCACTTGAGGAGGTTCACCTTGAACCCCCGGCCCTCCAGCAGCGTACCGATGGAGGCCGAGGCCAGGCCCTTCCCCAGCGAGGACAGGACGCCGCCCGTCACGAAGATGTACTTGCTCGCCATGGATCCCGCTCCTCCTCTCATGCGGTCACGGGTCGCGGGTTTCGGGTCCCGGGTCGCCCGGGCCGCGATGGGATCCGCGACCCGCGACCCGCGACTCGGGACCGGCCAGCAGCGCGGCCACCCGCGCCAGGTCCTCGGGCACGTCCACGCCGATGCTGTCCCGGGCCGTCTCGATCACCAGGATGCGAATGCCGTGCTCCAGGGCCCGGAGCTGCTCCAGGTGCTCCGCCTGCTCCAGGGCCGTGGGCGGCAGGTCCGCCAGCTGCAGCAACACCTCCCGCCGGTACGCGTACAACCCGATGTGTTTGCGCCACAACACCGTCCCCGGTTCCGGGTTCCGGGTCCCGCGTTCCGGGTCGCGAGTCGCGGGTTCCGGGTCACCCGGAACCCGGAACCCGAAACCCGGAACCCCCGCGGCCGCATCGCGGTAGTACGGGATGGCGGCGCGCGAAAAGTACAGGGCGTAGCCGCGCCGGTCGCACACCACCTTCACGGTGTTGGGGTCCCGGGCGTCGGCGTCGCGCCGGATGGGCGTGCAGAGGGTGGTCATGGGGATCGCGGGGTCGTCCAGCAGGGGGGCCACGGCCGCGTCCACGGCCGCCGGGTCCAGGGTGGGCTCGTCCCCCTGGATGTTCGCTACCACCTCGCACGCGATGTCTCGCGCCACCTCGGCGATCCGGTCGGTCCCCGAAGGGTGGTGCGGCGAGGTCATGACGGCGCGGGCCCCGGCGGCCTCCGCCGCCTCCCGCACGCGCGCATCGTCCGTAGCTACCAGCACCTCGTCCAGGAGCCGGGCCCGGCGGGCCCGCTCCACCACGTGCTGGAGCATGGGGCGCCCGGCGATGAGGGCCAGCACCTTTCCGGGGAAGCGGGTGGCGCCGTACCGGGCCGGGATCACCCCCACGGCCCGCGCCGCCATCACGGCCTCCCGGCCCCGCGCAGGGCCGCCTGGAGCTCGGGCAGGGTGACCACGGCGGTGCCCACCTTCCCCACCACCACCCCGGCGGCGTGGTTGGCGATGGTCGCGGCCTGGCGCGGGGTGGCCCCCGCGGCCAGGGCCAGCGTCAGCGCGCTCATCACCGTGTCGCCGGCCCCGGTCACGTCGTACACCTCCTTGGCCACGGCCGGGATGTGGTGCATCGCCCCGCCCCGCTCGAAGAGGGACATCCCCTGCTCGCCCCGCGTCACCAGGAGGGCCTCCGCGTCCAGCCGCTTCAGGAGCCGCGCGCCCACCCGCCGCAGGTCCTCCTCGGTGCGGATCACGGCGCCCGCGGCGGCGGCGGCCTCGTGGTGGTTGGGCGCCACGGCGGTGGCCCGCTTGAACAGGTGGAAGTGGCGAACCTTGGGGTCCACCGTCACGATCTTCCCGAGGCGGCGCGCCAGGGGAAGGACCTGGCGGATCAACGCCGGCGTCACCACGCCCTTGGCGTAATCGGAGAGCAGCAGCGCGTGGACGCGGGGGAGCCGCTCGCGCACCCGCTCCACCAGGCGGCGGATGATGCCGGGGTGCAGGTCGCGACCGTCCTCGCGGTCGAACCGGACGATATGCTGACTGCCCGCCACCACCCGCGTCTTCACGGCGGTGGGGCGCTCCCGGTCCACCGCCACGCCGTCGCCCTTGATGCCCATTCCTTCCAGATCGTTGACGAGGCGCTCGCCCGGCGGATCGCTGCCCACCACGCCGACCACATAGACCTCGGCCCCCAGCGCCCGCAGGTTGGCCGCCACGTTGGCCGCGCCGCCCACGCGGACGCTCTCGTGGGTCACCTCGACCACCGGCACGGGCGCCTCGGGCGAGATCCGGGAGACCCGGCCCCAGATGTACTCGTCCACCATCAGGTCGCCCAGCACCAGGACGGCCCGATGCTTGAAGTTGGCCAGGATCTCCCGATTCCCCATCGTCCCCCGGGATGCCCTCCGAAAGAAAAAATGCCCCCGCACGCCGCCGAGGTTCGACCTGGGGGTTTGGGGGCCCATGAACAGCCGCCAAAATAGCCCAAAGGCGGCGGAAATTCAAGGCGCATCGGCCGGCCATCCTCCCGGAAATGCCCTGCCCACGCCCCGCCGGGAATCTTGACGCGGTGGCGTCGCTCTGTTATGTACGGTGGGCTCGCTGCCAGGCTCCGGAAGGGAACCCGCGGGCCCCCGGCAACCGGTCTGAGGGGACCCTCCCCGTCGGCCTCTCTCCAGGGGGTGCGCATGGCCTCCATCCCCCCGCGGCGCCCCACCCGTCGCGGCACCCCGGCGCCCGCCCGGCGGCGGCGGCGGGGCGAATCGGCCGGCCGCGGAGACCACCTCCTGGAGCGCCTCACGCGCACCATCGGCCTCATCAGCACGTCCCTCGACCTCACGGATACCCTCCAGGCCGCCCTCGATGCCGTCCGCGAGACCTTCGCGGTCGAAGTCGCCGTCATCCACGTCCTGCACGAGGCCGAGCCGGCCCTCATCCTGGCCGGGACCTCGGGCCTGACGGACGCGGAGGCCGCGGAGGTCCCGCGGCGCATCTTCCTGGACGGGGAAGGGATCCTCGCCCGCGTCGCCCGGACCCGCACCCCGTCGGTTCACGGCCCTCCGGGGGCCGCAGCGCCGGTGGCACCGCTCCCCGCATGGGCGCGGGGCCTGGCCTCCCTCCTCTGCGTCCCCCTGGTGGTGCGGGAGCGCGTGTTCGGCACGCTCCTGGCGGGCGGCCGCCGCCCGGCCACCTTCGGCCCCGACGACGTGGCGCTGGCCGGGGCCATCGCCCAGGTGCTGGCGCCCGCCCTGGAGCGCGCCGCCCTCTACGGCGAGGTGGAGCGGCTCTACGCCGGGGCCCTCAAGGCCAAGGCCCGGGCCGACGCCGTGGCCGAGATCGGCCGGGCCCTGGCCACCGCCCTGGACGTGGACCGGGTGCTGGCCCTCATCGTGGAGAAGACGCGGACCGCCACCCGGAGCGAGGCCTGCGGCATCTTCCGGTGGGACCCCGGCCGGCAGGCCGTGGTCCCGGTGGCCATGTGCGGGCTCTCGGATGGGTTCGCCCGGGAGTTCGCCCTCTCCCAGGACGAGGGATTCGCCCGCATCGCCCTGGGCGAAGGCCGCCCGGTCTGGACGGCGGACGCGCAGGCCGATCCCCACGCCGTCCTCGGGCCGGCGCTGCGCGGCCTGCTCCAGGCCGAGGGCATCCGCGGCCTGCTGGCCGTGCCCATCACCCTCAAGGGGGAGATCTTCGGGACGCTGGTCACCTATCGGCGGGATGCCCACGCCTTCGCCGACGAGGAGGTCCGCTTTCAGGCCACGCTGGCGGATCAGGCCGCCGTGGCCCTTGAGACCGCCCGCCTGTTCCAGGCGGAGCAGGACCGGCGGCGGCAGGTGGAAGCTGTGCGGGCCGTCGCCGGGGAGGTGCTCCGCGAACTGGACCTCACGGCCCTCCTCGGGCTCATCACCCGGCGGGCCGTGGAGCTGGCGCGGGCGACGGGAGGGGTGGTCTACCTGTGGGACGAGGAGGAGGGTGTCCTCGTCCCCGAGGCCTGGCACGGCCTGGGAGAGTGGGTGCGCGAGCTCCGCCCGCGCCGCGGGGAGGGGCTCGCGGGGATCGCGTGCCGGGATAGCCGAGGGATGATCGTGAACGACTACCGGACGTGGCCGCACGCCGGGCCGCTTTTCCTGGAGCGCACCGGGGTCACCGCCGCCCTGGCGGAACCGCTCCTCTACCGGGACCGGGTCCTGGGCGCGATCACCCTGACCAACGAGGGGGCCGGCCGCACCTTCGCCGAGGCGGACCGGGAGACGTTGGCCCTCTTCGCCGCCCAGGCGGCCATCGCCATCGAGAACGCGCGGCTCTACGCCGAGGCACGGCAAGCCCTCGCGAACCTCCGGGCCGCCCAGGAGCAGTGGGTGCAGGCGGAGAAGCTTCGCGCCCTGGGCGAGATGGCGGGCGGCGTGGCCCACGACTTCAACAACCTGCTGACGGCCATCCTGGGGCAGGCCCAGTTCCTGCGGCTGCGGCACGCCGACCCGGCGTTGCGCGAGGGGCTGGCCGCCATCGAACGGGCCGCCCTGGACGGGGCCGAAACCGTGCGCCGCATCCTCGGCTTCGCCGGGGTCCGTTCCGAGGCGTCCTTCGCCCCCGTGCGCCTGGGCCCGCTGCTGGCGCAGGCCCTGGACGTGACGCGGCCCCGCTGGAGGGACGAGGCCCAGCAGCGGGGCGCGCCCATCGAGACCGAGACCGACCTGGCCCCCGTCCCGCCCATCCTGGGGAACGCGGCCGAGCTGCGCGAGGTGCTGGTGAACCTCATCTTCAACGCCGTGGACGCCATGCCGTGCGGCGGGCGCCTCACGGTCGGGGCCCGCCCCGCGCCCGCCCCCTCGGGGCCGGGCAACCAGGGCGGCCAGACGCCGGGTCCCGCGGGGACCCAGCACGGATCCGTCGAATTTTTCGTCCGGGACACCGGGGCGGGCATGCCCGAGGAGGTGCGGCGCCGGGCTTTCGATCCGTTCTTCACCACCAAGGGGGTGCACGGCACGGGGCTGGGCCTCGCCATGGTGTACGGGATCGTCACGCGCCACGGGGGGGAGGTGCGTCTGGAGAGCCGGGAGGGCGCCGGGACCACGGTGTGGATCCGGGTGCCGACTACGGCCGATGCCCCGCCCGCCGCGGAGGCGCCGGCCCCGCCCGCGGCCAGCCGCCCCGGCCGGATCGTGGTGGTGGACGACGAGGAGGTCCTGGCCGGCCTGCTGGCGGACATCCTGCGCCTCCAGCACCACCAGGTGGTCACGTTCACCAACCCCCGCCGGGCACTGGAGCACCTGGGATGCTCGGAGGCGGACCTCCTCTTCACCGACCTCGGGATGCCCGAGATGTCAGGATGGGAGATGGCCCGGGAGGCCCGCGCCCTCCGACCCGCGCTGCCCGTGGTCCTGGTCACCGGCTGGGGCAGCCAATTGGACCCGGGGCGCATCCAGGCGGGAGGGGTCGCCGCGGTCGTGGCCAAGCCGTTCCGGCTGGAGGACATCCTGGAGGTCCTGGGCAGAGTGTTCCCCGCCCACCCGGGCGCCCCCCCCTCCCTTCCCCCTGCAAATGCCGGAAAGCACTGACCTCGAATCGGGCGCCTCGAATCGGGCGCCTCCCGATCCCCCGCCGGCCCCCTCCGGATGGCAATATCCGGCCAGCCCGGGGAACCTGCCCCCCCGCCGAACGGGGGGTCCGCCGAATGGCGCACCACCCGGAATTCCGTTGACAAGGTCTGTTGCCTGCGAGATGTTGGGGGGGTGAAATCTCTCCCGTCGAGTGGCCGCTACCTCCGGGCCCGCGAGCGGTAGCCAGCACGGACAGCACAGATGGTGCGACGGGCGGCGATCGGAACCCGCCGATCCCGGGTCTCGTGTGGCTCCCGGGGGCCGTCCGTCGCGCCGCGGGAGAAACGGGAGAGATGGGCGGCGTGCCGGGCGATTCCCGGGGCGCCGTGCCGGAGGTCGCGCGCTGAACCCGAAGGGAGCGCCGCTGGTCTCCCTGCGGAACTGTCATCCACCTGGAGGTCCCGAGTGCCCATCGCGCAGAAGGCGGGAGTGGAACGCAAGGAGGGGGAACGGCTCCTCCGGGAGAGCCAGGAGCTGGACCTCAGCACGACCGGCCGCAAGACCAACAAGACCCGCACGGTCGAACTGTGGTTCGTGTACGAGGACGGCCTCGTCTGGTTCATGGCCGGGAAGGACCGAAACGGCCCCACCAGCCACTGGGCGCGGAACCTCCAGGCAAACCCCGAGGCCAGCCTGAAGATCGGGCGCACGGTGTTCCGGGCCAAGGTTGCCAAGGCGGACGACACCGAGGCCCGCCTTCCCGCGCTGATGGAGGCGTTCCGCGCCAAGTATGGGACCACCACCGTGTCCCAGTTCTACGGCGGGACGCCGCGCCTGCCCATCGCCCTCCGCGTCAGCTGGCCCCGCGAGAAATAGCCGCCGGGGCCCGCGCCTCCCGGGGCCGGGGCGCCTCATCCCCGCGCGTCCCGCCGCCGGCGCCAGACCGACGCCATCTCGGGGCGCGGGTTCCCCCGCTCGTCGTAGGCGTTGGCGATGGCGGCGGCGTAGCCCTCTTCCTCCAGATCCCGCGCCACGCCCTCCGCGTCCGCCAGGCGCAGCCCCGCCGGCTTCCGGTCGGGGCGGAAGGCATTGGTGACGAAGGCATAGCCCTCCGTCAACAGGCCCAGGATCTCCGGATCCCGCTCGGCCATCCGCCGCACGTGCGCTTCCTTCTCATCGCTCATGGCCACCCCCCGCGCGCCACCGGGACCTCTTCCCTCCATACCCGCTGGGCAATTGGTCATCGGAAATTGGCCATTGGTCATTCTCGCCCGCGCCAGCGGGCGAGCGCCACCGCCGCGGCCACCACGACGAGAAAGGCGGGCCAGATGGTCCCTAGGCCCGGAAGGTATCCGAGGCGGCTCAGGAGGAGCACGGTACAGCAGCCCACGAGCGACAGACCGATCACGAACCGCGGGGGACGTCCCCGCGCCGTGGCCACGAGGAAGACCCCGACCAGGATCCCCAGGGTGGGCAGCGCGAACCGCGACGGCGGGACGATCCCCAGGTTGGCCACGAGCAGCAGTGCCCCCGCGGCCGCCAGGAGGGCCGGCACGAGCGCGCTCTTGGCCCGCGGACGGCGCGCCGGTCTCACACGTTCTCCTTGCACCGGCAGGGCAACGATATCCCGTTGAAAAAGAGCCGGCCCGGCGGCTACCGCGAGGCGCGCGGGGCCGGCCGGGCCGGGAAGCCAAACCCTCCGGGCGGAAGCGGCCCGGGGGCGGTGCGTGTGAATCGGGTTGGCTGTTGCCGGCCAGCCCGCGTCAGTCGGGCTGGTTGATCGCCGACAGGCGCCACGGGTTCGGCCCCACGGGCCGCACCCACGTCCAGTATTCCTCGAACTTCACGGGCTCGGTCTTGCTGCCATCGATCACCTGGCCCGACCGCTCGTCCAGCGTGTAGTCCAGCAGGTTCGCCAGGAAGCGCACGGTGATGTAGTCCTGGCCGGATTCCTGCCAGGCCTCGGTGAGCTCCACCGTGCGCACCGCGATGTTCTCGAGCCGGTTGATCTTCCCCTCGGTCTTCAGGCGGGCCAGCTCGCGCCGGAACTCGTTCTGCATCTCGATGGTCAGCAGGCTCTCGATGGCGTCCACGTCCCGGTTCATCCATCCGGCCTGGACCTTGAAGAAGTTGTCCGTGCACAGGTCCCGGAAGGCCGCCTCGTCGAACCGGGCGTCCATCTGGCGGACGTGGGCCAGGCCGCGCTGCCGGTCCTCCTCGCGCGCGTCCATCACCGGCTCCTGCGTGGCCGCGGCCCCCTCGCTCACGGGCGGGCCGTAGTAGCCCACGCCGGCCTGCCGCTCGTAGTAGCCCTCGGCGGGCACCGGCTGCTCCTGGCGCCGCTTCTTCACCCACCACCAGATCCCGAAGCCGACGGCCGCCAGCAGCAGGATGTCCATCAGGCCGATGCCGGCCCCGCCCATGCCGGCGGCACCGCCCTCGCCCGCGGCGCCCGCGCCAGCGCCCGCGATCCCCCGGAACAGCATCGCGCCTAGGAAGCCACCCAGCACGCCGCCGGCCATGCTCCGCACGAACGGGCTCATCGCCGGTGCCGGCTGCGGGATCGGCGCGGGCGCGGCCGCCCGCGGCGCCACGTTGGGGGCGGCGGGCTGGGGCCGCGAGGGCGAGACGGGGGGCCGGCTGGGGCTGGAGAACGAGCGGGAGCCGCGGCTGCCGGAGCTCCGGCTCCCCCCCGCGCGCGCAAAGGCGTCCAGTTCGGTCATGTAGATGCCCGCGGCCACCAGGAGGCCCAGCAGGCCGAGCATTCGCAAGGATCGACGGTTCATGGGGCCCTCCTTATGTCTCCAACGGCACGTGGGAGTCTAGCCTACCTTTCACGGGCGCGCAACAGGGGGGCGCGTGGCCAGCCGGCATCCCCGAGCCGGGCCCTTTCGGGTCCCCGGCACCTCTACGCGGGCGGCCGGCCGGCCGAAGCGGCGTGAGAGCGCTTAGTGGTCTTCGGGGGAAATCTGGGGGGACCGCTCGCCCGCGGTGGATCGGCGCGGCAGGAAGGTGAGAATGTTCGGGAACTGCGGCCCTGGGGGGGAATCGGCCAGCGCCCACCCCTGCCGGGGGATCCGGGCGTGGGAGTCTCGGGGCCGGTCATCGCGGGGAATGCCCTTGAGGCGACGCGCGTGAAGGGTCTTGGCGCCCTCGGCGACCACGACGCTTTCGGCGCCATAGTCGAACGATTCGGGCTCAACGGCCGCCGTCGCGCCCGGCAGGCACTGGGCGAACACCAGGAGGCAGAGGACGAAGATCATGGGCACGCTTTCTAGCACCATGTGCCTCGCGCTGTCAAGAAGCAAGAGCCGCGGTCCACACGCCCGGTTCGGTCCCATCGAGGGAGGGACGGCTGCATTCCGTGGCGCACGGGGAGGAACGGAGCGCACCGCCTACCGGATCGGCTCGGCGCCCAGCCGCTCGGCGATGGCCTGGCGCAGGCGGAACTTCTGGATCTTCCCGCTGGGCGTCGTGGGCAGCTCCGGGACCACCTCCAGGCGCTCCGGCCACTTGAACTTGGCCACCTGCATCGCGTCCAGGTACGCCGTGATCTCCTCCAGCGTCACCGTCTGCCCCTGCTTCGGCACCACGAAGGCGCAGGCCCGCTCCTGCAGGCGCGGGTCCGGCATGGCGACGACGGCGACGGTGGCCACCTTGGGGTGGGCGAAGAGGAGGTTCTCGACCTCCGCAACCGGGATGTTCTCCCCGCCCCGGATGATGATGTCCTTGGACCGGCCGGCGATGGCCACGTAGCCCTCCGCATCAAGGGTCGCCCGGTCGCCGGTGCGGAACCAGCCGTCCGCGGTGTGACACTGGCGGGTGTACTCCAGCCGCCGGAAATAGCCCACGAACTGGGCCGCGCCCCGCACCAGCAGGTTGCCCTCCGCGCCCGGCGGGACGGGCCGCTCGGCGTCGTCCACCACCATGAGCTCCATGCCGGGGAGGGGCGCGCCGTCGGTGCCGCACACCTTCTCCTCCGGGTCCTCCAGCCCGTTGCAGGTGACGAGGCCGTTCTCCGTCATCCCCCAGCCCGCCGAGATGACGCAGCGCAGGTTGGCGCGGGCGTCCCGCACCAGCTTGCGCGGGATGGACGCGCCGGCGGAGATGGAGAGGCGCAGCGACGACGTATCGCGCGTGCCCAGCGCCGGCGTGTAGGTGAGGTCCTGCAGGAAGGGCGTGGCCCCCATGGTGTAGGTACAGCCCTCGGCCTCGATGAGCCGCGCCGCCTCGGCCGCGTTCCACACGTCCAGCCACACCAGGCGCCCGCCGATCACCAGCGGCGTGGCCATGCCGTAGAGGTACCCCGTCTGGTGCCCGATGGTGGACGCCATCAGGACCACGTCGCGATCCGTGAACCGCAGGCGATCCAGCAGCGGGAGGATGATGGCCAGGATCGTGTTGGCCGTGTGCATCACACCCTTGGGTTCGCCGGTGGTGCCCGAGGTGAAGATCACCTCGCTGACGGCGTTGGGGTCGGACCCGGGCAGGGCGCCGCGCCCCGGCCGCGCCTCCCACGCCGTCTCCGTGAGGTCCGCCAGGGGGCGCATGCCTTCCCCGGCCGCGCCGCGGGCCACGAAGACGTGTTCCAGCCGCGGCAGGTCCTTCCGCAGGCCGGCCACCATGGGCATGTAGGCGTGGTTGCGGAAGGTCTCGGGAATCACCAGGACGGGCGCCTCCAGGAGGCCCAGGATGAAGCGCAGCTCGTTGCCGCGGTAGATGGGCGGGATGGGAGTGAGCACGGCGCCGAGGCGGTCGGCCGCCAGGATCATCAGGAGCAGCTCGGTCCAGTTGGGGAGCTGGCAGGCGACGGGGACGCCGGGGCCCACGCCCAGGGCCCGCAGCCCGAGGGCGATGCGGTCGGCCCGGCGGGCCAGGTCTTCGTACGTGTACCGGTGCACCGCGTCCACCGCCGCCACCTTCGCGGGGCAGGCGGAGACCCAGCGGTCCAGATACTCGCCCAGGGTCTTGTTCGGCCACGCCCCCGTCCGGGTGCATCCCGCGATTCGCTCCGGCGTCAGCGTCGTCTCGATGGCCCCCGCCATGCTGCGCCTCCCTCAAGGCGTTCGAACGTTCGAGTGTTCGAAGGTTCGGATGTTCGGCCGGCAGCGCCGCGCTCGGTCCTGCGGTCCGGGCGGATCCGTGAACGCCCGAACGTTCGAACCTTCGAACGCTCGAACGCCCTTCTACGCGCCCCGCAGGCGCGGCAGGACCTCGCGCGCACAGCGTTCGAGCTGGGTCCGCTGATCCGGCCCGCCGAAGCGCAGGATCATCGTGCGCACGCCCGCCGCCACGAACGCGGCAAGGTCCCCTGCCACCTCGTCGGCCGTGCCCATGAAATGGCCCTGGTTCGCCGCCAGGCGCTCGAACGGCATTTTGTAGTAGTTCTCGATGAAGGCCCGCATCTCCTGCTGGGCCGCGGCCGGGTCGGAGTTGATGTTGACCGTGGTGTAGAGGGCCGGGCGGATCGCCGCGGGATCGCGGCCGGCCTCGCGGGCATACGCCTGGACCTTCGTGTAGGTCGCGGCGAAGGCCGCCGGCGTGGGGCTGATGGGCATCCAGCCGTCCCCGTGGCGCCCGGCGCGGCGCATGGCGCCCTCCGCGGCGCCGCCCAGCCACACCGGCGGCCCGCCGGGCTGCACGGGCCGGGGGGAAAGGACGACGTCCTCGATGCGGAAGTGGCGCCCCGCGAAGGTGACCGAGGGTTCTCGCCACAGGCGCCGCATCAGGACGACCCCCTCCTCCCAGATTCCCAGGCGTTTCTCGAACGGAACCCCCACGGCCGCCGACTCCTGGACGGCCCCGGGACCCTTGGCCCCGACCCCCACCCCCAGGATGATCCGCCCTTCGGCCAGGATGTCCAGGTTCGCGATCTGGTGGGCCAGCACGACCGGGTGCCGGAGGTGCGAGAGGAGGACCGCCGTGCCGATCTTCACCCGGCGCGTCCGCGCCGCCACGGCGGCCATCACGGTGATGGCCTCGAACCTCGGGCGGGCCGTGAGGCTGTCGCCCACCCAGACCGAGTCGAACCCCAGCGCCTCGGCCCGTTCCGCCAGCTCCAGGATCGGGCGCGCGCTGGTGGCGCCCGACATCACCGCCTCCCGCGTGGGCAACAGCACGCCCACCTCTACCTTCGCATTCGATCCTGTCCCCATTCGCC
>Ga0214473_10005427_pt1 | contig 15257 bp, 16 predicted proteins | sample RVTome_7_FD_203509 | JGI IMG/M metagenome (GOLD analysis project Ga0214473, IMG submission 203509) | Soil microbial communities from uranium-contaminated site in the Upper Colorado River Basin, Wyoming, United States - RVT98D197 | ecosystem: Environmental > Terrestrial > Soil > Contaminated >... | reverse complement strand
TTCACGTGCGATCTCACGACCGCCCGCGCATGACTCGGGGCCATAATGGAGCAGCTCCTCCTTTTATGTGGGGGACTTTCACCCCCTGCTCTATGCCGGTTTATCCCGGCGCTTTCACTACGTCCCCGGAACTCCTGCTTTGCTCGTCCCGGCTCGTCACCGCTTCAATAATTGATCCGAAATAATCCAGCAGTAACTCGCCCGCGTGGGGCAGATCGACGGGCGGAAGGCCATCGAGGTCGAGGAAATCCTGGATATTCGTGTACCAGGTGTTTGCCATCAGAATTAAATCCTATCACATAATGTCCAAGTTCACCGGGAGTCGGCTTTATTGGCGATCCGGTGGAGTCGCTTGTTCGATCTTGTCCTCGATATCCTGGAAGTCCCCGTGCCAGATGTCGAACTCGTCGCCCGCCCTCCAGCTCTGCACATCAGGTCGAGCATCAAGCCATGCCGTGATCATCTTCATTCTGGCAGCAGGATCGTCCGAGCGGCGCCCAAGCTCCACTATCAGGTCCAGCTTGTTTTCCTTCCCGCCTCCGCCGCAGTAGCATCCGTTTGCTTCGATGGCTTTCTCGATGAAAGCGTCAAGGAATTCGTCGAACCCGTCCTTCCGATTTCGGGTGATGACGAGTTGCCGTCCCCACTCGGTGAACTCACCATGATGCTTCTTCTTACGGAGTCGCTTCTTCATCTTTCAGATCTAACGACAACAATTCAGCGGTGGCTGTAGGCCATCCGCTGAATTGTTGACATTTAATTTATTTTTGCTGATACAACGATGACATGGTTTCGACCGTTAATATTTTCGATTCTCGAACCTACTATTTGTACATTGACATCTGGATACAGTTTGTCCTTTTGCTCAATTAATAGTATTAAGTTTTCTTCAAGTGCTTTACAATCCGTGGCATCGGCTTTATTTATCTTTTTATATTCTTCAACGTATCGCTCAATTGCACTTTCTCTCTTTAGAGTTGGTAAACAGGCAATGTTCCATGCAGAACAAGCGGAGCGGAGATAATTTTCTCTCTCTTCAGTAGTTTCTCCCAGGTCGATATAGCCCCCTGCAACCTTCAACACCATTGCCGATATTTTTTGCTTCTCAGATGATTTTCGTATTTTCTTCTTCATATTTCATTTTATGCTAATGTCAATAAGTCAAGCCTGACCCCAAGCCTTCTCGTTCATTTATTTCATATGCTGTGGACATAGAAACCTTAGACGAACCCCATTTCTTTTAAGTGCTTCCCTATGCTCCCACCAGTCAGTATCAACAGCATTTAAAACTGTGGGATGATTCCGGCTTCCAAGGGCCACAGCAACGTATTTCCGGTCAGACCGATCAAAAGCCTCCAACTCAGGATCATTGGGAAATTCAACGAAATTCTCCGGTTCGCCCGGCATAGGTGTTAATGTAACTCGTTCACACCGCTCAATTACTGCTTGATTTTCCCAAACCCACTTCATAAACGCGTCTCCAACACCTGGCTGCCCGGTCATACTTAAGTGACTCATATACTCTGAGAATATGAGCATGCCCTCGTCAATAACTATCGTCCCTCCCTCGCAGATTTTTTGGAGAGCATTAATGCATGCCAATACACAATCATTGTCAGCTTGCCGTGCATCCTGATTCGCTACAATGGGGACGTTAACATCAACGACAAAGCCAGTCATTTTTTTTCAGTCTTTTTCCGTTCGACAGCCGCTTTGGTTATGGCCGCTATTTCCCCAAACTGGTCACCAAAGAAATCTTTAGGCCAATTCTTAATGTTCCCAAACAGATCAACTTCGAGAGATGTCAATTTGGAGCCACCATTCTCAGATTCGCTGAAATATAAAGCCATTGCGTCGGGTGAAATCTTTTGCTCGGCAATCCGCCGCTGTAAACGCTTGAGGAGATGCTCGCTGTGACTTTCAAAAATTATCTGAATATTGCGAGTCTTCACTGCATCTATCATAACGTCTGCTAATCCAGCCTGAACAGCTGGATGCAAATGAATCTCTGGTTGCTCCAGAATGATGATGGATCCTTTCGGAGCATAATAAGAAAGCACAATCGCGGGCAAAATTTGAGAAACTCCAAATCCAACGTCAGTGATTAAAACCTCGGCCGAGTTGGGATTTCGGCGAACTCTGACTCGATAGATATTTCCACCTTCCTTGGAAATCGGTTCGACGTAGAATGAATCAATGAGTTTTAATTCCTTCAGCCAGGCCGCAACGCGTTGCTCCAGGCTCACCCGTTTTCTTGTCCCCCCCCGAGAAATTATCAGGCCGCGTTCACGAGCCGCAAGAATTGCCTCCACAACTCTTTCCCCCCTTAGTCCCATGTCAACAGGCTCAGCGCCTGACCACGCGTACTGGCGTTTTGGATAATCACGAAGGGGACCAAGGTACTTAGTTCCAGTGAAAAGCCTTTCAAATTCAAGCTGGAGGTCAGATAGAAAACCGGCATTCTGGAAACGAGCATTCACTTCATTTGGAAATCCATAACATTTTACAGGGGCTGGGAGATCCCACACTCGTCCCGGTGTCCGAACAAAACGGAAATCCGAAGGGGTTGCAATCAATTCATAGTTTTCTTTTGTGGTCGATTTCCGTTTCATTACGAAATTTCGACCAGCAAAAGAATAGGTTATCTTATTAACAAGAAGCCGCTTCTTGTCGGTCTCTAAGATCTCAACACTGAAGCCAATATCCTCGCCCGCAAATAAATCTACATTCTTATCTTCAGGGTTCTTTACTTTTAACGGTTGGGAAAGCTTCCAGTGGATCGACCATTCCAGTTTTCCGGGTGCTTCGTGTGAGTAAATTACGTCTCGGAAACTACCGAGGTTGGCAGGACTTTTCTCATTTCCGAAGTCTAAAACCTGCAACCGGTCGGTGGATTCAACCGTTTGTTTAATCATAAGAAGGAGTTGGAGAATGCTTGTCTTACCCGAACTATTCGTGCCAAATAAGCCTGTAATTGGAGCGAACCGCATTCTCTCGATTTGTTTCCACGACTTGAAATTGATGAAACTCAGTTCTGTAATCATAAGGATGCCCCCATTCTTACTAAGGTTTTCAAAAAACCAGTTTTCCCTGTGTATCCTTTAGGCCATCTCTCCGCGATACCAGGCGGCAAATCTCGGGCTTGGCAATATCAAGGTTGTTGTAAGCCAGCCCCTCTTTTTAAACAGATCGCTTATTTCTTTCGATTGGCTTTGATAATTCCTCCGTTAATTGGGAGACGAGGCGGTCTACGGTAATCGGCACAGCGCCCGCTCTAATGATGATACTTTCTTTTTCCGATTCAAACGTGTAAACCTGCTTCCCTGCACTTAGCACGTTTAGGCAAAGCTGTTCTGTCTTACTTCCAGGAGTGGCATAGGGAACGAAAAACTGATCCGCCAAAAAGGAGACGAATTTGTTTCTCTTTTCAGCAAGCATAGCCGAAATTCTTTTATGTTTCGGAGCGAACGGCGACAGAATGAGAAGCCTTCCCTCGGCACAAGCTTTTCGCCATGCCTTAGGCATACGTATGTTGATAATGCCTCGGGCGGGACACACGACAACGGGTTGTTTGCCGCGTAACAAGAAGTCCAGACATTCCTTCTCCATGGGAGAGTGAAAACCACCGATTACAGGTACCCCCGCGTCTCGAAGTGCACGAGCTAAATCGTAGGTCTGCACAATTACCCGACCAGGACAACGAATTGAGCAGAGTAGTCCCAGAAGCGGAGTATCCAAAATCTTTACGTCACCGATCGCCCAGCACCGGGAGAACCCAGTACCCTGGGTTGCTCTAAGAAGGGCAGTTGGAAAATCAGGAATCTTTGGGTTTAAGACCACTGCCATCTCTTGCATCTATTCTGTGCTTTGCCTAATATTTAGCCTAATTACCTTGGGTCAGCCATGCCGCATATTCAATTGCCGGCCGATATCCTCCCTCTCAAGGTCCGGTTACCCCTTCAGAATTTCCTCGAAGTCAGGGCCATGTGCAATCTGGCCTACGATGACGGAAACGGGAATCCGCATCCCCCGAATACAGGCCCGGCCTCCCATGATCTGAGGATCAAAGGTAATTCGGTCAAACATTTCCGCTACCTCCTGATCTTTCAAGTACATTCTACCCAAACTGATTCTACGAATCAAAAAGGTTCCACATCGGCAATTCCCTATGCTCAGATTCACCGCAATTTGAGAAGCCAGAGTTTTCTCTCTGGGTTTCGAGGATTTGTCCAATGTCAAGGGCAACCCCAGACTCCGTTTCTTTAGATTCCGAACGCACTGCGTTCGATTTCTGAATATCTATTAATAGGGGATATTCCACATAAAAGTTCCGGCAGTATTCGAGATTTCTTACTGACCATCCTTTTTCGCGGTCCTTTGTTAGACGATCAGATAAATATTTAAGGAGTTCCTCCCCATACCCGGCTCGTCGCTTTCCCCTCTGCTCCTCTTCAACGATCTCCCGTCCGATTAACCAGTTGGCCACAACCTGGGTCGTGTTAACCGACCTGGCCACACTGGTTCTGGCCGATTCCAGTATCTGTCGGATCCGCCTGTACAACGGCGTCCCCTTCGTTTCCGGCAAACCTGTCGGTTTCTTTCTCACGGTTCCATCTCCTCACCCAAGAGAGGTAGTTGTTCCAGCCCCGGTTGTGCTTCCTGTACTTCCATCTTTAGGAATTCGCATATGCTTTCCCATCAAGGTATGACACCGTGGGGTCAAACCCTTCGGAGTTCTTCAAGCTCCATCACCATCCTCGGCGTCGCTCGCACCCATGCGATATTTGATGTCGTAGTTGATGATGAAATCAAGTTCTTCGTCGGTAAAGCCATAATGTTTCGCGAGGACACCATTTCCACTTTGATTAGGATCTGCCCCTAGGAGTTCTCCCATATGATTTCAACACAATCCTTCGATCATTGCTTGTCCAACTACGGCTCCCCTTGTTGCCGAGGTAATCGGACACTGCTATCCTAATGGACTCCGGAAGACTTCCCACATTCAGGGTTATTTTCGATAACGATCTAAAATCGTCAACGGAGAGAGTTTGGACTGCGGAACTACCGTTACACAACAACTCTATTGTTTGAAGTACTGATCTAGCAGCTGTGGATGTAATGTTTGTGAGAAAATACCGACGCACATCAGGCCTCAACTTCCAAAACTGGTTGGCGGCACGACGGAAATTAACTAATCGTGAATTTCGTTGCGCTAAAGTCTTTTCGTTTGTAACGCGTATCCAATGGCACCAGTATCGCGCAATTTCCCATTCTGATCGAGCCCTCCTAGCTCTCATGCCAAGTCTTGTTAATCCCAATCCATTAACAAACCCAAGAAGCTTGAGCTCACTTTTTTCCTTATCGCCCACCCGAGGGAACCGTGAAAGAACTTCCAACACTCGACCTAAATTACGGATGTTATTGCCAGCGTGATCAAATCCAAGTGTAGCAACAGGTAGTCTCATCGTCGAAAAAACGTCATCTAAAACATCAAGATCCTCAGTGGTCGGAGTTTTTGCAGCCTTGCCAGTTTTGAGGAGTCCCTTCAAAATACGGCGCAAAAGGATCCGATTCGCAGAGGAAGCCTTCCATCTCGTTTCATAGGCTCGTATGAAGTCCTGGTCCACACATTTTGCTAATGTGTCAGCGAACAAGTGATCAAACCACCTCTGCAACTCATGCACGAGTGCGGCATCCTTTACCTCAATCCCCGCTTCAATCCCCTTTTCAAAACCCGAGATACTGACATTAGCACTACCCACGACCGCTCGTATTGGCTTTTCGTTGGAATCGTAAGCCAGATAGACTTTCGGATGATAGAGATTCTCACCTGAATAACTTTTTACTTGCATTCCGCTACTGATGGCGTCACTTAAGACAGCAGGATGCGTGACCCCCAGCTGGTCTGTCGTCAAAAGGCGTATCTTATTGGGCTGCAAATTCGAAAAATGCTTCTTGAGGAAGTGCCATCCACTCATTTGCAGATAACTAACAGCAATGTCAACGCGAAAGGCATTCTCCAAGGTTTCTTTCAGCACCTCACCAAACGAATTCGTATCAGCATACACGTTCATTACAAGTTTGTTCTTCATGTAACCAAATCCCCCTATATTTGTCTTCGTACTTCATGGAGTTCGCCACGGCTACGAGAATTTATTCTGTATGAGATTACATTCATGAGTCATCACCGGAGAAACGAAATTTTGCATCATAATTCAGGATGAAGTCGACTTCATCAGGTGTCAATTGGAGATGTCTTGATAGGTTCTTGTCGATTTCGTCAAGTATGCTTTTTGATTTACCTACATAAAAATTAACCTCTTTCTGAGAATGTCCATCAGCCCGGTTTCTCTCGCGGGTTTCTGCGTTAGCCCACAGGTTCTCTATAAGTCTCTTAGCCAACCAAGAAATTGACTTATCACCCAAAAGAGAATCCACAGCCGGGGCAATATTTATATCCCTCTTTGTAACATGGTAGCAATCTGAAATTACAATCCAAAGCCAATAGTATAGCGAAGAGGACAAGACACACAGCACAGCGTCGCCAGCCCCTTTCTTAACCAATAATTCCTTATACTCATTTGATAGCTTATCCCTGAGACACTTACGAAAGTATCGCCCACCGCTGTGACAAAAAAGTACCTCCGCGTCCGAACCATTCCATATCCATGTTGCCATTGATGGATATCCGAAGATTTTTTTCAGCAGTCGCCATTCTAATTGTGTTCCCACTTTGGCAATTGAGTCCAAGTCAGGGAGAAAATCGGTTTTTCCATATATTAGACTGGGGAATAAATACGGCCTAAACTCCCCTTGCCACCGCGTATATCGCGTTGAGAGAATAGGGGAGGTAACATCGCTCTTATTTCCATTGGTTTCTCCCAGTATTATAGAAAGATTCATGTCGGTTCCAACAAACAACTTTCCAGGTCGCACGGCAAAATTGCTTATATAAATTGGAGCCAGCCTTTTCGTAACGAAAGTCATGAATGGTGCCATTCTTGGTGTACAAACAGCGCTTATCGGTATAATTACCCCTACACGCGCCTTTTTCCGCGCAACGTATATGAACCGTTCTATGCAGACTGAAAAGAGATTTCCAGTCTGAGACAATTGAAGATTACGTAATTTGTATTGGTTCGTAACTTCCGTCATCTCAACGTATGGTGGGTTTCCAATTATTGCATCGAACCCTCCCTGTCGCATAATTCTGTAGAACTCTCCAAACCAATGAAACGGTTGATGGCTATTTTGCCATTTTTTGAAATCCCTGTAATTCTTTATGTCAATGCCATATTCCTTGGCGAGGTACCTATCTAGTTCCCCTTTAAGACTGTTCAGCTTCTCACGGAGTTCTCGCTTTTGCTCGGCAAAGTCGCGGGCATCCATCCCATATTCAGTTTGCATCTCGTGAAATTTTTGATAAGCCCGTTCAATGACCTCTGCCTCCTCTTCGATCCGTTGGAGGGCTTTTTCTGTTTGGCCGAAAACCAATTTCCCCTGACCGGAGATTTCTTTCTCTGCGGCATTTCGAATTTCATCTCGGGAAACAAACCCAACAAGTGTGTTCCCGGCACGAATATTAAAGTCAACATCTGGCAGAGGCTCCAGGTCCTTTGTTTTATCCACTTGAGCAACGAGTTTGAGAAATAACCGGAGTTTACAGATTTCGACGGCTTCTTCCATGATGTCAACGCCGTAGAGATTATTTACGATAATAGACTTCAGGATGAAGTATGGCCTGTTAGGATGCCGATCAATCTCGGCGATGATCTTCCGGAAGTCCTCGAACTTCCGTGGCGAATGACGTTCCCCGGACCGGTCCAGGTCCTCAATGAAGGCATGCATTCGATCAAGGCAGGAATTGTATAACGGTTCTAAAATATTCAGGGCGGCAAAAAGAAAGGCCCCCGACCCGCAGGTTGGGTCAAGCACAGTAACGGTGGACATCGCCTCATAAAACGCTCGAAGGAGTTCCGGTCCCTCAGAACCGGCAACCACATCTTCGGCGAACTGCCGGAGGTTGAGATTGTATGTGATAAAATCGTTAATCTCATAGATTTCGCCGTTCCGGAGCTTCTCTCTTATCTCAAGACACCTTTGTCGCCGTGAGACATGCTCGCGCCACGTTTCTGTTGGCAGGGCATAACCGGAATCAGCCGATCGGTTCCATCCCTCCCTTTGGCTGACCGACCTGACCCCTTTTTCAATTGCTTCAGGAAGTGGGATTACTTCCCCCCGATCATTGATCACACCCTTGCGAACAGCAGGGTAAATATAGCGGTCAGGGCCTTCCTCAAGCAATCGCCAAACCGCAGAACCTGGTTCAAAAGCAACGGCGCACTTTTTCTTTGCTGCGTCAAACAGGTAAGGTACGATGGTGCTCTTGCTTATATACTCAGTGATGTCTTCCTTCGTGTAATAAGCGCCCATCTCCTTCTGGTTGATGTACTTCTCGAAGATGTAACCAAGGACATCAGGGTTGATTTCCCTGTCGTTACGGAGGGGGCGCGTGTCCAAAGTCCATTCATATTGGTCAAAGAAGGAAAAGAGATTCTCGAAGGCTTCATCCGGGATGTCAAGCTTTTGATGTTTTCCTTCAAGCTCATGAACCTCAAAAAGACCGCCATTAAGATAAGGAATGTCACCCAGTAGTTCCTTCAAATCGCCGTCCAAATGCCTTTGTTGCGGCTGCTTCGAAAAACCCTCATGGAATAGGACAAGCAAGAAGTACCGATAAAAGGTAAGGAATTTACCCTTGCCCTTACGTTCCTGGACCGCCCTGAGACGGTTTCGCAGGTAGCTTGTATCTTCATCCAGAAAACCTTTCTTCTGGATGAAGTAGATAAACATCATACGGTTCAGCATCAACGACGCATACCATTCCTTATCAGCCTGGTCACTGATGCCTTGAATAAATTCAAGAAAATTAGCATGTTCACGCTTGAAATGGTCATAGAACTTCTTAGTGACACGGTCCCGATCAAAGGCATCGCGTAGTTTATGAACCGTGCCAGTAAGGTCTATGGCCTCTTCCTCATCCAATGGAATAATAATCGCACTGAGCTTTTGAATCAGTGCGTCGCCGGATTGATGCTGAGGATGATAAGAGTGTTCCCGGTAGGAAGTCGGCTGGCCGGGTGCGCGGGCAACCCATTGCCAGATTTGAGTTGTCCTGGCTCCATCGGTAAAGATGATCAGGTGTTCATAGGCGCATTTGGTGATCTGTCTCTCGATTTTACGGCGCAGGTTGTGATCAGGGATCTTCCCTGCGGCATCGGATCTACATTCAAAGATTTGAGCGCCCCGCTTCTGGGCTACAGCGCGAAGGGTAAAGCTATTTCCATCTATGGGGACATCAAAAACGGATGAGTGCCGGTCCCAGCCCAATTCTTCGATAAAAAGTTTTTCCAATTCGAAGTTTTTCAGATGGTGTCGAACCCGGGGGACGTTGAGCGTCATACGTTATCCCCTTGCCCAGAACTGATTAATCCGAGGGAGCAAATGATCCGAGGCTCCTGGGACTCTTCTTCCTCGTGAATAATGCACAATCGGCCCTCTTCCCTGAGATCGATCACTCGTTGGGCAAGGGCGTCATCGCTAATGCCGCTTCGAAGTTGTCGGTTGAGAATATCGATTGCGACCTGACGCAGAGGACAATTGTAGATATCCTCGATAACACGGTGAAGTTGTGGTGTATCGAAGAGTGTTCCTTTGACCTCTTCCGCGTATCGCTTAAGGCGCTCATAGGTCCGGAAGCGGGCCCCTGATGGTCGGCCAAGTTGTCCACCTACCCTCTTTTCTTCGGCGGCGATGAGATCGACCGCTTTCCGGACTAATTCATGGTGGTTTTCCTGCCGGGCAAGAGCGGGGGTGTCCGGGATGCATTGCGCGCATTTGAGAATGGTAAACTGGGACTCGGTAACAGGGTTGCCATTCGTGTCCAACCAGGCTAAGGCATCACTTCCGTCGGCTGTCCGAACGTAAGCCAATACTCCATCAGGCTGATCGGTTTTAGGCGTATGGGTCTTCGTGGAATAAACGACATTGGGAAGGCTCGGGACGATTTTCTGCAGGCTCGGATCTCGATCAATTGCATTTTTCCATATCTGGTAGGCGTACGAACCGAGGTCGACCTCTGAGTCCGCATCCCCGTCCAGAATTCCAGCCTTCTCGGTAAAGAGGTCCCGGACGGCTTGATCGTTTTGATCGTCTTCAAAGAATGCTTCGTCTGCTCCAACCACTTCAGCGTTTTCGTGGAGCCGCTGCCGAATACGTTCCCGCAATCGAATGATTCGGTTCACTCCCTCTGCTGGAAGGAACGTGTAGCAGAGGATGCGCTCGGCTTTCTGTCCAATCCGGTCAACACGTCCGGCTCGTTGGATAAGACGGATGATCGCCCAGGGCAGGTCGTAATTTACAACAATGGAGCCGTCCTGGAGATTTTGTCCCTCACTCAAAACGTCAGTCGAAATCACAACATCTAACTCATTCTCCGGCAAAATCTCACTCCGTTTGTTGTTGCTATTGGGGCTGAATCGCCAAGCGATCTTTGTCGGGTCATCCGTATCGCCTGTGGCCTCAGCCATGCGTTTGACCCCCATGGAAGCAAGCTGACTGTTTAGATAAATCACGGTATCGGCGAACTGGGAAAAGACCAAGACCTTTTCACCCGGGTGTTTCTTTGTGATCAATTCATGGAGCTTAGCGAGCTTCTCGTCGCTTTCCGGCTTCCAGAACCCACACTTCCCCAATATACTGAGAAGAATCTTGATATCAGCCTTCAAATCCTGCGTGAGTTGAGGAACAAACCGGTCAGCCCTTAACCAGCGGAACCGCGTCTTGAGGGGTCCGGAGTACCTCCTGTAAACCTCTGCCGCACGCTTTCTAAAATCCTCTTCGGTTTGGAGCTGGTTGAAAGATCCCTCCATCCCTCCATTTTCTTCATCATCCTCTGTGATAAAAAGCTCGCTGTCGGCGTCGTTAAACCGGTCATCCAGGAAGCTGGCATCCTGGGTGCCGATGGGAAGAGCTTCATCATTTTCAATCGCATAAAGGCAGGCGTAGTTACGCAGGATATGCCGCTCAACAGATTGCAGGAAAGCCTGGCCGCTGCTTTCGAGACGCTTAAAGAAGTTTGTGCGGCAGAATCCCATGAGCCTTTTTCCAGCTCTTGAGAGGTCCGCTATTACTTTAGCCTCAGCGGTGGTTGGGGGTTCATGTGGACGCTCCTTGATATAATTTCCCAATCCATACCTCGGAAGAGTGAGCTTGTTTATACTGTCAACGACTGGATCAGAGTAAAGGAGAGCATACTGGTCGTTCGGGTCTTTATCGTTGATTTTGAACTTAACCGCCCTGGGATAGCGAGTGGGAAAGTAGGAGCGTGTGCCATCAGAAAAGGTTAAGTATTTTCGTCCATTCTTCGGATCCGTTTCGGCATAATTATCCTGGATGAAACTCCGGGTGCGACGGACGAGATAGAGCCGCATCAATTCACGCCAGTCATCGGCATAGATACTTTTCTCAAAAGCAGCGAGAGAACGAATGGAGCACTGGTGGCGCTTAATGAACTCAGTCTCTCCAATCTCACGCAGAAGATTCTCAGGGCGAATGCCAACATCCGCGTCTTCTGGAACAAATAGACGAAGCTGGTTTGAAAGGTCTATATACGTTTTATTGTAGGGAGTTGCCGTCAATAGAACGACCTTACTTTCGTTCTCGCGAATATATTCCTGGATGGCCCGATACCGTTTACCTTCCCGGTTCCGAAGATTGTGGCTCTCGTCAATCAGAACGATTCGATAGCGGCGGAGCTTTGGCAACTCGGAAATGACCCGACTTATTGACAGGACTTTCCCCCGCAGGCGGTATTGCATCCGATAATCTTCCCACATGGAGACAAGATTCTTCGGACAAATAACCAAAGTTTCCAGGTCGTAGTCATCCTCAAAGATGCGGGCAACCGCCGTGGCCATCAGCGTCTTACCCAAGCCGACAACGTCACCTATAAGAATGCCCCCGCGCTTGTTGAGGTGGTGAGCCGCAATCTTGACAGCAGCCATTTGAAATTCAAAGAGCTTATTGGCGAAGTCGTTCGGTACCCGGAATTCCGTAAGTCCAGCTCGGGCTTCTTGAGAAAGGTGGTAAGCGATTTTAAGGTAAATGTAGTAAGGTGAAATAATGGTTTCCCTTGCCCAACTTTCCTCGATAATCTCAATGAGTTCTTTTGAGATATCGAGACACCACCGATCGTTCCAGCGGTCTTCAAACCACAAGGACAGTTTGTTACATGCATCCTGATCCAGGACGTCGATATTCAGCTCGCCTTGCTCCGAAAGACCGGCGAAGGTGAGATTACTACTACCAAGGTAGCCGATCGTTGGGCTTATGGGGTCGGGACGGAAGAGCAGATAGAGCTTGGCATGCAGAGGATGCCTGAGGAATAGCTTCACGATGACTTTCTTAGACCGGATCTGTGCGGCCAGGCGGCGCAGTCCAGTTTCATCCTCATTTGTCGGAGCGCCGAACATAAGTTGCTGGCGGAATTCTTCTGCCAATTTTTTCTTTAATCGGGTGGCAGTTTGATTGTCTATCCCTGCATCTGTTTTCAAAAGGCTGAGGGCCGCATGGAGGTCCTCCTGGGGGAGTCGCTGCATCCCAACGAGCAGACGGCAGCAATGGTCGGGTCCGCCCGACCATTTTTCAACAAACTCATCAATGGCTTTCCATCCCCGTAGGTTGAAATACCCTACACAAAAGTCAGATCGGCTTGATAAGGCGAGGGTTTCCCGAAGCGCCGGGAGAAGAGATTGGTCTATATTATCGAAGATACGGGGCATTGGTTACGCTCCAAAGATTACGGGTAAGGTTTCGATCCCGGTCTTGAAATCTCTTACGTCTGTTTCAATCACCTCCAGGAAGTTGAACTCTTTATACCAAAAATTTAATTTTATGGCAATTTTTTGACGTGGGCCCTCCTGGGCTGAAGCTTCGGAGGGTAAACAGAAGGAAGAAAGCGCCAGAAATAGAAGAGGAAGCAGATTGGGTCAAGGAAAATAGCAAGGGGAGGAGAATGTTTGTTTCAGAGGTCCTGCCAAATGCGGATTGCGCCTGCCTGCAATTGGGCAGGGTAGGCGCACGGGGATAAGGACAATTTAGGCTATTGTTTAGACCTGCTTGGTGAGAAAGTCAAAAGCTAAAAAACCAAAGTAGAGCATGACGCTTCAACCGGTGAACCACCGGCTGGACTTTAGGCTCAGGAAAATCTCTTCGAACCCCCTGAGGAGCCACAAGCAGAGGCTGATTCCGAACCCTTTAAAGAAGAGAAACCGGAGAGCACTTTCTCGGCCTTCTTTCCTCCACAATAGGGACACGTCAGTGCCTCTTTCCCCCCGTTCAGTTTTTGAATCTTCTCAAATATTTTTTCACACTTTCGACACCGATATTCGTAGATAGGCATGGTTTTCTCCTTAATGTCAAATTTCAAAATCCAAATGCCAATTTAAATCCTAAGTCCAAATGTCGAAAGGTAAAGTCCACACAAGTTGAAATTTTTGAAATTGGAGCTTTGACATTTGTTTGAAATTTGAACTTTGTCATTTGAGCTTGTCCAGTTAATCCTGGACTACTTCATACCCTGCATCAACAATGGCCTTTGCAATTTGCTCTGCTGCCACTCCCTTTACATTATCGAACCGGACCTCTCCTTTTTCAAGGTCCACTTGAACATTCTGAACTCCGTTCAATTGATTTAATGCTTTTGTAACAGACATCACGCAATGCTGACAACTCATCCCCTGCACCTTTAAAACAGAAGCCATCTTATTCTCCTCCTTCCCATCTCTTGCACCTCTTCAATTCTTCCTCATTGTCCACAAAAGCTTTTCTTCTTATTCCGTAGTATTTATTCCGCATTCACCAATCCGAATTCCGAACTTGAATTACGCCCAGTCGATATACCTTGAGATGGCGGTTTGGAAGTCTTTCAGCGTCTCTTTTTGCTTCAGAATCGGTTCTTTTCGGCTCTCTTCGAGACACTCCTCCATATAGGTCCGGATGATAGCTGTCCCCACCTTTTTGATGGCAGCAGTAGCCGCGGCCACCTGCGTTAGAATATCCGGGCAGGCAGCCCCCTCCTCCACCATTCTCTGAAGGCCTCTCAACTGGCCTTCGATCCTCCTCAATCTTAGCAATACTTCCTTCTTGGGTCGGCCGGCCTCCATACTATACCCTCCTATGGTATAGGCCTATTTTAACCACTCATCCCCTCTTTGTCAAGAAAATGGAATCAATGATGTATCTCCTCAGTTAAAGACAGAAAAAAGGGTCGGGAGGTTCTTCTGGAGAAACCTTGGAGCGAAACCTTCAACCGTTGAACTGCGTTAGGTTCGCTTCCTAAAATCACCATCCAAACGGCAGGATGGCTCGTTTGCATAACTTCTATGATCGCTTTGCAAGGTTTTGGAAGGAGAACCTTCTGACCCTATCGGGTCAAATACCACCCCGTAACTGGGGGGTTAATCGATGATTGGGTGCACAATGAAGCTATTTTCTCCTGGGTCAGGGATCGTTTTGACCACGTATCGTATTGATACCATTACTCAGCCCTTTTCTCCGATCGCTTATTGTAAAATTTTCAGAGAAAAGCTCAAAAAATGGCACCTTTCTCTTTTTTGAACTTTAGTTTTATAGAAAAGCTTTTTAAAATCAAAGAGTTATTTAATCAAGACACGTTTGGCACTAATATTGCTGAAATAATTAAAAAAAGGTGATAAATCCAGACTTCGTGTAATCGAGGGAAAAATGAAATTTTTATTAACGGCATCGATCTCCATAACATTTGTTTTAGGATTAGGAATGTTCGGACTGTTCTTCATGTTTGGAAAAATGGCTTTAGCCTATGCCATAAAAGACCGAATCTCCTGATACGCCATTGCCTATTGTCTAAAATAACCCTTCCTAAAATTTTCTCAACAGATTACCTTCCTCTCCTTTAATAATGCCAAAAAACGTCTTTCTTTGACTTTTTGTCCTTCTGGTTGAGCAAATCGTCATATCTGCCAATTTTGAAATTTCTTAATGATATCAATCAAATATTCCTTTGTTAATCTTACAAAAAATTTGGCACAAATTATGCTCTAATACCTATCGTTACCTATTAGGATTGTCTTTTAAGAACTGACAGGGATATACATTATAATGAGAGGGAAAAAAGGATTTACACTTATTGAATTATTAATTGTTGTGGCGATTAT
>Ga0214473_10005426_pt1 | contig 15259 bp, 15 predicted proteins | sample RVTome_7_FD_203509 | JGI IMG/M metagenome (GOLD analysis project Ga0214473, IMG submission 203509) | Soil microbial communities from uranium-contaminated site in the Upper Colorado River Basin, Wyoming, United States - RVT98D197 | ecosystem: Environmental > Terrestrial > Soil > Contaminated >... | reverse complement strand
GAACTGACCGCGATCGAGAATGGGGATGTTTTGGCGGCTCAACACCAGCGCCACCGGCCGACGGCGACTCTCGATGGCGACCCGCCACGCGACTGCCGTCTCGTTGGCGTCACCCGGGCGAATAACGACGAGCCGCGGTATAGCGCGCAGCGCAGCTAATTGCTCCACCGGCTGGTGGGTCGGTCCGTCTTCGCCGACGCCGATGCTGTCGTGCGTGAAAACGTAGATCACCCCCAATTCCATGAGGGCGGCGAGCCGGATCGACGGTCGGAGGTAATCCGAGAAAATCAAAAAGGTCGAGCCGAAGGGAATAATTCCGCCGTGGGCCGCCATGCCGTTGAGAGCCGCACCCATGCCATGCTCGCGCACGCCGAAATGCAAGTTGCGACCGGCATAATCCAAGCCGCCGCCCGCCGATCCTTGGCTGTTTGTGAAGTCTCTTGCGGGGCTCTGGAAGTCGCCGAGCTTCGAAAGCGCCGTAAATGTGGAGGGATTCAAGTCGGCGGAACCGCCGATCAAACCGGAGAGCTTCGGCGCGATGGCGTTGAGAATTTTGCCCGACGCGGTGCGAGTGGCCAGGCCTTTTGCGTCGGCGGGGAAATCGGGAATCCCTGAGTCCCACCCTCGGGGCAATTCACCGCGCATGAGTTGCTCGAGTTCCCGGGCCAGGTCGGGAAATGCTTTCGCGTAGGCGGAAAATTTTTCGTTCCACTGCGCTTCGGCGCTTTGCCCGGTCTTGATTCCCTCGCTAAAACGGGCCAACGCCGCCGCTGGAATAAAAAACGGCGGCTGCGCCGGCCATCCCAGATTTTCTTTTGTTCGCTTCGCCTCCTCTTCGCCGAGCGGGGCCCCATGGGCTTCGAAGGTATCTTGCTTTCCTGGCGATCCGTAACCGATGTGCGTGCGGAGTAAAATAAGCGAAGGCCGCGTGGCCTCGCTGCGGGCCGCGCGCAGCGCTTTGTCGATGGCGTCCAGGTCGTTGCAGTCATCCACCAGTTGCGTGTGCCAGCCATAGGCCCCGAACCGCTTCGCGCGATCTTCGGTGAACGTCAAGTCGGTGGAGGCGGCAAGCGAAATCAGATTGTTGTCGTACAGATAGATCAGTTTGCCCAATTGCAGATGACCGGCGAGACTGGCGGCTTCGGCGGCGACGCCTTCCATCAGATCGCCGTCGCTGACGATCGCGTAACTAAAGTGATCGACGATTGCGAATCCCGGCCGGTTGTAGCGGGCGGCCAGGTAAGCTTCCGCGATGGCGATGCCGACGCCGTTGCCGAAACCCTGGCCCAGCGGTCCCGTCGTAGTCTCGACCCCGGGAGTAAGGCCGCGCTCCGGATGGCCCGGCGTTCGGCTCTCCCACTGGCGAAACTGTTTGATCTGCTCCAACGGCACATCGTAGCCGGTTAGATGGAGCATGCTGTAGAGCAGCATCGATGCGTGCCCCGCGGAGAGAACGAAGCGGTCGCGATCCGGCCAGGAGGGATTCTTCGGGTTATGCTTGAGGAAACGGGTCCACAAAACATAAGCCGCGGGAGCCAGTCCCATCGGCGCGCCCGGATGGCCCGATTTCGCCTTTTCGACCGCATCGACGCAAAGCATGCGGATGGTGTTGACGCATAGTTGATCGATCGATTGATTCATAAACCTTGTCCGCTCTAACCGGACTGTTCCGGTGATAATGTTTCGTGTCTGAGTCTACCCTTATCACTTTCATTGATCCAGGTCAGCAGCGTTGTGAGGCATGCCGGAAACTTCCAACCGGAGGGCGAGTCGGCGAGCTGCTAGGCCTGCGGGTTGAGACGCTCGAGCGGCCCGAGCCCCTCGATATAGCTCAGGGTCCGTTTCACTGCGCCGCGGGCTGTCGGCTCTGACAGAGCTTTGAGTTGCTTGAGATCTTCGACCGAGTCGATATCGAACCATTCCGGAAGCAACGCCGGCTGAATGCCGAGTTTGCCCAACTTGTCGGTAGTCTGCGCAAGTACTTGGTCATGGCTCCATGTCATGTCCTGAAATATCTCCGGCGTCGGCTGGTTCATCCCCACCAAGTAGTAGCCGCCGTCGCGGCTGGGTCCGAGAACCACCTGATGGGTTGACGTTGCCAGAAGGCCGAAAGCGGATTCCAAATAACTTAACGGCAAGGCCGGCAGATCGCTGCCGACCAGCACGACGTTCCGGTGACCGCGGCGCCAAAGGTCGATGGAAGCGGCGTTCATCCGTTCCCCGAGATCGCCACCGTGCTGCGCTAAGCAGCGGAAATTCGGCGGCGCAAACCGCTCCATGAGCGGTGCGGCGCTGTCCGGAGTGTAAACGAGATAAACATCCGCGACGGTGAGCCTGCTCAGATGCTCCAACTGATCCAGCAACAATGCGCGGTACAATTCCGCCGCTTGTTCCTGGGTAAAGGGCGGCACCAAGCGGGTCTTAACTTCCCCGGCGATCGGCGCCTTCGCCATGACGGCGAGCGCATCAGCGGGTGTCGGCATAGAATCGTTTCAAGCGCGCCGGCGGGACGCCGGCAAGGTAGAGCAGCTTTAGCGTCCACATCTTGAAAATCGTGCGCCACACTCCATCCGCCTCCCAGCGCCGCGCCGAGGTCACCACTTTACTCCGCAAGCAGGCGACCTTGCCCGCGCGCCTGAGTATGCGGCAAAACGCGATGTCCTCCATCAATGGCATATCGGGAAAGCCGCCCAGCTCCGCAAGAATTTCCCGTCGCACGAAAATCGCCTGGTCGCCGGTGCCGACTTTCGAAAGCCGCGACCGCAGGCTGATCATGAAGCCAACCGCCTTGAGCAACCAGCGATCGCTGTTCAGCTCGACATCAAACCGGCCGCCGAGATAGCGCGCGTCGCTCAGGGCCGATTCGATGTCGCGGAAAGCGGACGCTGGCAACCGAGTGTCGGCGTGAAGAAAAAGCAGAACATCACCGGTCGCTTCCAGGGCGCCGCGATTCATCTGCCTGGCCCGGCCGGGGCCGGTCATCAATACCTTCGCGCCGGCCTCCACGCTGATCCTGCGTGTGCGATCCGTGCTGCCGCCGTCCACGACGAAAATCTCGTGAGGGTGCAACGCCATCACTGACGCCAGCGTTTGGCCGATGGTTTTCTCTTCGTTCAGCACAGGAAGGATAACCGATATGCGCATTGTTTCTGCTTCTCACCTTCGCCATGCGAGCCATTTTTCAATGACCTTCTTCACCGTCGGCGTGAGCTTTGTCCGCATATAGGCGTCGCCGATCTTGCGCAGCATCTCGGCCTGGGTGGGATAAGAATGAATCGTCGATGACAACACGCTCATGCCCTGTTTCGCAGTCATCGCCAACGTCAATTCGCCAATCATCTCCCCGGCATGGCGCGCCACGATGGTGCCGCCGAGGATCCTACCAGTTTTCTTGTCGTAGTGAACCCGTGCGAAACCCGCGCCTTCGCCGTCGAGAATCGCCCGGTCGACCTCACTGAGCGGCTGCGTGATCGTCGCTACGTCAAAACCTGCTACCTTTGCATCCGTCTCATAGTAGCCGACGTGGGCGATCTCCGGGTCGGTGTAAGTGCACCAGGGTATCACTAGATCGGTCACCCTGCGCCGGGCGAAAAAGAGCGCGTTGGCAATCACGATCCGCGCCATGGCGTCGGCGGCATGAGTGAATTTGTAGCGCGAGCAGATATCGCCGGCGGCGAAAATTTTTCCATTGGTCGTGCGCAGCCGGTCATCCACGGTCACGCCCTGGGCCGTGTACTCCACCTCCGCTGCTTCCAAGCCCAAATGTTCCAGATTGGGCTTGCGGCCTCCGCCCACCAGTATCTCATCGACCACGATGTTGTAATGGTTTTCGTGGGAGTTCAGGGTCAAGTGTTTGCGGCCGTCCGGATTGCTTACTTTCAATTCCTTGCCACAGCACATGAGCTTCACGCCGTCACGGTCCATCATTGATTCGCGAACAACTTCGGAAGCATCCTGATCCTCATTCGGCATGATGCCGTGCAGGGCTTCGATCAGGTAAACCTCACTGCCGAAACGGGCAAAAGACTGCGCCAGCTCGCAGCCGATGGGTCCCGCGCCGATGACGGCGATGCGGCGCGGCAATTCGGTCAGCGTAAAAACCGTCTCGTTGGTCAGGTATCCGGCTTCCTTCAAGCCGGGCACCGGCAAATCCGCCGCTCGGGCTCCCGTGGCGATCACAGCGCGATCGAACTCAATCCGCTTGCCGTCCACCTCAACAGCCGAAGAATCGAGGAAACGACCGCTGCCCATAAACACATCGACTCCGAGTTTACGAAAGCGTTCGGCGGAATCGTGGGCACTGATGCCGGCGCGCACCCTGCGCATGCGTTCCATCGCAGTAGCGAAAGCAATATCGGGTTTACAGTCGAATTGGACGCCAAACTCCTTGCCGCTGCGCGCCTCGTGGACCGCGCGCGCCGCGCGGATGACGCCCTTGGACGGCACACAGCCAACATTCAAACAATCTCCGCCCATGAGATTGCGCTCAATCAATGCTACTTTGGCGCCGAGCCCCGCGGCACCCGCAGCGCTGACTAATCCGGCCGTACCCGCACCCACGACGACCAGGTTGTACTTGCCGGCGGGAGTGGCATTGACCCAACCTGAGGGATGGCAGTTCTCGATCAGTTGCTTGTCGTGCGGGTCATCGACGAGCATCATCTCGCGAAACGAAATTGGCTTGTGGTTCGGATCGAGGCGCGGCTTGCCTGCGACCACACTGCCTTCTTGAGCCTGCTCCGCCTCGCGCAGCGCCCTGCGCGCAACCCGTGTTACGATGACCACCACGGCGACGGTCGCCAGCAGGCCAACATACTTCAAGATTTGCTGGTACAAGTCTGTTGACCCGTCCGTTTGTCCTGCCAAAGCGTCACGCGCCGCCGCGCCGATATACACGTAGAGCAAAATTCCCGGCAGCATGCCGAGAAGATTGGCAACAACGTAGGCGCCGGTCCGCACCGCCGTGAGTCCCAGAAGATAGTTGAGCATATTGAACGGGAAGGCCGGGCTGAGACGCGACAGAAAGACCATCTTGAACCCCTGGCTGCCGATCGCCCGATCGAGAGAACTAAACTTCGCATTGCCTCCGGCCCATTTGGTTACTTTCCCTCGCAACAAAGTCCGCGCCAATAGAAACGCGGATAGCGCTCCCAGATTCGCGCCGACGAGGACGACAAAGAAGCCAGTCTTCAAGCCGAACAGCGTACCCGCGCCAACGGTGATCGCGCTTCCGGGGATCAACAGGACGGTCGTCACGACATATAGCAATGCCACCGCGATGGGGCCGAGGCTGCCGAGGCCCTTCACGTATTCTTCGAACTGAATAAACCAATCTCGAAACGGCAGAACAAAAATCGCTACCGCGACGTCGATGATCAAGAAGGCGATAAAAATTTTTTTGGCAATGCTCATTCGGTGGGAATCGGCCAGAAAATCATCGATCGCTCCCAAGAAATTAAGACAACAAAGCGCCGCCACAACCACTGCCGGAACCGGCGGTGCAAGCGTAGCAATGATCGCCCATCGTGATCGCGCGATGGGCAACCTGCTCCAACGTCAACGAAGAGATATGCAAGCGCTTTCCCGCACCATCGGTGATCGCCAAGCCGAGCATCTGATTGAAGTCGCAGTCGTAAACCGAGCCGTCCCAGCCGACGCTGATGAGATTGCGGCACATGACTTGGTCCAGGGTAGCGGCATTGAAGTTAGCCGAGAGCAGTTCCACATAGCGGTTGTACTCGCCGCGCAGCTTGAGGTGCATCGCGTAGCGCGTGATCGGCATGTTGGTGAGACAATAGAGACGGTTGAACTCGATGCCGAATCGGTCGCGCAGAATGCGCTTGTAGTCCTGCTCCAGCTTGTCCTGCGGCGGTGGCAGGTGCGGGCCGACGGGATTGTAGACTAAATTTAACTTCAACTCCCCGTCCGGTTGACCGTAGCCCAGCTGATTGAAAATCTTCAACGCGCGAATGCTCAAATCAAAAGTCCCCTTGCCACGTTGCTGGTCGACCTTTTCTTCTGTGTAGCAAGGCAACGAGCAAACCAGCTCCACCCGATGGCGCCGGAAGAACTCCGGCAAGTAATCTTTGCCCGGCTCGAAGACGACCGTCAGATTGCAGCGGTCCATCACATGGCGACCGAGGGCTACCGCCGATTCCACCAAGTAATCGAACTCCGGATGCAACTCCGGCGCGCCGCCGGTAACGTCGAGAGTCGGGATGTTCGAACCGGAGAGAAATCGCAAAACCGCTTCCACGGTTTCTCGGCTCATCATTTCTTTGCGCGTCGGGCCCGCTTCGACGTGGCAGTGAATGCAGGCCTGGTTACAGTACCGGCCCATGTTCACCTGTAGGACATCGACTGCGCGACGTTTGAGGCCGTTGCCGTTTAGATGAAGTTTCTGGACGAAGGGTTGCATGGATTTTCGATTTGGGATTTTAGATTTTCGATTGAACCCAGATCCTCGAATCGCTTCCCGATTTGCGATTCTCTATCCTCGATCTTCGATCCTCGATTTGTTTCTTACGGACAGCAGTTTGAGTCAGGTCCACAGACGCGACCCGACATCTGTGTGACGTTGTACTCCATTCCCTTGGTCTCGCGCGGGTGCCGCTTGTGATCCCGCGAGCAGTCGAAGGCGCCGGCATTCTGCAATGCCACCTCTTCCCGCGGCGGGACGAGAATGAACTCGTCCTGGTACGGCGGCTTGGAATAAATCTCGAAGGTCTTCTCGCACACGGCGACGCGCGCGCCGCGCGGCAAGACATGATTATCGTCGTCCACGACCTGCTTCCACGGGCCGCGGTAAATAACGGCCTGATTGCGCTCGATGCATGGACCTTCTTTGCCTTTGTACGCGGTCACTGTGATGGCGCGAAACTCGATCCCCTCCACGGTCTGATAGGCGTCCGAGCGCAGCTCTTCGATATGAATGCCGTAAAACTTGGCGTCTTCGAAGGCGCGCAGAAACTCCTCTTCTTGGAAAGCGCCTGACACACAGGCGCTCCACAGATTGGCATCCTGCGCCAGATGTTCCGGTACCGGCTCGTCGCTGACGATATCGGAAATCACGGCCCTGCCGCCGCGCTTGAGCACGCGGTACATTTCGGCGAAAAGTTTTTTCTTATCTTCCGGCCGCACCAGATTGAGCACGCAGTTGGAAACGATCACGTCAATGGATTCGTCAGGGATCAACGGCTGCTCGTTTCGAATCTTGTCCTGGAATTCCTCCAATCGCGCCAAATCCGTCGCGGACCGAACTGGATTCGCCTCCAGGTACCGGTCGATTATCTCCAAATTAGTTTTCAGATCTTGAATCTTGCCGCGGCGAAACTCGACGTTATGAAAGCCAAGCTTTTCGCCGATGGACTCTTGATGTTTGCGCGCCAACTCGAGCATCGGCGGATTGAAGTCCACGCCGATCACCTTGCCCTCGGCGCCGACGATTTGTGAAATGATGTAACAGGACTTGCCGCTGCCCGAACCGAGATCGAGAACGGTTTCTCCTTCATGGATGTGCCGCGACGGATCGCCGCAGCCGTAATCCTTTTCAAGGATCTCTTGCGGGATGACTTTCAGCAGATCCTGATTATAACTCACCGGCAGACACAAGCAGGATTCTACCTCCCGCGCCGCGTTGCCGTAGCGTTTTAATACCGAAGCTTCCAATTCCGTTCCAAATTGATTCATAGCATTGCTCCTTAACACCGTGATCCCTGACACACCCATTGGAAAGTTTGCCTGCGAACTGTGAACTTTCCAATATAACGAAGGCGCCAGGCAAAAGTTCCCGCCCGTAATGGAGCTTGGGAACTTTTCCGGCGAGCAGTCGGTTATTACACCAGACGCCCCCGGTGGAATTCATCTTCGCCGCCATTTAGAATGCCCCAGTGGCTAGGGTTTCCAAAGCGACAATCGCGGCGCGGCAGGCACTGGCGGATGAGGCCATGACTCACCTCGATCATCTATATCGCTTCGCGTCCCATCTGACAAAGGATCAGGAACAAGCCCAAGACCTGGTTCAAGAGACCTTTGTCCGGGCCATCGCCGCTCACGAGCAGTTCATTCCAGGGACCAATTTGAAGGCTTGGCTCGCGCGGATTTTGTATAACTTCTTCGTCGATCACTATCAGAAAAACAAACGTTGGGCTCTGCTCGAAGATGCCAGCAATGAAGGAAACGACGAGTGGAACCGAGCGGCGGCGGAAAATCCCGGACCGGAGAGCCAATTGCTGGGCAAGGAACTGGGAACTCAAATTAGCGACGGGTTGGCCGCCATCCCGGAAGCATTCCGCACGCCTCTGCTGCTGGTGGACATGGGCGACTTTTCGTATGAGGAAGCGGCGGCGATCATGTCCTGCCCCGTCGGCACCATCCGCTCGCGCCTGTCGCGCGGCCGAAAACTCATGGCGCGCCGCCTAAAAGCTTACGTGAAAGGGCCGGAACAGAAATGACCTGCGGCGAGGCGCAAGAGTTTATCACCGCTCTGGTGGATCATGAGTTGCCCGAGCCGGAACGCGCGTTGCTGGAAACCCATCTCAATGAATGCGCCGACTGCCGGACCGCTTTGACAGCGGAGCGGGCTCTCAAACAAGCGTTCCGCGAGTCCGGCGCGCAGCTGCGCGCGCCCGATGCGCTGCGCGCCAGAATCCTTTCGGACCCGCGCATCTTTCCGGCGCAAGGCCGCGGTGCGAGAAGATGGCGGGACTACCTATGGCCGATGCCGCCTGTTCTCCGCCCCGCTCTCGCCGTGGCGATCCTTCTAGCCGTCGCGCTGCCGGCTTATTTTTTTATGGACTACAGAATAGAGCCAGTCGCGGTCGCCGCGCTGGAAAGCTACGACCTCTTTCTCGAGGGAAAGCTACCGGCGCGCAGGGCGGCAAACGCCGATGAAATCGCCGAACAGCTGACCCGCGCCGTCGGCGGGCGGTTCCACCCTATGGGATATGATTTTTCCGCGATGGATTTACGGCCCGTGGCGGGTTTGGTTCGGGAGATTCAAGGCCGCAAGATCCTCGTGGCGATCTATCAAGGCCCGCACGGCGCGATTCTCTGCTACACTTTCCTTGGCTCCGAAGACGACGCCCCGCCGAACGCCGCCAAATTTTTTGACTCCGAAAAGAAGCTGAACTTCTATGCCTTCTCCCGCGGCACAGTCAACGCGGTTTTTCACCGCGAGGGCGACGTCATTTGTATTCTGGCTTCGGAAATTCCGATGGAAGAGCTTTTGACGCTGACTCGCTCAAAAGCCCGCGCCAGTTAATAGACGAGCCCCCCACGGGGCAAAGATTCCATATCGATGGTGCGAATCGGCCTCCTGCGTTCGTGAACCTTGGCAACACTTCCTTGAGTGATTGAGGGTCAATCCTCACTTCGGCGGCCCCGAGAATATTTTCCTATAATCCTCCCACGCCTTAGGACCGGCTCGATCAAATACCTTGTCTCGTAATCCACCTGCATACTCGGCTGAAATGTAATGGATTCTTTCCGTGTAGGATGGCTTAACTCTCAATCCTCTGGCTTGGAGTTGATCGGCCAACGCAAGGTTAGCGAGAACCGAAGCAATTTCCTCATGATCCGTCCACATCGCCTTGTAAACGATCTTGCCGTTTTTTTCTATCACATAAATCATATTAGGCAGCGACCCGTAAGCAATGTGCACCGTACCTTGGAGATCGTCTACCAACAGAAGAGTTTGAATCCCGTCTTGGGTTCGGCAATCTCGGGCAACATTAAGTTTCTGTTCCCAGCTCTTGTGCGCGCCATAATTTTCTCCCGGATGCGGCTCGCGAACGTAGATCGTGAAAAACTCAAATCCCATCTCGCGATAACGCCGGTAGAGTTCATTGAGGGGCGAGACCTCGCCCACAAACGGCGGTCAGGTGATACTGCCGAATTCGAGCAATACATGCTTTTTACCCCAGCAGCTCGATAGGCGCACGCGCTCACCTTCAAGAGTCGACAGCTCGAAGTCCGGAGCCTCCTCTCCGGCGCGCAGCGAGTTCTTAAATTCGTTGGATTTACCCGCGCTCGACGACCGAGAAAAAGAGTCGTAGTTGTACATTTCCAGCTCATTTTCCAAATTGGAACCAGCCATACTCGCCCTCCCTGCGTTTTATTCAGTGATATAGAAAACCCGATCGAACTTATAACAGAAATCGGCTCCGCAAAGTTCCAATAATCGCAGATTGTGCGGCAACGACGGGCAGCCGAACGAGCAACAAGGTCATGAGCCAAGGGATCAAAGGGGTCAATCTAGGCTCCCTCCATGCGTGCCAGGGAAGTTTATGCTCCGTTGACTTCGGGCTCTCAGCCGCCTGCTGGTTCGGCGTCCTGTAGCAAATACGCCTGGATGAACTGATCGAGATCGCCGTCGAGCACGCCGTCTGCGTTGCCGACCTCGACGTTGGTGCGATGGTCTTTGACCAGACGATAGGGATGGAGCACGTAGGAGCGGATCTGGCTGCCCCATGCGATGTCTTTCTTGGTTTTGTGATAACTCTCCATCTTTTCTTTCTGTTTCTCCAGTTCCAGCTCGTAGAGGCGCGATTTTAAAATTTTCATCGCCATGGCCCGGTTTTTGTGCTGCGAGCGCTCGTTTTGGCAGGCCACGACGATGCCTGTGGGAAGATGCGTCAGGCGCACGGCGGAATCGGTTTTGTTCACATGCTGGCCGCCGGCGCCGCTGGAACGGTAGGTATCGACCCGCAGGTCCGCTTCATCGATCTCGATCTTGATTGTGTCGTCGATTTCCGGGTAGACGAAAACCGAGGCAAAGGAGGTATGGCGGCGCGAATTGGCGTCAAAAGGGGAGATGCGCACCAGACGATGAATGCCGGCCTCGGCTTTCATATAGCCGTAGGCGTAGTCGCCTTCGACCGTGAACGTGACGCTTTTAACGCCGGCTTCTTCGCCCGGCTGGTATTCTAAAATCTCTTTGCGATAACCGCGCCGGTCGGCCCAACGAAGATACATGCGCAGCAGAATCTCCGCCCAATCCTGCGCCTCGGTGCCGCCGGCGCCGGGATGGAGAGTGACGATGGCGTTACGCCGGTCATCGGGGCCGCCGAGAAGCTGCGCCAGCTCGGTCTGGGCCATTTCCCTGGCAACTTCCGCGACTTTGGCCGCCGCTTCACCGAGCGCCTCTTCGCTCTTTTCGTCCTTGGCGACGTCGAGAAAGAAGCGTGCCTCTTCGAGCCCGGCCCGGTGTTTTTCCCAAAAATCGATTACGCTTTTGAGGGTGGATTGTTCTTTGAAGATGCTCTGGGCTTTTTCGCCGTCGTTCCAGAAATCCGGCTGCGCGGTCAGTCGGTTCAGCTCCTCGATCCGCTGCTGTTTTCCTTCGACGTCAAAGCCGCCTCCGCAGGAGTTCGAGTCGCTCTTCGAGGTGAGTCAGTTGTTCTTTGGTTTCTTCTAACATTTTTGTGCTCTCTGGATTCTACTTGTTCTTATGACCCGTCGGTTCTGTCCGTTAGTATACCTGTAATCGCCCCCGGTCACAAAGCGCTCTATAGATCTTCTTTTCCAGACGACTCATAATCCGGGCATCTTTCGCCGAGCGCTCGTGATCGTAGCCGAGAAGGTGCAGTACCCCGTGAATCAGTAGAGTCGTTATCTCCTCATCCAAACTCCGGCCGCGCTCCTTTGCCTGCTCCTTGGCTTTATCAGCCGAAATGATCACGTCGCCGAGAAGCTGAAGGCCGCCGGGCATACCCGCCGCGGCCGGAAACGACAACACATCCGTCGGGTAATCTTTTTTACGATAGCGGGCGTTCAGATTGCGCATCTCGCCGTTTGCGATCAAGGCGACGCTCAGTTCGGCGCGATTCTCTTTAAGCAGCTTGAGAATCCTTGCGGCGACCCGTTTGAGCTTGTTGGCGGGATACTTCTTCCCAGCGCCGCGCCGGACGATCTCCACGGGCATGGTGCGAGTGTAACTTTTCCAGACCAAACTTGCGAGGAATCACCCTGGCGAGTAAGGCGAACGCGAAGGCTGAGCCGACGGGTGTTTTTTCCCGATCGGTCTTAAGCCGATGGGTAGGGCCGCGAGTGGGTTCACATCAGTTCTTCAAGAAAGTCGACATCTTTCCGCAGCAACTGATTGACCATCTCGCCGACATCCTTACCTTTCTTCCGAGCAAGACGCTCAAGTTTGTTTTGCAGTTTAGGGTCTAGATAAATGGGTAGGCGCAGTTCGGCCCCTTTCCGATAAAACTTTCCTCGGACGGCTTTCGAAAAATCATATTCTCGTTTCATAGATTATTTCCTCTGATATTGCTTCGTTTCGTTCTTTGTAGCTCTTCGCGCTGATATCAGGCGTACTCGCGCACTGATTTCCGTTTCTTCATGATATGTATGGCCAATAACCAACAACGCACCAGTGTGATCCAAACCCAGAGTTATCCACCTTTCTTCATCTTCACTGTGTTGCTCATCGAACAGTGACAAGGCGTTTGGATCTAAGAACACTGTGGCTCCACGTTCAAACGTAATGCGATGTTTTCTCGCATTTTGCCGAGCCTTAGCGGGGTCCCACACAAACTGATATTGAAAGGCCACGGGAGGATTATCTCACAAAACATGAGCCAAAAGCACCTTGATGGCAACCACGATCACGGAGCCGTAACGCTACCGATGACGCGCCGGGGATCACGCGCAGCGGGCTTGCCGGTCGCTGTCGATCGGTTTGTTAGCAATCATTGCACAGGAATGAATCTCGAAACGTGAACCGAGCCGTCACCATGAAAAAGATTGTCGAAGGCGAAGCCCGCCCTCACATCCTTCAATTCACCTATTCTCCGCCTCAGTTCCGTGCTCACAACATTTGCGAAGACATACCGCTCGCTCATAACGATCGTTCTACGATTAAATTCCTCCACTTCCTCGACGCTTGCGACCGAGGCGCCGGGCTTCAGCTCACGCCCGGGCCGAATCAAGATATCGGAACTCATCAATGGAAGCGTGACCTCAACCCCTTTCATCGCTAGGCCAACTCCATATGGTCGGATCTTGTCGTAGTTCGGGTGGTATAGCGCGACTGGGTTGTCGGACGTAACGAAGAAGCTGGCATTTTCCGCTGAATAGAAATGATAGTTGTACTCGGCCAGCAGACCGATGCTCTCCGACCCGAGGCCAACTCCGAACATGTGACTCAAAATCTTCCAGTTCGAGATACTGACGTGAAGCGAATCATCGATACCTTTGCTATCGAACATCTTTCGCAGCTGAGGAGAAGGAGTACGGAACTCTCCCGCGTGATACATGATCTTAAACGTATCCAGTACAACGCTTCGGAGAGACTTTTCGATGTGGCCTGCGAAGGCTGGCACGCGATACCGCATCTGGGAAATAAACGAGGAAAGAGGTTCGACTTGAGACGCGTCTATTCGTTTCGTCCTCCTAATAGTTCGGACTAGCTCCGCTTGTTCGGCCTCAAGGTTCGAAAGCAAACCTTCGATTATCTTGTGATCGGGGTCTTCGTCCGCGACGTCTAGTGAATGGTAATCGCGTATACAGCCGGTATCTTCGATTGCCGGACTGTAGTGCACCTGATCGGCGCTCTTTTCGATCTGCCATATATGCGGCTTCTTGCCTGTCTGGGGCTCAATCTTGAACCCTTCCAAGTAGAACTGAGGTAGATAATGATGCTTCCGAGGCGTGCTCATTCTTGATTGCTATTAAGTGACCCGCTTTAGCCCGCGACAAATGCCGATCGGCCTATCTCCGAACGCGGCGCATCCAATCAAACCTCAATCGGTTGCAACATGCGCCAGCTACGCCCAGTTGTCAACATTTCGCTGGGCCAAATGCCGCCGGGGCCGGCGGTCTGTCTCCCTAAGAACCCGCAGCCTATCTCGGTCAGCGTTCGCTTAGCTCAACTTTCAGCCGTCATATCCGATCACCCAGGACATTAACTCGCCGGCCACCTCGATTCAGCAGGTGCGTGCAAATTAGCGCGGGAAAAGTCAGTCGCAGGAAGACAGTCCGCTTCCGCGACGGCGCGTCGTCAGGATCACCGCACGTTGAAGATCGGCTGATAGGAAGTGGTCAGTTCGTTTAAGTTGGGGCCGATGAAGGCGGGATTGACGAAGACGAAATCCTTTCTGTAAAGCTCCTGGTGGCGCGGAATTTGTTTTATGCCTTTGCGCGGAAATCATGCTCGTCTCCCGTGCTCGTGCTCAAACGAACACGAATCACGAACACGCTCCACGAATCATTTCGCGCCCGGGCCGCCCTTCATTTCGAAGACATGCTTGCAGCTTTTCGGGCTGGCGCGTCAAGATTGCCAGGTGATGAAGTCTGGGCTTGTTGAGGTCCCCCACGAATTGACCTGGCCTTCTGTAACACCTCGCTGTTTCGATGGTCAAGCGGGCATTACCCGACTCAAATAGCCGCAGCAAAGCTTAAATTATCCCCGACGGTTTAATTGACTTGGCTGGAACGATTTGTTACTAAAATTAAAGTTTTCTTGTTAGGAGGATTAGATGACCTATATCATTGCTGAGCCCTGCATTAACGTGAAAGATACGGCTTGTGTGGATGTCTGTCCCGTCGACTGCATCCATCCCACAAAAAACGAGGCCGAAGAATTTGCGAAAGAGGAAAAACTTTATATCGATCCCGAGGAGTGCATTGACTGCGGCGCCTGTGAACCGGTTTGCCCGGTCGAGGCGATCTTCGAGGAGGCGGCGGCTCCAGATAAGTGGAAGCACTTTATTAAGATCGACGCCGACTGGTACAAAGCGCGCAAGGGCGGCTGATTATCCGAGCGGTTGACCGTCTTTTCAAAAGGCTGAGGATCTCCCTCAGCCTTTTTTTTCTCTTCCGATAAATTCTAGCCAAAAATATTTAACATTTTGGGATGAAGAAGAGATCGGAAAAACTGTGTCTCGCGCAAAGCCGCAAAGGGCGCCAAGGTGACGGGCCGAGGGCCGTCATCCCGAGCAAATGCGAGGGATCTGAGAAAGATTTCTCCCTTCGGTCGAAATGACAAAGGTTCTTTCTTCGCGTGCTTGGCGTCTTGGCGCGATAAACGTTCTTGAAGTCGTTCTGTCTAACATTTTGAAGGTGCCTAATCCGGAAGATTTGCAGCCTGCTTGCTCGCTGCGTCCTTCCTTGACTCCCAATCCGACGATGTTGTAGGCAAGGTGTAGAAGGAGACGCATCGATGGTGATGGTCCTCAAAAACGAGCAGATGGAGAATCTCCTGCCGATGGCGGAGGAGATCGACGCCATCGAACAGGCCTTCCGCGAGCTGGGC
>Ga0214473_10005425_pt1 | contig 15260 bp, 14 predicted proteins | sample RVTome_7_FD_203509 | JGI IMG/M metagenome (GOLD analysis project Ga0214473, IMG submission 203509) | Soil microbial communities from uranium-contaminated site in the Upper Colorado River Basin, Wyoming, United States - RVT98D197 | ecosystem: Environmental > Terrestrial > Soil > Contaminated >... | reverse complement strand
TCGGCTCATCGCATCCTGGGGCTGAAGCAGGTCCCAAGGGTTGGGCTGTTCGCCCATTAAAGCGGTACGCGAGCTGGGTTTAGAACGTCGTGAGACAGTTCGGTCCCTATCTGCCGTGGGCGCAGGATATTTGAGAGGATCTGTCCTTAGTACGAGAGGACCGGGATGGACGAACCTCTAGTGTACCAGTTGTCTCGCCAGAGGCATTGCTGGGTAGCTATGTTCGGAAGGGATAAACGCTGAATGCATCTAAGCGTGAAACCCACCTCAAGATGAGATATCCCTCCCGATGGAGACGTCGGGACTAAAGACCCCTCGAAGACAACGAGGTTGATAGGCCAGGGGTGTAAGCGCAGGAATGCGTTAAGCTTACTGGTACTAATCGGTCGTGCGACTTGACCACCGAATATTTTTTCTTAAAAGTGGTTCGTGAAGATCCGATGGATAGAAATCAGGGAAGACGGCACCGTTTTTGGGTTATACAGATACTTGTCCTTTTTCTACTATCGGTGGTGGCCTTGGGATTTGGCTTTAATGAATCAAGTACCCAGGCCGATCCGATCAAAAAGGGGAAGGTCAACATCAACACCTGCTCCAAGAGGGAGCTGGCGAAGAAGCTCCCGGGCATGACTTCCAGTAAAGCAACCAAGATAATAAAGGGGAGGCCATACTCCCGGATTTATGACCTGGTGAATAAAAAGATTCTCACCAAGAAGGAATTGAGCCGGGTCAGGGATCTGATTACGGTGGGGAATCCTTGAAGCAGGGAAAAGGATAAGTACCTCAACCCCAGTGATTATAGCGAAGGGGAAACACCCGATCCCATCCCGAACTCGGAAGTTAAGCCCTTCAACGCCGATGGTACTGCCTGGGCAACTAGGTGGGAGAGTAGGACATTGCTGGGGTTTTATCAGAAGAGCCTGCGCGCTAGCGCGCAGGCTCTTCCTTTTTTCCTACCCATGTTTCCTTGAAAATGCATCCGTCTTCTCCGGGGGAGGCTCACGCTTCAGTTGGAGATAGGATTCCCTCCTCGCCTGGTTAAAGAAGGCGAGGGCAACGGGGGTTCGATAGTCGGGATAGGTCCAGGCTAAAGGGCGGAAGGACTCCCCCTGGTAATGGAGATGAAGATCAGCGAAAATCCCATCCGCCAGGTAGATTCGATGGGCGCGGGCTTTGGTGGTTGCTATACATAGCGTCTTAACTAACACAGCATAACCTGCGTAGCGTCTCATTGGGAGTGGCCCAGAACGAAAGCTGCCGGGTGACCGCCTCAATCAGATGCTCGAGCGTCTCAAAATAGGTATTATGGGTGCACAGCTTGCGGGTGAGTTTCCATACCCGCTCGATCGGATTGAGTTCAGGGCTGTAAGAGGGCAGAAACTCCAGGGCCAGCTGGTCACGATGCGATTCCAGAAAGGGCCGAAGCACCTTCGCATGGTGATACTTCGCATTATCCAGAATCACCACCGTCTTTCTCCCTCTGTGGCGATGCAAAAGCAGACGGGCGAGAAACTCCTGGAAGGTGATGGCATTGAAGGTCTTTTCCAGCGGGGTCACCAATTGGCCATCCCTCAGGTGGACCGCACCAAACAACGCCACGGACTTTCTGGTCGGTGCCATCCGCAGCACCGGATCTTTGTCCTCCGGAGGAACCCACAGGGTAGCCCGGGTTCCGTGTTGCTGGAAATGGCATTCATCGAGGCTCCACAGGTCGAGGTCGTCCCGTCTGGCCAGCCGGAGGCGTTTTTTTAAAAGCCGGCTGCTCCTCCGGGTTGGCACGGGCGATCACCGGACGAGGTTTTCGCAGCCGGAAGCCCAACTGATGAAACAGCCTCTGGCACTGACGAATCCCCAGGTTCACCTTCTGGGTCTGCCGGAGGTGATGGGACAGGAGCTTACCATCCCAGAGATTCTGGGAATACCCGAAGATCCGGGGGGAGGTTCGCAGATCCCGGTCCACGGCCTGAATTTGTTGCGGGGCCAGACGCTGAGGACGGCCTGGTCTCTCTTGGTCCTGCAGGCCGCTGAACCCCCTGGTCTCAAAGCTCCAAACCCATCGCTGAATGGTCGTGGGGTCCTGCCCGAACATCTCACCCACCTCGTAACAGGAGTGGCCCCGACAGACCAGCAGCACGCCGTGAAGGCGATGATCGTATCGCGCCTCCTCGGAGCGAAGGATCTCGTTCCGCAGGGCGATTTCCATCAGCTCCCGATCGGCAACCTGAAGACGTTTCATGGCGCATTCCTCCTTGGATCCATCCTACCAGGGGGATGCGTGGGATGCAATAGAATTATGATGTATTAGTTATGACGCTATGTATAATACTTGCTGGTTCAATGTCAAATAGCCCGGGTCGAGATTGATCCTCCGACAGGCGATATCACCTCTGAGGATGGCGAGGCGCTGTTCGAGTTCAATGGTGGCCCGCTTGATGGACGCAAGGTCCTCCTTCTTGATTAGGGTCTGGAAAATGAAGAATCTCCGCAAGAGTGAGCCTCCCATCTCGGGTTCGTAATGCCGGGTGAAGTCAAAGGAAAACAAAGGGCTTCGGGATGGAATTGGCCCAAAAGCAGTGATCAGTTGGTCCTCCGCCTGTTTCAGGGGAAAACCGTGGCCATAGGTGGCCCCGATGAATAGCTTGGCCGAAGCGGATTGCTCAATTTGGTCCATGGTATCATTCCACCCCTTAGTATGATAGGGAGTCTGGCCAACAAAGTCAAATGCAACTGTCGGGCTCAGCCGGAGCCGTTTGAGGAAAGGCAGATCGGGGAGAGCGATAGGCTCTGGTGGCCGACTGACAAGGAAGATTCTCTTGACAAGCTCCGGTGTCTGTGATACTCGGGGGCTTAAACCTTTCATCCACCAGGCAGAGAGAGTTTTTCCGGAAAGATGAAATGCGAGGCCGATTTCCTAAAATAGCCCCGGCTTTTTTGCTCCTCCTGTTTTTTGCCTCCCAATCTTTTGGTGCAGAGGCCATCGAGGTCTTTGTGGGAGAAAAGAGGGTGGCGATTCCAGTGGTAGCCTTTCAGGGCCGTCAATATCTCCCGCTCGATCAGATGGCCAAGGCCCTTCAGGCAAGATACCAGGACCTTTCCGGGAAGAAAGTCCGCATTTGGTTAAGGGATTCTTCCTTTCTGCTGCGGGAGGGAAGCCCGAAAGTGGTCCGAGGAGAAGAGGGCATCTCCCTTTCCGCCTCGCCGCTGCTTCTCAAGTCTGGATGGGTAGTCCCAATTGACCTGTTCTCATTCCTTTTGCGAGAGAAATATGGAGAGGGCGTCTGGTGGGACAAGGATAACCGGTGCGTCAGGGTAGGACAGGGTGCCTATTCTGTGCGAACCCTGCGTTACCGCTCCTATTCTGACCATACCCGCGTGGTCGTGGAGTTGACTCTTCCGCTCGATTTTTCCTGGAGAGAGGAGACAGACCGGGTATTACTTTTGCTCCAAAGGGGGTGCCTATCTCCAACCATCAAGAAGAAGGAAATCATAGATGGAGGGGGGGGATTGATCAGGGTCATCGAGGCCAGGCAGGGTCCGGACTTCAGCGAGATAGAACTCTCTGGCTTGAATCCCCAGCGCGCGATCAAAGTCTTTGCCCTCAAGAACCCGCATCGGGTGGTTATCGATGTCTATAATAAAGGCGACAAAGTGGAGGAAACCAAGCCATCCCGCGAGGAGAAGGTCGAGACCTCGACGGCTGCCGTTCAACCGTCTCCGTTGAAATTGGTGATCGACCCGGGTCACGGGGGGAAGGATTCAGGCGCAGTAGGTCCCACGGGCCTAAAAGAAAAGGATGTGGTCCTGGATATTGGATTGCGGCTGCGAGACCTGGTGGAGAAGAACCTGGGAATGGAGGTGGTGATGACCCGGAGAGACGACACCTTCATCCCGCTCAGAGAGCGGGCTACAATAGCCAATACGGCCAAGGGGGATTTCTTCCTCAGCGTCCATGCCAACGCCTCCCTTCGCGGGAAGGCCGAAGGCTTTGAGACCTTTTTCCTCAGCTATGAGGCCTCCGATAGCGAGGCAAGGGAAGCCGCCATCCGTGAAAATAATGTCATCGAGGGGGAGGGCGTTAATCCGCGATCCGCGGCCGACCTCAAGGTTATCCTTTGGGATATGGCCCAGAATGAATACATTAACGAATCGAGCCGTCTGGCAGAGATCATCCAGAATGGCTTGGATGAGGTCCAAAAGGCAGGGAACAGGGGAATCAAGACCGCTCCCTTCTATGTGCTGATGGGCGTAGCCATGCCTGCGGTGCTGGTGGAAGTGGCCTTCATCAGCAATCCTGAGGGAGAGAGGAAGCTAAACGATGATGCCTATCGCCAGACCTTGTGTGAAGCCCTGTTTCGAGCCATTTCTGAGTTCAAAGGACACTTCGAAAAGAAGATGGGAATGGTGAGAGGGACAAAATCCAGCTAATCCAGGGCGGGGCCGTTGAAGACATCACATGGTAGGATTCTGACTCTCCTGGTATTAATCGGCGTGTTATCGGCAACCCTCGCCTACCAGATTTGGATGAGAAGGACGACCCTTCCCCTTCCTCCTTCCCCTGGTCCGGGCTTATCCTTGCCATCCCTGGAGCCAAAGAGATCGGTACGGCTTTTCTTTGCCTCCGCCGACGAGGGGTCTTTGCAAGAGGAGATGAGGGAGATCAAGGCGGGGGCTGTTCATGAGGAGGCCAAAATGGCCTTGCTGGAGCTGATTAAAGGTCCCGGCCCGGAGTTGGTCTCTCCCCTCCCTCCTGGAATCCAACTGCGGCAGCTTTACATCGATGGTCAGGGAATCGCCTATGTCGATTTCGGTCCCGAGCTTTGCGACCTTCATCCTGGAGGAAGCAGGGCGGAGCTGCTGGCGGTTTACAGCATCGTGGATACATTGGCCTATAACTTTGACCAGGTCAAAAGGGTGAAGATCCTGATCGAAGGGTCAGAGGTCGAAACCCTGGCGGGTCATATCGATCTGCGAAGGCCATTGAAACCGAGGGTGGATTTCGATGAGAGAAGCTGACAAGCCTATTGGCATTTTCGATTCGGGGATTGGGGGCCTCACTGTCTTCAAGGAGATTCGCAAGGCACTTCCCCAGGAGCGACTCATCTACCTGGGGGACACTGCCAGGTTCCCCTACGGCACCAAATCGCCAGCCACCGTGGTCCGTTATGCCTTGGAGAACACGGCCTTTTTGCTGAAGCATCAGGTGAAAATGTTGGTGGTGGCCTGCAATACTGCCTCGGCCTACAGTCTGGAGATGATCCAGGAGAGATTCCCGCTCCCCGCCATTGGAGTAGTGGACCCAGGGGCCAAGGCCGCGGTGGCGGTCTCCAAGGGGAAAATCGGGATCATCGGAACCGAGGGGACCATTTCTAGCCAAGCCTACCCCAAAGCCATTCGCCGATTAAACCCCTCTCTCGCGGTTCTCTCCCAAGCCTGTCCGCTCTTGGTTTCTTTGGTGGAGGAGGGCTGGTTGGATAATGAGATCGCCACCAAGGTAACGGAACATTATTTGGCAGATCTCCGGAAGGGTAATATCGACACGCTGGTTTTGGGATGCACCCACTATCCCTTGCTCAAGGCTACTTTTCGAAAGGTAGTAGGAGAGGGAGTCCGGATCATCGATTCCGCAGAGGCGACTAGCGGAGAGGTGGTATCGCTTTTGGAGGAAAATGGTCTCCGGCGGATGGAAGGCGAGGGAGAGTCGCATATTTATGTGACCTACCTTCCCCAAAGATTTGAGAGGGTTGGAAGACTTTTCCTCCATGAGGATCTTCCCCCAGTTCACCAGGTTGATTTGGTTTAACATAGATCGGGAGGGATCATGCGTATTGACGGACGGGCTGATCACCAGATGCGTCGTGCAAAGATTGAGCGGGAATACATCAAGTTTGCTGAAGGCTCATCCCTCATCGAGGTTGGCGATACCCGAATCGTTTGTACCGCCACCGTTGAAGACAAGGTCCCCCCCTTTCTCAAGGATAGTGGTCAAGGATGGGTTACGGCGGAATACGGAATGCTTCCTCGTTCCACCAAGACGCGCCTTTTGCGCGAATCAACCCAGGGGAGGGTTGGGGGGCGAACGCATGAAATCCAAAGGCTTGTGGGCCGTTCTCTGCGAGCGGTAACCGACCTGGAGGCACTAGGAGAGAGGACGATTTGGATTGATTGTGATGTAATTCAGGCGGACGGAGGTACTCGCACCGCGGCCATTACGGGGTCTTTTGTGGCACTCTCCGATGCCATTGTCCATCTACGGGAGGCGGGGTTAATCAGGAGGGCGGTGATTAGAGACTTCGTGGCAGCCGTGAGCGTCGGTTTTGTGGAGGGGAAGGCCCTGCTCGATTTGTGCTACGCCGAGGATTCCATCGCCCAGGTGGATATGAATGTGGTGATGACTGGTATGGGAAAGTTCGTGGAGGTCCAGGGGACGGCCGAGGAAGCACCTTTCGACAAGGAGTTGATGGATAAGATGATCTCGCTGGCGGCCTCGGGGATTCGAGAACTCATTTCCCTTCAGCAAAAGATACTGGGTGCGGGGATCGCCGCGTCGAAAATGTAGCTTGACAAAGGTGGAGCCAAAAAATATAATCTTCATCGCCACCCGTAATAGAGGCAAACTGCGAGAGATTAGTGACCTTCTCCAAGGAGAGGGTTATCTCCTTCACTCCCTCATTGATTATCCTCATATCCCTTCCGTCGATGAAGCTGGAGAGACCCTGGAGGAGAATGCTCGAAAGAAGGCCTTGGAAGTAGCCAAGGCCACCGGGCACATTACCTTAGCAGATGACTCTTCCTTGGAGATTGAGGCATTAGGCGGTGGACCTGGCGTTCGTTCTGCTCGGTTTCTGGGGGAGAAGACCAGCGATCGCGATCGTAATTCAAGAATACTGGAACTGATGAGGGGATATCGGGGAGGAGAGCGGAAGGCCAGGTTCCGGTGTGTGATAGCCATCGCCAGGCCGGATGGGACTTGCTGCCTGGTCCATGGTGAGTGCCAGGGGAACATCGCCGAGCATCCGAGGGGTTCAGGGGGGTTTGGCTACGACCCCATCTTTTATCTTCCGTCTTATGAAAAAACAATGGCCGAGATAGAGCCGGAGCTAAAGAACCGAGTGAGCCATCGAGGCCGTGCTATCGAGGAGGCCAAGGAAATCCTCCGGGAGATAACCCAGAGCGATCCTTATGGGTGCCAGAGGGCGGCGCAGCCAGGAAGCGACCCACCGGAGGATTGACAGCTTAGCAGGGTTAGCTCGCAGGTTCCTATTGAGAACGAAGGTCGGATCAGTTATCTCTGCGGGGTGTGGCGCAGCCCGGAAGCGCACCTGCTTTGGGAGCAGGGGGTCGGAGGTTCAAATCCTCTCACCCCGACCAGCGAAAAGAAAGAGCAGCTCCGGCGGGACAGGGGATTCATTGATCGGATATTGACAGCACTTGTGCGCCTGTAGCTCAGCCCGGATAGAGCAACGGCCTCCGGAGCCGTGTGTCGGAGGTTCAAATCCTCTCAGGCGCGCCATCAAAGTGCCGTGTGAGCGAAGGCTCCCCCTAGTGTCCTGAGTTAGAAGTTCGTTGACAAAGTATCTTTGCTCCGATATAAGAGGTGGAGAAAGGAGGATGACCATGGCCATAGGACGTCCCCTCCCTCCCCTCCACCTGAGTCCAGAGGAACGAGAAACCCTGGAACGATGGTCTCGAAGACGAAACACCGCCCAGGCCTTGGCCCTGCGAGCGCGGCTGATTCTGACCTGTGCGGCTGGCAAAAAGAATGGAGAGGTGGCTGCCGTCTTCCACCTCACTCGGCCCACCGTGGGGAAATGGCGGGCGCGATTTGTCGAGCGGCGTTTGGATGGACTCTTGGATGAGCCTCGCCCCGGAGCTCCCCGGCAGATCACCGATGCGGATGTGGAGCGGGTGATCACCCAGACCCTGGAGTCGACACCCAAAGAGGCCACGCACTGGAGCACCCGTTCCATGGCGCGGGCATCTGGGCTGACCCAGAGTGCCGTGAGTCGGATCTGGAGAGCCTTCGCCCTGCAGCCTCATCGGATCGAAACCTTCAAGCTGTCGAAAGATCCGCTCTTCATCGAGAAAGTACGGGATATTGTGGGGTTGTACTTGGACCCACCGGAGCGAGCCTTGGTCTTGTGCGTGGACGAGAAGTCGCAGATTCAAGCGTTGGATCGAAGCCAGCCCCTTTTGCCCATGCGTCCGGGGCAGATGGAACGGCGTACCCACGATTATACCCGCCATGGAACGACCTCGCTCTTTGCGGCCCTGGATGTGAAGGCGGGTCAGGTGATCGGGGAATGTCACCGGCGGCATCGGGCGATTGAATTTCGGACGTTTTTGGATACCATCGAGGAGGCCGTTCCCCCCGATCTGGACCTCCATCTGATCCTGGACAATTATGGGACGCACAAGACACCTCTGATTCAGCGCTGGTTGGCCAAGCGGCCTCGGTATCATCTGCACTTTACCCCCACGGGGGCCTCCTGGATGAACTTGGTGGAGCGCTGGTTTGCAGCCCTGACCGAGAAGCAGCTTTGCCGGGGAATCCATCGGAGCACGCGGGAGTTAGAATTGGCTATCGAACGATACCTCGAAATCACCAACGAGCAGCCCAAACCATTCAAATGGACCAAGACCGCAGACCAAATCCTTGCGACGGTAGCCAGATTTTGTAAACGAATTAATGGTTCAGGACACTAGCGGGGGGCTTCAAAAGCAAGTTAGATTGGTGTTCCGCATCTCTTTGCTCTTCAGATATTTTCTGTGGTGAGCGTAGCTCAATTGGTCAGAGCACTGGACTGTGGCTCCAGGGGTTGAGGGTTCGAGTCCCTCCGTTCACCCCAACCTATGGCCTTCAGCCGACCTTAGTCTTCCGGGCTTATCAAGGGGCTGATGGTTTTTTTGTGCGCCCATAGCTCAGTTGGAAAGAGCGCCGGACTTCGAATCCGTAGGTCGCAGGTTCGAGCCCTGCTGGGCGCGCCAAGCTAAGGAAGGGAAGGACGCCGTCGGCCTATGCGCTGCCGACTCGACGCCTTTCCCAGGATGGCGCCGGCAGGGTGCCTGGTCTAAGGCGCCTGTAGCTCAGTGGATAGAGCAACTGCCTTCTAAGCAGTGGGTCGGGCGTTCGAGTCGCCCCAGGCGCGCCAAGAGAGGAAAGCAAGCGGGCGGCGATGGGAGGAGGGCCGGAAGAGATTCTGGGCGGGTTGCTCCTCAGCCCATTTGATGGATTTGAATCTGATATGATGGGCCGTTAGCTCAGCCAGGCAGAGCAGCTGACTCTTAATCAGCGGGTCAGAGGTTCGATTCCTCTACGGCCCACCAAGAATGCGATTATTGGAAGTATATCAGAAAGGGCCCTGGGCGAAGGCCCAGGGGTCTTCGCGAGAGTGGCGGAATTGGCAGACGCGCTGGACTTAGGATCCAGTCCCAGAGATGGGATGGGGGTTCAAGTCCCCCCTCTCGCACCATTCGTTGGGAACGGGACGAGCTCAACCAAATGGAGAGCCGGTTGGTCGAAGGGGAATGAAAGCAGAGACTGAAATATTGAGCCCAATAAAACGAGTCCTCTCGATCGAGGTAGGTCCAGACCAGGTGCAGCCCAAACTGGAAGAGGCCTATCGGGATTGGGGACAGAAGGCGGCAGTGCCAGGCTTCCGCAGGGGGAAGATACCCAGGCCAGTGTTGGAGATGCATTTTCGCAAGGAGATCGAGGACCAGGTCATTAAGGATCTCATCCCGCAAGCTTACCTGGAAGCGATCGAGGCCCAGAAGGTCCGCACCGTAGGGTCGCCTGAGGTGGATCGGGTGAGCCTGGAGCCCGATCGCACCCTCCGTTTCCGCGTCACGGTGGAGGTCAAGCCCGACCTGGAGGTGAAGGATTATCTGGGCATTGAGGTGCTGCAAAGGCCGGTAGAGGTTAAGGACGAAGAGGTGGAACAGGCCCTCAAGCTTCTCCAGGATAGGGCTTCCCAGTTCGTCCCCATGGAGGGATGGCCGGCCTTAGAGGGAGACCTGGTCTATGTGGATATCGAAGGACTGGTGAACAAGAAGGTGGTCAAGGACCTCAGCCGGGAGAACTTCCCGGTTATCTTGGGCTCCCGCACCTTGCTCCCGGACTTGGAGATGGCATTAATAGATATGCAAAAGGACGAGGCAAAGGAGCTGGAGGTCACTCCCCCCCCTGATTTTATCAAGAAGGAACTGGCGGGCAAGAAGGTGCCCTTTCGGTTAAAGATCCGAGAGATCAAGAAAAAGCGGGTTCCTGAGCTTAATGAGGAATTCCCGAAGGAGATAGGAGAGGAAGGAACCCTCAATGATCTGAAGGAGAAGCTGAGGAAGGAACTGCTGGCGGAGAAGGAGAGGGACCGGGATAGTGTCCTGAAGGAGGAGATCCTAGGGAAAGTGCTGGAGTCCACCCCGTTTGAAGCCCCTCCTTCCCTGGTGGAGGAGGAGTTGGAACACCTGATGGAGAGCACCCTCCGATCCCTCGCGGCGCGGCGCGCAACCTTGAAAGATCTGGACCTGAATGAGGCGAGCCTTCGCGAGAGGCTGCGGGATCAGGCGGGCAGGAGGGTGAAGAACTCCTTGGTCCTGGAGGCGATCGCGGAGAAGGAGCAGGTGGAGGCCTCCGAGGAGGAGATCCAAAAGGAATTGGAAGATTTATCCGCATCTTTGAAACAGGACGCTGCCGCCTTGAGGCGATATTTCGAGGAGAGGGACGGGCTGGTGCAGGTGAAGCGGGTTTTGCAGGAGAGGAAGACCCTCGACCTGCTCTTTGAGCGGGCCCACATTATCACCGGCGATCGAATCGTTTTGGCTTAAGGCAGGAAGAGATATGAATCTGGTACCCATTGTGGTAGAGCAAACAGCACGGGGGGAGCGTGCTTACGACATCTTCTCCCGATTATTAAAGGATCGGATCATCTTCATTGGGACTCCCATCGACGACATCGATGCGAACCTAGTAATCGCCCAACTCCTCTTTTTAGAGGCGGAAGATCCCGACAAGGACATCAATCTTTACATCAATTGCCCTGGGGGGTCGGTGACCGCTGGTCTGGCGATCTACGATACGATTCAATTTGTGAAGCCCGCGGTCTGCACCATATGCATGGGGCAGGCAGCCAGTATGGGGGCTTTGCTCTTGGCCGCTGGCACCAAAGGCAAGAGATCGGCCCTCCCCCATGCTCGCATCATGATCCACCAACCTTTGGGAGGTGTTCAGGGGCAGGCGACCGATATCGACATTCAGGCGCGCGAGATCCTACGCATGCGCGAGGAGATCAATAAGATCTTGGCGAAACACACCCATCAGCCGCTGGATAAGATCGAGAGAGAGACGGACCGGGACTTTTTCATGTCTGCCGAGCAGGCAAAGGAATACGGGATCATCGATGATGTTATCGAGCACAGGTAGTCGTTATCGGAGGAAAGGATAATGGCCAAGGCAGGAAAACCAGACGGGGGCCTCCGCTGTTCCTTTTGTGGCAAGGGGCAGGATGATGTGCGTAAGCTGATTGCGGGGCCAACGGTCTACATCTGTGACGAATGTATCGAGCTATGCAACGACATCATCGCAGAAGAATGGGAGGACAAACGGGCGAGGGAGGCGGGGGCCCTGCCCAAGCCCGTCGAGATCAAGTCGACTCTCGATCAATATGTGGTCGGCCAGGAGAGGGCCAAGAAAATCCTTTCGGTGGCGGTCCACAATCACTATAAGAGGATCGATTCCCACCGGGACTTCGACGAGGTGGAGTTGGCGAAATCCAATATCTTGTTGGTGGGCCCCACCGGGTGCGGGAAAACCCTGCTGGCTGAGACCCTGGCCCGGATCTTGGATGTGCCCTTCACCATTGCCGACGCCACCACTCTCACCGAGGCGGGCTATGTGGGAGAGGATGTGGAGAATGTGATCCTCAGGCTCCTGCAGGTGGCCGACTACGATGTGGAGAAGGCAGAGCGGGGGATTGTCTATATCGACGAGATCGACAAGATTGCACGCAAATCGGAGAATCCGTCCATTACCCGGGATGTTTCGGGGGAAGGGGTGCAGCAGGCCCTCTTAAAGATCCTGGAGGGGACGATCGCCAATGTCCCCCCTCAGGGTGGACGAAAGCACCCCCAGCAGGAATATGTTCAGGTCGATACCACCAATATCCTCTTCGTCTGCGGCGGGGCCTTTGTCGGCTTGGAGAAAATCGTGGAGGAAAGAATCGGCAAGAAGGGCATGGGGTTTGGTGCCGCCATCCAGGGCAAGAGGGACAAGAGCATTGGCCACGTTCTCTCTGAGATCCAGCCCGACGACCTGATCAAATTCGGCCTGATCCCGGAGTTGGTAGGCCGACTGCCGGTGGTGGCGCCCCTGCACGAGTTGGATGAAAAGGCCTTGATGCGCATTTTGGTGGAGCCGAGGAATTGTCTGATTAAGCAATACCAGAAATACTTCGAATTCGAGAAGGTGAAGCTCACCTTCACCGATGATGCGATCATGGCCATTGCCCGCCAGGCGGTGAAGCGGGAGACCGGGGCGAGGGGCCTGCGTTCCATCCTCGAAGACCTCATGCTGGACTTGATGTACGATGTCCCCTCCCAGTCCAGCATCTCCGAGGTGATCATCAATCGAGAGGCAGTGGCCGAACGTAAGAGCCCCATCCTCCTCTACAAGTCCAAAGTCGAATCTGCCTGATCCTTGAAACGCAGTCGTTTGCGGGGGATGGTCCTCCAACAGAGGGTCATCCCCTTTTTTTATCTGGTCTCCAAAAGCACCAGGTCGTTTCCGGGAAGCAGCTGGGCCGGTCTGCCTCCCAATGCCGTGCCCCTCAATGCCATCCAGCGGGCCCTGCTGGTGATGATCATTTCCCCTTTTCCAGCACTGTCTCCCCTCAGATAGGATTCTACCTGGGCCTTGCGGACCGGTATCTCCAGATAGAACCTGAGCGGGTAGATCTTGTCCCAGAGGCCACCCCCGATATCCGCATCGAATAAAACCTCCTCGGGGCGCGAGACCTTCACCTGGACGGCCACCTCCTTGTAGGGGTCTGGGGAGTGATAGGTTTGCCCCTGCCAAGCGAGGTGGGCGGAGAACGAAAAGAAAAGGGCAAGAAAAAAGAGCCCCAGGCCCCAAAGGAAGGATGCCCTCCTTTCTTGGGCGATCTCCACCTTTACCACCGTTGATTCGCCCGCCACGAGGAGCAAGTGGAGGAAGAGCAGGGGAATCAGGAAGAGGAAGGCCCAGTGGAGTTTTTGGGAGAAGGCCAAGGTGAAGGCCAACAAAGGAGGAAACAAGGTAGCGAATCGCCAAAGGCGGCTCTCCTCCCCCCTGACGGAGGCCTCTATGCAGATCCGAAGGAGATAGCCCTGACCCAAGGCCAGGAGCGGCAAGAGGGGAAAGGGATACCAGGAGAGGAGGGTGCGGGAGATGACTCCGAAGATGAGATAATAGGTGGCAGAGAAGAGGAAAAAGGGGATAAAGAGAGAGCCCCCTCGGAGGGGAAGGAACAGAGATCCCACCCGGCGGCTGAATCGGGGCCAGAGCAGCAAGAGAAGGAGTAGCAGCCCGATCAGCCCCACCAGGAGAGGAATGGTACCCGTGTGCTGCAGCAGCACGGTGTGAAATCCTCGCGCCATGGTTTTACGGGCGGTGATGGTATGGGTCAGGCGGCGGAATACATTAGTTCCGAAATAGGATTGAAGGAAGGTCGACCCGTATTGGCCATACATGATCAGGAACCACCAAACGCTGGTGACCACCGTGGCAAGGAGGAGGGATCCAGATCGGGCAAGGTGGGCTTCGCCCCCGCGACATCTCCAGTGATATATCTCATAGATCAAGAGGGCGGGAAGGATTACGAGCCCTACCACCTGCTTGGTGAGGATGGCCAAGCCGATGGCCAGCCCAGAGGCGAAGCTGTAGAGGATGGATTTGCTTGTGGTGCAGCGGTGGGATTGGTGAAAAAGAAGGAGGGCTGCCAGGAAGAAGAAGGTGAGGAGCGGTTCCAGGATGGCCCGTCGCGAGTAGTCCAGGAATCCCGGCATCAACAATAGGGCCAAGGCAGAGAAAAGGCCTAAACGGCGATCCCCGATTTGCTGGCCAACCATGAAGAGCAAGAAGACGCAGCCGACTCCGGCGAGGGCAAAGGGCAGTCGGAGGGCCAGGGGGTTGAGTCCAAGCAGATGGAAGCTCAGAAGAATGAGCCAGTACCCTAAAGGAGGTTTTCCCGAGGACCAGGCCACCTTTCCCCCTTGCATCGGGGCGAGGAAATGGCCAGAATAATACATCTCCTTAGCTCGCAGGGCATAGAGGGATTCGTCCCAGGGCCGCATCTCGATGTCCCCGAGTCGGCAAAAGAGGAGGATTGCAGAGGCCACCAGGAGCAGGAGGAGGACCAGGGGAAGGTAGCAGCGTGGAAGGACCTTTGGGTTGGAGATCATACCAGGTTAGCAGAGGCCAAGATCGGAGATCAGAGCTAAAAGGGAGAAAATTTCTGGATGCGGGCCCCTCTCCTTTCCAAGATATAGGTATTCCCCTCCCGATCGAGGGCAATATCTATGGGATCGTAGAATTTTCCTTCCGTTTTCCCCCTTTCTCCCAAGGTGAACAGGCGCGTTCCATTCCCGTCCAGGATGGTCACTCGATCCATCTCCCCATCCACTATATACAGATGGCCGGCGGAGGAGGCCGCAATCCCCAAAGGAAGGACAAAATTGGATTCTCTGCGACCTTTCCTCTCAATGGTTGTCAGGTAGTTTCCCTTTCGGTCATACTTCTGAAGGCAATTATTGCCGGAATTGATCACCCAGAGGTTCCCCTCGCGATCGGTCGTCAGATGGGTGGGGCGACTTAAGACGCCAGGTCCCCTTCCGCGTTCGCCGAAGGCGAAGAGTAGATTGCCGGAGCGATCAAAGCATTGGATGCGCCCCAGTTTGGAATCTGCCACATAGATCGTGCCATCTTTGCCAATGGCAATCCCGCTCGGGACGGCAAACTGGACACCTCCCTCCCTCCTCCCTGAGCTGCCCCACTGAAGGAGGTATCTCCCCTCGGGATCGAACTTCTGCACCCTGCGGTTTCCGGAATCTACCACATAAACGCACCCTTCTTCATCCACGGCGACACCGGTGGGGAGTGCAAACTCTCCCTCCCCTCTGCCCTTTCTGCCGATGGTGCGCAGAAATTGGCCTTGGCGGTCAAAGACCTGGATGCGGTGGTTTTCTGAATCCGCCACATAGACGCGATCATATTTGTCGATGTGCAGGGA
>Ga0214473_10005424_pt1 | contig 15262 bp, 14 predicted proteins | sample RVTome_7_FD_203509 | JGI IMG/M metagenome (GOLD analysis project Ga0214473, IMG submission 203509) | Soil microbial communities from uranium-contaminated site in the Upper Colorado River Basin, Wyoming, United States - RVT98D197 | ecosystem: Environmental > Terrestrial > Soil > Contaminated >... | reverse complement strand
GCCGCGGCATCATTGCACCGATTTACAACAGGTTTCTTGGAACCGCGGCCAGTCCAATTATTCTTGGAGTATTTGGGATTCTGCTCATAATGGCGCCCTGGATTATTACCGGCGCTCTTATGGGAAATGAGGGCGGGGCGGCGTATGGATTTGGCATTTTCTTCTTAGTGATTTCAATTATTTTCACGACATTTCCGGTCTTTGCCGGTATCGGCGCCGCATTTTTGACACGATTTGGATTCCGCAACTACACTTCCGGCCCCCAATTCGGTCCCAAGCCAAGCACGCCGGGAGTTCACACTCCGGCTCCGCCGCCCATTCCCGATGCACCATTTGTGCAAAAAGGGGAAACTCCGCCGACCGGCCCTCGTATATCTGACTAAAAGTCAGTTGTTAATACTCATTTTCAGCGGAGGAACTATGCGGAAAGTTTATTGCTCTTTTTTATCGGTTCTATTTTTGGCTTCGGTGTCATTTGCAGGTCGGCTTGAGCGCGCTACTGAAAAAGTTAGCGCCACCGAAGCAAAAGTGATTGAAATCGATGGTGAACTCGGCGCCGGCAAGTTCAGAATCACCGGTGACGCCATTAAAGAAGTGGCGCTGTTTGATATCAAATACGATGAGCGAGTCGTCAGATACGATGTTGACTATAATGAAAAAGGGGATAAGGGTTTTTTGACTTTCGAAAGCCACCGGCGAAATAATATCGACTTTGACAGTGATGAAAACCGCTGGGATATCGTGCTATCGAACAAATATGAGTCATCGCTGAAACTTGACATCGGTGCCTGCGAAGCCAAAATTGATTTAGGCGGCATCCCCTTGAGAGAATTATCAATTGAAATTGGGGCGGCATCAGGAAATATCGATTTCAGCAAGCCCAATCCAATCCGACTCGAAGAATTCAAAATGAATGCCGGGGCGTCTTCTTTAAATATGGCTTCAATCGGCAATGCCAATTTCTCCAGATTCAACTTTAGCGGCGGCGTCGGCTCATTTGATCTCGATTTTCGCGGCGAGTATAATGGAGAATCAGAAATATTTATCGAAATCGGCCTGGGTTCTGCCGAAATCATTCTGCCGGCCGACGTGCCGGTGCGAGTTGAAACCGACGGCGGCAATTGGCTGTCATCGGTGGATTTTCATGGTGACATTCCGCTTAAAATCGATGACAATGAGTTTGAGTCCGAGGGCTTTGAAGACGCCAAAACGAGGATTATACTCCACTTGGAAGTCGGTCTCGGTTCGGTTGATTTGTACTTTAAGATTTAGACAATTTGCGCCATTCCAGGGACTTCTCTTAACTGACGGGAAAGTCCTTTTTTTGCAAAGTCCTTCAATTCACTATTCCCCAATTATAAACTTGCCGATGGTTACTAAAAAAGGTTATATCAACGGACATTAAAACAACTTTCTGACCGATTATATGTAAGACTGTTGAAAGGCAGATGAAAAAATAAATGAGTAAAATAGTTTTCTTGGCAATATCAATCGTAGCTGTAAGCGCTTTTGGCCAAAGCAGTTCTTTGCCTATCCAAAAGCAGATTTACAACGCCCGCGACAAAGTCATGCCGGCCCTGGTGCATATTCAGCCGGTTATCAAAAACTACACGACCGGCGAGCTTGAAAAGCAGGCGGTGGTCGGTTCCGGTATTATCTTTCACCCCGAAGGATATGTGGTCACCAACTATCACGTGGCCGGCAAGGCCGATAGAATCTTGTGTACACTTTATGATAAGGAAATTGTAACGGCCGAGTTTATCGGCGGCGACCCGCCGACGGACATTGCTGTTATCAAGCTCAATCTGGAAGAGCACAAAGGGCCGCTGGTCATGGCTGAGTTTGGAAATTCTGACAGCATTCAGGTCGGTCAATACGTTCTGGCGATGGGTTCCCCCTACGCTTTGTCGCGTTCTGTATCAGCGGGAGTTGTCTCTACTCGTGACAGGTATTTCAGTTCTGAAGTGCGGCTCCCCACCGGTGAGCGCACCGGCAATTATAATCTCTGGATTCAGACCGATGCCGCCATTAATCCGGGGAATTCCGGCGGACCGCTGGTTGATTTAAGCGGCAAAGTAGTTGGAATTAACTCCCGCGCCACGCTTTTTGCCAATAATCTCGGATTCGCCATCCCGATAAACGTAGTTCGCGAAGTTACTCAAGCCATACTGACCGAAGGAAAAGTCACCCGCAGCTGGATAGGACTTCACTGTCAGGCGTTGGTTGAACTCGAAGATTATTTTGGCACCGAAAGAAATAACGGCGTGCTGGTGTCATCAATAGATCTCGGTTCTCCTGCCGACCAGAGTTTCTTGAAAGCCGGCGATATCATTCTCAAAGTAAACACCAAGCCGGTTTCGGCCCGATTTGTGGAAGAGCTACCGGCATTTTACTATATGATTTCCAAATTCCAGCCCGGCACCAAGATTGGGCTCGAGGTTCTGCGCGGCAGTGAGACATTTAATTTCAGCATGACGACCAAGTCGCTGGGAGAACTTCAGGGCGAAGATTTCGAAGCCAAAGGGTGGGGGTTTACCGTCAAGGGAATTACCCGCCAGATGAAGCTTGAGAATCAGCTTGAGGATACAATCGGCGTAATGGTAACGGGAGTAAAACGTATCGGTTTTTCTGAAGACGGCGGCTTGACCCGCGGCGATGTAATTACTTCAATCAACAGCAATAACCTGACAGACTTGGCGCAGTTTACGGGCATATATGAACAATCGATGAGTATAGCACAGGAAAAAGTCCTATTGACAATCAAACGCGGAAAAGGCGTCCGGTATCTGGTAATCACCGCCGACAAGGGTAAGGGAGAAACTGTAAATGAGGAGATGTAAACTGCGTAACTTCGTTTTGGCGATAGTTCTTCCCTTGGTTTTATTCTGGCTGTTGCCGCGCCCCGCTCAATCCCAAAATTTTGATTTTGCCAAATTAGAGTCGCAGGTCAAAAACTATTCGGTCATAATCGAGATACAAATTGAAGTTTCCTTTGGAATAAATTCCAGCGATCAGGAAGAGAGATATTTGGGCACTATTGTGACCGAAGATGGGCTCGTTATTTTTGACGGTACCGATCTGGCCTCGGATAATTTGTTTTCAAGTTTTTCAGGGGTAACCGTCAAAACTACACCGACCAAAATTAGTGTCACCACTCTTGACGGAATTAAGTATGAGGCCGAGTATTTGGGGTTCGACCGGTTTACTAAAGTTGGGTTTCTCAAAGTAAAAATGCCGGAAGGCGTTCGGTTTAAACCGATTAAGTTCAGCAAGCAGTATAAATTCAAAGTCGGTGAATGGGTGGCTCTTTATATGTTGATGCCGGAATTTGTGTCGCCGCCGCTGGCCGCCGATATCGGCATGGTGTCTAACTTGATCCAATCTCCGGAGAATTTTCCACTGACAGTCGGTTTCAGCGCCATTCAGCTGACAGCCGTGCTTTACAACAGCGTCAACGAACCGGTGGGAGTTCTGGGAAATATAATGGACCCGTCCTCGAGCGGTTCCGACATGAGCGGCATGCTGGAATCATTTGGCGATGTGGGCATACCACTTTTGGGCGTTATTACCGCCGACCGGATCGAAAAGCTGATTACCAATCCGCCCACCAAAGGAGAAATTGAAAGGGGCTGGCTGGGGATTTCGTTGCAGGCCTTGACCAAAGATATTGCCGAATTCTGGAATCTCCCCTTATCGGGCGGAATAATTGTTAATGAGATTATCAGAAACTCGCCGGCTGATGTCGCCGGTCTTAGAATCGGAGACATCATCTACGTCGTCAATGGCGAGCCGGTCGAGGTTGACCGCGAAGATAAAGTGGCCGTATTCCAGAGGAAAATTGCCGCATTAGGGCCGGGGATACAGGTAGAACTGGGCATAATGAGAACCAATAACAATGTGCAGGATACACTTACACTTTTAGTGACTTTGCAGAAAGCGCCGATGTCATCTTCTGACGCACCGGAATTTAAAGACGAATCACTTGAAATGACCGTTCGCGATTTAGTCTTTGCCGACTATATGGCCTATAACCTTGATTCGGCAGATTTCAAAGGCGTGGTGGTTTCTCAGCTAATTCCCGGCGGGCCGGCCTCTATCGGGGGACTTTCATTGGGCGATGTTATCCAAAGAATTGGCTCCGCTGAAATCAAAACCGTCGCGGAAGCTAAACTGACGCTTGAAAATGTAGCGGCCAATCATCCGCGGGAAGTAATATTCTTCATCTGGCGCCAGAACCAGACTATGTTTGTCAACGTCAAGCCGAACTGGAATTAAATACTCCGAGCAGAATTTTATTCAAACTTTCGTTCCGACAGATTGCATGCAGTTCTTTGCACAACTGGAATGAACCTGCATTGCTAAACATCAATCCGCCCGCATGGTTGCTTTCTTTTACTGTCTCCATTGTCAATTTTTTATCCGGAATGCCATTTTAATCGCTAAAAAGGGCTGGTTCCGACGTCTTTTCAAATTACGGCAGCCAGGGCCCCGGCCAATTATAAAGGCACACTGTTTGCGTTAAGGAGTACCGAGGCCCCAAAAGGTCTCCACGAAAGATAAGAGAAAACAGAGATTATCGGAGAATTTGAAAGGACGGTTGCTGATGAAAATGATTGTTAAAGGAATCTTTTTTTTGATGGGACTCCTGATTGGACTTTTACCGCTGGCCGCCGACGGCGCTACTATTTCAGTGGATTCGGCCCAGGTCGCTATGGGTCAAAGCTTTCAGGTAGGCGTTCGCCTCAAAAACAATACCGACGTTATTTCGGCTCTGACCGTCCCTCTAGAATTTAACAGCCCGTTTCTGCGTGTGGATTCAGTTTCTTTCGCCAGTTCAATACTGCCGTCCAGTTTCAATGGAACGGCGGATATCGACAATGCCGCACATACCGTTCGGGTTTCGTATATTCCCGACCAGTTTTCGACTCCATTACCGACCATCAGCACAGCTCAAGGGTTGATTGGCACGATTCATTTCACCGTCTTGCCGGGCGCCTCGGTTGGGTATGTTCCCATAGATTCTTTGTACAGAGATTCGATTATAAATTTTGGCGGAAACAACATCCATTACTGGGTGCGGGTTGAGTTTTCAAATCAGGCCGGGACTGTCAGCATTCTTCCGAGCGTTACTCCCGGCGGCGTTCAGATTATGATTTTGACCGACATTGAGGATGATAACAATGGACTTGTGCCTAATCATTTCGAACTGGTCCAAAACTATCCCAATCCTTTCAATCCCTCAACTACCATCGAATTTGCGCTTCCCAGAGCCGGACATGTCAGTTTGAAAGTTTATAACGTAGTTGGACAGGAAGTGGCCGTATTGGTTGACGCTCACAAAAGCGCCGGCAATTATAGTATAGAATTTGGTTCTGAAAATTTCCCCAGCGGCGTTTATTTTTACAAGCTGGTTCATCAGGAGGGCTCCGAGACCAGAAAGATGATGTTAGTTAAATAAATCTACGGCGCGGATAAACACCCTCCACAATCTGCCGATTATAAAAGGGATAACCCGAAAAATGGTTATCCCTTTACTCTTTTAAAAATATGGACCAAACACTTGCACAGATAGCGCCGCAAACAACTCCACAAAAAGCTGTCAAAATCGGCGATTACATTGTGACCGGCAAAATAGGCCAGGGGGGCATTGCCGAAATATACCGGGCCAAACAGCCCTCGCTTAACAGAGACGTGGCCATAAAAATGCTTTCGAAAGCGTTAAGTGATAATCCTGATATCGTCAGGAGATTCGATCGTGAATCGCTGGTTACAGCGCATCTTAATCATCCCAATATTGTGCACGTGATCGATAAAGGGATCGCCGGTGGCAGGTACTATTTTGTGATGGAATATGTGGACGGCACTTCGCTCCGGCAGGTGATTGATTCCGACAAAATTCCTCTTAAGACCAAGCTGGAAGCGGTCGTTCAAGTCTGCAAAGGACTGGACTACGCCCACAAAAACGGAGTGGTGCATCGCGACATCAAACCGGCCAATATTCTGATCGACCGGCAGGGACATGCCATGATTACCGATTTCGGCATAGCGCAGATAGTCAGCGGCGAAAAAAAAGAAATCGACACTACCGGTTCTGATATGGTCATGGGGACAGTGGCCTATATGTCTCCCGAACAGAAAATCAGTTCCCGCGATGTTGACCAGACGACCGACATATATGGCATGGGGGTTATCATCTACGAGATCCTCTGCGGCAAAAAACCCCTGGGTCATTTTAAAGTTCCGTCAGAAGTTAACTCCTCGCTGAACAAGAAATTCGATGAAATCGTAACTAAGTGTCTGGCCCAAGACCGCTCTGACAGGTATCAAGCGGCGGTCGAACTCAAAGATGCCTTACTGCATGCCATGGGAGGAGAAACCGTCATTGTCCCAGCCGAAGAAATTTCGGCCAGCTCGGCTGACTTTATGGGTAAATGCCGCTATCTGGACACTATCAAAGAGACCAGATACTGCTCCACGATTCTGGTCGAAAACCAGTCAAACAAAAAGCTGTATGTTATCAAGAAACATAGCCGCGGCAAAGGCGGGCGAAATGAAGCTAAACTTCTGGCGACTCTTCAGCACAAGAACATAATCGGCATTTACGGCTCCGGTGGCGATAATAAATCGACCACCGTCATTGCCGAATACGCATCGGGCGGGTCACTGGCGGATCGATTAGCCAGAAAGTACGACTGGGAAGACGCTCTGAGGATGGCCGTACAAATTGCATCCGGACTGGATATAGCGCACAAAAACAATGTCGTTCACGGTAATCTTCGTCCTTCAAATATACTTTTTGACTCTGACGACTGCATCAAGCTCACTGATTTTGGCATGCCCGCGCATTACAATGAAAATGAAGGAAAATAAAACTGGTATGCCCCGCCTGAAAGAAAATCATCCAAACTCGGAGATATTTATTCTCTCGGCGTCATTTTACATCAAATGATTACCGAGAAGCGTCCCGGCCACAATATGGGGACCAAGCTCCTCCTGGAAGACCTTCGGCTCATGGTACCGGAAGCCGTGAAGAAAATGCTGTCAAAGCTGGCGGCAATCAGAGTAACCGAGCGATATCAATCCTGCGAAGAGTTCATTGCTGATGCCGAAAGTTATTGCAACAGGACAAATTACAGAAGAGGAGATTCCGAATCAGGGTTAAAGGAAGCGTCCGTGCCGCATTCGGGACTGCCGAAGTGGGTTTATGCAGTTTTTGCCGCATTTGTTATTCTGGCTCTATTTATCGGAATGTATCTCGGCGGCCTGTTTAATTAATACCAATTAAATTATTCGTACGGTCACACCCTAAAGGGCTGGTTGAAACGGTTGCTTTACGTCGTTGCGAGTCCACCCGACTTGAAAGTCGGGTGGACTCGCAACGACGAATAGCTGACTTTCTCAACAATCCCCTCAGCCGCGGTCTCTTTTATTTATGCGCAACTTAATAAGATTCTTTGTCGCCGGGATAATTTTTGGATTTGACATCGGCGATGAATGATTTTATAGCGTCAGAAATAAGAGGCGCTAGATTGGCGTATTCGCGCAGGAACTTTGGCTTAAAACTTTCTTCCTTAAGTCCCAGAATGTCATTTGTCACCAAAACCTGGCCGTCGCAGTCAACTCCGGCGCCAATGCCGATAGTCGGCATCGTTTTACATATTTTTGAAATGTGCGCCGCTATATCGGACTGCACTAGCTCCAGCACACATCCAAAACACCCGGCTTCTTCCAGCGCCTGCGCCGACTCAATCAAATACGAACGGGAGCGCTGTTCCTTTCCCTGCACTTTCGGTCCGCCGAACTGATTGATGGACTGCGGCGTCATGCCCAGATGAGCCATCACTGGGATGCCGCATTGTATGACACGCTTAATGGTATCCAGCATCTCTATACCGCCTTCAATCTTGACAGCGGCGGCGTATCCTTCTTTCAAAAATCTGCCGGCATTGAGTACGGCAGTTTCAAGCGACGGCTGAAACGATAAGAAAGGCATATCAGCGATGACCAGAGCATATTCAGTTCCCCGCGAGACTGCGGCAGTATGAGCCACCATAATGTCCATCGTAATCGGTAAAGTTGATTTAAACCCGTGAATGACATTGGCGGCGGAGTCGCCGACTAAAATGGCATCGATACCGGCCTGGTCAAGCAGATGCGCTATAAAATAGTCATAGGCAGTCAGAACGGTGATTTTTTCTCCGGCGGCTTTCTTGTCAAAGAAAGTATTGATCGTAGTTTTCTTGCGTGATTCTTTAGCTGACATTACAACTGCTTTTCCACCAGATCGCCGGCGGGAGAATAATATTTTTTCCCGCTGACCGGTTTTTTTATTTGCTCGACCAAATCATCGAAATGATGCGGTTTGTGAACAAAATCTATGCTGTCGGTTCTGACTACCAAAAGCGGCGTTTCGGTGTAATTGAAAAAGAAATAATCGTAGGCCTTGTTGAGCCCGTCCAGATATTCAAAGTCTACCGGCTTTTCAAAACTAAAATTCCGTTTCCGGACTCTGTCCAAAAGTGTTTGAGTGTTTCCCTGAAGATAAATTACTAAATCCGGCTTGGGAATATCCTGCGAAATGACATCAGACAATCTTTCATACAAAATCAATTCTCTTTCCGACAAAGTAACCGATGCAAAAATGGAATCTTTGGCAAACAGATAATCGGCGACAATTTTTTGCGCAAACAAATCACGAATTATCAATTGCTGTTGCTGTTGAAAACGTGATATCAGGAAATTCAACTGGCACTGGAAGGCATAGCGCTTGCGGTTCTTATAAAAGTCCGCCAGAAAGGGGTTTTCAAAGACTTCTTCGGCAATCAGATCTGCCTGAAGACGTTCTGAGAGCATTTTGGCAAACGAGGTCTTGCCGACGCCAATTACGCCTTCGACTACGATATAATTCGCTTCAACGGCTGGTAGCGGCATATTCCTCGAAAAGTGTTACAAGCGTGTAGCTCGATTTAGTAATATACTCACTAATTGATTTTTTAGTAACCGGATGAATTATGTTCGGCGCAATTTCAACCAGTGGAATTATGGCGAAAGGACGATTCAGAAGCTCCCTTTGGGGAACGGTTAGTTCGTCGGTATCGATAATCCTATTGCCATAGAGAAGTATGTCGAGGTCGATGATTCGTGATTTGTAATTTCCTTTCTCAGTGCGGCCCATCTTCATCTCTATTGCTTTCATTTCATTGAGAAGTTGGGTGGGAGAAAATACAGTATTAATCTCGATTACCTGATTCAGAAAATCCGGGCTGGGTTCGCTCATTTCCATCGCCGGAGAGTTGTAGATTCCGGAGGAACGGACAATTTGCACTCCTCCGACTCCCGCCAGAAGCTCCCAGCCCAAATAAAGGTGCTTGAGTCGTTCCCCTAAGTTGGTCCCCAGCAGAATGTATATTGATTCTTTCATTTCTTCTTTGGCCCCGACTGATTGTCAAAAAATCGGCTCAAGTCTTTCTGGTGGCGAGTAATCTCCACTTCAATGTTTTTCACATGACCGGGTATGGGAGGGTTCATTTTGCGAACTCTCAAAGTTACCCGATAGCATGGAAAACTGTCAAGCAGTTTGTCGGCCAGGATACTGGCCAGCGCCTCCAACAATGAAAAAGCAGTACCCTCGACGGTCTCCCTGATAATCTTATGTACCTCGGTGTAATCAATAGTGTCAGTCAGGCGGTCGGAATGTCCCGGTTCGGCTAAGTCCACTTCGAGTTCGCAGTCCACCTGAAAGACGCGGCCGGTTTCTTTTTCGGCGGCGCTGACGCCGTGGTAGCCGTAAAAGGACATTTCATTTAGACGAATAATATCTTTCATCAGCCCTCCATCCGGCTAAAGAGATGTTGTCTCTTTTTTATCCTCTGAATGGCCTTCACGTAAGTTTCGGGCGGCGCCGTCAACGAAAATCGCAGGTAACCTTCGCCGCTTTCACCAAACTCGGAACCGGGGAGGGCAACAATTTTGCCGCCATGATAAAGTATTTTCGCCGCTATTATGGAACTTCTTCGACCGGCAATTCTTCCCCACATAAAGGGGACGGTGTTGTAACCCGAGGGTTCCAATTCCAACAGGTCGAATAGTTTCATGGCTTCAGCGCGGTTGTCGCTGATTCGCCGGTGCAAAGATTTTAGCGGTTGATTGGGGAATGTGCGGATGGCCTCGAGCGCCAAATCGCAATACAGATTTAGCACCGGTTGGGGAGAAAGAGAGGCAATTTGATTCAATCCATTAATAATTTCCGAATGCCCGGCCACAAATCCAAAGGGAAGCGACGGCAGTCCAAACGTGTATGAGAAGGAATAAATTTCGGCTCCTATTTTTGTACCGGCTTTAACAGACAACAGCGATGGCGGCTTGGCGTCAGAAAGCGATTGGTAGGCGGCATCGTTTATTATAATCACGTTTTCTTTAGAAGCCCTCGCGGCCAGATTGTTCAAATCTTTTTCATTTGAGACCGCGCCGGTAGGATTGTGCGGTGAGTTTAGAAAGAGCATCCGCGCAATTCTTCCAATCGGCGATGATACCGTCGAAAAATCCGGAAGCCAATCACTTTTTGCGCTAACCCGATACAATACAGTATCCCCGCCGCAGGCGGCCACGGTGCGTTTGTAATGAGGATACCCCAACTCCGGGACGAACACCAATTCGCCGCGGTCTATAAAAGCCAGACCGATATTTAATATGAGATTCCTGACGCCGCCGCCAATGTAAATCTCTTTGTCCCGGTCAAGCTGAACTCCGTGATGCTTTTCAAACCAACTGGCCAGTTCATGCTTTAGGTTTGCCAGCGTGGATTCCGATGCCGGCTTTAAGCTGTCAGCATTAAGATTTAGTTCACCTTCCATCTCGAGCGGCCAACTGAATTTTGAGAAATTTAGAATGTCAGTCTTTTTAAGAAGAGTTTTTTCTTTTTCTTTTGGTAAGGTTGTGAACAATGGCGGCGGGAGCTGATAGACCCGGTCGGCTTTTTCAATTACAACTTTTTTGACGGGCATTTGATATCAGCTTTCACTCACTGCTGTGGCGTTGCGCTGTCGGCGGAGTTCATCGAGCCGCTTGAGATCATCATCGGGAATCGTATTTACATTTCCGAGCCGCGTTGCTAAAAACATTATTCTGGCATAGTGCTCAACCGTTTCGTGGCGATAAAAAGCTTCTTCGATAGTCCTGCCAAATGTTAACAGCCCGTGATTGCGCAGTAACAGGGCATTGTTCTCGAGCAAAAAAGGTTTGATGGCTTTGGAAATGGCGCCGACTCCCGGCGGGGCATAGTCTATCAAAGGAATTTCGCCGACGAACACAGCCACTTCAGGCAATACATTTCGCTCCAGCTTTATTCCCGCTACTGCAAAACTGGTTGCAAACGGCGGGTGGGTATGCACGCACGCCCAGACATCGGGGCGCTCATTGTAAACGGTCAAATGCATGGCGGCTTCAGTGGAAGGCCTCATTTTTGATTTAAAAACTTTGCCCGAGAGGTCAACAGTAACGAAATCACTGGCTTTAAGCCGCCCCTTGGCGGCGCCGCTCCGGGTAACTAAAATTCGCTTTTCGTCAATCCGGGCCGAAAGGTTGCCATCGGTGCCGGCCAGCATCCCCGAACGGTATAAAGAACTGCCGATTTCAATCAGCTTTTTTCGCAATTTATCAACTTTGGGCATAACTAACGGCCAAATTAGACGTTGCGGATAAGAATGTCAACACGGCGCGTATGACGGGCTTATTTTCAAGCCAGGACAGGGTCACAATATTTCCTTTGTTTTAGAGGTATTTTTGAATCTAAATGCCTTAAATCCCGTTATAAATAGTGTGGTAATAATGATAATGTCTTTACAAAGAGCTTGACAGAAGATTTGTAAATCTTTATAATACTTGGCTCTACACTGAACATCGGAGGACCGGTTTAGTTGGCGGATATTCAATTTTCTCCCATGGACACGGGAAAGCCGAAAAAGGGGTTTAAGCTGGGGGCAGTAGTATCAGCTTGCGCTCTCCTTTTGGTTATTGCTTTCGTCCTGACATCAGATATACAGCTTCCCCAAAACCTGGAAGCGCAGTCATCGGGCTCGTCCAATGACGGCCGGTACCCGGTGGTATTGCATAACGGTGAGTATGAATCGCCGTTTGTGGCCGTGGTAGAAAAAGTCAAGAATGCTGTGGTCAACGTTTCAGCCGAATCCCAGACCGAGGAAAGCCCGTTCTGGTGGCAGGGCGGCCGCAGTTCCACTTCATCCGGCTCCGGATTCTTTTTCCGCGAGGACGGTTACATACTGACCAATAACCACGTCGTGGCCAACGCCCGAAATGTCAAAGTCAGAACTTCAACCGGCTATGAATATGATGCTGAAATTGTCGGAATGGATAAAGAAACCGACCTGGCAGTGATTAAAGTCAACCCAGAAGAGACCATTGTCGCCATTCCGTTCGGGGATTCGGAAAAGCTTAAAGTTGGCGACTGGGCGATTGCCATCGGCAATCCGTTCCCTCAACAGGGGCTGGACCGCACTGTTACGGTAGGAGTAATTTCGGCCAAAGGTCGCAGTAATTTGCATTTTGGCAGTGAAACTCCGCAGTACCAGGATTATATTCAAACCGATGCCTCAATAAACCCCGGCAATTCCGGCGGACCGCTTCTGAACATAAAAGGCGAGGCCATTGGCATTAATGCCGCAATCTCAAGCCCCACAGGGACTTCGGTGGGTATTGGGTTTGCCATCCCCATTAACTTGGCCCGCACTATTGTGCCTGACTTAATTGCTCACGGTAAAGCCAGCCGCGGTTGGCTGGGCGTATGGTTTGCTCAAGTGACGGAGAGAGAAGCCAAACGACAGGGACTTAAGACCGTTGATGGCGTTATGGTTGAGAGAGTTTTCGAGAATTCCCCGGCCGAAAGGGCCGGAGTCAAGAGTGGTGACATAATAGTCGGTTATAATAACCATTCGGTTGATAATACCAGCCAGCTGTCGGTGTTGGTATCAACTACCCGTTCCGGGCAGGAGATACCAATCGATATTTTACGCGATGGTAAAAAAATGACTTTGAATACAATTGTGGCCGACCGCGACGAATTCCTTGCCACCGCCCAGGCGCAGGAGACGGCTCCGGACGATTTTGAAGCCCGTCAATGGAATGGTATGGACTTGATAGCTTTTACGCCCGATGTCGCCAGCGCTTTGGATTTAAAGCCGATTGACGGCATATACGTGCGCCGGGTGGAACCGAATTCGCCGGCTGACCGGGCTTCGATTTCGAGAGGCACTATCATTTTGCAGATTGACGAGATACCGGTCAAGACAATTGAAGAATTAGTCAGGGCCGTTGATAAACTAAAGAAAAGTTCTCGGGCCGTGGGGCTAATAGTTCAGGAACCTGACGGCACTGTAGCCAGAAAAGTAATTCGACCGTAAGTAAACATTTTTTTTCAGGTGGTTAAAAATTTTGAAGGCACAAAGCCCTCAAAAGGGAAACGTTTCATTTTATAGGAAGGAACTTAAGGAAAAATAGTGGCTAAACAGTCCCTTAAATATCGCGACGAAGATCGCTCATTGGATTTATATCTCCGCGAGATCGGGGAAACTGCCCTGATCAATGCCGAAGAAGAAGTGCGTCTGGCCCGGCGAATCAAGCAGGGGGATAAAAGTGCCCTGGATAAACTCACCAAGGCCAATTTGCGGTTCGTGGTTTCGGTCGCCAAGCAGTATCAGAATCAGGGTCTGTCCCTGGCCGATTTAATCAATGAAGGCAATATCGGCCTCATCAAAGCGGCTAAAAGGTTTGACGAGACCCGTGGATTCAAGTTTATCAGTTACGCCGTATGGTGGATTAGACAGGCGATTTTGCAGGCCTTGGCCGAGCAGAGCCGGATTGTCCGACTGCCGCTAAACCGAGTCGGCACGCTCCACAAAATCGGCAAAATTTCCAGCCGGCTGGAGCAGAGTTTGGGGCGCGAGGCGTCGCCGGAAGAAATCGCCAAAGTGCTGGAACTCTCTGAAGGAGAGGTCTCGGATACTCTGAAGATTTCCAATTCGCATTTGTCATTGGATGCGCCGTTTTCGACTTCCGAAGACAACTCGCTGATTGACATTCTGGAAGACGAGTTTCAGCCGTCGCCGGACGAGGCGCTTTTGTCGGCCTCGCTTCGGGTAGAGATTGAAAAAGCGCTGGATTCGCTGACCCCGCGCGAAGCAGAAGTAATCAATCTTTACTTCGGACTCAATTCCGAGAAAGCGCTGACTCTGGAGGAGATTGGTGCGCGTTTTTCTTTGACTCGTGAACGCGTGCGCCAGATTAAGGAGAAGGCGATTCGTCGCCTGCGCCACGCCTCCCGTAGCCGTTCTTTGCGCGCGTATCTGAATTAGAAATATTCTGTTTTGAAATAAAAAACCCCCGATTTTATCGGGGGTTTTTTTTGTTTGTGCAAAAGCAGGGGGCAGATGCGAACCTCGACCAGTCGGTGCCGCCAATGGATCTAGCGAAGTGCCCACGTTGTCTTCTGCTCGGCGGCACACTTTTGGCCATTTGGGGGAGCCCTTTTGTTCTTGTCGGGGAAGGTGATGTATTATAAATTTGGTTTTTCCCAAGGCCGCAGAAACCAATAGCAATGTTCAGTAAAACTTTGGAATCAAAATTATTAGCGTTGGAAGAAAGCAAGGGGAGAGTCCTAGTAGCTTTCTTAGTTTCTTTCGCACTATTGGCGATTGCGGCCATATATGTCCGCCCGGCCATAGCCACAGTTGTTCTGGGCAAAAGCTATGCCGCATTGTCATTAGACCCTTTTTCTGAAAATGCCAATCAAGTCGGTTACCGTATCCTGACGCCATTAATAAGTTACTTGCTGGGCCTGCGCGGAGAGTTAATCATAATTACCAATCTGCTGGGTGCTCTCGCTTTCCTGATGGTATCTTATGGGTATTTCAGACAAAATCTTGATCATCTTGCCGACGCCGCTTACAGCACGGCCGTGTTGGCCTTCTCGCTGGTGACACTAACTACAATATATTACGGCGGATATTGTGACTCGCTTACCTATTTGCTGATTTTGTTAATGTGGATTAAACGTGCCAATATGCCGCTGGTAGCTCTGCTGTTTTTTTTGGGACTGCTGAACCGCGAATCAATAATCTTTCTCGTTCCCTGGTTTGCTTTTTTGTATGTGACGGAATCTCCGAAAAAAATAAAGTGCGTTGTGGATATGTTACTCTGGTATGGTTTGGCATTCGCACTTTATTATTTATTCCGGCTCTGGATTTCTTCA
>Ga0214473_10005423_pt1 | contig 15262 bp, 9 predicted proteins | sample RVTome_7_FD_203509 | JGI IMG/M metagenome (GOLD analysis project Ga0214473, IMG submission 203509) | Soil microbial communities from uranium-contaminated site in the Upper Colorado River Basin, Wyoming, United States - RVT98D197 | ecosystem: Environmental > Terrestrial > Soil > Contaminated >... | reverse complement strand
GAGGAGGTCATCGGGGTTCTCTACGCCGACCGGCACGGCCGGCTCGAGCCCTTCAAGGACGCCGACCTCCGGCTCCTCACGCTTCTGGCCAACACGGCCGCCGTGAGGATCCAGCAGGCGCGTCAGGTCGCGGCGCTCATCGGGGCCGCAAGGGTGACGGAGGATCTCAAGATCGCCGCGGCTATCCAGCGCGATTTCCTGCCCCAGTCGCTCCCGTCCTGCGAGGGCTATGGGATGGCCGCCCGGGCCGTCCCCTGCTTGCAGGTGGGCGGCGATTACTACGACCTCGTTTCCCTCGACGCCAAGCGGATCGGCCTGGCCGTGGCCGATGTTTCGGGCAAGGGCGTTGGGGCCGCGCTCCTCATGGCTTCGCTCCGGGCCTGGCTCCGCACCGAGCTCCTGCACGGGACCGACCTCGCCGCGCTCGCCGCGAAGCTGAACGATTTCGCCCACGAAAGCTCCGACATCCGCAGCTTCATCACCTTCTTCTTCGCGGAGCTCGACAAGGAAACGGGCGGCCTGCGCTTCGTCAACGCGGGGCACAATCCGGCTCTCGTCTTCGGCCGGGACGGCCTCGTCCGGGAACTCTCGGCGACAGGGCTCTGCCTGGGGATGCTCGCCGGCCGTCTTTATGAGGTCGGGACGGCCGCCCTCGATCCCGGCGAGGTCCTCGTGTTGTACACGGACGGGATCACGGAAAGCCGGAATACCGGAGAGAAGGAATTCGGTGTCGAAGGGCTGGTCGCAATCGTCCGCGGGGAGCGCGAAAAAGACGCCCCGGCGATCCTGGAAGCGGTCTTTCGCGGCCTTGCCGAGTTCACCGTATGCGCGGAACCTTTCGACGACCGGACCCTCGTGGTCGTCAAGCGGGACGCATTTGAATCCGCGCTGCCGCTCTGATAATATCTCTCCATGCAGAAAGTCCTCATCCTCGATTTCGGGTCGCAGTACACCCAGCTCATCGCCCGGAAGGTCCGCGAACTCGGCGTCTACTCGGAGATCCTGCCCTTCTCGACCCCCCTGGCCGAGATCCGCAAGGAGAAGCCGGCCGCCCTTGTCCTCTCCGGGGGTCCCCAGAGCGTCTACGGCAAGGGCGCGCCGCACCCGGCCAAGGGCGTCTTCGAGCTCGGTGTCCCGGTCCTGGGCATCTGCTACGGCGTCCAACTCATGGCCTACTCGCTCGGCGGCAAGGTCGTCCCTTCCGAGGAGCGCGAATACGGCTTCGCCGCTCTCCGCGTCCTCGACCGGTCCGGCCTTCTGGCCAAGGTCAAGGACCGAAAGCAGGTGTGGATGAGCCACGGCGACCGGCTCGAGCGCATGCCCGCCGGCTTCCGCGTCACCGGCAGCACGGGCAATACCCGGTTGGCCGTCATCGAGGACCCGGCCCGGAAATTCTTCGGCGCCCAGTTCCACCCCGAGGTCATCCACACCAAGGAAGGTCAGAAGGTCCTGGGGAATTTCCTCTTCCGGCTGGCCGGCCTGCGCTCCGACTGGACGATCTCGTCGTTCATCGAGCGTAAGGTCAAGGAGATCCGGCGGACGGTCGGGACGGGCAAGGTCATCTGCGGCCTGTCGGGCGGTGTCGACTCGCTCGTCACCTCGCTCATCATCCACAAGGCCATCCGCAACAACCTGACCTGCATCTTCATCGACAACGGCCTCCTGCGCAAGGGCCAGTACGAGGCCCTGATGGAGGCCTTCCGCCACAAGTTCGCCCTGAAGGTCATCGGCATCGACGCCTCGGACCTGTTCCTCGACAAGCTCCGCGGCATCGTCCCGCCCGAGCGCAAGCGCAAGACGATCGGCCGGCTCTTCATCCACCTCTTCGAACGCGAAGCGACGCGGATCGGCGGCGCCGAGTTCCTGGCCCAGGGCACGATCTACCCCGACGTCATCGAGTCCAACCCGGTCAAGGGGCCGTCGTCGGTCATCAAGTCCCACCACAACGTGGGCGGTCTGCCGAAGGGCCTGAGATTCAAGCTCGTCGAGCCCCTTCGCGAGCTCTTCAAGGACGAGGTCCGGGCCCTGGCCCTCGAGCTCGGGGTCGACGCGGACTTCATCCATCAGCACCCCTTCCCCGGGCCGGGGCTGGCTGTCCGGCTGATCGGGGAGGTCGATCGGGACAGCCTGGAGATCCTGCGGGCCGCCGACGACATCGTCCTCCAGGAAGTCACCCGGGCGGGGATCTACAAGAAGCTGTGGCAGGCCTTCGCCGTCCTGCTCCCCGTCCGCTCGGTCGGCGTCATGGGCGACCAGAGGACCTACCACCGCGTCGTCGTCGTCCGGCTCGTCCAAAGCACGGACGGCATGACGGCCAACTGGTACCCGGCGCCGCCCAAGCTCATGGCCCGCATATCGACGCGCATCGTCAACGAAGTCCAGGGTGTCAACCGCGTCGTCTACGACGTGACGACCAAGCCGCCCGGGACGATCGAGTGGGAATAAGTCCGCCGCCGACTGACGGATCACCATGGAAGCGACATTCGTTCATCTTCACAACCATTCCGAGTACAGCATCCTCGACGGCTGCCTGAAGGTCGCCGACCTCGTCGACGCGGCCTACAAGAACAACATGCCTGCGGTAGCCATCACCGACCACGGCAACATCTTCGGCGCCGTCCAGTTCTTCAAGCAGGCCAAGGCCAAGGGCGTCAAGCCCATCCTCGGCTGCGAGGTCTACGTCGCCCCGCAAAGCCGTTTCGACAAGCATTCGAGCCCCGGGGACGACATCCACCACTTCCACCTCATTCTCCTCGTCAAGGACGACCGCGGCTACAAGAACCTCTGCCAGCTCGTCACTCAGAGCTATCTCGAGGGCTTCTATTACCGGCCGCGGATCGACAAGGAGCTCCTGGCCGCCCACGCCGAAGGGCTCATCGGGCTCTCGAGCTGCCTCAAGGGCGAACTGGCCACCTGGCTTTCCCGGGGGTTCCCCGAGAAGGCCGAGGATTCCGCCCGGGCCTACGCCTCGATATTCCCGGCCGGCGACTTCTACGTCGAGCTCCAGGACCACGGCCTCCCAGAGCAGAAAGCGGTCAACCCCCAGCTCGTCGCTATTGCCCGCAAGCTCGGCCTGCCCCTCGTGGCGACGAACGACATCCATTTCGCGCGCAAAGAGGACGCCGAGAGCCAGGACGTCCTCGTCTGCATCCAGACGAACCGGAAGATCTCCGACCCGGACCGGCTCAAGTTCAGCACCGACCAGTTCTACTTCAAGTCCGCGGCCGAGATGACGGAGCTTTTCCGGGAGACACCCGAGGCCATCCGGAACACGGGCCGGATCGCCGCCCAGTGCGGCTTCGATTTCCCGACGAAAACCTATTACCTCCCGAAATTCGCCCCGCCCAGCGGCAAGGACCTCGGCGAGTACTTCGAAGAGGTCGCCTGGGCGGGCTTCCGGGCCCGTATGGCCAGACGCCAGGCAGAGGGGCAGAACGGCGTCGCCTCCCACTCCATGACGGAATACGAAAAGAGGATGGATCGGGAGATCAAGCTCATCAAGGAGATGGGCTTCGAGGGCTACTTCCTCATCGTCTGGGACCTGCTCAAGGCCGCCCGCGAGAAGGGCATCCCCGTCGGTCCGGGCCGGGGGTCGGCGGCGGGCAGCCTCCTCGCCTATGCCCTCGAGATCACCGAGATCGATCCGCTCGAGTACGACCTCCTCTTCGAGCGCTTCCTTAACCCTGAGAGGATCAGCCTGCCCGACATCGACATGGACTTCTGCGGCCGCCGCCGCCAGGAGATGATCGAGTATGTGACCAAGAAATACGGCCAGGAGAATGTCTGCCAGATCATCACCTTCGGGACCATGGCCGCCCGCGGCGCCATCCGCGACGTCGGCCGCGTCCTCGAAGTGCCCCTGCCCGAGGTCGACCGGATCGCCAAGATGATCCCCTTCGTGCCGGACGCGACGATCGCCGACGCCCTGAAGAGCGTCCCCGAGCTGAGGACGCTTCGCGACCGGAACTCCAAGATCGCCCAGCTCCTGGCCATCGCCCAGCGGATCGAGGGCCAGGTCCGCCACCCCTCCATCCATGCCGCGGGCATCGTCATCACGCCCCGGCCCCTGGTCGAGTTCCTGCCGCTCTACCAGTCGGTCAAGGGCGAGATCACGACCCAGTTCCCCATGGGCGATGTCGAGGCCTTGGGCCTGCTCAAGATGGACCTCCTGGGCCTCCGGAACCTGACCGTCATCGACGACGCCCTGGAGCTCATCCGCAAGGAGACGAGCCTGGTCATCGACATCAACAACCTGCCCCTCGACGACGGCCTGACCTTCGACGTCTTCAAGGCCGGGAACACGGACGGCGTCTTCCAGTTCGAGAGCCCGGGCATGAAGGACCTCCTGCGCCGCTTCCGCCCCGGGGAATTCCGGGACCTCATCGCCCTCAACGCCCTTTACCGGCCGGGCCCGCTCAAGAGCGGCATGACCGACGAGTTCATCCACCGCCGGAACCACCCCGAGCGGGTTGCCTACGAACTGCCCGAGCTCGAGCCCGTCCTCAAGGAGACTCGCGGCATCATCGTCTACCAGGAACAGGTCATGCGCATCGCCACGGACCTGGCCGGGTTCACCCTGGCCGGGGCCGATATCCTGCGCAAGGCCATGGGCAAGAAAGACAAGGAGACGATGAAGGCCCAAAAGCAGAAGTTCGTCCAGGGGGCCAAGAAGAAGGGCATCAGCCAGTCCAAGGCGGACAAGATCTTCGAGCAGATCAAGGAGTTCGCCGAGTACGGCTTCAACAAGTCCCACAGCGCCGCCTACGCCTTCCTGGCCTTCCAGACGGCCTACCTCAAGGCCCATTACCCCGTCCATTTCCTGGCCGCCCTGCTGACGTCCGAGGCCGAGCGCGGGTCGACGCCCCAGGTCGTCAAGTACATCGGCGAGTGCCACGAGATGGGCATCCAGGTCCTGCCCCCGGACATCAACAAGAGCGAGTTCCGGTTCACGGTCGAGGGCCGCGACATCCGCTTCGGGTTGGCCGCGGTCAAGGGCATCGGCCAGGCGGCCGTCGAGGAGCTCGTCGCGGCCCGCAAGAGAGCCGGCGGCTTCAAGTCGCCGTTCGACCTCTTCCTCGAACACGACACCAAGGTCCTCAACCGCAAGGCCGCGGAGAGTCTGGTCAAGGCCGGTGTCTTCGACTCGCTGGGCTGGAAGCGGTCGCAGTGCTACCACATGCTCGACCGGATGATCGACTTCGGCCACGAGGTCCAGAAGGCCCAGGCCACCCGCCAGACGTTCCTCTTCGGCTCGGGCGGCGTCGAATCGCCGCCCATCCCCCAGGAAGTCCGGGAGATGCGGGAGTGGGACGAGTCCCACGTCCTGTCCTACGAGATGGACGCCCTCGGCCTTTACATCACCGGCCATCCCCTGGCCCAGTACAAGGACCGGGTGCGAAAGCTCGTCAGCCACCTCCTCAGCGAGCTCGACTCCGAGCGGGACTTCGACAAGGAAGTCCGCCTGGCCGGCATCATCGGCTCGCTCAAGCAGATCAAGACGAAAAAGGACGAGCGCATGGCCACGTTCGTCCTCGAGGACCTGACCGGCAAGATCGAGGTCGTCGCCTTCCCCGAGTGCTACGGCAAGTACGGGACGTACCTGAGGGAAGGACAGCTCCTCTGGGTCAAGGGCAAGTATATGGGCGAGGAGGACAACCGCCGCATCAGCCTGAGCCAGGCCATGCCTCTCGCCGAGGCCTTCGAGAAGCAGGCCAAGCGCGTCATCGTCCGCATCTTCCTGCCCGGCCTCGAGGAGGCGACGCTCTCCGAGCTCAAGGCGATCTTGGACGCCCACGAAGGGAAGTGTCCCGTCTACTTCGAGCTCGAAACGCCCCGTTCCTACCGCCTGACGGCCCAGAGCGCCGAGGTCCAGAAGGTCACGCCTTCGGAGGACCTCATCAAGAAAGTCGAGGCCCTGCTCGGCGAGAAATCGGTCTCGGTCGATTACTAATCCAACCATTCAAAGATGGTTCATCTCCCGATTCCGGGGCCTTCGAAAAGGAGCTCTGCCGATAGATATCGCCCCTTTCCCCCCGGCCCCCCGGGAACCAGTCCCGGCGGTTCCCCCGCCATAAGCGGCGGGTCCCCCTCCGCTACGGGGGTCTGCGGGGCGACATCTATCGTCATTTTTCCTTCGACGTCCCCGAAATCGGCAGATGAACCCTAAAAATTGACAGCCCAGACTGAAAAGGGTAGATTAAGTTGACTATTTTCATTATGTTCTGAGGATTGACGTGCCTTACAGGATCATCGTGGCCGACCCCAGCCCTTCGGTCCAGAAGACCGTTCAGCTCGTCTTCGCCGAGCCGGAGTTCAGGGTCTACCCGTTCGAGGACGGGGCGTCTCTCCTCGAATCGGTCGCGGACCTCCGGCCGGACGCGCTTCTGGTCAGCTTGACGCTCCCCGGCCGGGACGGCTACGAGGTCGGCCGGACCCTGAGGAGCCGGAAGGAGCTCGAAAACGTACCGCTCATCGGCCTGAAGGGGACGTTCGAGTCCCTGGACACGGACAGGAACCCGCCTGCCGATTACGACGAGGTCGTCCAGAAGCCATTCGATTCGGAGCGGCTGGCCGCCCTCGTCCGGGAGCTCATCGCCCGGAAGACCGGGCCATCGTCGCTGCCCGAGGAGCCGGGCTGGCCCGCGGCCGGAGGCGATTCCGGGACGAAAACCGGTCCGGCGGCCGCCGCGGACCAGGGCCTCAAGGACTGGGTCCGCGAGGAAATGGTCGGCATGGAGCGGGAGATCGAGAAACGAGTCCGGGCGCGCGTCGTCGCGGACCTCAAGGAATGAACGTCGAAACCATGAACACCAAAGACGAGCTGGCCAAAGCCTACGACCCCAAACCCGTCGAGGAGAAGTGGGGGAAATTTTGGCTGGACGAAGGGCTCTTCGTCGCCGACCCCAAGTCCCCGAAGCCCAAGTTCTCGATGGTCCTGCCGCCGCCGAACGTCACCGGCATCCTGCACATGGGCCACGCCCTCTGCTTCACCCTGCCCGACATCATCACCCGCTGGAAGCGGATGCAGGGCTACAACTGCCTCTGGCTCCCGGGCACGGACCACGCCTCGATCGCCGTCCACAACGTCATCGAGAGGAGCCTGGCCGAGAAGGGCCTGACCCGGGAGAAGGTCGGCCGCGAGGAGTTCCTCCGCATCGCCTGGGACTGGAAGGCGAAGTACGGCGGGGCCATCAGCGGCCAGCTCAAGAAGCTCGGCGCCTCGCTCGACTGGTCCCGGGAACGCTTCACCATGGACCCGGGCTTCAGCCGGGCCGTGAAACAGGTCTTCGTCTCCCTCTACGACGAGGGACTCATCTACCGCGACTATTTCCTCGTCAACCGCTGCCCGAACTGCCGGACGGTCCTCTCCGACATCGAGATCGAGCACAGGGACCTCCACGGCAAGCTCTGGCACATCCGCTACGCCGTCGACGGGTCGGCCGGGTCCGTCGTCGTCGCCACAACGCGGCCGGAGACCATGCTCGGCGACACGGCCCTGGCCGTCCACCCCGACGATGGGCGCTACACGCATCTCCACGGCAAGTGCGTCATTCTGCCGCTCCAGAACCGCTCCATCCCGGTCATCACCGACGAGCGGGTCGAGCGGGAGTTCGGTACGGGCGCGGTCAAGGTCACTCCGGCCCACGATCCCATCGACTTCGAGCTCGGGAAAAAACACGGACTGGAGCAGGTCATCGTCATCGACGGCTCGGGCCGGATGACCGAGGCGGCGGGTCCTGACTTCGCCGGGCTCGACCGCTTCGCCTGCCGGACCAAGGTTGTCGAAAAACTGCGCGAGCAGGGGCTCCTGGTCAAGGTCGAGGACCACGACCACGCCGTCGGCCACTGCTACCGCTGCAAGAACGTCATCGAGCCGCACCTCTCCTGGCAGTGGTTCGTCCGCATCAAGCCGCTGGCCGACGAGGCCATCCGCGTCGTCGAGGACGGCTCGATCGAGTTCATCCCGGCGAACTGGGCCAAGACGTATTTCGAATGGATGTACAACATCCACGACTGGTGCATCTCCCGCCAGCTCTGGTGGGGGCACCGCATCCCGGCCTGGTACTGCCGGGACTGCGGCCGCGTCATGGTGGACATGGAGGCGCCGGAGAAGTGCGGCGCCTGTGGCGGCGCGCTCGACCAGGACGAGGACGTCCTCGACACCTGGTTCTCGTCCGCCCTGTGGCCCTTCGGGACGCTCGGCTGGCCCGACGAGACCGAGGACCTCGAGGCGTTCTACCCGACCGACCTCATGTCCACCGGCTTCGACATCATCTTCTTCTGGGTCGCCCGCATGATCATGATGGGCCTCAAGTTCCGGGGCCGGATCCCTTTCCGCCACGTCTTCATCAACGGCCTGGTCCGGGACCTCAAGCGGCGCAAGATGAGCAAGTCCGAGGGCAACATCATCGACCCGCTGGAGATGATCGAAAAATACGGCACCGACGCCCTGCGCTTCACCCTGGCCGCGCTGGCCGTGCCTGGCATGGACCTGGCTCTGTCCGAGGAGCGCATGGCCGGCTACCAGGCCTTCGCCAACAAGATCTGGAACGCCTCGCGCTTCGTCCTGATGAACCTGGGCCAGGACCGCCCTGCCGTCCGGGAGGCCGAGCTGACGCTGGCCGACCGCTGGGTCCGGAGCCGTCTCGCCGAGGTCACGGCGGAGCTTTCCTCGAGCCTGGAGCAATACAAATTCTATGAAGCGGCCGACCTCGTCTACCATTTCATCTGGCACGAGTTCTGCGACTGGTACATCGAGTTCGCCAAGGTCGGGCTCCGGGAAGGCAACAGGACGACCGAGGCCGTCCTGGCCGACGCCTTCGACCGCATTCTGCGCCTCCTCCATCCGTTCATGCCCTTCATCACCGAGGAGATCTGGCAGCGCCTGCCCGGGGCGGGCAAGTCGATCACCGTCGCGCCTTACCCGGTTCCCGAAGCGGGCTGGAAGGACGAGGCGGCCGCCAAGGCCATGACCCTCGTCCAGGCCCTCATCGTTGAAACGCGGACGGTCCGGGCCGAGAACAAGATCGCGCCCAAGGAAAAGCTCCGCCTCCTCGTCAAGACCGCCGGCCGTGAAGAAACCGCCGCCTTGGAAGCCCAGGCCGCTTCGGTCCGGGCGTTGGCCGGTCTCTCGACCATCGAGTTCACGGCCGCCTTGCCCGAGGGGCCGAGCGTCCTCAAGGGCGTCGCCGGGCCGTTCGAGGTCGCCATCATCCTGGAAAAGCCGGCCGACCCGGGCCAGGAAAAAGAGCGGCTGCAGAAGGAGATCGTCAAGGTCGAGGCGGAAACCGCCAAGATCGAACACAAGCTCGAGAACGCCGACTTCGTGGCCAAGGCGCCGGCGGCCGTGGTCGAGGAAAATCGGACCAGGCTCGAAGAGCTCCGGGCCCGCCGGGAGAAGCTCGGCCAGAACTTGACCAAGGTTGCCGCCGCGTCCTGAAGCCGGAAGCGGGGACCCATGCCCGTCGGAACCATCGTCCATCGGAGAGAGTGCGTCGGCTCGACAAGCGACGCCGCCCGCGAGCTGGCCCTGGCCGGGGCCGACCACGGCACGGCCGTCGTCGCCGGGGAGCAGACCCGGGGCCGGGGCACGAAAGGCAGGGTCTGGCATTCGCCGCCCGGCCTGGGGCTCTACGCGTCGTTCATCCTCCGCGGCCCGGCGGCGGGCCCGGTTCCCTTCCTTCAACTCCTGCCCCTCGCCGCGGGACTGGCCGCTTCCGACGCGGTCCTGGCCGTGGCCGGCGTCGCTGTCCGGCTCAAGTGGCCGAACGACCTCGTCCATGACGGGAAGAAGCTCGGGGGCATCCTGTCCGAGAGCGTCTCCGGCGGACCGGCCGGGGATTTCGCCGTCGTCGGGGTCGGCATCAACGTCGGTCACGATCCCCCGGACTTCCCTGCCGACCTTCGCGCGTCGTCGACCTCCCTCCGGATCATCGGAGGCAGGGCAGTGACGATCGGGTCCGTTTTCGACGGCCTTTGCCGGGCGCTCGACTGCTGGTATAATGCCCTCGCCCGGGGAGACAAGGGGTCGGTCATCAGGACGTTCGAAGCGAGGATGGCCTTTCCGGCCGGCCGGCCCATCCGGGTCACAACGGCCGCCGGGACGTTCACCGGCATCTGCCGCGGCCTCGACGAGAACGGCCGGCTCGTGGTCGAACGCGCCGGCGCGGCGGGCATGATCGCCCTTGACGCCGTCCTCGGCCTCGACGGGGCATGACAAGGAGGACCGAGATGCTCTTGGCTTTCGATGTCGGGAACACGACGATCGCCGTCGGGCTTTTCCGCGGCAAGAAGCTCGTCAAGAGCTGGAAGATCAAGACGGACAGCGACAAGACGGGCGACGAATACGGGGCCATCCTGCTCAACCTGATCCAGGTGGCCGGGCTGCAAGCCAAGACGATATCCTGCGCGATCATCTCGAGCGTCGTCCCTCCCTTGACGCCCGTCATCGAGGACTTGTGCCGGGAGTATTTCGGGACGGCGGCTTCGGTCGTCGGCCCGGGCCTCAAGACGGGCATGCCCATCCTCTACGAGAACCCCCTCGAGGTCGGGGCGGACCGGATCGCGGCTGCGGTCGCCGCTTTCGAGAAGTATGGCGGTCCGGCTATCGTCGTCGACTTCGGCACGGCGACAACGTTCGACGCCGTCTCGGCCAAGGGCGAGTACCTGGGCGGGGCGATCGCTCCGGGCATCCAGATCGCTGCCGAGGCCCTCTATCTCAAAACGGCCCGCCTCCCCCGCATCGAGATCAAGAAGCCGAAGCGGGCCATCGGCCGCACGACCGTGTCCAGCATGCAGGCGGGCCTCTACTTCGGCTATATCGGCCTGGTCACGAACACGATCGAGGAGATCCGCAAGGAGCTGGGGAAAAACGCCCGAGTCGTGGCCACGGGCGGCTTCGGCAGCCAGATCGCGGCGGAGCTTCCGGCGATCGAGGCCTACGAGCCGGACCTCGTCCTCGAGGGCCTGAGGATCATCCACGAGAGAAACCGCGACGCCAAGCCCTAGACCGCGCGCCGGCCGGACGACCATGGACACCGAAGACAAGGGACAGAGCGGGTACTACCAAACGATCGCCCGCGAGTTGCTCGCCCGCCGCGGCGCGCCGTTCTTTCTGTCGCCGCGGGACCAGTCCACGATCGCCTCCTGGGAATCCAGGCGAGTCCCTCTCCAAGTCGTCCTCGAGGGCATCGGCCGGGCCTTCGACGGCCTCAAGACGAAAGGCAGGGGGACGAAAGGGGTATCGCTCGCCTTTTGCGACCGGCAGGTCGACGCCGCCCTGGCCCAGCACCTGGACCGGTCGGCCGGCCGGGGAAACGCCGCCGGGCCGCGGCCCGGGAAAAAGGACCGGGCCCGCCGGGAGGTCGAGAAAGGACTACACGGCCTGGCCCCGGACGACTGGGAGATCGCCCGCCTGCTCAAGGCGGCCATTGCGGTCCTGGCCGCACCGAAGCCCGACGAGGCCGCGCTCGAGCGGATAGACGCCGAGGTCGAGGAGCTCCTCTGGGGCCGGGCGACGGGCCCGGAGAAGGGCGCGGCTGAGGCCGAGGCCCGCAAACGGCTCCGGGGCCGGCGGCCCGAAGGGCTCGAAGCCATGGTCCGCCGTCAGGTCGTCAAGGAGTCGCGGGACGGCCGTAAGATCCCCCACGTCTCCCTCTATTATTACTGATAGGACATCCCCATGACCGCCATCAAGGTCCTCGCCCTGCTCAAGAAACACAAGGAAGGCCTGCCCTTCGACGAGATCCTGACCGAGCTCGGCGTCAAGCGCAGGGACAGGGCCAAGGTGCTCGAGGAGATCCGGAAACTCAAAGCCCGGGGAGACGTTCGTTTCCTTCGCGGCCGCTTCCTCCTCTCCGAGAAGACGGGCCTCGTCCGCGGGCGATTCGTCACCGCCCGTCCCGGCTTCGGGTTCGTCACGCCGGAGGGCGGTAGCAAGGACATATTCATCCCCGCCCGTCATGCGCAGGGGGCCCTTCCGGGCGACGATGTAATGGTCGTCGTCAACGAGCAGGGCAAGTTCGGCAAGCCCGAAGGGAAAATCGAGCGCATCCTCAAGAAGGGACGGACGGCGCTCCTCGGGATCTACTGCGAGCGGGGCGGCACCCCCTTCCTTCAGCCGTTCGACTCGCCGTCGCAGGACGATGTCCCCCTTAAATCCCGCGGCAAACTCGGGCCCGCCCCGGGGATGATCGTTGAAGCCGACCGGGCCACCCTGGCCGTCACGCGGGTTTTCGGGATGCCCGAGGACCCGGGTGTCGACGCCCAGGTGGTCATCAGGCGGTACGGGCTCCGGCCGCAGTTCCCGGAGGAGGTCCTGAGTGAGGCCGCCGGGATTCCGGACGTTTTATCCGCCGGCGCAATCGAGGGGCGGCGGGATTTCCGCGACTGGCCGTCCGTGACCATCGACGGGGAAAAGGCCCAGGATTTCGACGACGCCGTCAGCATCCGTCGGCTCCCCGACGGGGGCTGGCTCCTCGGCGTCCATATCGCCGACGTCTCCCACTACGTCCGGCCCGCGAGCCCGATCGATCGCGAAGCCTTCGAGCGGGGCACGAGCGTCTATTTCCCCGACCTGACCCTGCCCATGCTCCCCGAAAAACTGTCCAACGACCTCTGCAGCCTGCGACCCCGGGAGCCCAGGCTCACGGTTTCCGTCCTGATGGACATCGGCGACGACGGCCGGGTCCGCCAGGCCGAGTTCGCTCCTTCCATTATCCGCACGGTCCACCGGATGACCTACACTTCGGTGTTCAAGATCTTCGAGGGGGACGCCGCAGAAGCGAAAGCCTACGCCGATGTCGTCCCCGACCTCTTGCTGATGCGGGAGCTGGCCCGGGCCCTTCGGGAACGGCGCCTGGCCGAGGGGAGTCTCGACTTCGATCTCGTCGAGCCCGAGCTCGTCTACGAAGAGGGGAAGCTCCTCTCCGTCGCGGCCGCGGAAAGGAACGAGGCCCATCGCCTGATCGAGGAGTTCATGGTCACCGCCAACGTCGCCGTGGCCACGGCCTTTTCGGAGAAGAAAATCCCGGCTATCTATCGGGTCCACCCCCAGCCAGACGTCGGCGACCTCGGAAAATTGCGCGACATCATCCTCAATTTCGGTTTGACGCTGCCGGAGCCGGCCAAGGTCCGGTCGAAGGACCTCCAGCGCGTCCTCAAAAAGGCCGAGGGCCTCCCCGGCGAGAAGTTCGTTGGCCTGCAGGTCCTGCGGGCCATGAAGCTTGCCGTTTATTCGACCGGGAACGTCGGCCACTTTGGCCTGGCCCAGGTCCACTACACACATTTCACTTCGCCCATCCGCCGCTATCCCGACCTCGTCGTCCATCGTATCCTCAAGGACCTCCTCGCCCGGGAGGAGCCGGGCCGGCTTCCCCTCGATACGATCGCCGCGAAGTCCTCCGAGCGGGAGCGGAACGCCGCCGAGGCCGAGCAGGCACTCCTCGAATGGCGGATCTTCCGCTTTCTCAAGGACCGCCTGGGCGACGAGTTCAGTGGGATGGTCGTTGACGTCATCAAGGCCGGCCTCATCGTTGAAGTCGAAGAGTACTTCGTCTCCGGCCTCCTGCCTTTCGACTCCCTGAGGGGGGACTATGAGCCGAAGCCGGCAGCCCGTAAGCTTCGGCCGCGCCGGCTCCGGAGAACGTTTGACTTGGGGGACGAAGTTCGTGTAATCCTTGTCTCCTGCGACCCGGCCCTGCGCCGCATGAGCTTCGTCCCGGCGGCGGACCCGGAGGAAAACCGCCCATGAAAGCGCCCGCATTCGACGCCATCCTCGACTTCCCGCTGGGGAAACACGGCCAAGACGTGCGGGCCGAGGCCGTCTTCCTCGACGTCGCCGTCGCCGCCCGTTTCACCGAGTATCCGGTCCCCGGCCGGAAGGACGCCCCGTTCGTCCGGGCCCTGGCCGTCGGGCCCGTCGACGTCAAGTGGGGGGACCCGTTCGAAGTCCGGACGGCGGCCGGCGGCATCCTCGGCCGCGGCACCTGTCTTTATCCGGACTCGCCGTCGCCCGACGAGCTTAAGCTTTCGAGGCGCAAGGCCCTCCTGACGCGGCTCTCGCTCGGGGAAAAGGACATGATCCTGGCCCTCGCGGAGGCGGGAGGCCTGAAGGGCCTGAAGGGGGAGGACGTCGCCGTTTTCTGCCGCCTGCCCAGGTCCCGCGTCGAGGCCCTGGCTCGCCTCCTCGAGGAGGAAGGGAAAGCCCGCATCCTCGCGTTTTCGCCCCTGTTCCTCGTCTCCCAGGGCACCCTGGATTTCCTCCGCGGCCGAGTCGTTTCCTTACTCACCCAGTACCACAAGAAACACCCCGCCCAGAGAGGGGCTCCGCTCGAGAAGATCGAGAAGCGCTTCGACGCCCCCCGGACGATCCTCGTCCTGGCCCTCCGGCTCCTGGCCAAGGAGGGGCGGATCCTCGAGGAGGGGGGGATCGTCCGGCTTCCCGATTTCCGGATCCCCCTCACGGCCGCAGACGAAGAGACCGTGGCCGGGCTCGAACGGATGGTCCTCAGCGGCGAGCTCGGGAGCGTGACCCTGGACGACATCCGGGCCCAATTCAAACTCACCCAGGGGAAGCTTCATACGCTCCTCGCCGTTCTCGCCGAGCGGAAGAAGATCGTCGAGGGCCTGGACGGGTTCATCCTCCATTCCCGCTGGCTCGACGAGATCGTCCGCAAGATCCGGGGGTCCGGGAAGCGGGAATTGACCGTCGCCGATTTCAAGGCGATGACCGGCCTGTCGCGCAAGTACAGCATCCCCCTCCTCGAGCTGCTGGACAGCATGGGGATAACGAGACGAAAAGGTTCTGTGAGAGACATACTTTGATCCCCATGCAGTCCTCATCCTCATATTTTTATGAGGATGAGGGCAGCATGGGGATAACGAGACGAAAAGGTTCTGTGAGAGACATACTTTGATCCCCATGCAGTCCTCATCCTCATATTTTTATGAGGATGAGGGCAGCGAAGCAGTCCTAACCCTCGTCTCTTCATGAGGGTTAGGGCAGCGAAGCAGTCCTAACCCTCGTCTCATCATAAGGGTTAGGGCAGCGAAGCAGTCCTAACCCTCGTCTCTTTAAGAGGATAAGGGCAGCGAAGCAGTCCTAACCCTCGTCTCTTTAAGAGGATGAGGGCAGCGAAGCAGTCCTAACCCTCGTCTCTTCATGAGGGTTAGGGCAGCATGGGGGTGACGCGCCGCAAGGGCTCTGTGCGGGATATCTTATAAGGCTATTTTCAGATATTTCCCAAAAGCGCGGCTCCGGGTT
>Ga0214473_10005422_pt1 | contig 15264 bp, 9 predicted proteins | sample RVTome_7_FD_203509 | JGI IMG/M metagenome (GOLD analysis project Ga0214473, IMG submission 203509) | Soil microbial communities from uranium-contaminated site in the Upper Colorado River Basin, Wyoming, United States - RVT98D197 | ecosystem: Environmental > Terrestrial > Soil > Contaminated >... | reverse complement strand
GGGACCCCGAGCGACTGGCGCGCTTCGAGCGCGAAGCGCGCACGCTGGCCTCCCTCAACCATCCGAGCGTCGCCGCGATCTACGGCCTGGAGGAATCGGACGGAACGCGCTTCCTGGTGCTGGAGCTGGTGCCGGGAGAGACGCTCGCCGAGCGGATCGCCCGGGGCCGTCTGCCGCCGGACGAGGCACTGCCCATCTTCAAGCAGATCGCGGAGGGCCTGGAGGCCGCCCACCAGAAGGAAGTCGTTCATCGCGACCTGAAGCCAGGGAACGTCAACGTGACGCCTTCGGGGGCGGTGAAGGTGCTGGACTTCGGCCTGGCCAAGGTGTTTACGGAGGGGGCGGAGAGTTCTGCTGACTTGTCTCAGTCTCCCACGGCTGCGCGCGGGACGGCGGACGGAGTGATCCTGGGGACGGCGCCCTACATGAGCCCCGAGCAGGTGCGAGGCAAGGCGGTGGACCGGAGGACGGACATCTGGGCCTTCGGCTGCTGCCTGTACGAGGCGCTGTCCGGACGGCCGGCGTTTGCGGGCGAGACGGTCTCGGACACGCTGGCGCGGACCCTCGAGCGCGAACCCGACTGGGAGGCTCTCCCCAGGACGACCCCTCCGGGAATCCGGAGCTTGCTGCGCCGGTGCCTGCACAAGGACCGCGACCGGCGCTTCCGCGACATGTGGGACGTGCGGATCGAGATCGAGGAGGTTCTGGCGGAGCCGGCGGTCGGCGCACAACCTGTGCCGGCGTCGGGCCGCGCGGAAAGACGGCAGCGGCTCGTCACGCTGGGCCTTGCCGGCGCACTGCTGGCCGCAATCGGCATCGGCCTGGCAAACCGCGTGTCCGCACCCGCGCCAAAGGCGCCTTTTCGGTTCACTGTCGTTCTTCCGCCCGACATCCAGCTCGTCGAGGCCGAGCGAGCGTCGGGGCAGTACACGGTTGCTCTTTCTCCCGACGGAAAGCGTCTGGTGTTCCTCGGGCAGGCCGAGGGTCGAGAACAGCTCTACATCCGCTCCGTGGACCAATACGAGGTTGCGCCCATAGCGGGGACGGAGAACGCGCGTACTCCTTTCTTCTCTCCGGATGGGCGCTCTTTGGGGTTCTACGCTGACGGCCGGCTCCAGAAGGTTTCTCTCGATGGCGGCGCGCCGGTTGCGATGGCCCACGTTCCGCAAGCGGCCGTGGCTGCCAGTTGGGGGCCGGACGACACCATAGTGTTTGCTTTTCCAGGCCGCGCCCAGGGCCTGATGCGAGTCTCTGCCTCCGGGGGAGTGCCGGAGGTCCTGACAACCCCGAAGCAAGATGAGCTCAGCCACGAGGCTCCCCAGATCCTCCCTGACGGTAAGAGCGTTCTCTTCACGGCGACGGCAAGCATCGGCCGGACACAGGGCGTGCGGACTGTTCTGTTGTCTCTCTCGACGGGCGCGCGCAACACCGTGCTGGAAGACGCGGCGGACGCCCGCTACCTCCCCAGCGGTCATCTGGTCTTTCCCCGCTCGGGCGCCCTGTGGGCGGCTGCCTTTGACCCTCGCCAAGGAACGCTCAGCGGTTCCCCTATTCAGATGCTCGCTGGAATCTCCATGAATCCTGGTGGGCTTGCGTCGTTCGCCCTCTCGCCCACGGGATCCCTGGTCTATGTGCCAGGCAGCGCCGACCGCACGCTCGTATGGGTCGATCGCGACGGACAGGCGAAACCGCTGACGGAGACCCTGGCGCCGTACGAACACGTCCGTCTTTCCCCCGACGGCCGGCGCCTGGCGTTTGACAGGGGCTTCATCCGTACCAAAGACATCTGGGTCCATGATCTTGACCGCGGCACGCGGATGCGCCTCACCACAGCGGGCGCCGACCACAATGAGGCCGTCGTGTGGTCGGTGGATGGAACGCGCGTGACTTTCGGATCCAGCCGGTCCGGCATGGCTGGCATCTACTGGGCGTTTGCGGACGGAAGCGGCGAAATCGAGCCGCTCGTCGTGGGGAAGAAGGGCGTCCGGTCCCTCCGGCCTAGTTCGTGGTCGCCCGACGGCAGGCTGCTCGCCTACACGCTCTCCACCAATTCTGGCAGTAGCGACATCTGGATACTCACTCTCGGAAGTGAGCCCGCGCCGCTCCTCGCCACGCCACGCAGCGAGAGCTGGCCGAGGTTCTCGCCGGATGGTCGGTGGATCGCCTACGTCTCGGACGAGTCGGGCCGACTCGAGGTCTACGTCCGCCCATACCCGGGCCCCGGCGGAAAGGTGACGATCTCGACCGATGGCGGCGGCGAGCCGGTGTGGTCGCGCGACGGACGCGAACTTTTCTACCGCCGCGGTATGACGATGTTCGCGGTCCCCGTCGAGACCCGGTCCACCTTCAAAGCCGGGACGCCTCGCAAGCTGTTCGAAGCCCGCTTCAACCCGTCGGACGGCAGCGGCCATCAGCACTTCGACGTTTCGCCGGATGGCCGGCGGTTCCTGATGGTGCGGCGCGACCAGGACCTGGTGCCGCCCCAGCTCAACCTCATCCTGAACTGGTCCGAAGAGCTGAAGGTGCGCGTCCCCGTGGCGCGCTAAGATGTCGCTCGCCCCCGGCACTCGACTCGGCCCCTACGAGATCACCTCGCCCCTTGGCGCGGGCGGCATGGGGGAGGTCTACCGCGCGCGCGACAGCCGGCTCGGCCGCGACGTGGCGGTCAAGGTCCTCCCGGGCTCTCTCGCGAACGATCCCGACCGCCTGCGGCGCTTCGAGCAGGAGGCCCGATCCGCCAGCCTCCTCAACCATCCCAACATCCTCGCCATCTACGACGTCGGAACGCACGACGGCGTGCCCTATGTCGTCTCCGAGCTGCTCGAGGGCGACACGCTGCGGCAGCGCATGGAAGCTCCGCTCCCGCCGAAGCGGGCGGTCGAGTACGCCCTTCAGGTTGCCCAGGGTCTCGCGGCCGCCCACGAGAAGGGTATCGTCCACCGCGACCTCAAGCCCGAGAACCTCTTCGTCACCAACGACGGCCGCGTCAAGATCCTCGACTTCGGCCTCGCGAAGCTGGAGCATCCGGCCTTCACCAGCTCCGAAACCGACGCCGCCACGCTGGCTCGCGGGACAGATCCCGGTGTCGTCCTGGGAACCGTGGGCTACATGTCGCCGGAGCAGGTGCGCGGGCGCGCGGCCACCCATTGCTCGGACATCTTCTCCTTCGGCGCGGTGCTCTACGAGATGCTCACGGGGAGGCGCGCCTTCAAGGGGGAGACGGCCGCGGACACGATGACCGCGATCCTCAAGGAGGAGCCACCGGACATCTCGGAGACTCAGCCCAACGTCGCGCCGGCCCTGGAGAGGATCGTGAGGCATTGTCTGGAGAAGAGCCCGGAAGGACGCTTCCAGTCGGCACGCGACCTGGCCTTCGCCCTCGAGGCCATCCAGACAACGCCGATGACAGGCGAACAGCCGCTCTCGCGGCGATCGCTGGCCCCGAGGACGCTGCTGACCATCGCCGCGCTCCTGGGCCTCGTCCTCACGGCCGGTCTGACGTTCCGGGGCTTGGGTCCGCGGCCGGCGCCGGCCGCCGCGCGCTCCGGCACGTCGCTCGCGGTGCTGCCGCTGCGCGTGCTCAGCGGCGATCCCGCGACCGGCCGTGGCTATCTCGGTGTCGGCATCGCGGACGCGATCATCACGCGGCTCGCCAACGTCCGCCGGCTGCGGCTGCGCGCCACCAGCAGCATCCTGCGCTACGCCACGTCCGATGCGCCCGACCCGCAACAGGCCGGGCGGACGCTGGAGGTGGACAACGTATTGATGGGCACGCTGCAGCAGGTGGACGAGACGTATCGGATCTCGCTGCAGCTCGTGCGGACCGCGGATGGCCTCCCCATCTGGGGACACAACTACGACCTCGCGCGGCGCGATCTCCTGAGCCTGCAGGATGCGGTCGCGGAAGAGGTCGCGCGCGCGCTGCAGATCCAGATGTCCGCGATCGAGCGGGAGCGCGTCTACCGCCGCTACACCGACAACGCGGCCGCCTACGAGCTGTATCTGCAAGGCCGGGCAGGTCTCTTGAACTACACCGAGGCGACGAACCGCGCGGCCACCGCCAGCTTCGAGCAGGCGCTGGCGATCGATCCGAGTTACGCGCTAGCGCGGGCCGGCCTGGCGGCGGCGCTCGCGCGGTTCAGCACCTCTTTTGCCCCGGAGGCGGACGCGGTCCGGTGGGCCTCGCGCGCGGCGGACGAGGCGCGGCGCGCGCTCCAGCAGGATCCCGACCTGGCCGAGGCCCATTTGGCCCTCGGTAGGGCAGTCGCGACGGCCCACGGGGGATTCAACTGGCGCGAGTCGCTCGCGGAAACCGCGAAGGCCCTGGAGCTGGATTCCAATCTCGATCTGGCGCACCTCGCGCGTGCGACCGCGTTCTATCACCTCGGGCTATTCGACCAGCTCCACGAGGAGCTCCAGCAGGCGGCGGAGATCAGTCGAAGCTCGAACCTGGACATGGAAAGCCTTAGGCTTAACGCAGCGTTCTTCCGCGGTCGGTTCGCCGAGGCGCGGACGTTGGGGGAGGCGCTGCTGGCGCGAACCGATGAGGCGGCGGCTCGCACGAGATTCGCACTGGCGAGCTTCTACCTCGGCGACGCAGCCCGCGCCCGCGAGCTGCTGGGCGGCGTACAGCGCGGCGGTCAGGCCCATTCCGGCTCGCTCGCTGCGCTGGCCGGCGTGCTCGCCGCCACCGGCGAGCGCGAGAGAGCCCGCGGGATCGTGCGCACAGTTCGGAGTGGCCCGTTCGCAGACGACCACCACGTCGCCTACAGCCTGGGCGCGGCCCTGGCTCAGCTCGGCGAGCGCGACGACGCGCTTCGCTTTCTGCGCCAGGCGGTCGAAGCCGGATTCCCCTGCTATCCCTTCTTCGAGGCCGATCCGTTGCTTCAGCCCCTGCGCAACGACGCGGGCTTTCAGACCTTCATGGCCGGGCTGCGCGCCGCATACGAGAGCGCGCGAGCCACGTATTCAAGGAACCCGACGCCGTCGCCCGCGCGCAGTCCCTAGGTGATCGCCCCCCTCGGCGCGGGCGGATGGGGAGGTCTATCGGGTGCCTCCGTTGTCTCTTGCTCACTGTAGGGATAGACTGGTTACACCGAGGGACCATGTCCAATAGTCTCGCCGAGCTCGAGGAAAGAGCGGCACAGCTTTCGCCCAGCGAGAAAGCGAAGCTGGCGCTATCGCTCATCCGGTCGCTGGATGCGGCTGACGAAGGCGACGTCGAGGAGGCTTGGCGGCTCGAAGCCGAGGCGCGCCTCGATCAGGTCGAAAGCGGTAAGGCATCGTTGGCGCCGGGGGACGAGGTTCTCGCCAACGTTCGCCGCCGCCTGGGTTGATTCCGTATCACTTCCATTCTGAGGCGGACGCCGAGTTCGTTGACGCCGCCCTGTTCTACGAGACGCGGCTCGCCGGACTCGGCGCTTCGTTCGTGGCCGCTGTCGAGCGCGCCGTAGGTCTGATTCGGGAGCATCCGGAGGCGGGCTCGCCGCTGGGATCCAGGGTTCGCAAGGCCGTCGTTCGCCGGTTTCCCTACTCGGTCATCTATCGTCGAAAGACGGATCGCCTTCTGATTCTCGCCGTTGCGCATCAAAGTCACCGGCCTGGATACTGGCGGCAGCGTAGATAGCCGCTGCTTGTCACGCGCTGGCGCGGGCCTGTTTCGCGAGGCGCCTTCCGGCCCCGCCGTAGTACCATCCACCCCCAAGAACCGGAGCCAATCCTGACCCTCTCTACGGGGACCCGCCTCGGGGCCTACGAGATCCTCTCGCCTTTGGGGGCGGGTGGGATGGGCGAGGTCTACCGCGCGCGCGACACGCGGCTCGAGCGCACCGTCGCGATCAAGGTCCTTCCCTCCCACCTCGCTTCCGACGCCGCGCTCAGGGAGCGCTTCGAGCGCGAGGCCCGCGCCATCTCCAGCCTCAACCATCCCCACATTTGCACGCTCCACGACGTGGGGACCCAGGACGGGATCGACTACCTCGTGATGGAGCTGCTCGAGGGCGAGACGCTGGCCGAGCGCCTGAAGCGCGGCCCGCTGCCGCCGGAGCAGGTGCTGCGCCACGCGGCCGAGATCGCCGATGCGCTCGAGCGGGCGCACAAGCAAGGGATCGTCCATCGCGACCTGAAGCCGGGGAACGTGATGCTCACGAAGTCCGGGGCGAAGCTGATGGACTTCGGCCTTGCCAAGCAGCACGGCGCCGGCGCCGGCGCGCTCGTCTCCACGCTGCCCACCGAGCGCCGGAACCTCACGGCCGAGGGGACGATCCTGGGGACGTTCCAGTACATGGCCCCCGAGCAGCTCGAGGGCAAGGAGGCCGACGCCCGAACCGACATCTTCGCCTTCGGCGCGGTGCTCTACGAGATGGCGGGGCCACAAGGCCTTCGCCGGCAAGAGCCAGGCGAGCCTGGCCGCGGCCATCCTGGGCGCGGACCCACCGCCCATCTCGACGCTTGCGCCCATGAGCCCTCCCGCCTTCGACCGGGTGGTGAGGGTCTGCCTGGCCAAGGACCCCGACGAGCGCTGGCAGAGCGCCCACGACCTGCTGGCCGAGCTGAAGTGGATCGCCGAGGGCGGCTCGCAAGCGGGCGTAACGGCGCCGGTCGCGGCACAGAGGCGGTGGCGCGAGCGCCTGGCGATCGGGATCGTCGGCGTGGCGGTGGGCGCAGCAGTGGCAGTCATGGCCGTTCGACTGCTGCCGCGGGAACGCCCGCCGCGGCCCGTCGCCCGCTTCGCGCTCACGCTCCCGCCCGGAAGCCCCCTCGCCGGATCCGACCGGCCCCTCCTCGCGCTCTCCCCCGACGGGACGCGTCTGGTCTACGTGGCCCTGCGCGAGGGCTCGACCCAGCTCTTCCTTCGCACCCTCGACGAGCTCACGGCGACACCCATCCGCGGCACGGAAGGCGGCACCGGCCCCTTCTTCTCGCCCGACGGCGAGTGGATCGGCTTCTTCGCCGGGGGCAAGCTCAAGAAGGTCGCCGTCACCGGGGGCACGACCCTGAGCCTGTGCGACGCTCCTGATGGGCGCGGGGCCTCGTGGGGTCCCGATGACACGATCATATTCGCCCCGGAGTCAGGCACCGGCCTCCATCGCGTGAGCGCGGCCGGAGGGACGCCCGAGGTTCTCACCACTCCCGATACCGCCCACAACGAGCGCTCCCACCGCTGGCCCGAGTTCCTCCCCGGGGGCAAAGCCGTCCTTTTCGCCGTCGAGCCCCCGATGGCCAACTTCGACACCAGCGCGATCGAGGTGCTCGCGCTGGACACCCGGGCGAGGAAGGTCGTGCACCACGGAGGCAACAGCCCGCGCTACGCGCCGACCGGCCACGTCCTCTTTGGTCGCCACGGGGCTGTCCTGGCCCTGCCGTTCGACCCGCGGCGTCTCGCCGTCACCGGGAATCCCGCCCCCGTCATCGAGGGCGTAGCGACCGCCGTCGTCTCACACGCGCCGCACTACGCTGTTGCCGCCTCGGGGACCCTCGCGTTCGTCCCTGGCACCCGGGAGAAGTTCGAGCGCAACCTCGTGTGGGTGGACCGCAAGGGTCAGGAGCAGCTCATCGCCGCTCCGCCCCGAGGATACGAGCACCCGCGGCTCTCGCCCGACGGGAAGAAGATCGCCCTACACATCATAGAGTCGGCGTCCAACGACATCTGGGTCTACGACCTGGAACGCGGCACGCTCACGCGACTCACCTTCGGACCCCTGGACGAGACGCCGGCCTGGATGCCCGACGGCCGCCGTGTGACCTACGCCTCCGACCGGCCGGGCCTCCAGCCCCGGACGGTGTTCTCGAAACCCACCGACGGGAGCGGCCAGGAGGAGCCGCTGTGGCAGGGCCAGCCCCACCTGCACCTGGGGAACTGGTCGCCCGACGGCCGAACCCTGGTCACGGCGGATACGGGCGCCGGGGGGGACCTCGTGGTCCTCTCGCTGGACAAGACCGGGAGCGCACGGCCGCTCGAGCAGACGCCGTTCATCGAGCGCACTCCGGCACTTTCGACCGACGGCCGCTGGCTCGCCTACGCCTCCCACGCCACGGGCCGCGAGGAAATCTACGTCGAGGCTTTCCCGGATCGCGGGGGGAGGTGGCAGATCTCCACCGAGGGGGGCCGTGAGCCGGCCTGGGCTCGAAACGGACGGGAGCTGTTCTATCGCAACGGCGACAGGCTGATGGCCGTCCCGGTCTCGACGGCTCCGGCTTTCTCGGCCGGGACGCCGAGCATGCTGTTCGAGGGCCGCTACCTGTCGAATCCCGACAGAACCCGCTACGACGTCTCTCCCGACGGCCAGCGGTTCCTCATGATCAAGGGCGAGGCGGCCCCCACGCAGATCACGCTCGTGCTCGACTGGTTCCAGGAACTGACGCGCCAGGTGCCGCCCGACGTCCGGGGCGCGAAGTGATGCCGAGGTTTGGACGCCTCGCTGGATGGCCGGCGGTTCCTGATGGTGCGTCGCGATCAGGATTTGTGCCGCCGCAGCTCAACGTCATCCTCAATTGGTCCGAAGAGCTGAAGGCGCGCGTCCCCGTGGCGCGCTGAGATGGCGCTCGCGCCCGGCACTCGACTCGGCGCTTACGAAATCCTCGCGCTCCTTGGCGCCGGCGGGATGGGTCACGTGTACCGCGCCCGCGACACGCGCTTGGGGCGTGAGGTGGCAGTCAAGCTTGTCGCCGAGCATCTGACCCGCGACCGCTCGGCGGTGGACCGCTTCGTTCGCGAAGCCCACGCCGCCTCCCGCCTGAACCATCCCAACATCGTCACCATCCACGAGATCGGCGAGGCCGAGGTCGGCCGGTTCATCGTGATGGAGCTGGTCCAGGGCAGGACACTCCGCGAGGTTGTGACCGAGCGTGTCGCGTGGGAATCCCTCGTCGACCTGGGCCGCCAGATCGCGAAAGCCCTCGCCGCCGCGCACTCCGCGGGGATCGTGCACCGGGACGTGAAACCCGAGAACGTCATGCTGCGTGACGACGGATACGTGAAAGTGCTCGACTTCGGGTTGGCACGCCTGCTGCCCACCCAGGACGGGGCTCCGGAGGTGGTCACGGCGAGCGCTACGGAAGCGGGCACGGTGCTCGGAACGCTCCGCTACATGGCCCCCGAACAGGCTCGCGGGGGTCGCGCCGGACCTGCGGCGGACGTCTTCGCGCTCGGGCTCGTGCTCTACGAGCTGACCACAGGCCGGCATCCGTTCAGCGCCGACCCGCGCTTCGGCTCCGTAGACGCCATCGTGTGCGATCCGGCGCTGCCCCCAAGGCACCTCAACCCTGAGATTCCCGGTACCCTCGAGGCTTTGCTCTTGCAGATGCTGGAGAAGGATCCGCGCCGGCGGCCGACAGCGGCCGAGGTGGCTGCGCTGCTGACCCAACTGACAGGCAGGATTCCGGTCGCGCAGACCAGACGGGTCGGCGGGCCCCCGCAACACAGAAGCGTCGGTCGTGAAGGGGAGCGCGCGGCCCTCCGCGCCGCTTTCGATGGAGCCGCCACCGGAAATGGCCTTTTCGTGTGCGTGGCGGGCGAGCCGGGAATCGGCAAGACGACGCTGGTGGAAGACTTCCTTGCCGAGCTCGAGGCCGAGGGGCACTCCCGGGTGGCGCGCGGCCGCTGCTCGGAGCGTCTGGCCGGCGCCGAAGCGTACCTCCCGTGGCTCGAAGCGCTCGAGGACCTGTTGCGAAGCGCCTCCGGCGCGGAGATGGCCCGGCTGATGAGGCTTGTCGCGCCGAGCTGGTACGCGCAGGTGGCGCCGACGGATGCCGACCACGAGCAGGCACCCGGTGAGCCGAGAGCCGCGTCGCAGGAGCGCATCAAGCGCGAGCTCGCCGCGTTCTTGCAGGAGGCCGTGCGTGTGCGGCCGCTCGTCCTGTTCTTCGACGACGTGCACTGGTCCGACGTCTCGACCGTCGACCTGTTGACTTACGTTGGCACCAAGCTGTCCTCGATGCGGATGCTGATCGTCGCGACCTACCGCCCCTCCGAGTTGGCTCTGAGTCGCCATCCCTTCGGGTCGGTGAAGCTCGATCTACAGAGTCGAGGGATGTGCCGCGACCTTCCGCTGGGATTCCTGAGCCGGCAGGAAGTCGGCGACTATCTGGCCCTGGAGTTCCGCGGCCATGACTTCCCGGCCGAGTTTCCGGGCTTCATCCACGCGAAGACGGAGGGAAGTCCGCTCTTCATGGGCGGTCTTCTTCACGACCTGCGCGGCCGGGGGATCATTGCGCAGGAACGCGGGCACTGGAGCCTGGTGCGTGCCATTCCCGTCATCGAGCGGGAGCTGCCCGAATCCGTCCACAGCATGATCCAGCGAAAGATCGAGACGCTTGTCGAGGCGGATCGCCACTTGCTCATCGCGGCGGGTGTCCAGGGCTACGAGTTCGATTCGGCGGTCGTGGCCAGAGCGCTCGAGAGGGATGCGGCTCAAGTCGAGGAGCGACTCGACGAGCTGGAGCGCGTGCATGCGTTCATCCGCCGGGTGGGCGAGCGAGAGATGCCCGATCGGACCCTCTCGGTGCGCTGCCGTTTCGTGCACGTGCTGTACCAGAACGTGCTCTACGGCTCCGTCCCACCGACTCGAAAGGCCGCGCTGAGCGCCGCGGTGGCGAACGCGCTCGCGGCTCACCATGGCGACGCGCGATCCGAGATCGCCTCCGAGCTCGCGCTCCTTTTCGAAGCGGCGCGCGACTCCGAGCGTGCCATCGAGCACTTTCTGCTCGCGGCGCGGCGGGCCGCCCAGATGTTCGCCCATCAGGAGGCGATCGTCCTGTCGCGTCGCGCGCTCGAACTGCTCCGAACCCTGCCGGAGACGCCCGAGCGCGATGGCCGAGAGCTGGACCTGCTGATGACCCTTGGACCGGCGCTCAGCTTGACCAAGGGCTTCTTCGCCGCGGCGGTGGAAGAGATCTTCTTGCGCGCGCGCGAGCTATGCCAGCGGGCGGGGGACACGGCTCGGCTCTTTCCAGTCCTGTATGGGCTCTGCGTTTTCTGCGTGACGCGAGCCAAGACCGAGCTTCCCCCCCGAGCTGTCGGGCCAACTGGATGCCCTGGCCAAGCGGGCGCAAGACCCGCTGCTTCGGCTGCAGGCGCATCACGCGGTATGGACGACCCTGGTCGCAGAGGGAGAGTTGGTCACGGCCCGCGCCCGCCTCCAAGAGGGTATGGCGCTCTACGACCCCCAGAAGCACGCCTCTCAAGCTCATTCGTACGGGGGACACGATCCGGGTGTGTGCTGCCTGGTCTTCGACGGACTGGCTCTCTGGGCGCTCGGCTACCCGGATCAGGCTCTCACCAGAGTTCGCGAAGCGCTTGCTCTGGCGCGAGATCTTGCCCTTCCGTTCAGTATCGGGAAGCACACTTCTACGCGGCCATGTTGCACCAGTTGCGTCGCGAGGCGCCCGCCGCGCGGGACCATGCCCACGAAACCATCACGTTGACCCAGGATCAGATTTTCCGCAATTCCTTTCGTACGGGAACGTCGTGCACGGATGGGCACTGGCAGAACTCGACAGGGCCGACGAGGGCATGCGGGAGCTCCGCGAAGGCCTACGGGCCGCGAAGGCGATGGGAGATCGGTTCCTTCGCCCGCACTGGCTCGCTCTGCTAGCGGAAGCTCTGCTCCATGTGGGGCTGCCGGACGAGGGGCTTGCCGCGGTGCGCGAAGGCCTGGCTGAGGTACGGCACACCGGACGGTCCTTCTCGGAGTCCGAGCTCCACCGCCTCAAGGGCGAGCTGCTTCTGCTACGCCTCGAACGAGATGAGGCCGAGCGCTGCCTTCACGAAGCCATCGAGGTAGCCCGCCGACAGAGCGCCCGGTCGTTCGAGTTGCGTGCCGCCATGAGCCTCGCGCGCCTGGGGCAGACTCAGCAGCGGAAAGCGGAAGCGCAGCGGCCGCTCGAGGAAGCCTACGGCTGGTTCACGGAGGGGCTGGACACGACGGACCTGGTCGAGGCTCGCGCGCTACTGGCGCACCTGGCTGAGCCATAGGCGGAAATCGTGGTCGAGGCGATAGTCGTTTCATCCGCGGTTAGATCCAGATGACTCGGATCTCCTTTTCGACGGCTCGAAACTCAGGGTCTCCAGTGTATAAGTCGGCCTTCCTAAGCTGGGCGAGCGCCGCAGCGAAGCAGTCAGCGAGAGACATCCTGTGATTCGCCTTCAGGGCGCCCGCCTGCTCAGCCAATACCTCATCGGCCGAGACGATCTCGATCGGAAGCGCTCGAAGCTTGGTCCGAACCTCGGGCCAGCGTCCGGCTCCCGCCTTTCGCTCGACCATGTAGCGAACCTCGGCCCAGTTCGGCGTCGCGATCAGCAAGGGCTTCTCTGCCCCCGCCGAGCGCTCCAATAGCTCGAGGATCTTCTCGTGCCCTTTCTGCCGGAAGAGGAACACCAGAATGGCGTAGCTATCGAGGACCGAGCTTCTCAAGTCGGGCCTCCTTCAGCTTGTCGTTGTCCCGATCGATCAGGAGCTCCGCCGCGACTGATGTGGCGCTCTCGAGCATCCCGCACACGCTGCGAATGTACTCGCGAGTGACGGGCTGGAACAGGATCTCGTCACCCCGTTCGACGAAAAACACCTTGGTCCCAGGCTTGATGCCGTATTTCCGCCGGAGCTTCGCTGGTACGACGAGTTGTCCCTTGCTTGTGACATACGCTGCTTCCATGTTCAGCCCTCGCGTATGTTAGCTTACAAGGAGCCCTCAAGTAAGTCAAAGAGCCACGTATCTTGCCTGGGCAAGATAGTAAGATGTATGATCCTTGAGAGCCTGGCCGGGTATGCGGAGCGGCCAAGCTGCCGCCGGCCGCGCACGACTCCGGTGTCACGAACCGGGCGCCCGCCGAGGCGCTCATCGACACGCGGATTCCTGGCGGGCGACTACGGATACCTCTGCTGAATCAAGTCGTGCAAGCGGGCGCGGTCGGGGGCGAGCAGCGCCTTGACGCCGTCCGCGCTCACGTCCGCGACGATGATCTGGCCGACCTCGTCGTGGACGTCGCTGAACAGGCCGTGCGCCTTCATCTTCTGGGCCTGGTAGCGGTTGTCGTCGGTCGGGCTGACGTAGTGGACCGAAGCGGCCTTGTAGCGATGGACCAGGAACAGGTGGATCAGCGTCATCAGGCGCTTCTTGCGCAGGGCCGTGTCGAAGCTGTTCTGATCGCGAATGGAAAGGATGTTCCGGCCGCGCCGGTCCGCGATCGTGGCGAAGATGACGTTGGCGACCTTCTCCCCGCTCGCCGTGGAGAGGCTCAGCTCCAGCAACTCCGAGCCAGCAGTATGCGGCCGCAGCAGCACGCGCAACGCGGACGAGAGCTGGTGGTGCTGCGTCCAGAGCGCGAGCCACTCCTCGAGTAGCTTGGTCGGCACCTCGGTCTGGACGAGGTGCTGGTGCTGCGTCGAGCCCTTGCCCATCGCCTTGGTGGCCGCGGTGCCGCCCGAAGAGGCCATCAGCGCCGCATCCGCCCGCGGACCTCCCACCAGCGTCTGTGGTGTCCGGTAAGGCGACTCGACGAGCCGGAACTTCCGCTGTAGCCGCGCCAGGGAAAGCATGCCGTCCTGCCGCAGCGCGGTGGCGAACTCCTCGGCCGCCAGACCGTCGATCTGATGCCCGCCGTAGGTGATGAAGTTGAAGACGAACCCGAGCTTGCCGAGTTCCTCGGGGAATCGCCTCATCTCCTCGTCGCTCATCCCGGTCGTATCCCAGCTGAACGAGGGCGACAGGTTGTACGCCAGCATCTTGTTCGGGAACTCGGCGTGGATCGCCTCGGCGAAGCGTTTGGCATCCGCCAGGTCCGCCGTCTTGGTCTCCATCCACAGCAGATCGGCGAACGGCGCGGCGGCCAGGGACTTGGCGATGGCGTACTCGATGCCGCCCTGGACTTGGTAGTAGCCCTCGGGAGTCTTCGAGATCTCGCAATCCCAGATGATGTGGATGCCCATCGACTTGGCCTTCGCGCGCGCGGCATGGAACGACGTGAGGTTCGCGAAGGTCAGCCATTCGTCGTCGCTCATGTCGAAGCGCTCGCCTTCGCCAGCGCGGAACCGGATCACGTCGGCGACCGCCTGTGGGTAGCTCTTGAGGTTGGCCTCGGCCTGCCAGGCCTCCAGGTAGCGCGTCTCGATCTTGTCCAGCAGGGCCTCGACCGCCGCTCCGTCAGCGTGCCTGAGAGCCTTGATGTTGTCCTCGATCACGCCCAGCACGCCCACCCGCGCCAGCCAGGTGTTCGCCTCGTCATACTCGGCCGCCGAGACCTTGAACAGCAGGTGCCCGCGCATGTCGTCGAGGCCCAGCTCGCGTAGCTTCTTGAGGATCGCGAGGTAGCCGATCTTGTACGTCGGCAGATCGACGCTCGTGGCGCCCAGGATGAACGGATGGTCGCGCTCGTCCCCGCGCCCCTCCAGGAACGTGGCCGCCTCGGCGTCGGTCCGGGCGACGATGATGCCGGGCACCTTCATCACGTCGAGCTGGAAGCGCGCGGCGTTCAAGCGCTTGATCTGCTCGTCCTCCGGGACGAGCACCTTTCCCCCCTGGTGCCCGCACTTCTTGGCCCCCGGCTTCTGGTCCTCGATGTGATAGCCAGGAACCCCGACCTCGACGAACCGGCGGACGAGGTTTCGCACGTGCGCGTCGCCGCCGTGCCCGGTGTCGGCGTCGGCGATGATGAAGGGCCGGTAGTCGATCTCGGGGGTGGCCGCGCGTTGGGCCTCGCTCATGCGCGAGCGCGCGAAGCGCTGGTTCCGGTCCGCCGTCAGCAAGGCGCGCACGATGGGCGCGGCCTCGTCCGGCACCTGGTTCAGCGGGTAGCTGGCCAGATCCGGCCCCGGATCCTCGGTAGCCGATCCCTTGGCCGAGGTCGCCCACCCGCCCAGGTAGATGCCCTCGATGCCCGCCCGCTTCAAGGCCACTGCCTGGCCGGGTGAATAGGGACCGAAGCTCGTGATCTGTTTGCGCTGGGCGAAGAGCTCCTGGAGCCGAGCGTAGAACTGCTCGGCTGCCGCCCTGGCCACGCTGTAGTCGGCCTGGATCGTGCCCCTTTGCTCGACGACTTGACGCGCGGAATACAGCCGGGTGATCCCCTCGAAGCGGGGACTTGCAAGCCATCGCGCGGTCTCGGCGACTTCCGATTCGAATGAGCTATTAGTCATCGACCCCCCCGGTGATTCATCGACCCCCCCTCCCTAACCCGGCGAAGCCGGAACCAAACAGGACGGCCCGGCTTTCTGAAATGATGGCGACCTCCCGAGAGAGGAGTCGTCATGCCCCAGCAACTGCTCACGG
>Ga0214473_10005421_pt1 | contig 15271 bp, 10 predicted proteins | sample RVTome_7_FD_203509 | JGI IMG/M metagenome (GOLD analysis project Ga0214473, IMG submission 203509) | Soil microbial communities from uranium-contaminated site in the Upper Colorado River Basin, Wyoming, United States - RVT98D197 | ecosystem: Environmental > Terrestrial > Soil > Contaminated >... | reverse complement strand
GGGATCTTCATAGAAATATCCAGCTCTAAGCGCAAACATAAATCCTTCATTCATGTTTCCGTACCAGTATTCCAATCCTCCAGATGTAACAATATCCCTAAGCTCTTCACTGAATGGTTTATCTCCCCAAGCAGTAAAAATTGCTTTATAAAATTCGTCAGATTGTGATATAGTTATGGTAGAATCTTGTCCTTTAATTTTAACAACCTTAGTTTTTGTTCCTGTTCTACTCACAAGTAGTTTGCTAAAATCAAGTGTGCCAATTAATGAGTTATATTCATCTTTTAAGATGTTGAATGCAAATCCTAACCTGAAATTAGTTGGTATTGGATCAGCTTGATCTCGATCTATGTAAAATATTTTAGGACCGAGGTTACTTAGATTAACACCGATACTTAGTTTATCCCCTATATCTTCATCAATTAATGGTAATACTAAAGACTTTGGTCTCCACATCGCACCAATATCGAAGCTAACAGAAGTCGCAACACCTTTGCCTTGTTCCTCGGCTGTCGGCTGATCTGAAAGGCGACTGTGAATTAATCTGGCATTAAATCCTAATCCCCAATCTTCAGAAAGTTTTGAAGCATAACCAAGAGTTAAAGCTGCATCAAAGGATCTAAATGTACCCAATGGATCTGGAGAATCAGGCCCAGTTCTAACAAATTCACCGAAGTTCATGTAAGTAATACTAGCCGTTACGCTGCCAGCTAGATCTTCAACGTATTGTCGGTAAGTTAGATAATCGTAAAAAAGATCGAGCTGAAATTGCGGCAACCAATTACTGTGAGTTATGCTTAACTCCGTACCGGTTTGAAAAGCGATTCCTGCTGGATTCCAAAATATAGCAGCAGAGTTATCAGCCAATCCAGTACCGGATTCACCAATTCCACCAGCTCTTGAATCGGGAGCAAGCAACAAGAATGGAACAGCAGCTTCACCTTGAGCATAAGACGAACGACCAACAACTATAAGCATAATGCTGACCATCACTATCCTAAATAATATATTCATTTTGTAACCTCCAAATATGAATTGTTCTTTTTATTTAATCTATTTCTATAACTATTAATTATTTCTTAAGAATTTAAATATATAAAATAAAGCAAAGAAATCTATGTAATTATTCACAGCAAAATTTTAGCGTACAACTGCCAGCTTCCCTAAAACGCTCTTATTAAAAGCACCGTCCGTACTTGTGACTATCAATTTATATAGATATGCACCATTGGCAATTTGATTACCATCTTGATCCCGTCCATCCCAATCAATTTTAATAAAATTATCTCCTTGATTTTTTGATTCGAGATTACGAATCAATCTTCCGGCAATAGTGTAAATTCTTATGTCCACATCAACGGGAGAGTTCACATTGTTCTTCTGAAAAGTAAAAGTCGTATTTGAATTAAAAGGATTAGGATAATTATATACATCTGATATGAATAGGTCATTACCGGAAACGACAGTAAAATAAATTAGTTCTGATGACGGATTATTAAATACATCCCATGCCTTAAGCTGCATCTGATAATCACCTGGCTCCAAATTATTAAATTGATATCGGATAGATCCTGTTTTACCGCCTGCATCAAGATCACCTGTAAAGAAATTTGTGAAATCAATTGGCTCGTTGAATTTTTCATTAAGAATTCCCTCAAGCTTGTGTCCCACTCCTGTTCCAGTTGTGTTAATTCCGGTTTCATCATTTAGTTTTACAACAAGCAGCGAGTTCGGATTTATTAAAGCAGTACTCTCAAGTGCTGCATTATCAAAATAAATTTCTATTTCCGGTCCTTTACCATCATTTACTGTGGAAGAATCTGTCCCACCAATTTTAACTTTGGTTGTATAACCCAAACCATCTGCCTGCTCGGATGAAAAGTACATGAGCACTTTACCATTTGCATTTTCATATGAAAATGATCCCACCCTGGACAGTCATGTAAAAAGGAGTATTGACCGTACTAAGCGGATCCAATTTTACCTGGCGTTTTGAATCAAACACAGTTAATGTTCCTTCACCATTAAAATCATCCCAGTTAGTTGTAATAGATTTTTTAACTACTCCTTCAATTTTTGTATTGCCGAGTGCTTTAATCTGAACATCAACAGATAAATTCTGCCCATTGATCGAATCAATACTCGCTGGATATTGAGGTATGCTCAATCTTAAAGATGGATCACAAAATAGATGAAACTTTTCATCATTAGTTAAATTACCGCTGCCTATCAGTTTAGCTTTCATATAAGCTTTACCAACAGCAATCGAAAGATTCATAGTATCTCTCGGTGTTCGTAATAAACTATAATAAAACGCTTCATTCAGTGCGGCATTCTCAAATGAATAAACAGGTCTTGCCGAGGTGAATACCCCAATGGAACCGCTCGATTCTTTTGTAATTAAAACTTCTGTTGCACTTTGAAGCCCGGGAATATCATAGTAACCGAAATCGCATGTGGCCGCCGTCAAGAAAAAGTATTTGCTATTTTTCATCAAAGGAATTGTAGAACTTTTAATGAAGACTCTCTCATGTGCCCACAGTTCTGGACTTCCGTGCCCAACATAATTCATCATAAGTGTTCCGCGGTTTACCGAGTTAATAATTTCATCATAAACTCCTGGTTTTGTTCTTCCAAGAGCAGTCAATACCGTTGGATAAGCCGCTAAATAAATTTTATTAATATCGAATGATTCCGGAATTATATTATTTGCTAACGCTTCCGATTGCGGTGTATGCCAGTTTCCTTCCTGTCCAGCAGTGGTCATGTTATCATCGGCGACGAGAGTAATTAAATTTCTCCAAATTCCATTTTCATGAGTTGTTTCATAATCAATTATTTTATCAACGGCAATTCTTGCTTCAAGCGGTGAACTAACATTTAGTCTGCCAATTGAAATATCAACGCGGGTGTCGTTACCGTCAACACGAGCAAAAAAATCATCCATGGGATAAGAGGAAAGTTCATTTAAACTTTCTAAGGTTTCGTAGGCCGGAATTAAATTGTCACCATTTTTTTCAAGGTTCTTGTAATCATATGTTCCATCTCCAAAAAGAAGAACATACTCCGGTTTAATTGTCCAGTTATCGTAAGCATATTTTATATAATCCCTAATCGCAGTAACATCCAATAAGCCGCCGGAAAATTCATTGTAGATTTCGCTGACGTCAACCGCAACCGTTGATACTTTAAGCTTTGCATTATTTTCACGATGATCTTTTAATCTTAGCGCTTGATCTTTCAAATTTTTATGGTAGATAATAATGAGCTTCCCACCATCTGAATATCCACGAAGATTTTGATTCGGAACATCAACAGGATTAACCGGAGATTTGTACTTATCGCTTCCAACTGCAAAATATTTCAAAACCTTTCCAGCAGCTTCAGCGCTTTGAAATCGAAATTCGCTGCCGCTTTGCATTATTGGATTTATAAGGATTTTAATTTCTGAAAGATCAGATACATCAAAGACCCGAATGTTAGTTGAAGTAAAACCGGAGAGATCATATTCAATTGTTGATGAAGTATCCTTTGAGAAGAAAATTAAATTGTCATCATAAGCTTTTAGTTCTTTCTCATATTTTATTTCAAAGTAGTCAAGATAGCCGATCGAAGTAGTTGCAGTCGGAGTAAATTTTAATTTGAGTACACTTCGAGAATCTGGCAACGCTCCAGTGAACGATGCCGTTTTAACATGAGCAGTTCCAGATGAATATTGACTGCTTCCATAGCCAAAAAGAGATTGAGAAAAAAGCTGTGTACTATTCTCTTCAGAAGCAAATGTAATTGAACCCGGAGAGGCATTAACAAAACGGAAATTATAATTGATCTGGGAATTTTCCATCCTTCCGTCAAGTTTATTAATATACGTTCTTGAGTTGATGGATTGTGTAAAATCATCACCAAGATAAATTCTTCCCGATTTTCCGATATTAATTTTATCATCTTCCCAATTTGTAAAAGCTAAAGTTGATTTTTGATCAAACTTATTTAATTCATTTAAACTCGGTTTATCTTGCATTCTTTTTCCGTTTAACCCGCCATAAGTAATCCAATAATAATTAGCTGTTGAATATGGATGAAAGTATCTCTTGACTGCATGTGCTGATGAATCATAATCCCAGAAATTTGTACCTCTTCCATAAAAGAGGATGTAGTCGTCTGTATCAAAAGTGTTTTCAGCCCCTCCATTAAAAACATAGATTGCATTCTCTACTAAATCGTTTGGTCTCTGAGCACCGACTGTTTCCGGTAGAGTTTTACCGCCATTATTATATATTTTAATTGTTCTTGGATCTACAATATTGGGATCTATTCCAAATGATGCGAGAGTTGACCTGCTGATTTTATAAATGCCTTCCTCTTTAGTTTCAAACCTAATCCATTTTCCCGTTGTAAGCACACTGTTATTGAATAGAATTTTATTTAATTCCTCATCCTTTTTTTTCTTTATCCAATTCTTCGCTGCTTTATAATTAGGAATTACATCCGAAAGGAATTCATCTTTTGACGGCGACACAATGTTTTGACTGAGCCCGTAATTAATTTTGAAAACAATTTTAGTGTAAAGTTCAATTTTAATTTCACTTGGAGAAAACGAAACTGGATTGATAAGAAAATATTGCACCGGCATTCCTCGAACAATAGCAAATTCTCCAAAGCTAATGAGTTGATCAGCCGGTAGAGCGGAATAATACTTTTCACTCACCTCGTATTTGTAAGAAACCAATTCTTCTTCTTTAACCATAGCCGGAATTGGAAGAATTTTCCCTTCAAGTTCTTTTACTGATGTAGATAAAATTTCCACCGTATTTCCAAATTCTGAAGGTACGCCAATAGGAATTTGTCTTGTTGGAAGTGAAGCTGAACCTATTGCATCATAATTTAGAATTGAACCGAATGATAAAGAAACTTTTACAAATGTTTCATTATTAATTTCTTCATTCGAAATGGAATAAATAGGAGAATACTCCAATGTGATTGAGTTTCTGTCCGATGATAATACTTTGAGGTCTTCCTGAGGGAAAATTATCGAAGTAACTATCAGAGAAATTATTAAGGAGATTTTGCTTTTCATTAATAGAAAACGGAAAAATAAAAAAATTACGAACTTTATCTATTATTATTTATTTGTAGCAAAGATCTCTTAGAATTTCTCCAATTTTTCGAACGAAATTAGCGAATAAAAATCAATATTGTCAAGGCAATTATCTTATTTCAAGCTCTTTTAATGGTTTGACGATTTGTCTTACGAATAATCAAAGTCCCAATTCAGTTTTATTTTCTTTCATAGCGTTAATGCAGAGTTGAATATGCTCTTCCAAAGGAATATTCAAAAGCTCAGCTGCTTTGTTTATATCTTTACGGCTGACATTTTTTGCAAATGCTTTGTCCTTCATCTTCTTTTTCACTGAATTCACTTCAACTTCATCAATTGATTTACTGGGGCGAACATAAGTCACTGCTGTGATAAATCCCGCAAGCTCATCGCAAGCAAAAAGTGCTTTTTGAAGTAAACTTTCTCGTGGTACACCTGAATAATCTGCATGAGATAGAATTGCATTTCGAAATTCCTCACCAAATCCTTTTTCTCTTAATATTTCCGAACCCTTAAAAGGATGTTCTTCGGCAGTGGGAAACATTTCATAATCAAAATCGTGAAGCAAAGCCACATTACCCCAAAACAATTCATCCTCATTAAACTTTTTTGCATATGCCCTGACACAAGATTCGACAGCAAAAGCATGTTTTAATAAGCTTTCACTCTTTGTGTATTCTCTTAAAATAGATAAGCACGTACTGCGATCTCTCTCTATGTTATTCATAATTATTTTTCACTTTTGAATTTTTAATTTTGTCAGCCAGAGGCTGATCCGCCTTTGGCGGAACTTTTTAATTCCTCGCATTATAGCTCGGACACAAATCACCCAAAACACATTCCACACATTTTGGTTTTCGAGCAACACAAATTTTTCTTCCATGCGTTGCCAATAAATGAGAAGAAGCGACCCAATCTTTCTCAGGTAATAATTCTTTCAAACGAAATTCAATTTTTTCCGGATCCTCGGATTTAATAAACCCAAGTAAATTGGATAATCGTTTGACATGAGTATCAACTGCGATTGCTGGAATTCCAAAAGAATTACCTGCAACTACCGATGCAGTTTTTCTTCCAACACCTGGAAGCTGAATTAAAGCTTCAAAATCAGCGGGTACTTCTCCATTATGCTTATCAATTAATTCTTTGCAGCAAGCTTTAATACTCTTAGCTTTTTGGTGATAAAATCCAGTAGAGAAAATATCCTTCTCTAATTCTTCGTTACTTACATTAAAAAAATCTTTTGGAGATTTATATTTTTTGAAAAGATCTTTTGTAACAACATTCACCCTTTCATCCGTGCACTGAGCAGACAAAATTGTTGCAATTAAAAGCTGAAATGGATTAACAAACTCAAGTGCAATCTCTACTTCGGGATATTCATTCTTGAGAAGTTTAAAAATTTTCGTTGTTCTATCTTTTTCAGACTTCGGCATCTTTGTTATAGTTGGGATGATTTATCATTAATCTTTGTACAGGTTTATTGCCTATTAGATGACTCTGAATTATTTCTTCAACATCATCAGTCTTTACTCCACCGTACCAAATTTGTTCGGGATAAACAACAACCGTCGGTCCAAACTCACAAGCATCAAGGCAGCCGGCTGAGTTAGCTCTAATTTTTGATTTTATACCAAGTTCATGCAACCGCTTTTTAAATAGTTCTCGTATTTCAGAACTTCCTTTATCAGAGCAGCATCCTTTGGGATTTTCAGGCGGTCGCTTGTTTTCACAGATGAAAATATGTTTTTCAAATCTTTTCATGATGATCTTTTTTTTATGATCAAATATAAGAAGAAAAATACCTTTCTTGCTTTAGGGGATTTTTATAATTTTTACTAACAATCTTACGCAGTGTTAAGATTACAAACCCAGTTTCTTTGCATTGCTTTATTCGTTCGTTTAGAAACTAGGTTTGTTTACGAATTCCAATCGTCATTGTGCGTAAGGCGACTGACCAATATAAAAAGGGAAAGTGATGCACAGAATAATTATCATTTCATCCATTCTACTTCTTTTTAACAGCTGCGAACAGTTAGTTAATATTGGAGATTTAACGTCATCCCAAAAATATCCTGCTAAAATAGGCCATGAGTGGGAATATTACACAGAGTGGAAACTTGAATATTATGATACTACAGGAAACATTGACAGCACTTCAACTGGTTTCTCAGAAAATACTATAGTTAGAATTATCAAAGAAAGTGATACTCTTGGATTTTACAAAGATTTAGTTCTGTTCGAAAGTTTTGACTTGAGCACTCCTCAAAATATTAATAAGACCTGGTACCTAAATGCGGATTCGGGATTATTTGCAATAGCTTATTCCAACGCCGGTTCCTCACAATTTGTATGGCCAAAACAAAGAAGTATTGCTCTTGAACAAGTGCACAACTTTGTAAGAACAATAGGAGTTTTCCCAGGTTTTGCAAATGTCAACACTATGCTTAATCCGCAAGCGGATACGATTCAATATTACTCACTGCCAAGAAAAGTTTTGACATATCCATTAACAATTGGGTCCCGTTGGATTGAACTAACAGTCCCATTCTTTAGGGAAAGATATATTCAAAAAAAGGAAATCATAAATACTAATAGCGGAAGTTATAATTGTTACAAACTTGAATCTAATTGGACTTGGGTACCGAACCTTGAATTTACCGACTATGTTGATCTTAATTCCGGATTAGTAATGCGGGAGATAATTGCCGATAGTATGATGATCGTTACTGTAACAAACCCTGATAACGGTGCATTTGTCAAATCCTCAACAATTTCAAAATTGGTGAGAGAAAAGAAGTAAGAGGATAATTTTTAATTACTGAAATTTGAAGATTGGGATTTATTTGGTCCGCCTTAGGCGGATTGTCCGTTTGGGATTTGTGAATTATCGCTTGTAGCGCGTACGGGAGTCGAACCCGTGATCCCCGCCTTGAGAGGGCGGTGTCCTAAGCCACTAGACGAACGCGCCAGATTAATTGGGCGGTTGGTTGTGGGAGGTTGGTGGTTGGATGTTGGGTTTCCAACTTCCTATTTCCAATCCCCTATTTCCCAAACTTCGCTGCCCCGTCAGGGGTCGAACCTGAACTTTCCTGATCCAGAGTCAGGCGTGTTGCCAATTACACCACGGGGCAAAAAACTTATTGAAAAATTAAGGGAAATGAGAGTGAGATGCAATTTGATTTAAGGTAATATATAAAAGTTTTATTTTTTTGAGATTACTGTTTTGATTTTTTAATTTCTTTGTCCTTTTACATTTTGTAATTTTAAGAATCCTGATTCTTCTCATAGTTTTCTAGTTGTCTAAATGCCTACTATTATTGAATCAATTAAATAATTCTTACAAAACTATCTGCATTCCGGTAAATAATTTCTTATTTTTTATTTCTTCAACCAAGCCCCTTAAATCAAAAGTTTGTTCTGCAACTGCTTCACGCCATAGTGCTTCCGGAAGTAGTTTGCTAAACTTGGAAACCTTAGTTGTTCTGACCTCTTCTAATAATTTGGTTGCAAAATATTTAAATGATTCTTCATTAATTGATTTCAATTTATTTAGGAATTCTGAAATTACTATATCCAGTTTTGTTTCATCATTTTTCCTTCGGCGGACTTCAACTCTTTGATAACTGGATGTAGCCATTCCAACACCGGATAAAGTTATAAGTTTTGCTAAGGTTTTATTAATACGGTCTCCGGCGAATGTCCAGATTTCAGCTTTGTTATCATTCAATAAAACAATTCGCCAAATATTTTCAGACCAGTTTATAAATTTTAACTTTTCTCTTTTTGAAATAATGCATTCCCCTGCTTCATTGGTTAAGAAATTAATTCTTTCGTTCCCAAATAATATTTCCCCGGCTTCCTTTGCAGTTTCATAAGGAATCTCCTGACCCGCATAAACAATCCATTTAGGGGCATCGCCTATTTCTGTTTTTCTTACAAATAATTCTCTGGATTCATATTTTACTTTTACCGCCTCCCATTCGATTCCACCTAATACAAAAAAGAAGGGTATATCTAAAGCTTCCACAAAAGATGCATCTAAAGTTCCAATATGTTTTTTTTCACTCCAAACATCGTACATAAAGCTGCTATCAAATACCGCAAATAACTTCCTCCAATTGGCACCTAAAAAATTCTTTTCACATACTCTGCCAACTATTAATAATTCATCGACGTTTCTTAAATATTCACGCTCTATCATATAATCAATCAATGTTTTAAATTTTTCGAAAGTAATATTAGAATAGCAATATGCGGCTGAAAGAATATCCCAGGCCTTTTGTACAGTTATGCCATTATTTTGAAGACTTAAACAAATAATTTGGTGAGCCATTATATGATAAGCTTTTGTAGGAAAATTTATTTTGTCAGATATACCTTTTAATCCCAGACTAACAACAGCGGTGAGTAGAATTAGATCATCTTCCCTTAAACACAATCCTTCAAAGACCTGAGGCTTATTTGGTCTTCTTCCGGTTCTTCCAACTCTCTGAAGAAACGAACTTGAACTTGAAAGAGCACCAGCCTGAATGACCTGGTCCAATTCTCCTACATCAATACCTAATTCAAGTGTAGAAGTACTAATAATAGCTTCTAATCCGCTTCCAAAAGAAGACTTCATCTTTATTAAGCTCTCAGCTTCCTCACGATAAAATTTACTTACTGCAGAATGATGAGTGCGTACCCTGACGGGGTTTCTTGTTCCTGAATGAGTATTCATTCGATTGATTGCAGACGCTAACTTTTCAGTATAAGTTCTTGAACCGCCGAAAATAATAGATTTTTTATTAGGAAGTGATTTATACAAATTAAGGAAATAACGATTCAAAGCAGAAGAAGCTGTATTATCTTCTGTGTCATTATCTTCATTAAAGAATGAGATTTTAAATTCTTTTTGCTTCTCTACCTTTGCAATAACCTTAACTCGCTGACCTATTTTTCTTTTTCGTCCCGCTAACCAATTTAACATTTCTTCCGGGTTACCAATAGTAGCTGATATTGCTATTCTTTGAGGCTGTTTATCAATTGCTGTTTCCAATCTCTCTAATAACGTAATTAAATGGCTGCCTCTGTCACTCGAAGCGAAGTTATGTGCTTCATCAATTATTATTACTTCAAGACCATCAAAGAATTTATTCCATCCTGCTTTTCTTAACATTATTGCTTCTAAAGATTCAGGCGTAGTTAAGAGTAGCTGTGAAGGATTTTTGAATTCTTCAATTTTATCATTTTGTCCAACATCCCCATGCCATTTAAAGCAATGTAAACTACAAGCCTCTGCATAAGATTCGGCACGTAACTCAATATCATTAAGTAAAGCACGCAACGGTGCTAAGTATAAAATTTGGACAGAAGATTTTTTGTCTTTTGATGAACGAGTCAAAACGGGAAAAAATACAGCTTCAGTTTTTCCCCCGGCTGTTGGCGCCTCAACTATACAATCTTTATTATTTAAGATCACCGGAATCGCTGCTTTTTGTATGTCAGAAAGATCTTTCCATCCTTTTTCAATAACAATCTTTTGTAATCCCTCGTGAATACTGTCCAGTTCTGAAGATTTGTTATAAATATCAGTGCCCATCAGTTTAATATTGATGTTATCTGTGAGGCAATATTATTTTTGTTATTATTGACCTTCATCAAATCAGTATATGAAAGACCTGGATTTTCTTCACACAGATCAAGAATAATTATTAATTCTCTTAAAACAGGACGAGGTTTTCTTTTAATTTGTTCTTCCCCGAATGCAGTCCATTCTCGGACTAAATTTTCCAACATTTCATCTGTTAATTTTTCTTTACTATTCCAATTATAAGCAACACCATGAATATCTCTTATCTTCTTTGCCACATCTAATAGTTTTTGATAGTTCAACCCTTCTAAAGTTATGACCGGTTGTCTCATGCTACTTATTGTTTCAGAAACATTGGGAACTATTACTCTGTCAGCTAAAGCTTCATAACTTTTAAGCCCGGCACGATCATCTTCAAAAAAAGCATCTGTACCAGTGAAAATTAAAAGACATCCTGGGAAACCGTTTTTACCTGATTCATCAATTAATAAACGAAGTATTTCTAATGCTTGTTCGCGTTGTCTTGTATGAGGAAATCTTCTTATTAATTCCAATTCATCCACCAATAACAATAAACCCTGATAACGAGCACCTTTAATGACTTCTAAGAGTGCTCTTATTCTTGGGAATACTTCATTGGGTTCTAAATAACCTTTAATGCCGATCTCTCTAAGATTACTTGTGGACATTGATCTGCTTCCACTTAACCATGCAACGGCTGTAGATGCTGTAACTTGATCACCATTGCTTCTTGCTATATAAAATGCCCGCAACGCAGGAGCAAAACCCGGATCTAAATCCGCTAAGTAGGCAAGTTCTGATTCGACTCTTCTTTCAACAATAGTTCTTAATTGCTTTTGAATTGAAGGTTCCAAAGAAGTCATTCCTTCAATTTGAGCAGTCTTTCTATGAATGTTAAGCAGCCACGATTCTAAAATATCTACCAAAGAACTTGAGTCTCTCTTTTCCAGAGTTCTTAAACCATTAATTAAACCTGAAAAGAAAATCGGTAAATCAGATAAAGGTTGGTCAGGTCCAATGTTTACTGTTGAAACAGCAAATTCATTATTTAATGCATATTCTCTAAACCACGAACACAAAAATGTTTTACCTGCTCCATAAGGGCCTCTAATAAATTTAAAGAATGATTCATTAATTTTTGTTTCATCCAATAAATTTTTTAAATACTGATGAGTTTTTGATTGACCAATAAGTAATACATCAAGATTCTTTTCGGGAACTACTCCTTGTCTCAGTGCATCAATTATATCTTTGGATATTTTAGATTCATTTAAATTATTTTCTATTAATTTTTCACCGATCCATTCATAAATATTTATGCTTCTCACACTTTTAACCCGAATTGGCATCTTATGTGATTTTCGCAATTTATATATCATTTCCGACAAGCGTGCTTTAATTAAAAACCACCCAAGCCCGTGTCTTTTACTCGCGCGTTCTATATCCTGTTCTGTTAAAGATTTTGTTTCTTTTAAAAGAGCAAGAATAATTTGTTCATCTTTTTCAAGTTCGGGAAACTGCGCGGCTATTTCTTCAAAAGCTTTTGGCAATTCGATTTGTTTTTTTAAAACTTCAATTTCACCAACATCGGAAGTCTTTTCTTCTATATCTGGTTGTTTGGCTTCTATACTGCCCTCTTGATCTTCTTCAGCAGCCTTTTGATAGGATTCACTAAATCTAACTGAAGCACCTTCAATTACTCTTTCAATTATTTCACTTTTAATCCCTGATATTGGTATTCCTAATCTCCAACACAAATTTGAAAGTTCTATTTTCCTGAGATTATTCAATAAACTTTTTTCAGACCAGGGACTTTCAACTAACCTATTAATTTTCTCCTCTTTAGTTCCGCTTGTTTTTAAATACCCTTTAGAAAGCATATCATAGAGTTGATCATTATTAAGATTCTCTAAAAGTCTTGAAAAGGATTCATTGTTTAATTCTCTTTCTTCGGGTTCCAAAGGAAGCAGTGGTTCGCATTTTGCTTCTTCAGTTGTTTTCAAATCATTTCGCTGCTCAAAATGATTTATAATATTTGAAATTACGTCTGACTTCTTTCCTGAAACCTGAATATTATTTTGCCTGCAATATTCTCTTAATTCATCAATTGAAATCGTATCTAAAAATTCAAATGGCGGGACTAAAGCATTAATAATTCTTTCTATTTTTTCTTCTTTTGTACCGCTAACCATTAACACAACTTTTTCCAAGGCATTATAAAGCTGTTCATTCTTCACACCGTTTAACATTCGTTCATAGCAGTCTTTTTCTAAATCTATTCCCCAAACCCTGCGAATTTGTAAAGCAACTTCTTCAGCAATCACAAAGTTGTTTTCAAAAGTCAAAACTAATCCTGTTAGTAAAAGACGATTTCTCGCGGCAACGTAAGAGTCAGAGACATCCCATAATTTTTTTATTTCCGTATGGTGTTCAAGCAGCAAATGTTCCCTCGTCCAGATCCCGAGTTCATTTCTCAGGGCTTCTAAAAGCTGAGCTTCACTTCTATCAATTTCGTTACCACTTTCCCAGGCATTTTTCAAAACGTTTATATATAGCTTATAATTCTTTATAGTTAAAAGACCTTCACCGCTCTGGGCTTTTGTTGTCATTTCAAATGTAGCTTGCATTACTTTTTCCTGAAATCCTTCAACAGGCAGCATATGATCTTGTGCTTCGAGCAATAATTTGATGAAAGCATAGGTCGGTGGTTTGGATGGTGCTAAAGCTTCTGCAACATAAGTCAGTGAACTCAGAGCAGATATAATTTCCTGAACAATAATATTTCTTGGCAGTCGTAAATTTGCAGATTCATCAACTTTATCAGCAGCTAATTGATCTATTGCGACATCAGAATACTTTTCTAAAATTTTAAAAATTTTCACAACTTTATTTCTCCTTTTTTAAAAAAGTAATTTTGTAAAAAAGCAAATACGTAATTATTTTTGAATTGTAATTTGTCCGGATATAGCTTTGCCATCTTTTACTAAAAATAAAGTATACGTTCTCTACCTACTCTTCACAAACTTAAATATTTACCTCAACTAACACAATTAAAATCGTCCTTCTACGTTTATTTCCTCATCAATATTTTCTATCTTAACTTATCAATATGAAGACTTTTTTAGCAATAATTTTCTTTTCCACTACAATTTTTTGTCAGACTTATATTTTCAATTATTCATTTGGAAAATTCACATCTGCTTCTGCATTCTCAATTACTGCTTCGGGATTCATCTACATTGCTGATGATGGTGACGATTCTCTAATTAAGCTTGATACTCTTGGAAATGTAATTAAAGAAATCGGCGGGTATGGCTGGAGTGAATCAGCATTTGATACTCCCTCAGATATTATTGCAAACTCGCTAAACGTTTATGTCTGTGATAAGCAAAACCATCGTGTGCAAGCATTCGACAAGGATCTAAATTTCATTTCAGAATTATCTACCCGCGAAAGAGATAATCCGGAAGAACGATTTGGTTATCCTCTCAGTTGCGCTCTTTCTTCCATGGGCGACCTTTATGTCTTAGATTCTGAAAATATTCGCGTTTTGAAATTTGATCTCTTTGGGAATTTCATTCAAAACTTCGGTGGATTCGATTGGGGAACATTTTCACTCAAAAATCCTAAAAAGTTAGCAATCAATTCTGATAATTCAATTCTCGTTCTTGATGATTCCGTTCTAGTTATTTACGATCAATTCGGTAACGGTAAAGAAAAAATTAAGTTGGGCAAATCATTTACAAACTTAAACACTTCATCCGGCAGCTTAATCTTAAACAATGACAGCGAAATTTACATGGGTTTCTTCAGTGTTGGCGAGAATATTTTAAGTAAAATTGATTTAATCGGTGCAGAGGATGGATTGAAAATTCTAAGTTGTTCCGTTTTTAATAACAAGCTTTATGCGCTAACTCCCAAAGAAATTTTTGTATTTAATAAATCAATGAAATAAGTTTTTCGCAGATGTATCCAAAAAAATACCTCATAATTTTCTTAATCTTCATTTGCTTATGGTGCTTTGGAATAATCTTCCCTGCAGTTTTTCACGATCAAAAAGCTTTTTTTATAGCCAAACCATTTTTAAGTCAAGTATATTCCACCGTCTGTCATCAACAGCATGAAAAGACAATTAGCATTGTAGGAGAAAATATTTTTGTCTGTTCGAGATGTGCTGGAATCTACCTAGGACTGCTTTTGACTTCAATAATATCCTTTTTTATAATTCCTAAGAACAAAAATTTCAACTTTTTACTTTTGACTTTGGCCTTACTACTTTTAGATGTAACATTTTCCACCTTTAAAATTTATAATTATTCTAAAGTTATTGCTTTGTTGACTGGTTTATTTTTGGGTTCAACTATTTTGCTATTCGTGTTGGAACAACTTAACTTTTTTAAAACACAAAGTAATTATGAAAAATAAATTCATCTCACCTCTTGTTTGTGGTTTTGGAGCATCGGTATTAACCGTTGTTCCCGGTTTAAAAGAAATCGGCTGCTGCCTGATAATACCATTTGCAGCAGGATTATCGTTATACCTTTATCAGAAATCTAACAAAAGCACCGAAAAAATAT
>Ga0214473_10005420_pt1 | contig 15275 bp, 14 predicted proteins | sample RVTome_7_FD_203509 | JGI IMG/M metagenome (GOLD analysis project Ga0214473, IMG submission 203509) | Soil microbial communities from uranium-contaminated site in the Upper Colorado River Basin, Wyoming, United States - RVT98D197 | ecosystem: Environmental > Terrestrial > Soil > Contaminated >... | reverse complement strand
CTTCAGTATCTCGGCCACCTTGCCGGCGACCAGGTCGGCGTTGATGTTGTAGGTCTCGCCCTTCTTGCCCACGCCGAGCGGCGCGATCACCGGGATGAAGTCGTGGGTGTGCAGCCGGTGCACGATTTCCGGGTCGATGCTCTCGACTTCGCCCACCTGGCCGATGTCGATCAGCTCGTCGGAGTCGCCGTCGCCACGCACCAGCATCTTCTTCGCGCGGATCAGCCCTCCGTCCGCGCCGGTGAGACCGACGGCGCGCCCGCCGTGCTGGTTGATGAGGCTGACGATCTCCTTGTTCACCTGGCCGCCGAGCACCATCTCGACCACGTCCATGGTCGCGGCGTCCGTCACCCGCATGCCCTGGACGAACTCGCCCTTCTTGCCGAGCTGCTTCAGCAGATCGTCAATCTGCGGGCCGCCGCCGTGCACCACCACCGGGTTCATGCCGACGAGCTTGAGCAGCACGACGTCGCGCGCGAAGCTCTTCTTCAGCTTGTCTTCGGTCATCGCGTTGCCGCCGTACTTGATGACGATGGTCTTGCCGTGAAAGCGCTGGATGTAGGGCAGCGCCTCGGCGAGAATCTTCGCCCTGTCGGCGGCGGTAGTACCGGTGAGTGCCATGGCGATCGGGCCGTTTGTCGGTCGCCGGCTATTCTACGGGAAAAAAAAGCGGCAGACCTCTCGGCCTGCCGCTTTTTTTAATCAATTACAGATCGTTAACCGTTCATTCCCCTCCGGTCCTCTTTAATAATACGGCCGCATTGCCGTCATTGCCGCGCGTTGATCGGCGGAGGTTCGCCGTCCGTTCGAACGCGCGGAGTTAAACCGGCGGCAACGCCGTCCGGGTTTAACATTTATTGGATGGTGATGCGCTTCGCCTGCACCGCCGCCTTCTTCGGCAGCGTCAGCTCCAGCACGCCGTTTGCATACTTGGCGGCGGTAGCGGCTTCCTCGACCGCCTGGCCGAGGGTGAACGCGCGGTACACCTTGCCGTAGTAGCGCTCGGCGCGCAGCACGCGGTCACCATTCTTCACTTCCTTCTCGTTCTTCACTTCCGCGCTGATCGCGACGGTATCACCGTCGAGGGTGACGCTGATGTCTTCCTTCTTCACGCCGGGAATCTCGGCGCGCAGCGTGTACGCATTCTCATTCTCGGACACGTCCACACGGAACTGCGCGGCGCCGGCCGGGCCTTCATAGCTCACCGGGCGCACGAAGAAACCGCGGAACAGGTTCTCGACCGTGTCATCGAAGGGGTTGAAGCGAGTGATGTTTGCCATTTCCGATCTCCTGTGACTAGGGCGCTGAGCGCCGACAGGTCAAATATGGGAGCCGGCCCGGGGATTTCAAGATGGCCGGCGGCAATCGAACAGCCTTCTGATTTTTCGTCAGTTTTCGACTTCGACGCAGTCAAGGGTGACGGGCCTTTTCGGAGCCGGGATTGCGCACCTCGGCCTGGACGGTGAAGACGCTGCGGCTTGTGAGGTCGGCGCGCTGCACGGTCAGGGTCAGCGGCACCTTGACGGCCACGGGCTGCGCCTCGTCTGCCGGCATGGCGCAACCCGCGATGAGCGCAATCAGCAAAAATGTTAATGAGCGGGGCCGTATGCTTGTCATTCAGAGGTCTCCTGGCAAGGGCGAATTGTTTCACCTGTGATCACGATCGTGTAATAGCGCAAAGCCGCGCGCATCCGCTTTGCTATAATCGCCGCCGCATGCGTTCGATACCGGTTCTTCTGCTGTGGGCTTTCTCCGCCGTCCTTCACGCCCAGCAAGACCTGTCCCCGCTCCCGGCCGCGCCCGCCATCGCGGCGAAGGCCTACCTGCTCCTGGATTTCAACAGCGGCCAGACGCTGGTCGCCCGCAATCCGCAGGAACGGGTGGAGCCCGCGTCGCTCACCAAGCTGATGACGGCCTATCTCACGTTTGCCGCGCTCGACCAGAGGCGGATCCGCCTCGACCAGGTGGTACCGGTCTCCGAGTTCGCGTGGCGCGCCGAGGGCTCGCGCATGTTCATCGAGCCGAGGAAGCCCGTTACGGTCGAGGAACTGATCCACGGCATGGTCGTGCAGTCCGGCAACGACGCCTGCATCGCGCTCGCCGAGGCGATCGCCGGCAGCGAGGAGGCGTTCGTGGCGATGATGAACCGCGAGGCGCGGCGGCTGGGGCTGAAGGGCACGCATTACGTCAATTCGACGGGCCTGCCGGACCCGCAGCATTATTCCACCGCGCGCGACATCGCCGAGCTTGCCGCGGCCGTCATCCGCGACTTCCCCGGGCGCTACCCCCTCTATTCAAAGCGGGACTACCGCTACAACAACATCACGCAGTCCAACCGCAACCGCCTGCTGTGGGCCGATCCGACGGTGGACGGCATGAAGACCGGCTACACCGAGAACGCCGGTTACTGCCTGGTGAGCTCGGGCAGGCGCGGCGAGCGGCGGCTCATCTCCGTGGTGCTCGGCGCGGCGAGCGAGTCGTCCCGCGCAACCGAGAGCCAGAAGCTGCTCAACCACGGCTTCCAGTCCTACGACGGTGTCCGCCTCTATTCCGGCAGGCAGCCGGTGGTCACGCTGGAGGTGTACAAGGGCGCCTTCAACAGCGTGGGCGCGGGATTCCTCGCCGACTTCCATCTCGCCCTGCCGCGAGGCCAGGGCGAGAAGCTGAAAGCCCGCATCGAGAGCATGCATCCCCTGCTCGCTCCGATCAGTGCCGGCCAGCGTATCGGCACGCTGAAGCTGACGCTCGACGGCAGGCCGTACCGCGAGGTCCCGGTAGTCGCGCTGAGTAACGTGCCGGTGGCGGGTGTCCTCGGGCGCGGCTGGGACGCGCTGCGGCTGCTGTTCCGATGAAATGCCGCTCTGAAGCGGCATTTCATGAGGTGTAGACTGACCGGAATCGAAGCGCCACGGTCCACTGCCGTTTCATCACCTGCGAGCCGCAAATGAGCGATATCGCCTATCTTAATGGAGATTTCCTGCCGCTTGATCAGGCGCGCGTTTCAGTGCTTGATCGCGGCTTCATCTTCGGCGACGGGGTCTACGAGGTCATCCCCGTCTATTCGCGGCGGCCCTTCCGGCTGCCGGAGCACCTCCAGCGGCTGCAGCACAGCCTCGATGCGGTCCGGCTCGGCAATCCCATGACCGACGCGGAATGGACCCGGCTGATCCAGGACCTCGTTTCGCGCCACGCCGGCAGGGACCAGTCGGTCTACCTGCAGGTGACGCGCGGCGCGGCGAAGCGCGATCATGCCTTCCCGAGTGTGGGGAAACCGACCGTGTTCATGATGTCGAGCCCCCTCGTGACGCCGGCAAGAGAGCTGATCGACCAGGGCGTGCCCTGCATCACGGCGACCGATTACCGGTGGCTGAAATGCGACGTGAAATCGGTGTCGCTGCTCGCCAACTGCCTGCTGCGCCAGTGCGCGGCCGACGCGGGCGCGGCCGAGGTCGTCCTGTTCCGCGACGGCTGTCTGACCGAAGCGTCCGCAAGCAACGTCTTCGTCGTGCGGAAGGGCAAGCTGCTCGCGCCGCCGAAAAATCACCTGATCCTGCCCGGCATCACTTACGATGTCGTGCTCGAGCTGGCCGCGGCCAGCGGCATTACGGCCGAGTTGCGCGCGATTCCCGAGCCGGAAGTCAGGAGCGCCGACGAGCTCTGGGTGACCTCATCGAGCAAGGAGGTGCTGGCCGTCTCCACGCTCGACGGCAAGCCCGTCGGCAACGGCAAGCCCGGCCCGATGTTCAGGACGGTCTATCAGGCGTTCCAGGAATTCAAGCGCAAGGTGATGCGGCAGGCGGCATGATCGCCGACACGCCGCTCGCCGATTACCCCTGCGACTTTCCGATCAAAATCCTCGGGCACACGCAGGCGGGTTTCGCGCAGGCGATGCTCGAGATCGTCAGGCGCCACGCGCCGGACTTCGACAGTTCGAGCATGGAGATGAAGTCGAGCAGGCGCGGCAAGTACCTGAGCCTCACCTGCGTGATCCGCGCCACCTCGCGCGAGCAGCTCGACCGCCTCTACCGCGAGTTGTGCGACCACCCGATGGTGGTCATGGTCTTGTAGAAAGGTAAGCGGTAAGCAGTAAGCCGTGAGCAGTGAGCAGAAAAAGCTGCACAAATCTACTACTTGAGCCCGCCTTCCGCTTACCCCTTACCGCTCACCGCTCACCGCTTACCGTTTACTGCTTCTTCGACCCCTTCTTTTTCTTGCGCCTTCCCGGTCGCGTCTTGCCGTAACTGCCGCGGAACAGCTTGCCGCGGCGCGTGCGCTGGTCGCCCTTTCCCATCGTGTCCCTCCTGTCGGTCGAAGTCCGGCGCGATTGTAACAGTTAGGCGCTCTTACTTGCGCTTGCGTAGGGTCGCCAGCTCGGCCGCATAGATCTGGGCAAGGTCCGCGCCCGGGCTCCTCAGCATCTCCGGCATGCGCTGGCACTGCTCGCGCAGTTCTTCCGTCCCCAGGCCGAGGAGGGTGTCGCGGTACTCCTTCCGCTCCAGGAGTATCGCGCCTTCGTACTGGCCGATGTTGCGCACGTAATCGTCCTTGTCGGTGGACGCCGCGAGGATCATCGCCGTGACCCGCCGCTGCAGGTCCTGGACCAGCGTCCGGTGTTGCGCGTGCCACGCCGCGAACGCCTTGTCGTTGGCGGCGCGCGCAGCGGGGACCGCCGAATCGCACGCCTCCTTCATCGCGAGCAACCGCTGGTAGCCGCCGTAAACGCGCCCGAGATCGGCGGCGTAATTATCCGTGGCTTCGGCCGCGACGGCCGTTCCGCATGTCAGCGCGAGCGACGCAATCAGGATCCAATTTGCGGTATTGGTCTTCACGTTCTCTCAAAATATCGCCCACGGCCGCCGTAAGAGTATCCGCTACCCGGAAATTCCACATATAAGGAGTTTGCCTGAGCAGAATCCGGCAAACTCCTCGGGTGTGGCATTGTGCTACCGTTACAATTATCCTGCCAGAAGCGCCATGACCGTAACCAGCATAGCAGCCAACGCCGCACCCATCGGGCGCCAGCCCGCCCCCGAAGTGCGCGTGCGCAGTCTGGGGCTCGTCGAGTACGAGCCAGCCTGGCGCGCGATGCAAAAGTTCACCGCAGAGCGCGCTGCGGGCGCCGCGGATGAGATCTGGCTGCTCGAGCATCCGCCGGTCTACACGCTCGGCGTCGCGGGGCGGGCGGAGCACCTGCCGCGCGTCGCGAACGGCATACCCGTGGTGAGGACGGATCGCGGCGGCCAGATCACTTACCATGGCCCCGGCCAGGTTGTGCTCTATACCCTGCTCGACCTGCGCCGCCGCGGGCTCGCCGTGCTGCCGCTGGTGCGGTTGCTGGAGCGCTCCGTGACAGACTTGCTCGCCGATTTCGGCATCGCCGCGGCGGCACGCGTCGAGGCGCCGGGGGTTTACGTCGATGGCGCCAAGATCGCCGCGCTGGGGCTACGCATCCGCGACGGCTGCTGCTACCACGGGCTCGCCTTCAACGCCGACATGGATCTCTCCCCCTTTCACGTGATCGACCCCTGCGGCTATTCCGGGCTGGCGGTGACGCAGGCGCGAGATCTCGGCATCGCGGCCAGCCAGGAACTCCTGGGCGAGAAACTCGTCAACAATTTGTTGCAGAGGCTTGCATGAGCGCAGTCGGAGAAAAGCAGAAGGGCCTGGCGAAGACGGCGCGCATCCCGATCAAGGTGATGCCGGCGGCCCCGCTCGCCAAGCCGGACTGGATCCGCGTGCGCCTGGGCAACGGCGAGCGCTTCCGCGAGATCAAGCGGATACTGCGCGAGCACCGCCTGCATACCGTGTGCGAGGAGGCGACCTGCCCCAACATCGGCGAGTGCTTCGGCAAGGGCACGGCGACTTTCATGATCCTGGGCGACCTCTGCACCCGCCGCTGCCCGTTCTGCGACGTGGCGCATGGCAAACCGCTCCCGCCCGACCCGGATGAGCCCCTCAATCTCGCCCAGACCATTTTCGATCTGAAGCTCCAGTACGTGGTCATCACCAGCGTGGACCGGGATGATCTGCGCGACGGCGGCGCGCGGCACTTCGCCGACTGTATCCGCGCCGTCCGCGGTCTCTCGCCGCAGACCCGGCTCGAGGTGCTGGTGCCGGACTTCCGCGGCAGGCGCGAGATCGCGCTCGACGTGCTGGCGGGGTCGCCGCCCGACGTGATGAACCACAACCTGGAAACGGTTCAGCGCCTGTACCGGCAGGCACGTCCCGGCGCCGACTACCTGAATTCACTGAACCTGCTAAAGGATTTCAAATTGCGGCATCCGCGGATACCCACGAAATCGGGGTTGATGGTGGGCTTGGGAGAAACCGATGATGAAATCCTCGCGGTGATGCGCGATCTCCGCGCGCACCACGTGGACATGCTGACGATCGGACAATACTTACAGCCTTCCGCGCATCACCTGCCGGTGGCGCGCTACGTCGAGCCGGCGGTGTTCGACGAATTCGCGCGCCGGGCGCACGAGATGGGCTTCATGCACGCTGCCTGCGGGCCGCTGGTGCGCTCCTCCTACCACGCCGAAAGTTTCTTCGCCGAGGCGAATAAACTTAGTGGCACCGGCCGCTAAAAGGGCAACATCCAGCGACATCGTTAGGATGGTCTTCGGCGCGCTCCGCTGAGCCCGTCATCCGTCACTGCTTCACCGCGTCACTGCGTCACCGCCGTTAGTGCGCCTTGTCCCAGTTGGGTCCGGCGCCGACGTCCACCACCAGCGGCACGGAGAGCTGGGCGACGCCGCTCATGAGCTTCGGCAGCTCGCGCTTGACCTCGCCAAGCTCCCTGTCCGGGACCTCCAGGACCAGCTCATCGTGCACCTGCATGATGAGCCGGGATTTCAGTCGCCGTTCCGCCAGCCGGCGGTCCACCGCGATCATCGCCATCTTGATCAGGTCGGCCGCCGTGCCCTGCATGGGGGCGTTGATCGCCGCGCGTTCCGCGCCCTGGCGGCGCGCGGGGTTGCCGCTCTTGATCTCGGGCAGCCACAGCCTGCGGCCGAACACGGTTTCGACGTACCCGGTCTCGCGCGCCGCCTCTCGGGTGCGTTTCATGTATTCCGCCACGCCGGGATAGCGCGCAAAGTAGCGGTCCATGTACTGGCCCGCCGCCGCGCGCTCGATGCCGAGCTGCCGCGCCAGCCCAAACGCCGACATGCCGTAGATCAGGCCGAAATTGATGACCTTGGCGTAGCGCCGCTGCTCCGCGCCCACTGCCTTCGGGCTCATGCCGAAGATCTCGGCCGCAGTCGCGCTGTGAATGTCCTCGCCCGCGGCAAACGCCGCGAGCAGGCTCGCGTCCTGCGAGATGTGCGCCATGATCCGTAGCTCGATCTGCGAGTAGTCGGCCGAGACGATGTGGCCTCCCGGCGGAGCAATGAATGCTTCCCGTATGCGGCGCCCCTCGGCGGTGCGGATCGGGATGTTCTGCAGGTTGGGGTCGTTGCTCGCCAGCCGCCCCGTCACCGCCACCGCCTGCCCATAGTGGGTGTGCACGCGTCCGGTGCGCGGATTGATCGACTCCGGCAATTTGTCCGTGTAAGTGGACTTGAGCTTAGTCAGCGCGCGGTAGTCGAGAATGAGCTTCGGCAGCGGATGGTCGAGCGCAAGTTCCTGCAGCGTGTCCTCGTCGGTGGAAGGCGCGCCGCCGGGCGTTTTCCGCACCGGCTTCAACCCCTGCTTCTCGAACAGGATCTCCTGGATCTGCTTCGGCGAATTCAGGTTGAAAGGCTGCCCGGCCTCAACGTGCGCCCTGGCCTCGATCTCCGCCATCTTGTCGCCGAACTCGCGTGATAGCTCCCGCAGCCGCTCCGTGTCGAGCAATACCCCGTGGCGCTCCATATCGAACAACACCATGAGAAGCGGCATCTCCACGTCCCGGTAGATGCGCGCGAGCTTCTCCTCGGACTGGACCTGCGGGTACAGCGCCTGGTGCAACTGCAGTGTCACGTCGGCGTCCTCGGCCGCGTACTCGGTGGCGCGCTCCACCGCGACCTGCTCGAAGCCGATGCGGCCCGCGCCCTTGCCCGTCACTTCGTCGTAGGTGATGGTCTTCAGCCCGAGATGACGCTCCGCGAGGCTGTCCATGTCATGGGAGCGGTGGCTTTCCAGCAAGTACGATTGCAGCAGCGTGTCGTGCGCGACACCCGCGAGCCGGACGCCCTGGTTGGCGAGCACGTGCATGTCGTACTTGGCGTTCTGGCCGAGCTTCGCGCGCCCGGCATCCTCCAGCCAGGGCTTCATTCGCGCGAGGACCACATCGCGCGCGAGCTGCCGCGGCGCCCCGGCGTAATGATGAGCGATCGGCACGTACGCAGCGGCGCCGGGTTCCACCGAGAAGGAAAGTCCCACCAGCTCCGCGTTCAGGGGATCGAGGCTGGTGGTCTCCGTGTCCAGCGCGACCAGATCCGCCTTCTCGATTTTCTTCAGCCACGCGTCCAGTTGCTTCTCGGTGAGGACCGTCTCGTAGTTGCGCGACGGCTGACGGCTGACGACTGACGACTGATGACTGACGTCTGACGGGTCGCGCGCGAGTTGAGGGGCGCGCTCAGTGGCGACAGCCACGCCCTCGCCAACGTCCGATTGATGGACCTGTCCGGTGCCGGTCGGCGCGTCCCCCTCCAACTCGCGTTTCCAGGATTTGAAATCGAAACGGTCGAACAGCTGCGCAAGCTTCGCCGCATCCTGCGGCCGCGGCGCCAATTCCTTCGGCGTCACCGGCAGTTCGACGTCGCATTTGATGGTGAGGAGTCCGCGCGCCTGCGGCAGCCAGTCGAGGCTCTTCCTCAAGTTTTCGCCCACCACTCCGCCGATTTCAGGCGCGTGCTTCACGATATCGTCGAGCGTGCCGTACTGCCCGAGCCACTTCACCGCAGTCTTCGGACCGACCTTCTCCACGCCCGGCACGTTGTCCACGCTGTCTCCGACCAAAGTCAGGTAGTCGATCATGCGCTCGGGCTTGACGCCAAACTTGTTCGCCACGCCGGCCTCATCAAGAATCTCACGCTCGCCGGTTCTGGGATCGGCATTCTCAATCGTGATGACAGGATTCACGAGCTGCGCAAGGTCCTTGTCGCCGCTGGCGATGATCACGCGCAGGCCCTCGTGCTCGGCTTGCCTGGCGAGCGTGCCGATGACGTCGTCCGCCTCCACCCCCTCGATCTCGAGCAGCGGCCACCCCAGAGCGGCAATGGTTTCCTTGAGCGGCGCGATCTGCGCAGCGAGGTCTTCCGGCATCGGGGGGCGGTTGGCCTTGTACTGGGGATAGACCTCGTCGCGGAAGGTCTTGCCCCTTGCGTCGAACACGCAGGCGAGATAATCGGCCGGCATCTCCTTCTTAAGCCGGCGCAGCATGTTGATGACACCGTAGATGGCGCCGGTCGGCTCGCCCTTCCGGTTGCGCAGGTCGGCGCGCTGCAGCGCGTGGAACGCACGGTAGAGGTACGACGAGCCATCTACCAGCAGCAGCGTCTTCATCATTCCCGGTGCAGGGTGATTGGTAAGCCGATTATGTCAGAATTCGACGGCGCGACAGCGCGCGAGGTCCTGCTTTTAATCGGGCGGCAGAGCCCCCATAATTACTGTTAAGAGCGGACGCGGGTGGCGCCGCCTTAACTGCGCCCGTTCGAACGGACGGCAGACCGCCGTTCAACGTGCGCTCAAACCGGGAATGGTCGATGTCCATTCGTACACTCATCGTCGCCTTGCTGCTCGCGGCGGCGCTGCCGGTGGCGGCCCAGCAGGGGAAACCCGCGCTGCAGCCGCTGCCGGAGCCGCCGCCACCGCCGCCGGGCTACGAGCTTGATCCCGCGCTCGAGCCGCAGGTGACCATCCTCAAGCGCGGCACCGACACCGTCGAGGAGTACCGCATCGGCGGCAAGCTCTACATGATCAAGATCACGCCGGCGAGCGGCAGGCCTTATTACCTGGTTGACCACCAGGGCGCCGGGACCTTCGTGCGTTACGACAACTACGACAGCGGCCTGCGGCCCCCGATGTGGGTGATCTTCCAGTTTTGAGGTCAGCAGTGAGCGGTAGAATCCGGGGTCGGTCGTTGCTGGCCGCTTACTGCTGACTGCTCACCGCTAACCATGTCTGTTTTCACCACCGTCACCCGCGAACAGCTCAGCGCCTGGCTCAAGAACTACTCCGTCGGCACTCTCACCGGTTTCAAGGGCATACCCGCCGGGATCGAGAACACCAATTACTTCGTCACCACTGCCCAGGGCCGCTTCGTCCTCACCCTGTTCGAGAAGCTCAAGGCCCGGGAGCTGCCGTTCTATCTGCGGCTGATGGCCCACCTGTCGGGCCACGGTATCCCCTGTCCGCGGCCGATCGCAAGCCGGGCGGGCAGGTTGCTCGGCCGCCTCAACGGCAAGCCGGCCGCGCTGGTGAGCTTTCTCCCCGGCAGGGACGTCGCCGCGCCCACCGCCGGTCAATGCGCCCAGGCCGGGGCGATGCTCGCCAATATCCACGTGGCCGGCGCTTCGTACGCCAGAAGGATGGACAATCCGCGCGGGCCGAAGTGGTGGAAGTCGGTGCTGCCCCGGATCGTGCCGTTCCTCGGCGCGAAGGACGCGACCCTGCTGCGCAGGGAGGTGCAGTTCCAGTCACGGCTCCGCCTGCGGGGTTTGCCGCGCGGGGCCATTCATGCCGACTTCTTCCGGGACAACGTGCTGTTCGAGGACGGGCGCATTTTGGGAGTGATCGACTTCTATTTCGCCTGCACTGGCGCGCTGCTCTACGACGTCGCGATCACCGTCAACGACTGGTGCGTGCTCGAGGGAGGCAGGCTCGATGACGGCCGCGCGGCGGCGCTGCTGGCGGCCTACGGCAGGGTCCGGCCGTTCACCGGGGTCGAGCGCGGCGCGTGGCCGGCGATGCTGCGCGCGGGAGCGCTGCGGTTCTGGGTATCGCGCCTCCAAGACTTCTACCTCCCGCGCCCGGGAGTGCTGACGCACGCCAAGGACCCGGGGCATTTCCGCGCAATACTGGCGGGGCACATTGCGCGCGGCAAGCGCCTGCCGCAACTGCCAGGCCGGGCCGCATGATGGAAGCACGCATGGAAGCGCGCGTAGTCGCGGCAGGAAGAGGCTGGCAATGGCTCGTTGAAGGATTTGGCCTGTTCAGGAAGAGCCCGGCCATGTGGATCGCGCTGACCATCGTGCTCGCCCTGCTGTGGGCAGTGTCGCTCATCATCCCGGTGCTGGGTCCGCTTCTGTTCACCCTGCTGTCGCCGGTGCTGTTCGCGGGGCTGATGATCGGGTGCCGCGCGCTCGAGAACGGCGAGCCGCTGGAAGTCGCGCACCTGTTCGCGGGCTTCAAGCAGCAGGCCGCGCCGCTGGTGACCGTCGGCGGCGTCTACCTGGTGGGGACCGTCATCGTGGTGGGCGTCGTGCTGGTCATCGAGACGCTGCGGGCGGCAGCGCGCAGCATGGCGCTCGCCCTCGCCGCCGGAGCCGCGGTTTATCTGCCGCTCCTCATGCTGATCTGGTTCGCGCCGCTGCTCGTGGTGTTCAACGGGCTGGCGCCGGTGGCGGCGATGAAGCTTTCGTTCGCGGCGTGCGTGAGGAACACGCTGCCGTTCATGGTATACGGTGCGGCGATCCTGCTGCTGTGGCTCGCCCTCTCGCTGCCCGCGGTGCTGGGCGCCATCGGCGGGTTGCTGGTGATCGCGCTCCTCGTGGCCTCGATCCCGGTGCTGATCTGCTCGATCTACACGAGCTACCAGGACCTCTTCGCCGCCCGCGCCCCGGCCAGCTCAACCCCCATAAAATCTTGACGCAAAGGAAGAAGAAAGGCGCAAAGTTTCTTCAATATTGGTTCTAGGTTTTCTTTGCGCCCATCCCTCACCCCCGCCCCTCTCCCGAGTGGAGAGGGGAGGCTCGAGATTCCCTTCCCCTGCACGGGGGAAGGGCATGGGATGGGGGATTGCGCCTTTGCGTCGAGGTTTTTTACGCCGGGAGCAGTTTCGCGTACTCCAGCATCAGCCACTTCGGCCCGCTTCCCCTGAAGTTCACCTGCACGCGGGCGTCGGGGCCCCGCCCTTCGGCGCTGACGATGACCCCGGCGCCGAACGTGGGGTGCACCACGGTTTGCCCGACTCGCCACCGCGTAGCGTGTTGGGCGTTCCGAGTTCCGAGTTCCGAGTTCCGAGTTCCGTGCTCCGCGTTAACCCGCACCCCTGAACCCTGAACTCTAAACCCGGAACGTTGAACCCGGAACCCGGAACCGACGCGCTTCATGAGCGCGTCCGGTATTTCCCGGAAGAAGCGCGAGGCGATGCCGTAGCGCGTCTGGCCGTGCAACAACCGGCTTTGCGCGAACGACAGGTAAAGCCTGCGGCGCGCGCGCGTCAGCGCGACGTACATCAACCGCCGTTCCTCCTCGATGCCATCGGCTTCCGTCAGGCTGTTCTCGTGCGGGAACAGCCCCTCCTCCAGGCCGCTCACGAACACGCTGTGGAACTCCAGACCTTTCGCCGAGTGCACGGTCATGAGCTGCAACGCGTCGGCGCCGGCGCCCGCCTGGTGCTCGCCCGCTTCCAGCGCGGCATGGGCGAGGAACGCCGTCAGCTCGTCGGGCTCGTCCATGCCCGCGGTCTCGCCCGCCGGCTGCACGTTACGCTCGGCGACAAAAGTCGCTGCGGCATTGATGAGCTCCGAGAGATTCTCCAGGCGGTCGGCACCTTCTTTCTCCGCCCGGTAGTGCGCCTTGAGCCCGCTCACCTCGATCACGTGCTCGATCGCCTCCGGCAAGGGCAGACCCTTCGTCGCCTCCCGCATTTGCTCGACGAGTGCGACGAAGGCCGGGACTCCCTTGAGGGATGAGGGATGAGGGATGAGGGACGAGGAACGACCTTCTTTCTGTTCGTTTTTTCCCTCCGCCCTCCGCCCTCCGCCCTCATCCCTGCCTTTCCCGCCTTCCGCCTTCAGAAGCGCCGCCGCCCATAAGCTGACGCTCTTCTCTTTCGCGAGCTCGGCGAGTTGCTCGAGACTGCGGTTGCCGATGCCGCGGGCCGGGAAATTGATGACGCGCGTGAGCGCCCCGTCGTCGCCGGGATTCGCCACCAGCCGCAGATAGGCGAGTGCGTGCTTGATTTCCTGGCGCTCGAAGAAGCGCAGGCCGCCGTAGACCCGGTACGGCATGCCGGCGGTGAACAGGGCGTGCTCCAGCACCCGCGATTGCGCGTTGGAACGGTAGAGCACCGCGATGGCGACGAGCGCCACGCCTTCCGCGCGCAGCGACTGCGCTTCCTCCACGATGGATGCCGCCTCCTCGATGTCGGTCGCCGCCTCGAACACCCGCAGCGGCTCGCCCTTCGCCTCGGCCGTCCACAGGTTCTTGCCGAGCCGCCGGCGGTTGTGGCCGATCACCGCGTTGGCGGCGTCGAGTATGTGGCCGTGCGAGCGGTAGTTCTGCTCGAGCTTGATCACGCGCTCGATCGCAAAGTCCTTCTGCAGGTCCTGCATGTTCGCCGCCGACGCGCCGCGAAAGGCGTAGATGCTTTGGTCATCATCGCCAACGGCGAATATCGCGTTGCTGCCACCCCCCGCGAGGAGCTTGAGCCAGCGGTACTGCAGCCGGTTGGTGTCCTGAAACTCGTCCACCAGGATGTGGCGGAAGCGCGCCCGATAATGATCGCGCAGCGTCGCATGCCCCGCCAGCAACTCGTAGCAGCGCAGCAGCAGCTCGGCGAAATCCACGACCCCGTCGCGCTGGCACTGCTCGTCGTAGGCGGCATAGAGGTCCTTCATGCGCCGCGTGAACTCGTCGGGCGCCTCGACCTGCGGCGCGCGCAGCCCCTCCTCCTTGGCTCCCGCCACGAACCACTGAACCTGCCGCGGCGGGAAGCGTTCCTCGTCCACGTTGAGGCTCTTCAGCAGCCGCTTGATGAGCGAGAGCTGGTCCTGGGTGTCGAGGATCTGGAACAGCTGCGGCAGCCCCGCCTCGCGGTGGTGCGCGCGCAGCAGGCGGTTGCACAGGCCATGGAAGGTGCCGACCCACATGCCGCGGGTATTGATCGGCAGCATCGCCGAGATGCGCGTCAGCATTTCCTTCGCCGCCTTGTTGGTGAAGGTGACCGCGATGAGACCGGTCGGGCTCACCTGCCCGGTCTGGATCAGCCACGCAACGCGCGTGGTAAGCACGCGCGTCTTGCCGCTGCCCGCGCCCGCGAGGATCAGCGCCGACTGATGCGGCAGCGTGACCGCTTCGAGCTGCTGTTCGTTGAGGCCGGAGAGAAACTCAGGGGACATAATCGGCGTGGACGATCACGCCGATTATAGGGTACATATTGCTGATGCCGCGCTCCAGCCTGGGCAGGTGGAATTGCAATTAGTGCTGCTGCTCGTCGAATCCCAGTTTAAAGAAAACGGCGGCCGTCCCGCCGTTTTCTTTGCGGCTATAATTGCGGCTGTCTTCACGCCTGACCATGCAGCAGAAATACAACCCGCACGCCATCGAGCGCGACGCCCAGCAGTACTGGGATGCGAGCGGCGCGTTCCGCGCCCTCGAAGCGCCCGGCAAACCCAAGTACTACTGCCTCTCGATGTTCCCCTACCCCTCCGGCAAGCTCCACATGGGGCACGTGCGCAACTACACCATCGGCGACGTCCTGACCCGCTACCACCGGATGAAGGGCCTCAATGTCCTCCAGCCGATGGGCTGGGACGCTTTCGGGCTTCCCGCCGAGAACGCGGCGATGGCGAACGGCGTGCCGCCGGCGAAGTGGACCTACGAGAACATTGCCTACATGAAGAGTCAGCTGGAGTCGCTCGGCTTCGCCATCGACTGGACGCGCGAGCTCGCCACCTGCAAGCCCGAGTATTACACGTGGAACCAGTGGCTGTTCCTGCGCATGCTGGAGAAGGGCATCGCTTACAAGAAAACCCAAGTCGTGAACTGGGACCCGGTTGACCAGACGGTACTCGCCAACGAGCAGGTGATCGACGGAAAAGGCTGGCGCACCGGCGCGGTCGTCGAGAAGCGCGAGATTCCCGGCTATTACCTCGCCATCACGCGGTACGCGGGCGAGTTGCTCGAGGCGCTCGACGCGCTGCCCGGCTGGCCGGAGCGCGTGAAGACCATGCAGGCCAACTGGATAGGGAAAAGCTACGGCGTGCGCTTCGCTTTTCCCTATGAAGTGGACGGCAGGAATGAAAATCTGTGGGTGTTCACCACCCGCGCCGACACCATCATGGGCGTTACCTTCGCGGCGGTGGCGGCGGAGCATCCCCTCGCCACGCGCGCCGCTCGCGACA
>Ga0214473_10005419_pt1 | contig 15277 bp, 15 predicted proteins | sample RVTome_7_FD_203509 | JGI IMG/M metagenome (GOLD analysis project Ga0214473, IMG submission 203509) | Soil microbial communities from uranium-contaminated site in the Upper Colorado River Basin, Wyoming, United States - RVT98D197 | ecosystem: Environmental > Terrestrial > Soil > Contaminated >... | reverse complement strand
GCGGGTCGAAGAGGAGGAACTGGAGCGCGTCCGCGGGCTCCATCCGCGCGCCGCGCGCCTTTCGGTAGTTCTCGAGCGAGGACAGGCCGAGGAGGAGGCCGCGCCAGCGCGTGTAGAACAGCGGCAGATCGACCTTGGGCTCCTGGGCGAGGAGCGCGGGCAGCTTGACTCTCAGGACAACCGCCGTGCGGAAGACGCGCTCCATGGACTCGCCGAGCTTCAAGAAGAGCCAGCCGGGGTCGCGGGCGAGTGTCTGCTCGATGGCGCCCGCGGTGGAGAGGATCCCGCGCTGGGTCGCGGCGAGCGCGCTGCGGAAGCTGGGCGGGTCGGCGATCTGCCGGCGGTTATAGCCCTCGAGCTCGCGGTAGGTGTCGTTGAGCGCGACGAAGACCTCGATGGTCAGCGCCTCGCGCACGGTGCGCGCATTGTCGCGCGCCTTCTTGAGCGAGAAGAAGATCGAGTACGGATGGCGCGGGTCGATGGACAGATCGTAGAGCGCGGCCTGGGCGAGGGCCGTGGGCGCCCGGGGCGGCTCGCCGGCGCCGTCGGGCGCGGGGAAGATCACCCGCAGGTCGTTCCATTCCCCGCGGGCGAGGTCCTCGTCGAGCCCGACGGCCTCGGTGGCCATGTCCTCCGTGACGAGGAGGAGGCGCGTGACGTTCTCCGCCCGCTCGAGATAGCGCCCCATCCAGTACAGGGCGTCGGCGACCCGGGAGAGGATCATGGCTCCCGGGGCGCGAGCACCCAGGTGTCCTTGCTGCCGCCGCCCTGGGAGGAGTTGACCACAAAGGAGCCGGGGCGCAGCGCGACGCGGGTGAGCCCGCCCGGCAGGACGCGGATCCGGTCGCCGTAGAGGATGAAGGGGCGCAGGTCGATGCGGCGCGGCTCGAAGCGCCCGTCGGTGTGGGTCGGGTGCGAGGAGAAGTGCACGAGCGGCTGGGCGATGTAGTTCCCGGGGCTCTTCTTCATGAGCGTGAGGTAGCTCTCGCGCTCCCTCTTCGACGCAAAGGGGCCCATGAGCATCCCGTATCCGCCCGCATCCCCCGTGGTCTTCACGACCAGCTCGTCTAGGTGCTCCGTCATGTAGCGGAAGTCGTCCCGCCGGAGCCCGACATAGGTCGGCACCTGCGCGAGGAGCGGCTCCTCGCCGAGGTAGTACCTGATCAGCTCCGGCATGAAGGCGTAGACGGCCTTGTCGTCGGCGACGCCGGCGCCGGGGGCATTGGCGAGCGCCACGTTGCCCTCGCGATACACGTTGACGAGGCCGGGCACGCCGAGCAGGCTGTCGCGGCGGAAGGTGAGCGGGTCGAGGAAGTCGTCGTCGACGCGGCGGTAGATCACGTCGACCTGCTGCTTGCCGTGCGTCCGGCGCATGAAGACGTGGTCGCCCTCGACGAGGAGGTCGCGGCCCTCGACGAGCGGCACCCCCATCTCGCGGGCGAGGAAGGAGTGCTCGAAGTAGGCGGAGTTGTGGATGCCGGGGCTCAGCACGACGACCACGGGGCTCTGGCTCGGGCGGGGTGCCACGTAGAGCAGGGTGTCGAGCAGGAGCGTCGGGTACTCCTTGACCGGCCGGACCGGGTACGAGGCGAAGAACTCCGGGAAGACGCGGTTCAGGAGGCTGCGGTTCTCGAGCACATAGGAGACGCCGCTCGGGCAGCGACAGTTGTCCTCGAGGACGAGGTACTCGCCCGTCTCGCTCCGGATGAGATCGGTGCCGACCACGTGGGTGAAGACCTTGCGCGGGGGCGTGAGGCCGAGGAGCTCGCGCTTGTATTCCTTGCGGGACAGGACGAGCTCCGGCGGGATGACGCCATCCTTGAGGCAGCGCTGCTCGTGGTAGACGTCGAGCAGGAAGAGGTTGAGCGTCGTGATGCGCTGGACGAGGCCGTCCTGGACGGTCTTCCACTCGGCGGCCGGAATGATGCGCGGCACGAAGTCGAACGGGAAGATCCGCTCGAGGCCCTCCTTCCCGCCGTAGACGGTGAACGTGATGCCCTGGCTCAGGAGCGCGAGCTTCTGCAGGCGTTCGCGGCGGTCGACGTCCTCGCGGGTGAAGGACTCGAGGATCGAGATGAGCGGCGCGTAGTGGCGGCGCGGCCGGCCCTCGGCGTCGAAGACCTCGTCGAATCCGCTCGCGGCGCGGGCCCAGTTCATGGCCCAGAGCCTCTCGCGACAGCGGGCAGGGTGTCAAGACGGCGAGGGAGCGGGGGACGGCGGCGCGGCGCGTGGTAGACTGACTTCCGGCCATGAGCGCCGAGCCTTCCATCCAGCATCTGACCCCCGACCGGCTCCGCTTCTGCCCGCTCTGTGGCCACCGCCTCGAGCGGCGTCCCCTCCCGCCCACGGGCAAGCCGGAAATGATCTGCTCGGGCTGCGGCTTCGTCTACTTCCTGAGCCAGAAGGTCGTCGCCGGGACCATCCCGATGGAGGACGGGCGCGTGCTCCTCACCCGCCGCGCCATTCATCCGGCCCACGGCAAGTGGACGTTCCCGGGCGGGTACGTGGACTGGGGCGAGCCCGTCGATGCCGCGGCGATCCGCGAGACCTACGAGGAAACGGGGCTCACGGTGGAGCTGGGCGGCCTCGTCGGCGTCTACTCGTATCCGTCGGCGCCCGTCGTCATCGTGGTGTACGAGGCCCGCGTCACCGCCGGCACGCTCAGCGTCTGCCACGAGAACGACCGCGTGGAGTGGGTCGAGCCGCGCGAGATCCCGTGGGAGGAGCTGGCGTTCCCCTCCACGACGGCCGCCCTTCGCGACTTCCTCGCCGGCCGCGGCCCGCGCTGACCCCACCCGCACCCCGACCCTTTCTTCTAACCTGTGGGCTACGGAGCCGCGGCCGGGCCGGAGGCGCGCTCCTCGGCCTCGCGCAGCCGGCCGGCGAGCTGGCGGATCAGGGCCACCGCCAACCCTGGCCGCGTCCGCACCATCTCGTCGAGGCGTTCGGCCGGGATCACCAGCAGCGTGACCGGTTCGAGGGCGATGGCCGAGGCGGAGTGCGCGGTGCCGCGAAACAGCGCGAGCTCCCCGAGCAGGTCTCCGGTGCCGAGCACCCGCAGGCGGCAGTCCTCCTCGCCCATCCGCTTGCGAATCTCGACCGTCCCCGCGTGGACGACGAAGGCCTCGCCGCCGGTGTCGTCGCCCTCGCGGAAGATGACCTCTCCCGCGGAGACTGCTCGCGTCGACGTGCCGCTGCCCCGGCGTTTCATCCGTGATGGCGCATGGGCGTGATGGCGCCCTGGCGCGATGGCCAGCATACCCCGGGCGGCCCCCCGCGCATAGCCGCCCCGGATTGTTGTATAAAGGGCGACAAGGGGGGGCTCATGACGGCGACGCTCATCACCGGAGGCACCGGACTCATCGGCACGACCCTCGCGGATCACCTCCTCGCCGCCGGCGAGCGCGTGGTGCTGCTCGACGTGGCGCTGCCGGAGGCGCGGGTGGCCGCGCTGCGCCGCCACGGCGAGCGGCTCCGGCTCGTGCGGGGCGACGTCCAGGCGCTCGCCGAGCTCGTCTCGGCGATCCGCGCCCACGAGGTGGACGCGATCGTGCACCTCGCCTTCGTCCTCGGCGCCGTCGCCGACGCGGAGCCCGAGCGGGCCACGCGGGTCAACGTGCTGGGGACCGTCAATGCGCTGGAGGCCGCGCGGCTCACCGGCGTCTCGCGGGTGCTGCTCGCCAGCTCGATCGCCGTCTACGGCTCCGACGACCAGTACGCGCCCGGCGAGCTGCCGCTCGGCGAGGACGCCGCCCGCCACGTGTGCCGGACGCTCTCGATCTACGGCGGAGGCAAGCTCTACGCGGAGCACCTCGCCCACGCCTATGCGCGGACGCACGGGCTCGTGGTCGGCGGGCTCCGGCCGAGCGTGGTCTACGGGCCCGGCCGGGACAGCGGGGGCAGCGCCTTCCTCAACGAGGTGATCGAGCGGCCGGCCCTCGGCGAGCCGGTCGCGGTCGGCTTCGGCGACGCGCGCATCAGCTTCGTCCACGTCGAGGACGTCGCCGGGCAGTTCGCCGCCCTGCTTCGCTGCGACGCCGGCATCTTCGCGCGCCGCCGCTTCTTCAACACCGGCGGCGACACCGCGAGCGTGCGCGAGCTGGGCGCCGCCGTCGAGCGCGTGGTGCCCGGCGCCCGCATCACCGTCACCGGCAAGGGCGAGCGCGACCTCGGCGGGCTCGTCACCCGCGTCTCCGATCGCGCGCTGGAGGAGGCCGTCGGCTACACGCGCCGGCTGAGCCCGCTCGAGGCCGGCGTCCGCGCTCACGTCGACGCCGTCCGCGCCCGGAGCGGGCTGCCGGTCACCGGCTGACGCGGGCGCCGCCATGCTCATCGCCCAGATCACCGACACCCATGTCAGCACCCCGGAGAGCCGGAACGACCGGGACTTCCGCACCGCGGAGCACCTCGAGCGCGCGGTCGCGCACCTCGGCGCGCTCACGCCGCGGCCCGACGTGGTCCTCGCCACCGGCGATCTCGTCGAGCGCGGGGACATGGACGAGTACGCGCGGCTGCGCGAGCTGCTGGAGCCGCTGGCCATGCCGGTCTACGTGATCCCCGGCAACCACGACGATCGCGAGCACCTCGCGCGGGTGTTCGGCCACCATCGCTACCTGCCGCGGGACGGCGGGTTCATCCAGTACGTGGTCGAGGACTGGCCGGTGCGGCTGGTGGCGCTGGACACGCTGATCCCCGGCGAGAGCGGTGGGCGGCTCTGCGCGGAGCGGCTCGCCTGGCTCGACGCGCGGCTCGCGGAGTCGGCCGAGCGGCCCACCGTCGTCTTCATGCACCATCCGCCCTTCGTCACCGGCATGCGCAAGATGGACGAGATGGGGCTCGAGGGCTCGGGCGCGCTGGCCGCGGTGATCCGGCGTCACCCGCAGGTGGAGCGCCTCGTGTGCGGGCATCTCCACCGATCGATCGTGCGCCGCTTCGCGGGGACGGTCGCGTGCACCGGCCCGGCGACGGCGCACCAGCTCGCCCTCGACCTCGGCGAGATCCCGCGCCTGGCGACGGTGATGGAGCCGCCGGCCTGCCTGCTGCACCTCTGGCTCGGCGCTGGTGACGGCCTCGTGAGCCACGTGAGCGTGATCGGCGATCGCCATCCGCCGTTCACCATCTTCGACGGGGGCCAGTGGCTCCGCGACGCGCAGCCCCCCGCCGGCTTCCACCCCGACGCATCCCCTCCCGAGCGGCGCCGGCTCGGTTGAGCGCGCGCGACGGCGCGTCTCGCTGGCGGCCGGGCGCTGTCGGTGCTCTCGCGGACCCCTGTATACTCGGCGAATGCCGGTGCCCGTCCTGCTCGCGGCTCTGGGTGCGCTCGTTGTCTCCCTCGATTCCTCCGTCAATATCGGTCTTCCCGCCATGGCCGCGGCGTTCGGCATCGGTCCCGGCGCGATCCGCTGGATCATCGTCTGCTATGTCCTGACGTACGCGGTGACGGCGTTCGGGGCCGGTCTCCTCGCCGACCGTCTCGGCCCCGCGCAGGTGTTCACCGCGGGGCTCATGGTCTCGGGCCTCGCCTTCGCGGCCTATGCGGCGGCACCCTCGTTCGGCCTCGTGCTCGCCCTGCGCGTCGTCCAGGGCATCGGCGGCGGTCTCGTCTACGGCGCCGCCCCCGCGCTCGTCACGCAGTCGCTGCCGCGCGAGCGCCACGGACGCGGGCTCGGCGTGATGAGCGTCGGGCTCGGCGCGGGCCTGACGGCGGGGCCCGTGATCGGCGGGCTCCTGGTCGGCACGTTCGGCTGGCTCTCGGTCTTTCTCTTTCGCGCGCCGCTCGCCCTCGCGCTCGGAGCGCTGGCCACGACCACCCTCCGGACGTCGCGCCCGGGCGGCGCCGTGCCTCGCATGGTGGCGCCGGGCGAGATCCTGAGGGCGCCCGTCCTCACGACCGCTCTCCTCGCCTTTCTCGCCAACTACGCGCAGTTCGCCGTCTGGCTGCTGGTGCCCTTCTACCTCGTCTCCGTGCGCGCCATCACACCGACCCTGGGCGGGATGCTCTTCACGCTGACGCCCCTCGGTACGGCCGCCGCCGCGCCCGTCGCGGGGTGGGCCGCGGACCGGGTCCGGCCGCACTGGCCCTCCACCGCCGGTCTCCTCGTCGAGGTCGCCGGACTCCTGATCATCAGCCGGTTCACCGCCGACAGCGACCTCCTGTCTGTGATGGCGGGGCTCGCTCTCGTCGGCCTCGGCGTCGGCATCTTCCAGGTGTCGAACCTCGCCGAGATGATGGCGGCCTTCCCGCGCTCCCAGCAGGGCGCCGCCGGAGGCCTCGCCTTCCTCAGCCGCACGCTGGGCAGCGCGGTGGGCGTGCAGGTCACCGCGGCGCTCTTCGACGCGCGGCTCGCCTGGGGGTTCATCGCCGCGTTCCGCTGGGCCTTCCTCGGGGCGGCCGCCGCCGCCGGCCTGGCGGTGCTGCTCGCCGCGATCCCCGCATTCCGGGCGCGACGAGGGCCTGCCGCCGCGCTATGATATGCGCGGCCATGGACATGCTCGACCCATCCGGCACCACGACCGTCGTCGCCCGATCGCTCGCCAAGCGCGCCGCCGCTCTCGAGGGCGCCGTCGTCGGCCTCCTCGACAACTCCAAGCCCAATGCGCGCGCCCTGCTGGAGCGCGTGGGCGAGCTGCTGCGCGAGCGCTTCGGGGCGCGTGAGGTGCGCGTCTGGGGCAAGCCCACCGCGTCGCACGGGGCGGGGGCGAGCGTCCTCGACGAGATCGCGGCCGCCTGCTCCGTGGCGCTCACCGCCTCCGCCGACTGAGGGTCGTGCACGTCGTGGAGTATCCAGGACCGGGCGACCCAGGGCCATCCGGGGAAGTACAGCTATTGCCTCGCCGAGAACGAGAGCGCCTCGCCCTGGGAGCCGCTCTCGGTGGAGCGCGGGTTCTCGCGCGCGGACTCGACCGTCACCGTCTGCGGATCCGAGGCGCCCCACAACGTCAACGACCACGGGTCGATCACCGCCGAGGGCATCGTCACCACCGTGGCGGGCACCGCCGCCATCGTCGGGCACAACAACGTCTACCTCGGCGGCGAGCCGCTCATCGTGCTCGGCCCCGAGCATGCCGCCACCGTGGCGGCGTCGGCGTGGACGAAGGACGACTTCAAGCGCGCGCTGTGGCAGCGGGCGCGCGTGCCGCTGTCGCGCTTCACGGCGGAGAACCTGGCGCGCTTCGCGACCACCGACCCCACGGGCTTCCGGGACCGCCCGACCGACACCCTGGTCCCCATCGCTCGCGACTGGCCCGATATCATGGTGATCGTGGCGGGAGGGGCCGGCAAGCACTCGGTGGTGATCCCCACCTTCGGCATGACCCGCTCGGTGACCCGGCGCATCGCGGGCTGACCGCGGCGACCACGAAAGGAATGCGCATGAGCGCGATCGTCTCTCGCGTGAGCGTCCTGGCTCTTGGCTTTGCTCTCGGCGTCCTGCCGATCTCGGGCCCGGCCCGGGCCGATACGACCAACCCCGCCCCCGCGCCGCGCTCGGCCCCCGCGGCAGCCTCGGCCGAGGACGAGTTCAACCGGGGGCTGCGCGCGCGCACCGCGAAGGACTGGAACGGCGCCGTCGCCGCGTTTCGCCGCGCCGTCGAGCTCAAGCCCGGGTACGCGGAGGCGTGGAACGGCCTCGGCTATGCCCTGCGGAACCAGGGCAAGTATCCGGACTCGCTCAAGGCCTACGACGAGGCGCTGCGCCTGCGCCCGAGCTTCCCCGAGGCGCTCGAGTATCTCGGCGAGGCCTACGTGAAGCTGGGCCGGCTCGACGATGCGCGCCGCGTGCTCGACCGGCTCAAGCCGCTCGACGCGGGGCGGGCCAGGGAGCTGGCGGAGGCGATCGACAAAGGCAAGTAACCGCCCGCGCGCCTCGGGTCGGGCCGGGGAGCCGGACCTCAGCGGAGGTCCAGCACGAGCGCGGCGTGATCGGAGACCGCGCCCGCGCGGCCGCGGGCTGGCCCGGGGCTTCCCCACACGTGGCGCGCGCCGGCGAGGCTCGAGAGCAACTCCGGGTTCACGAAGGCCTGGTCGATGCGGAAGCCATTGCCCGCATTGGGCGAGTACCACGTATAGGCGCGTCTCGCGCCCCGGAGATGGCGAAAGGCGTCGAGCCAGCCCGCTCGCTCCAGGCCATCCATCCACGCGCCCTCACGGCCGTCGAAGGCCGGCGACTCCTCGTCGATGCCCGGCCGCCCCGAGTTGGTATCGCCGAGCAGGAGCCCGGGGCCATCACGCCAGCGCTCGGCCACTTCGAGCACCGCATCGAGGAAGGGCCCCTTCCGCCCCGTCACGCGATTGGGCACGTGCATGGCGCCAAGGGCGAAGGGGCGCGGGGCGTCGACGCGGGTGAGCAGCCAGCGGCCGGGCTCGATCGGGGCCCGGCGCCCGCGCATCCGGGCGAGCGGCCAGCGCGATGCCACCAGGAGCCGGTTCGCGCTCGGCGCCCCCGGCTCGGCCGTCGTGATCTGGTGACCGAGGCCCATCTCGGCGAGCGCGCGGGCCAGCGCCACGCTGGGAGGCGTCCCGCGGAACTCGCACAGCGCCGCCACGTCCGGCCTCCAGCGTCCGAGCTGGGCAGCGAGCGCCGCGCCTCGCCGCCCGCCACCGGCGCGGATATTCCACGCGACGATTCTCACCGGGGGCACCTCTCCGCGGGCTCGCTCACACGGCTCGCGGCCCCAGCCCCGCCCGGCGGTTTGTCCGCGAGCTTCCGTGTCGCCACCGTCGCCGCTAGGCGAAGGCTTTGCGGAGGGCGCCCGCGATCTCGTCGCGGGCGGCGCGGGCCTTGTCCACCAGGTTGATCATGCGGATGAAGCCGTGGATCATCCCGGCGTAGCGCGTCAGCGTCACCGGCACGCCGGCCTGGCCGAGGCGCGCCGCATAGGCCTCGCCCTCGTCGCAGAGCGGATCGTACTCCGCCGTGATCACCAGGGCCGGCGGCAGCCCCTCGAGGCTCCGCGCGAGGAGGGGCGAGGCGTGCGGCTGGGCGCCGTCCTCGGCGCGCCGGAGATAGTGGGCCCAGAACCAGCGCATCGCGTCCCGCGTGAGCAGGTAACCGTCGGCGTGCTTCTGGTACGAATTCGTGTCGAAGGCATGGTGCGTCACCGGATAGACGAGGACCTGTAGCGCCAGCTCCGGTCCGCCGCGCTCGCGCGCCATCAGGGCGACGGCGGCGGCGAGGTTGCCGCCGGCGCTGTCGCCGCCGACGGCCAGCCGCCCGGTGTCCACGCCGAGCCGCGCGCCCTCCCGGGCGATCCAGCGCGTGGCGGCGAACGCGTCCTCGGCGGCGGCCGGGTACTTGTGCTCGGGGGCCAGGCGGTAGTCCACGCTGGCCACGACGCAGCCGGCGGCATTGGCGAGGGAGCGGCAGATGCCGTCGTGGGTGTCGACGTCCCCGATCACCCAGCCGCCACCGTGGAAGAAGACGAGGGCGGGGAAGGGGCCGCCGCCGGCGGGTGTATAGGACCGCACCGTGATATTGCCGGCCTCGACCGGCACCGCGTGGTCGTCGACGCGGGCGACGTCCTCGACGGGGCCCAGCCCGGCCGTCCGTGTTCGCATGCTCTCGCGCGCCTGGGCGGGCGTCATCTGCTCCATGGGCGGCAGACCGAGGGCGACCGTGGCGTCGATGATCCTTTTGGCTTGTGGATCCAAGGGCATGGCATGTTCTCCTTCAGTGATGGCTGTAGGCGGCGACGCCGCCGTCGCGCCGCGGGTCCGAAGCGCCCGTGAAGCTTCCGTCCGGCGCGATCGCGATGAGCTGATTGCGGCCGGTGCTACTCACATAGTTGCCCGGGAAGGGGCGCACGTCGAAGCCGCGCGCGCGGAGCCCGGCCTGGGCGGCCTGACTGATCCGCCCCTCGACGAAGACCGGCCCACCCTCGCAGTGCACGCGCGGCGCCGCCACCGCCTCGGCCGGGCTCATGCCGCAGTCCACCGCGCCGGCGATGACTTGAAACACCGAGGTCGCGATGGCGTTGGTGCCCGGCGAGCCGTTGACGAGCCGCGGGCGATCCCCGTCGAAGACGATGGTCGGCGCCATCGCGGATAGCCGCGCCTTGCCGGGCGCGATGGAGTTGGGGCGACCCGGCACCGGGTCGACATTGTCCATGGCGCTATTGAGCGGGATGCCCGTGCCGGGGACGATCACACCCGAGTAGAGGCCGAGCGTATGGGTGAGGGCGACGGCATGGCCCTCGGCATCGCAGGCCGACAGGTGTGTGGTGCCGTCGCCCGCGGGGGCGTGCGCCGTCCGGAGCGGCGCGCCCCGGCGGATGCGCCCCGCGGCGGCGTCGGCCCAGGCGGCGCCGAGCAGCTCGTCGAGGGGGACGGCGACGAAGTCGGGATCGGCCATCGAGCGCCTGCGCTCGGCGAAGGCCTCACGCATGGCCGAGGCGAGCAGCAGGCAGGTCTCGGGCGAGCCGGCGGTCGCGGGCGGGAAGCGGTCGAGGATGTGGAGCATCTGGATCAGCGTGACGCCGCCGCCCGGGGGCGTGCTGCTGCAAACGCGGAGGCCGCGGAAGCGACCCTCGACGGGCGGGCCGAGGCGCACGCGGTAGCTCCGGAGATCGTCGGGCGTGACATAGCCTCCGCCGCGCGCGATCTCGGCGGCAATCTGCCCGGCGAGGTCGCCCCCGTAGAAGTCCTCGGGGCCGGCCGCGGCCAGTCGCTCGAGCGTCTTGGCCAGATCCGGGCTGGCCCAGTGATCGCCGGGCTGCTTGAGGGCGCGGCCGCCCGGCTGGCACCAGAGCGCGGCGGAGTCGGGTGTATGGGCCATCCGCTGGAGCGGTGACGGCAGGCCGGGGGCCGAGGCGCGCCCGAGCATCTCGAAGACGTAGCTCGGCGCGGGGAACCCCTTGCGGGCGAGCTCGGCGGCCGGCGCGAGGAGATCCGCCCACGGGAGCCGGGCGTGATGGTGGAGCGCGGCGAGGCCGGCCACCGTGCCCGGCGTCCCCACGGAGCGATGGCCGAGGCTCGAGCGGTGGTCGTCGAACAGCGTGTAGCCGCCGAGCTCCAGGCGCCCGCGGCAGTCGGCCGCCCACATGTCGGCGGTGGCGCGCGCGCCGATGCGGGCGTGAAAGGCGAGGTGGCGGCAGCCATCGGGCGCGGCGTAGGTGGCGGCGCCGAAGCCGCCGAGGCCGCACATGTGCGGATCGGTGACCATCTGGGCGAAGGCCGTCGCGATCGCCGCGTCGAAGGCATTGCCGCCCTCGGTCAGGATCGCGGCGCCGATCTCGGCGGCGAGAGGCTGCGGGCACACCACCACTCCGCGCATGAGAGACCTCCTTTGACCCGGGGCGGGCACTCGAACCGTCGCCACGCCCGCCGAGCTCTCGCGCATTCTACCCTGGATCGCGCGCCTTGACCGGCCCCCGCTCGACGGACTACCCTCTCCGGTGCGTGCGGTAGAGACCGGCCACAGACCGAGGAGGAGAGATCATGGGGCTCACGCTCGAGCAGCTCTCGGCGGCATGTCAGCGCATCCTCAAGGACGATCGCGGCCCCGAGGGTCGCAAGGAGGTGTGCGCGCTCGTCGAGGAGGCGTTGAAGGACCAGGCGTTCGTCGCCGCGCATCTGGGCGACGACGTGCCGGAGCGCAAGATCCTGTACGAGGACCCGGAGCTCGGCTTCTGCATCCTCGCCCACGTCTACCGGGACGCCAGGGAGAGCCCGCCGCACGATCACGGCCCCACGTGGGCGATCTACGGCCAGGCTCGCGGGGAGACGGTGATGAACGACTGGGCGCTCGTCGCGCCCGCCACCGAGGACACGCCCGGGCACGTGCGTCACGTCAGGAGCTACACCCTGACGCCGGGCATGGCCCACGTCTACAACGAGGGCGATCTCCACTCCCCGCGGCGCGACGGCCCGACGCGGCTGATCCGCATCGAGGGCCGGAACATGGACACGGTCCGCCGCCTGCGTTACGAGCGGGTGTGACGGGCGTCGCTCAGCCCGCCGTCGTGAGCCGGCGCGCCTCCTCGACCTGCTCCGGGGTCGCGCAGGCGATGAGCACGTCGCCCGTCTCGAGCGCCGTGTCGGGCGGCGGATTGAAGAGGTGCTGCTTGGCGGAGTTGCGCAGGGCGAACACGATGATCCCGATGCGCTCCTGCAGGGCGAGCGAGCCGAGGGCACGGCCGGCGCCCGCCGCGCCCACCGTGATCTCCTGCACCCGGATGGCGCCCGGCTCGCGGAGCATGGCGTCGAGCACGCTGACCACCGTCGGGCGCAGCATCTCCGAGGCGAGCCGGAGCGCGCCGATGGACTTGCTCGAGACGACGGCGTCGGCGCCCGCGCGCAGGAGCTTGGACCGTGATTCGTCGGCGGCCACGAGCGAGACGATGCGCACGCGCGGGTTGATCTCGCGCGCGGTCAGGAGGGTGAAGAGGTTGTCCTTGTCCGAGGGCGTGCAGACGATGAGGCCGCGCGCCGTCTCGATGCGCGCGGCCCGCAGCACGTCCGTCTCGGTGGCGTCACCGATGATGTAGAGGAGGTCGCGTCCCATCTTCTGGAACGCGCGCTCCTTCTTCGGATCGACCTCGAGCATCACGAACGGGGTGCGCGCCTGGGCGAGCTCCCGGGCGATGTGGCGGCCGGTCTCGCCGCCTCCGCACACGACGATGTGGTCACGCAGCGCGTTGATCCGGCGTTCCATCTTTCGCTTCTCCCACAGGTGCGAGAGGTTGCCCTCCACCCAGAAGGCGGTGATCGAGCTGAGCCCGTAGGCGACGGCGCCGAGCCCGAGGACGATCAGCCCGATCGTGAAGGCGCGGCCCACCGTCGACAGCGGATGGGTCTCGCCATAGCCGACCGACGCCACCGTGATGACCGTCATGTAGAGCGCGTCGAAGGCGTTCCAGCCCTCGATCAGCATGTAGCCGGCGGTGCCTCCCGCGGTGACGGCGGCGAGGAGCGCGAAGATCGTCGCGAACCGGCCGCGCAGGCTCGGCAGGCCCGAGGCGGAGCGGCCGCGGCGGGAGGCGCGCGAGGGAAGGCGCGGCATCGTGCGCCCGCCGTCAGCCCGCCCCGTAGAGGCGGGCGAAGTACTCCTCGACCATGCGGTCCGACGAGAACCGCTCGACGGCCATCCGGATGGACGCGCGCATCATCCGCGCCCACCGCGGGGCGTCGGCGAAGGCGGGGAGGACCTCGCCCTCGAGCGTCTCGTAGAGCGCGCGCAGGTCCCGCTCGTCCGGATCGGCAAGCTCGCTCTCGTCGCCGATGGCCCAGCCGGTGACGCCGTGCTCGCAGCCCTCCGGCCACCAGCCGTCGAGGACGGAGAGGTTGAGCGTACCGTTCATGGCCGCCTTCATGCCCGAGGTTCCACTGGCCTCGAGCGGGCGCCTCGGCGTGTTGAGCCAGACGTCGCAGCCGCGGGTGAGGAGGCGCGCCAGCCCCATGTCGTAGTTCTCGAGGTAGACGATGCTGTCCGGCCACTGGCGGATGGTCTCGACGAGGAGGGCGATGACCGCCTTGCCCGCGTGATCGGCGGGATGCGCCTTGCCGGAGAAGAGGAGCTGCACGCGCCCGTCCTTGAGCAGCGGCGCCAGCCGCTCGGGGTCGCGCAGGAGGAGATCGGGGCGCTTGTAGGTCGCGGCGCGCCGCGCGAATCCGATCGTGAGCGCGCCGGGATCGAGCCGGACGCCCGTGCGCGCCGCCACTTCGGCGAGCAGCTCCTGCTTGAGCGCGCGGCGCACGCGGCGGAGGTTCCCGTCGCTCGCCAGCGCGGCGGGGACGCGCGGGTCCTGCCAGGTGCCGACGTGCACGCCGTTGGTCACCGCGATGATGGGCGCGGCGCCCTTCACGTGCGCCCACATGGCGCGCGCCGTCTCGCCGTGGAGCCGGGAGACCGCATTGGCGGCGTGCGCGAGGCGCAGCCCCGCCACCGTCATGTTGAACGGATCGCCGCCGATCTCGCGGAGCTCGCCGTCGACCAGCTCGCACGTGGCGCCGAGCCGGCGCAGCTCGGCGATCGCGTGCACCTCGTTGCCCGCCGGCACCGGCGTGTGGGTGGTGAAGACGATGCTCTCCCGCGCCGCGCGCCAGGCGTCCTCGAAGGTCGCGCCGGCCTCCATCCGGTCCGCGATCAGCTCGATGCCCGCGAAGACGGCGTGGCCCTCGTTGAAGTGATAGAGGCTCACGGGCAGGTGGAGCGCCTGGAGCGCGCGGACGCCGCCGATGCCGAGCAGCATCTCCTGGGCGATCCGACAGTCCGGCCGCGTGTCGTACAGGCGCCGCGTGATCCAGCCGTCGCGGGGGTCCACGGGCTCGAGCAGGAAGAGCGGCGCGATCGCATATCGGCCGACGCGCCAGACGCGGCAGGCGACCTCGCGGCCGCGGATCCGCACGCGGACGCGCACGCCCGTGTCGGCGAGGAAGTCGGGCTCGTGATCGCGCCACTCGTCGACCGGGTAGCCGTCGCGGCCGATGCGCTGGGCGGTGTAGCCCTGGGCCCAGCGCAGCCCGAGGCCGACCACGGGCAGGCCGAGGTCGCCCGCGGACTTCATGAAGTCGCCGGCGAGGACGCCGAGGCCACCGGCATAGGAGGGGAACTCCTCGTGCAGGCCGTACTCCATGGAGAAGTAGGCAACCATCGGCGTCGGGGTCGGTGTCGTCACGGCCTGTGCCCTATCATGGCAAACAGGGCGAGGATACGGCAACGCGCCCGCGAGCGCGAGCCTGGGTCTCGCCGCCCCTTCCGGCCGCGCTGGGGTATAATGCCGCCCATGACCACCGAGCTCGTGTCGGACCGCTACCCCGTCGAGGATCTCTCCCAGGCCATCGAGCTCTGCTTCGAGAAGGGCTGGAGCGATGGCCTTCCCGTGGTGCCTCCCACCGAGGCCCGTGTGCGGGCCATGCTGGACGCCGCCGGGCTCGCGCCCGAGCAGGAGATCGCCTTCATCACCAACCGCCAGGTGGCGGTGACGGCGGAGAAGGTGGCCATCAATGCGGTCATGGCGGGCTGCAAGGCCGAGTACATGCCGGTGGTGGCGGCGGCCGTCGAAGGGCTCGGCGATCCCCGGTGGTCCTATCACGGCCCCGCCACCTCGACGGGGGGCGCGGGCGTGCTGATGATCGTCAATGGCCCGATCGCGCGGGCGCTCGACTTCAACTCGGGAGACAACCTCTTCGGCCCCGGCTGGCGCGCCAATGCCACGGTGGGGCGGGCCGTGCGCCTCGTGATGCGCAACGTGATCGGCACCCGGCCGGGCGAGCTCGACCGCGGCACGCTCGGGCATCCGGGCAAGTACACCTACGTCATCGCCGAGAACGAGACGGACA
>Ga0214473_10005418_pt1 | contig 15278 bp, 11 predicted proteins | sample RVTome_7_FD_203509 | JGI IMG/M metagenome (GOLD analysis project Ga0214473, IMG submission 203509) | Soil microbial communities from uranium-contaminated site in the Upper Colorado River Basin, Wyoming, United States - RVT98D197 | ecosystem: Environmental > Terrestrial > Soil > Contaminated >... | reverse complement strand
GAGCTCCAGCAGCCGGTCCTCGGGGATGCGGTGCAGGTACAGCGCCTCCATCACCTGACGCGGTCGCTTCATCCCGAAATGTGCCGGGACGGCGTGACGGAACGATGTGGGCGCCCCCCGCCCGTCCTCGGCGCGGATCGCGTGCCACAGCGCGCCTTCCCCGAGATCCCAGCCTCCTCCCCAGTCGCCGGAGATCCCGCCGACCGCCGGGAGCCGGAAGATGCGGCCGTCGGGAGCGACGCCGCTGCAGTTCGTGCCCGCGCCGCACACCACGCCGACCCCCCAACTCCGATCGGTGCCCGCCCGCAGGACCGCGAACGTGTCGTTGCGCAACACCGGCTCGCCGACCCAGCCGCGCCGCCTGATGCCGCGAAGGATCCGTCGGTCGTCGATTGGCAGGTCGGCGCCGGCGAGACAGAAGACCCCGTGCTCGGCCACGGGGATGTGCGAGGCATCGAGGCCGATCTCGGTGCACACGGCGTTCACCGCCACGGCGATCTGGTCGAGGAAGGCCTCGTCTCCCGTCTCGAGGTAGCCGGCCGAGGCCACCCTGCGCGCGGCGAGCACGGTGCCGTCGCGCCGCATCAGCACGGCGTCGGTCTTCGACCCACCGCCGTCGACGCCGAGCAGCGCGGGGCGTCTCACGGCAGATCGTCCAGTTCGTCGACGGTGACGAACGTCGCGCCGAGGTCGCGCAGACCGCCAACGATGGACCCGACCGCATCGCCCGTTCCCCCCGGCCAGGTGTGCAGGAGCACCACGGTGCCGTCGCCGTGCTCGCGGATCCCTTCGATCGCGTCGGAGGCGATCGCCTGACCGGTGCGCCACGGTTCCCAGTCCTCGAGCTCGACGTGCCAATGGACGTTGCGATAGCCGTGGGCCTCGAGCTCGGCGATGACCTGCGGGTCGTCGTGGCCCGCCCCGAAGGGGCAGCGGAACCACGGCCTGGGGTCGACGCCGGTCGCCGCCAGGACGGCCGCCTGTCCGTCCGCGACATCCGAGGCGAACCCGCCACCGAGCAGCAGCGGGATCCGGGCGTGGTAGTGGGAATGGAAGCCGACGAGATGCCCCTCGGCGCGGATCCGACCGGCCGCGGCGGGATAGGCCTGCGCCCATCGGCCCTGGACGAAGAACGTGGCGCGGACCTGCTCGGCGGCCAGCGTGTCGAGGATACGGTCGGCGTTGCCGGGCGGGCACCACGGTCGATCCGGGTGCTCGGCGTCGAAGGTGAGGGCGACCCGCAGGGTCATCCGGCACCCCGTGCGAATGAGTCAGGAAAGTTTCCTAACGAACTCATCGGCGCGAGTGTACGATGCCCGGAGCATGGGTGTGAAGGTCGCGGTGGTCGGTGCGGGCAGCACCTACACGCCGGAGCTCGTCGAGGGATTCGCGAGCCGCGGTGACCGGTTGCCGGTCGACGAGCTGACCTTGCTCGACATCGACCCGGAGCGTCTCGGGGTGGTCGGCGCGCTCGCCGAACGGATGATGCGCAGGGCGGGGTGGGGCGGCCGCCTCCGAACCACCGGTGATCGCCGCGAGGCGCTCGAGGGCGCCGACTTCGTGATCGTCCAGTTGCGCGTCGGGGGGAACCAGGCGCGGTTCCGCGACGAGACGATCCCGCTTCGCTTCGGGTGCATCGGCCAGGAGACGACCGGTGCGGGGGGCTTCGCGAAGTCGCTGCGGACGGTGCCGGTCGTGCTCGAGCTCGCCGAGCTCACCGCGGAGCTCGGCGCTCCGGGAGCATGGTTCGTGGACTTCACGAACCCGACAGGGCTCGTGACGCAGGCGCTGCTCGACGCGGGGCACCGCGCGCTCGGTCTGTGCAACGTGGCGATCGGGTTCCAGCGGGAGTACGCGAACCGCTTCGGGGTCGAGCCGGAGCGGGTGCAGCTCGAGCACGTCGGTCTGAATCACCTGACCTGGGAGCGGAAGGTGCTCGTCGACGGCGTCGATCGACTCCCGGAGGTGATCGCCGGTCTCGCGGAGGAGGAGCTCGAGGACGCACCGGCCGAACTGATCAGGGCGCTCGGCGCGATCCCCAGCTACTACCTGCACTTCTACTACCGGACCGGCGAGGTGCTCGCGCACCAGCGCACCCACCGCACACGCGCGGAGGAGGTCATGGAGATCGAGGCGGGGCTGCTCGAGCTCTATCGCGACCCGGGGCTCGACACGAAGCCGAAGCTCCTCGAGGAGCGGGGCGGAGCCTTCTACAGCGATGCCGCCGCCGCGCTCGTCGCCTCGCTGCACGCGGGGACCGCTGACGTGCAGGTGGTGAACGTCCGCAACGAGGGCGCGATCGCGAACCTCGCGTCCGACGACGTGGTGGAGGTCCCGTGCCGGGTGGACCGCGACGGCGCCCATCCACTGCCCGTCGATCCGCTGCCGCCGGAGATGTTGGGGTTGGTCCAGCACGCGAAGGCGTACGAGCGGCTCGCGATCGACGCGGCGACGACCGGCTCACGCGCAACGGCCCTCAAGGCGCTCATGACGAACCCGCTGGTCCCCGACTACGAGACCGCCGCGCCGCTGCTCGATGCGCTACTCGATGCGAACCGCGGATACCTGCCGCGGTTCTTCGCCGCCGATCGCTAGAACTCGGGCAGTTCCTCGGCGTGACGCTGGATCTTCGCGAGCGCCTCGACGGCGTCTTCGATGCCCTTCGATCCGTCGCGGAACACGCTCTCCATAAGGTAGACGGATTCGCGGAGGCCGGCGGCCTCCGCGACCGGGAACGACATCGCCGAGGGGTCGAGGCGATCCGCGTACTCCACGGCGACCGGCAGGCGTGAGAGCGAGGGCTGGAAGAGCTCGTACCGGCTCATCGGCGGATACTGAACCTCGGCGGGGATCCCCTCCGCCTCCATCGCGGCGCACACGACCTCGTTCGTGCGCCCGGCGAACGCGTCGGGCTCGATCGCGAATACGTAGTTGTAGAAGCTCCACCGGGTGATCCGTTCGTCCGCGGGCATCACACGGACCCCCGGCACGGCGGCCACCATGGCCTCGAATGCCTTCCCCGTCTCGGCGCGCTCGGCCTGCTGGTCGGGGAAGCGGCGCATCGCGACCACGAGAAGCGCCGCGTGCAGTTCACCGAGCCGGTAGTTCGCCCCGAACGAGTACTCCTTCTCCTCAGGATCCTTCGCGCGACCGCAGTCGATGATCGAATGCGCTCGGCGCGCCAGCTGCTCGTCGTTCGTGAGGAGCGTGCCGCCCTCACCCGAGGTGAGGATCTTCGAGGACTGGTGGCTGAACGAACCAAAGTCCCCGATGCAGCCGGCACCTTGTTCCCGCCACCTTTGCCCGTGGGCGTGGGCGCAGTCCTCGATCACCGAGAGCCCATGGCGTCGCGCGATCTGCATGATCCGGTCCATGTCGGCCATCTGGTGCCCGAGGTGCACGGGGAGGATCGCCTTCGTCCGGTCGGTGATCGCCGCCTCGATCGCATCCGGATCGATGCACCAGGTGGCCGGGGAGACGTCCACGATCACGGGAAGGGCGCCCGCCGCCATCGGCGCGTAGGCCGTCGCAGCGAACGTGAGCGCGGGGACGATCACCTCGTCGCCCCACCCGATGGCGAGCGCCTTGCAAGCGACCTCCATCGTGACGGTCCCGTTCATCATGAGGATGCCGTGACGGGAGCCCTGGTAGGCGGCGAACGCCTCCTCGAAGGCGGCCCCGTTCAGCCCGGGCTCGGGGAATCCGCCCCACTCGCCGCTGCGCACCACCGCCTCGACCGCCGCGACGTACTCGTCGTCGTCGGTTTGCGGCCAGGAGGGATAGGCGGCGGTCCGAACCGGGCTCCCGCCTGCGATCGCCAGGCTCCCCATCGATCTCATCTCCTTCTGCACCGGGTCTCCGGACCGTCCCAGCCCGGTTGCCTTGACCGACCCACGATCCCGAGGCTAGCATCACCCGTGTTCGTTAGGAAAGTTTCCTGACTGACTCGGGGGGCGCCGACACGGGCACGACGGATCCTTTCGCGGCCGGCACGCCGAGCCTGTTGCGCGCGATGAACGAGCGCACGGTTCTCGAGTGCATCCGTCGACTCGGTCCGATCTCCCGCGCCCAGATCTCGCGGAAGGCCGGGTTGTCGAAGCCGACGGTCTCGCTGGCGCTGACCGCGCTCGACGCGGCGCGTCTCGTCCGCGAGGCGGGCAGGACCTCGGGGGGGAAGGGTCCGACGGCCGTGCTCTACGAGATCAACCCAGCGGCGGGCTGGGTGGTCGGGATCGACGTGGGCCGTGAGCACGTTCGGGCCGCGATGGCAGATCTCAACGGGACCGTCGTGGCGCGCCGGGACGAAGCCGCCGAGACTCGGAGCGCCGCCACCTTGATCGGCGAGATCGGACGGCTCGCGCGCGCGACGGTGGAGGACGCCGGACGGCGCTGGCGCGACGTGAACGTCGTCGCGGTCGGCAGCCCCGGTGTCTTCGAGCGTGACGGCGATCACCCTGCGCTCGCGTACAACCTGCCGGGCTGGAATCGGCAGGGGTTGCTCGACGCGGTCCGCGACGAGCTCCGCACCGCCGTCGTCTTCGAGAACGACGTGAACCTGGCGGCGTTGGGCGAGCGGGAGCACGGCATCGGCAAGGACGTCGCCGACTTCGTCTACCTGCATCTCGGTACGGGGGTGGGCATGGGGGTCGTGATCGGCGGCGAGCTCTACCGAGGGGCGAGCGGTGCCGCCGGTGAGATCGGCTACCTCCCTCTCGCAGATGCGGACCCCCACGATCGGGCGAACCGTCGCCGTGGCGCGCTCGAGTCCGCGATCGGCGCCGCCGGGATCGTGAAGGACGCTCGGCGAGAAGGGATGGGCGGCGCCCTCACGGCCGCGAAGGTATTCGAGGCCGCCCGCGCGGGCGACCCGCGTGCGGTCGCGACCGTCGAGCGGCTCGGTCAAAGGATCGCGCTCGCGATCGCCGCCATCGTGCCCGTCCTCGACCCCGCGCTCGTGATCGTCGGCGGGGGCGTCGGACGGAACCTCGACGTCCTCCGACGGCCGATCGAGCGGGAGCTCCTAACGGTCTCTCCGTTCACGCCGCGGATCGAGGGATCGATCCTCCAAGAGGACGCGGAGCTGACCGGCGCCGTCGTGTTCGCCTTGGGGGCGGCTCGTGAGCACCTGTTCGATCGCGGTCACGGCCGGAAGAAGGTCGCGGTTTGATGCCATCGGTTGGGAAAGGACGACGGACGACTTCGGAGGGAGGAGCATCGATGAGACGTATCTGGATCGGCGTGACGGCGCTGGCGGTGGTCGCCGTCGCCTGCACCGGGGGCGGGACGAGCACGACCACGACCGCGACGGCGGTCGACACCGAGTCGCACGACCCGGTCACGCTCACCGTCACGGGGGAGTGGACGGGCCGCGAGTGCGAGCAGTGGAAGACGGTGTTCGACGGGTTCACCGAGCAGTACTCGTGGGCCACCGTCGAGCCGCTGTGCAACATCAACGACGACAAGCTGATCGCGCGCATCAATGCGGGGAACCCGCCCGACGTCGCGCAGTCGTTCGGCGTGGACAACGTCGGGCTGTTCTGCAACACGGGCGCGTGGACCGACCTGCAGGGGTACATCGACGGCCCGGACGGCCTCGACACGGCGGCGACCTTCCCCCCGTCGGTCCTGACGTATACGTCGTTCGACGGGAAGCAGTGCGCGTTGCCGTTCATGACCGACGCCTTCGGGCTCTACTACAACACCGACTACTTCGAGAAGGCGGGGATCGCCGAGCCGCCGACGACCACCGACGAGCTGACCGAGGACGCGAAGGCGCTGACGACCTTCAACGATGACGGGACGGTCGCGGTGGCCGGCTTCGTGCCGGCGACAACCTATTACTGCTGCTCGTCGACGGTGCTCAACATGGCCTACATGTTCGGCGCGAGCTACCTCGACGACGGGGAAGCGGCGGCGTTCGCCAGCGATCCGGCATGGGCCGAGCTGCTCCAGTGGCAGCACGATCTCATCGCCGAGGTCTACGGCGATGGCGACTTCCAGACCGGCGCGGACAAGCTCGCCGAGTTCATCGCCGGCTCGGGCGGCGAGTGGGCGGGCCAGCAGGACTTCATCAAGGGCCGGGTGGCGATGGCGATCGACGGCGAGTGGCGCAATGCCTTCATCGCCGACGCCGATCCCGACCTGCCCTACGACACCGCACCGCTCCCGGCCTCGCCGAGCGCACCGGACCAGTTGGGTGGGGGCCCGGTCGGTGGGACCGTGCTCGCGATCCCGAATGGGGCTCCGAACCCGGCCGAGGCATGGCTCCTGCTGAAGTACCTGGCGACCGACACCGACACGCTGGTCTACATGGCCAACAACGTGAACAACGTGCCGACCACGTACGAGGCGCTCGAGTCTCCGGACCTCGAGCTGCCGGAGCAATTCGGCACGTTCATGGACGTGTTCCAGCACGACCGGTCGGGGTGGGCCCCCACGACCCCCATCGGGCTGGACATCCAGACCTACATCGGCAACTTCGTCGAGAAGTGGCAGGCGGGCAAGTCGACGGATCTGCAGGGCGGGCTCCAGGAAGCCGCCGACCAGACCGACCAGGCGCTCGCCCAGGCTTCGATCTGACCCGAGGGAGCGACCCCTGGCCACGACGGCGATCGAGCGGACGACCCCGGCGGTGGCGGCGCGCCGCCGCCGGGGCGGCCGCAACCGGTGGCGACAGCGGCTCACGGTGCTGGTCTACCTGTCGCCGTGGCTGATCGGGTTCCTCGTGTTCACGCTCTACCCGATGGGCTCGAGCCTGTACTTCTCGTTCACGCATTACGACCTGTTGGGGGTCCCGGAGCCCGTCGGCCTGCAGAACTACACCTTCATGTTCACGAAGGACCCGTTCTTCTGGCAGGCGGTGTGGAACACCGTGTACATCATCGCGCTCGGGCTGCCGCTGCGGATCGTGTTCGGGATCGCCACGGCGATGCTGCTCACCCGCCCTCGGCGCGGCGTGAAGGTGTACCGGACGATCTACTTCCTCCCGACGATGGCACCCGCCGTCGCGGCGTCGCTCGCCTTCGTGTACCTGCTGAACCCACAGTACGGCCCGCTCAACGTCTTGCTCCGCGGCGTCGGGATCGACGATCCCCCGCTGTGGTTCTACGACCCGACCTGGGCCAAGCCCGCATTGCTCCTCCTGGGGCTCTGGGGGGTCGGAGACGCGATGATCATCTTCCTCGCGGGGATGCTCGACGTGCCGAGGCAGCTGTACGAGGCCGCCGACATCGAGGGTGCCTCCGGCTGGCAGAAGTTCCGTCACGTGACGCTCCCGATGATCTCGCCGGTGATCTTCTTCACGGTGGTGACCGGGATCATCTGGGGATTCCAGTACTTCACGCAGGCATACGTGGCGAGCTACCAGACCGCGAACCAGGCGATCGGCGCGCCCCAGAACTCCACGATGTTCTACTCCGTCTATCTCTATCAGCAGGGGTTCACGTTCTTCCGGATGGGGTACGCGTCCGCCCTGGCCTGGGTGCTCCTCGCGATCACGATGATCTGCACGTTGTTCGTGCTTCGCGGCTCACGTCGGTGGGTCCACTACCAGGGCGGAGGGTTCCTGCGATGAGTGCGGTCGGCGCCGCCGCCATCACTCCGCGGCCCGTCCCGCGGCTGGTCCGCCGGCGGCGGATGCTCATGACGGTCGCGAACCACGCGTTGCTGATCGCCTGCTCGCTGATCTTCCTGTTGCCGGTGGTCTTCGTCCTGCTGTCCTCGGTGATGACGAACGATCAAGTTCTGTCATCGAACCTGTGGCCGCGACCGTTCCAGGTCTCGAACTACCGCGACGTCGTCGAGACGATCCCCCTGTGGCGATACGCCTGGAACACGGTCCAGATCTCCGTGATCGCGACGGTGGGCGTGGTCCTGTCGAGCATCCCGGTGGCGTACGCGCTGTCACGGATGCGATGGAAGGGGCGCCAGGCGGTCTTCATCGTGATCCTCGCCACCATGATGCTGCCCTTCCAGGTGACCGTGCTGCCGCTGTACGTGATCTTCTCGCAGGTCCTCCATTGGATCCCGTCGTTCAAGCCGATCGTGATCCCCGCCTTCTTCGGCGATGCGTTCTCGATCTTCCTGCTGCGTCAGTTCTTCATGACGATCCCGCAGGATCTCTCGGACGCCGCGCGGGTCGACGGAGCGAGCGAGTGGCAGATCATGACGAGGGTGATCGTGCCGCTCGCGAAGCCGGCGATCGCGGCGGTCGCGCTGTTCAGCTTCCTCTACAACTGGAACGACTTCTTCGCCCCGCTGCTGTACCTCGTGGACGACCCGAACCTCTGGACGCTCGCGATCGGGCTGAACGAGTTCCGCGGCCAGCATCACGTGGAGTTCAATCTGATCATGGCGGCCTCGGTCCTGTTCATGATCCCCGTCGTGCTCCTGTTCTTCATGGCGCAGCGGGTCTTCATCGAGGGCGTGACCCTCACGGGCACGAAGGGCTGATCCGTGCGGGTCGCGCTGTTCGGCTGCGGGTGGATCCAGGACTTCCACGCGCGAGCCGTGCGCGAGTCCGGTGGGGACGTGGTGGCGATCGCGAACCATCGGGAGGAGAGCGCCGCCGCCTTCGCGGAGCGCCACGGCATCCCCCGCATCACGACCGATTGGGAGGCGCTCGCCCGCGACCCCGACGTCGACGCGGCGGTGGTCGCCACCCCGAACGCGCTGCACGCGCCGCAGACGATCGCGTTGCTCAGCGCCGGCACGCACGTGATGGTGGAGAAGCCGATGGCCGTCGACGTGGCCGAGTGCGACGCCATGATCGCCGCGTCGACGGCGAGCGGTGCTCGGCTGATGGTGGCGCACTGCTGGCGGTTCCACGAGGACGTGAGGGCGGTCCGGGAGCGGATCGTCGCGGGCGAGCTGGGCGATATCGTGAAGACGCGAGGCTACGGCGTCCACGCGGGATGGGGCCCGAACGGGTGGTTCACGAAGAGGGCGCTCGCGGGTGGCGGGGCGCTTCCCGACATGGGCGTCCACGCCATCGACACCGCTCGGTTCCTGCTGGGCGATCCGCAGCCCGCGCGCGTGTGCGCGACGATCGCGACCCGCTACGGCGACTACGACGTCGACGACGACGGGATCCTGCTGATCTCGTGGGAGAACGGCACGAACTCCGTGGTGGAGAGCGGGTGGTGGCACGCGCACAAGGAGGGGCTCGAGGCGGAGACCGAGGTCTACGGGACCGCGGGATACGCGCGGATCTTCCCTCGCGAGGAGCCCAGCGAGGACTACGAGCACTGCACGCAGCCGATGTACACGACGCAGATGCGCGAGTTCCTGGGGGCGATCGCCGAGGGACGGCAGCCTCGGCCCTCGGGCGAGGACGGCCGCGTGGTGATGCGGGTGGTCGGCGACGCGTACGCCTCGGCCGGATGGACGTGACGGACCGTCGGTGGCGCCGCGATGCATCCAGGGCATATCCTCGACACATGCGCCGGTTCGGAGCGATCCTCGCGCTCCTGTATGCGGCCTCGTTCCTGATCGCGCCCGCCGCCGCCGCCGCGCCCGCGCCGGATCTCGTCGTCCGCGCGTGGCCCCACGAAGCAGGCCTGGGCGTGATCGATCCGGCCGGGGGCCCGTCCCAGGTGCTCCGCGTCGACGTGAAGCCCGGGCGCACGGCGTATCCGGAGTTCGCCGTTCGCAACACGGGCAGCGTCCCGATGACCGTTCGTATGACCGGCGAGGCGGGCGGCCCGCGCGTCCGGGTCACCTATCGCGACGAGGCATGGCACGACGTGACGGACGAGGTCGTCGCGGGGACGTTCGGGCTGGACGTGCCGGCGGGCAAGGAGCGGTCGATCACCGCCGAGACCCGGGTCGCCCGGGACCTCGACACGGGTCCCGTGCGGACCCTGTGGGTGGAGATCGAGAGCGTGCGTCACGGTCTCGCCGACCGCGCGGGCGTGCGCGTGGCCGTGCCGCCGATTCGTGTCTGGGGCACCGACTTCAAAGGGACCCTTCGCTGCGAGGCGACGTTCCCGCACCGGTACGTGCGCCCGGGCGACCTGACAGGGGTGTCGATGCGCGTGACGAACCTGACGGACGATCCGTTGTACGCCTACACGATCGGGTCGCTTGTGATCCACGATGCCGACGGCAGACTGCTTGACGACACCGACGATCTCCTCCGGTTCGGGCCCTTCCCCGGACCGATCGACCCCGGGGAGACGGTCGACGTCTGGTCGCTCGATACGCGGGTCCGCTGGCCGGGCGCACTACGTATCCGTCCGCGGTGCGCGGGGATCCGGCTGCCCGAGGTACGGCTCCAGGTCGAGCCATCCGACGTGGACGTGGATGGTGCCGACGCGATCGAGCGCGCCGTCGCGGTATCGGGGAGCCCGTTCCAGGAGTGTCCGCCCGGCCCCCAGGGTGAGCCCGCGACCGGCGTGCTCACCACGCCCGATGGCCGGAACCTCCCGCCGATGACGGTCCGATGCTGGGCCGAGGTCGGGGACGAGGACGGGTTCGCCACCGTCGACCTCTTCATGGTCTCGCCGGACGACCAGCCCGCGTACGAGCTCGGGGAGTCGCCGTTCGAGAGCGATCCGCCGATCCCCGACACGGGTCCCAACATGTTCGCCGCGCGTTGGTCGTTCGTGGTGACGCCGCACCGTGTTCGTGCGTGGCGCTCCGTGATGCGTGTGCACGCCTTGGGGGAGGGGAGGGTCTACGACTACGAGCTGCAGGACGGTGAGTGGCGCACGGGCGGCTATGGGACGTGTGGCTTCGACGGGTACTTCCAGGGGTTCCTCGGGGATCTCTTCGTACTGGACTGGTACACGGGATGCGACCCGGGAGCCGTGGAGCGCCGTGCGGCGACCCGCATCCTCGCGACGGTCGACGCCGCGGGCGAGGTCCGGACGCGTACGCTGCCGTGAGGCAGCCGACCAGCAGGAGGAGCCGTGCCCGACGACGCGCCCGTGAAGGTCACACTGGTGCCCCACACCCACTGGGACCGCGAATGGTACGAGCCGTTCGCGGTGTTCTCGGACCGGCTCGTCGAGATGATGGACTCGCTCTTGGATCTCGAGGCCGGCGGCTTCCCCCATTTCCATCTCGATGGGCAGACGGCGATGATCGACGACTACCTCGAGCGCCGGCCGGAGCGCGCCGAGGAGCTCGAGAGCCGCGTGCGCGAGGGTGGTCTGTCGGCCGGTCCGTGGGTCGCGCAGATGGACGAGTTCCTCACGAGCGGGGAGTCGCACATCCGGAACCTGGAGTTGGGGCTCGCCCGTGCGCGTCAGCTCGGTCGGCCGCTCGAGGTCGGCTACATGCCGGACCAGTTCGGTCACATCGGGCAGATGCCGCAGATCCTGCGCAGGGGAGGGCTCGACCGCGCGATGGTCTGGCGCGGTGTTCCCGAGGAGGTGGATGCCACCGCGTTCCGGTGGCGTTCGCCGGATGGCAGCGAGGTCGTCACCGAGTACATGGTCTTCGGCTACTTCAACGGCGAGCACTTCGAGCGGGCACTCGAGCCGGATGCACTCGCCGCCGCCCTCCGTCGGAGCGTGAGGAAGCTGCAGCCGTTCACCGCTGGGAACCGCGTCGCGATCATGGTCGGGTACGACCACGCGGGTCCGGATGCGACGCTGCCCGAACGACTCCGTGCGGCTGCGGGTGCGATGCCGGGGATCGACGCGCACGTCGGGTCGATCGCGGATCACCTCGATGCGCAGCGCCTTCCCGAGGAGCTCCCGGTGTGGGTGGGCGAGCTGCGCTCCTCGGCGCGCGCGCACCTGTTGCCGAACGTCTACTCGGCGCGGGTGCACCAGAAGCGCGAGCGCGGGAGCGTCGAGGCGTTGGTCGAGCGATACGCGGAGCCGCTCGCGGCGCTCGCACCGGGGTTCGGATGGCCTGAAGAGGAGCTGCACCGAGCCTGGACCCTGCTGTGCTGGAACGGTGCGCACGACTCGGTGTGCGGATGCTCGCACGACCAGGTCGCGCGCGATGTGGACGGGCGCTTCAAGGAGGTGCGTGCGATCGGCGAGGACATCGTCGAGCGAGCCCTCACCTCCCTCGGCTCGCGGGTCGAAGGGGATCCCGGGGTGATCCGGTTCAACCCCTCGCCGTTCGAGCGCGAGGGAGTGCCGCCGCTCGGCTACGCAGTGGTGCCGGCGGGCCACGACCCGGCCACGGCCGACGTCGTACTCGAGGCCCTCCCCGACGGGTCCGGTGTGCTCGCCGACGGGGTGGCGCTCAGGTTCTTCGACGAGCCGGACGTCGGCGATCTCTACACGTTCTGCCCCGAGGCGCTCCGGCAAACCCCCGGCGCGGCGGGATCGCTCACGATCCGTGGACACGAGATGATCGCGGCGTGGGACCGGCTGCTGCTGCTCGCTCGGGTGACACGCCGAGCGGACGAGCCGTTCCTGCGGCTCGAAGGGGTGATCCGCAACGAACGCGACGACCACCGGCTCCGACTCCACGTCGGGCTTCCGGGGCGAGCCGGCGGGTCCCTCGCGGGTTCGCCGTTCGAGCTCGTCCGCCGGCCGCTCGTGGGCGAAGGGAGCCCCCACGAAGCCGCGTCGCCGACATGGCCGGCGCGTCACCTCGTCGAGGCCGGCGGCGTCGCGGTGCTCCACGAAGGTGTCTTCGAGTACGAGGTGGCGGGCCGCGATCTCGCGCTCACGCTCCTGCGCTCGGTGGGGTTCATCTCGCGGCAGCGTCTCGCGACACGCCCGTACGCCGCCGGTCCGCAGACGCCGACGCCTGAGGCGCAGATGCACGGCGAGACCGCGTTCGCGATCGCGGTGTGGCCGGACGCCCCGAAGCACGATCCGGCCGAGCTGCTGAACGGATGGGAGCGGTTCGCTCTGCCGGTCGCCGAGGCGCCGGCGTCGGGCGGTGGCACGCTGCCACGGAGCGCCGCGCTGCTGCCGCTCGAGCCGCGTGGCGCGCAGCTTTCGAACGTTCGCCGGCGTGACGGGACGCTCGAGGTGAGGCTGTGGAACCCCTCCGGGGATCGCGCCGTCGACGCGGCGGTAGCCGGGCGTGACGTGGTGGTCGGGCCCGCGAGGATCGAGACCGTGAGTGGCTAGACGAGCGGAACCGGGTTCGCGACCACCTCGGTCGGCACCACGATCAGCGGCCGGCCGAAGGCCTCGGCGAACCGGCCCGCGACCCCGCGGGGCTTCCACCCGGCCGGCACCGGCGCGACGACCTCGAACCCGTCGCGGCGCCAGGTGCACGACACGGGCGCCTGGGCCCCGGGCACGATCCGTCGGTTGAGCTCCTCGGCCAGCGCGAGCGTGGCGGCGGCCCGCTCCACGGTCGGGCGGTCGGCCTCGTCGACGAGCCGGGCGTAGGGTCCGTCGCGGCCGTCGTCGGCGGCCCTGCGCAAGATCGTGGCGAGCGCAGCCAGGTCGTGGTGTGTGAACCCGGCGAGGTCGGCGGCCACCACGATCGAGGCGGCATGCGCGAAGCGGTCGTAGTAGTCGATCGCGCGACCGACGTCGACCAGGGTCGCGGCGTGCTCGAGCATCTCGCGGATCCGCAGAGGCGCGGCGGCGTCGAGCACCTCGAAGAGCCTGATCGCGATCGCGGCCCGCCGTTCGGCCGCGCCGGGCTCCCATGTGGCGAAGCGCGCCGCAAGCGTCGCGACCGAGATGGCCCGAACCCATGCCGCGGGCGGCACGTCACGTCCGTAGGAGTCGAGCGCGAGCCCCTCGCGCAGGCCGCGGCTCGACACCAGGACGCTGTGGGCCCCGACATGGCCCATGATCCCGCGGACGACGAGCGCCCCGCCGACCACCGTGTCGGCGCGGTCCGGATTCAGCCCGGGGATCTGCGCGCGCCGCTTCATCGGCCGCTCGGCGAGGTCCGTGACGACGGTGTCGAGCCGCCGGCCGGTGAGCTCGTACCCGTGCAGGAGGGGCAGGGGCTCGTCGCTGCGGCGGAGGTCGACCTTCGCGAGGTTCCGGACGGTCCCCCCGATGCCGACCAGGGTCTCGCCCCTGCGCAGCTCTACGACACCCGCCGATTCGAGCGTCGATGCGATGTGCTTGCGGAGCTTCGCGAGCTCCTTGTCGGTCGGAGGGTCGTGCTCGAGGAACCGGTCGGAGACACGGAGCGATCCGAGCGGGAGGCTCCACGAGCGCTCCAGCCGGCGCTCGGTGAAGCGCGAGAGCTCGACGCTGCCACCGCCGACGTCCATCGTCAGGCCGCTCGTCACGGGCAGATCGTGCACCGCGCCCAGGAACCCGAGGGTCGCCTCGAGCTCGCCGTCGATCACTTGGAGCGGGATCCCGAGGGAGCGCGCCTTGCGGACCAGGATGTCGCCGTCACGGGCATCGCGGACCGCCGAGGTCGCGACGGCCACGATCCGGTGGGCCCCCGCGCCGTCGGCGACGGCCCGGAAGTCGTGCAGCGCCTCGACCGTTCTCGCGATCGCCTCGTCGCCGAGCCGGCCGTCCTCGCGCAGCGCTCGGGCGAGTCGCAGTGGCGCCCGCGCATCTTCCAGCACCTCGAGGTGCCCGTCCTCGCGGAGCCGGAACACGATCATCCGTCCCGAGTTCGAGCCGATGTCGACGATCGCGAACGGCCGCCCGTCCTCGCGGGCCTCAGCGGTGTCGGGGGGCTCGCTGCGCACGTCACTCATGCTCTCACCGCGGGACCCCCGCGTGGTGAACGCTCGATGAGCGTGACGCGGCCGTGCGCGTCCGGCATGCTTTGAGCATCCATGCGTCGGTTCTCCGTGACCACCGTCTACCTCCTCTATGTCGGCATCAGCGGGTTCCTGTTCCGGATGGGCCTCACGATCTTCAGCGTCTTCTTGATCCGTGATCTCGGGCTCAACCCCCTGCAGTTGCTCCTGATGGGCACGATCCTGGAGGTCTCATACCTGCTGTTCGAGGTGCCCACGGGCGTGGTCGCCGACACCGTGAGTCGCCGGCTGTCGGTGCTGATCGGTCTGTTCGGGGTCGGCGTCGCGTTCCTGTTGCTCGGCGTATCGACGACGTTCCTGATGGCGGCCGTGTCGCAGATCGTGTGGGGCGTCTTCGCGACGTTCGAGAGCGGCGCGGACATCGCCTGGCTGACCGACGAGATCGGCGAGGAGCGAGCGCACGGCTACTACCTCAAAGGTGAGCAGGTCTTCCAAACGGCGTCGCTGGCGGGCATCGTGACCAGCGTGTTGCTCGCGAACGCCTTCGATCTGCGGGTCCCGATCCTGCTGACGGGTGCCGGGGTCCTCGCCCTGGGAGTGCTGATGACGGCGGTGATGCGGGAGGACAACTTCCACCCGGCCGAACGCCCGCAGGGGGAGCGGCTCC
>Ga0214473_10005417_pt1 | contig 15278 bp, 11 predicted proteins | sample RVTome_7_FD_203509 | JGI IMG/M metagenome (GOLD analysis project Ga0214473, IMG submission 203509) | Soil microbial communities from uranium-contaminated site in the Upper Colorado River Basin, Wyoming, United States - RVT98D197 | ecosystem: Environmental > Terrestrial > Soil > Contaminated >... | reverse complement strand
GGCCGGATTCGTTCTGGTTCCGGACGTGGTCGGGCTTCCATACCGCGACGCCCGCAATGCCGTCCTGCGGGCGGGGCTGAACTTCGTCTACCGCGACATCCTGGACCTGGATGCCGAGCCCGGCACCGTGTTGGGGCAAGACCCGCCTGCCGGAACCGGCGCCCCGCTGAACAAGCTGGTGTTCCTCTACCGCAGCTTCGTAGCCCCGCCGGCGCTGGTGGGCGACACCTGCTATCCGCTGCGCTTGATCACGACCTCCGGCAAGCTGCTCTTCTGGGTGGACCTGATCGAGTTCGTCGAGTACGAGATCCGCACCGACTTCCCGTACGGCATGACCACCATCAGTGACACCCAGATGCTGCTGCTCGACGATTTCGATAACGAGCAGAAGGACTTCATCCTCTTCGAGGCACCCTTCACCGCCACCTACGTGCTCTCACTGGGGCCGTATGAGATCAGCCAGGACGAGCTCGACGAGCATCCCGGCGGCCTGAATGTCGGCTGTCTCTACGTGATCCCGGAGGACGAGGAGCAGTAGCAGGGCTGCAACTCACGCAATGAGCCGGACTCGCTCGTTTCCCGTGCACCCTCTGTTGATGGGTGCATTTCCTGTCCTCAGCCTGTTGGCCTGGAACCGGGAGCAGGCCGAGCCTGCCGAAGCCCTTCGGTCGCTGATTGTGTGCCTGCTGGGCGCGGCCGTGCTGTGGGTGATCGTGAGCCTGCTGATTTGGCCGCGCGAGCGCGCCGCTGCGATCTGCACGCTGATCCTGGTCCTGTTCTTCTCCTACGGGCACGTCTACAACTTCCTGAAGGGCGTAGACATCTCCGGGTTCATCCTCGGACGGCACCGCTACCTGGCGCCGGTCTGGCTGCTGCTCTTGATTACGGGGATCTCGCTTCAGCTCAGCGGGGCCCGTGATTATCGCAACCTGACCTCCTTTCTGAACCTGGTTTCCGTGACCGCGGTGGCGATGGCCGTTGTGCAGCTGGGGGCGTTTGAACTGCGCCGCCTGGCGGCGGAACGAGCGATCGAAGCAAGCGCCCTGGGCACCGCCGAGGGCACCGATCTGCAGGCCGCCGCATCAGGGGAGGCAAGGGACATCTACTACATCATCCTGGACGCCTACGGCCGGCAGGATGCACTGCTCGAGCTATTCGATTACGACAACTCCGAGTTCGTGGATTGGCTGGAGCAGAACGGCTTCTATGTGGCTGCCTGCGGTCAGAGCAACTACGCCCAGACCGAGCTCTCGCTGGCCTCGTCGCTCAACTTCGCCTATCTGGAGACCCTGGATGAGAGCTTCCAGCCGGGCAACACGGACCGATCCCGGCTCAGGCCGCTGATCCTGCACAGCGCCACCCGCAGGCTGCTGGAAGAGCGGGGCTACACGACGGTGGCCTTCGAGAGCGGGTTCTACTGGTCGCAGATCAAGGACGCCGATGTCTACCTGTTCCCCCGGCTTGGGGCTCTGCAGGGGAGTGGGATCGCCTCGGGGCTGAACGGGTTCGAGACGCTGCTGTATCGGACAACGGCCGGTGCGATCCTGGCTGATGCTTCCGCGGTGCTGCCGTCGAGCCTGGCCCCGGATCTGGACTCGCCGATCCGGAAACACCGCGACCGGGTGTTGTTCACGCTGGATTCCTTGGAGCGGATGCCTTCGCTGCCTGGGCCGAAGTTCGTGTTCGCGCACGTCGTCTCGCCGCATGAGCCCTTCGTCTTTGGGCCCGACGGGGAATGGGTGGATCCGCAGCAGGTGCCCGAAGCCGGGAGAGACGAGGACTGGTACGCGACCAGCTACGGAAACCAGGTGACGTTTTTGAATTCCGAGATGGAGCGGATCCTGCGGACCATCCTGGCCGAGTCATCCCCCGCGCCGATCATCATCATCCAGGCCGACCACGGCCCCTCCCGGGGCAACCATCGCATGGACATCTTCAACGCCTACTACTTCCCCGAGGGCGGGGATAAAGCCCTGTACGCGACCATCACGCCGGTCAACAGCTTCCGGTTGATGTTTAACCGCTACTTCGGCGGCGCGTACTACCTCCTGCCCGACGAGAGCTACTTCTCGATCTACGATGATCCGTTCAAATATCGATTCGTCCCGAATGATGCGCAGGGGTGCGCGCCTTGAGTTGGGCTCGCCCCGATAGTCCTCCCGGCCCGCTTGCGAACCGCTCCGATTCCTGCTTGAACAGGGCGACGGCGCCTCAAGGGGGACATTGCGATCACAATCCACCGCCCCATTTCATCAAATCGTAATGTTCACAGCAAACTGCGGCGATTCGTCCGCATGATCTAGGCACTTAGGTGAGTTCAGGAAATTCGTCCCGGAAATCACGGTTACGGTGGGAAAACAGGAAAGGTCTCCACATGATCACTATTTCTGCGGCCTGACACATTCCCGGAACACGTGTGCTGATTCTCTCTTGTTCACTTACGCAGGTCTTATTGACATGGGCCACTCGTCGGCATATACTTTCGACAGATTAGACCCCCTGGACAGTCCCGCAGGCCGCCGGCCTGCCGGGCTAAGGCTGTCCAGAAATACTACCCCTGGGAGTGCGTAAAGCGCTCCCAGAATTACTTAACGGTCATGTTGCAGGGGGAAATCATGGCACCACGCACAAGGATCTTCGTAGACTTCTGGAACTTCCAGCTATCTCTCAACTCAAATTCTCAGGCCGGCTATCGCCTGGACTGGAAGGCGATTTCCCCCTGGCTGACCGCCCAGGCTGAGGTCGCAGTCGCCACCGACCTCGCCTTTGAAGGCACCCATATTTACGTCTCCACAGACCCAGGGAGCAAGGCCGAGGCTGGCCTACGGGACTTCGCTCTAAATGTCCTCGACAGATTCCCTGGCGTAAACGTTACCCTCATTGAGAGGAAGCCGCGTAATCCTCCGGTATGCCCGAAGTGCCACCAGCCCATAACTAACTGCCCTCATTGCGGCGCCCCAATGAATCGCACAGTCGAGAAGGGCGTAGACACTGCAATCGTCACAGACATCTTCAAGCTCGTATGGGAAAACGCGCTTGAAGTCGTCGTGCTCGTCTCCTCTGATCGAGACTACATTCCAGCTGTTCAAATGCTCTCTTCCAAGGGCTACCGAGTAATCAACGCCCACTTTCCACCAAGGGGAATGCACCTGGCACGTACCTGCTGGGCGTCGATTGATCTCAAAACCGGACTGCAACAACTCGAAAGGAAACTCCCGCCAAAATAGCTGGCCGCCGAACAACTCGCTGGAGGGGACCCGGCCAGAGCGCGACTTCACGTCGACGGTATCTTGGCTGGGCCGCTCAGCTCGAGGCCGTTGTGCGCCAAGAAGTTTGGCGTTTCTTGCAGGGTGGAGGTCCCTGTCGGGTAAGGCGTAACCAGCCACCCGCACCGAGGGTTGCAGTTGTGGAGGAGGTCACAGAGACCGAACGAGACAGCTGAAGCGTACCCAGGGAACCACATAGGCCGCAAGGGAGACCGCACTCCCTAAAGTCTTGATACAGCCTCGTTACCGAGGATAAAGCAGGCGGCGATGGTGTAACGGTACCAGAAGCCAACACAGAGAGAGCGCTTTGGTGAGCTCTCCGAGGGCCTGCCGGGGTCTACTAAGAGCGTGGCATGTGTGGAGAGAAGCGTCAGGAACTTGGGAGGCCCGATGGGTTCCTGACCTTGGCCGGTACATTGGGTTACCCACTATCGGACCAGGTGCAGGTAAGCAGACTCGAAACGATAAGTTGTAGGGAAGCTGAAGACCCTTCGGGAGTCGGATCAGCCCATAGTACTCTGAGACGGTAGGGTCGTTCACATGGGGAAGGGGCTGACAGGCAGCCACAGCCCGCAAAGGAAACCTTGCCCGGCCATGCAGAGCCGGATTAACAGGGCGAACCTCCCTGCGGGGGATAGCCTCGGCGCCACGATCGGTGGCGAGTTGCGGAAGCGAGGCTGTCTGAAGAGCCCGGTGCGATAATACCGCACGCCGGGATTCGTGCGGGGAGGGGGCGGGTAACTGCCCCCTCTACCGCGACAGGTGTCAGCTGGCACACACAATTCGCGGCGAATGCGTCGCGAGGAGTCCCACGTGGCACAGATAAGCATCAGCATTCCCGGTTTCGGGCAACTCGATGGCGAAGCGCCGATTGTCATCCTCGGCCCGAACGGGTCTGGAAAGACACAGCTCGGCCAGAGTATGGCCGGAAGTGGCCAATTCAGTGCCATCAGCGCGCAGCGACGTACCTGGGTCGACGAGAGTCTGCCGGTCCAAGAAGAGCAACACCTCCGCAATAGCGTACGATCTCAAATAGACCGGTGGCGACAGAACTCGTGGCAACCCACCGAAGAAATCAACTTCATCCTGTCGACCTTGATTCAGGATCACACCAACCTACTTACAAAGAAGAATCAGGAGGCTATAGATGAGGGCAAAGCACTCGCGCCGGTGAGGGACACCAGACTCATCCTTCTTCAAGGCTTATGGAACAGGCTATTTCCAAAGCGAAAGCTCGAAATTGGTGGTTTCTTTCCGAAGGTGAAGCGCCTCGACGCGTCGCCCGATGCGCCGTCCTATCAACTACGACAGATGAGCGACGGCGAGAGAACCGTCCTGTATATGGCCGCACGCGTCATGACGGCAGAGCACCCTGTGATTCTGGTGGACGAGCCGGAACTTCACATGCACAGCAGACTCTCCGTTCAGTTTTGGGACGAAGCAGAGAAGTTGCGCCCGGATTGCAGGTTCGTTTACATAACCCACGACTTGAACTTCACGCTCTCGAGACGGAGAGCAACGGTCCTTGTTGCTCGATCTAGTGACTCAGCCGAGCTGGTATCCGTGGATCAGCTTCCGTCGTCGATCGCGGCTGATGTCCTCGGTGCGGCCACGCTGCCCTTCTATGCCAAGCGCATCTTTCTCTTCGAAGGCGAGCAGGGTAAGGGGTTTGCCAGCGAGTTCTTCTCCGTCTGGTTTGACGACGACGAGACATTCTCAATCCCCTGTGGCGACCGCGACTCTGTGTGCGCGGCTGTGTCTGGACTAAGCACGGTGGGCATTGTGGCAGCGGAAGTCATAGGCTTGATTGACCGAGATTTCTACTCGGAAGCCGTTCTTGCTGCGGTCCCTAATGGCGTATCCGTGCTTCAACTACATGAAATTGAGAGCATCCTCTGCGATCAGAAAGCTGTCGCTAGCGTAGCGGGACACCTCGGCAAAGATCCTACGGGTGTCTGGAAGGAATTCCTGGACCGAGTACGTAAGGAGTTCCGCGGCCAGACGTCAAATGGCGTTGTGGCACGCCGGGTGCGGTCACGCGTAGGCGATCTTCTCGATGGGGCCTTCTTTGGCGCACAGGTGGTTGCCGATCTCAATACAACCAGCGTCAATCACAGCGTAACGCTTGCGACGTTGGACCTTCCAGCAAGAACAGAGGCTCTATTCGCAGAGGAATCGAAGCGCGTGTCAGACGCGCTTTCTGACGGCGGCAGAGACATGCTTGCGATCCTGCCTGGCAAGCACTTACTAAGCATGCTCGCTAGTGTATTGGGCCTCAGCGATGTATCTGAGCTGACCAGCTTGGTAGTGAGGGCTCTCAATCGAAGGAAGTTGAAGGAAGATGATCCACTGCTAATTCTCGGCGCGAGGGTAGAAACCGCTCTACTTCAATACTTACCTTCGCGGCGACCATGATGCACCGGCCAACTCCTCGTAGTGCACAGACAAGGCCGTCGGCAATAGATCTTGCCGAACTATCTTTTCCCTAACCCGGACGAATGATGACCGCATTGCTCACATTGCTGCCGCGTAACAACTCGATGGAGCCGACCCGGCCAGCCGGGTGTTGAGTTCAGCGCGATACTAGCTTTCGCTGGCCGGGCGGCTCATATCGAGCTCGGTGGGCCGACTTGCCCGTCATCTAGCCGGCGCGAGAATGTTGGTGCTGGCAGGCAAGATAGCGGAGTCAATAGACAAATGCAGAATGATCCACAAGAGAAGCCGGCCTCCTCTGACCTGACGTTCATCACGAACGAGGCAGGACAGTCGTTGCGGGACCGCTTGGCGATCCTCCTAGGCAATGATACTCGCTTCTTCGACTGTCTGGTTGGCTACTTCTTCATCAGCGGCTTCTACAGAATCTATTCCGCCTTGGAGAATGTTGAGAAGATTAGGATCCTCGTAGGTCTCCGGACCGACCGCGCGGCATACGAGCTAATCCAGCGGGGTAGAAAGCAGGAAGAACTGGACTTGAAGTCTCACGCAACCTCGAAAGAGCAGGTTGCCAAAGACGTGCTCAGCGAACTTGAGCACTCCGCTGACAGCGTCGAGATCGAAACGGGTGTTCACAAGTTTGTTGAGTGGATTCGCTCAGGCAAGCTTGAGATCAGGGCACACCCAAGCGAGAACCTTCACGCGAAGGTCTACATTATCACCTTTGCAGAAGGAGACCGGGACAAAGGCCGTGTCATTACAGGATCAAGCAACCTCACCCAAGCCGGGCTACAGGACAATCTTGAGTTCAATGTCGAGCTGAAGAACCGCGCCGATTTCGACTTCGCCTTGTCGAAATTCAACGAGCTATGGGCAACTGGCGTTGACGTGTCGCAGCCGTACGAAGACACGGTCGTCAACAAGTCGCCCTTCGCCAGCTTCACACCCTACGAACTTTATCTGAAGTTCCTATACGAGTACTTCGGGACCGAACTCAACCGCCCCACCGAGCTTGAGGACATGTATGTCCCGGTCGGATTCAAGAAGCTGGAGTACCAGGAAGAGGCGGTTCTAAACGCGCGGAAAGTGTTGGATGAATACGGAGGAGCCTTTCTCTCCGATGTCGTCGGCCTCGGAAAGACGTACATGGCCGCATTGCTGGCCCAGCAGCTTGATGGCCGCAACCTCGTCATCGCGCCACCGCATTTGCTCGACCGCGAGAAGCGGGGCTCGTGGCCGAATGTCTTCAGCGACTTCCAAGTGCGGCAAACAGACTTCGAGTCCATCGGTAAACTTGACCACCTCCTAAGCCGCGACGTCACGAAGTACACCAACGTCTTCATTGATGAATCACACCGATTTCGGACGGAAACGACCCAGAGTTACGAAATGCTTGCCCAGATTTGCCGGGGCAAGAGAGTGATCCTTGTTTCCGCCACGCCACTGAACAACACGCCGCGCGATATCCTCAGCCAAGTCAAGCTGTTCCAACCAGGGAAAGCCAGCAACATCCCAAACGTTCGAAACCTCGAAGCGTTTTTCACGGGTTTGGAGGCCAAGTTAAAGGGTCTGGATCGCCAGGCGGACCGCGAGCTCTACTTCCGGACGGTTCAAGCCAACGCGAAAGAGACTCGTGAGAGGGTTCTCAAGTTTCTCATGGTGCGGCGAACCAGGACCGAGATCGAGCGCTACTACGGTGAGGACATGAAACAGCAGGGGCTGAAGTTCCCTGAGGTCAAAGACCCAGTCCCGCTGTTCTACAAGTTCAGCAAGCAGGAGAATGAGATTTTCAGTGAGACGTTGAAGCAGCTCACGTCTGAATTCACTTATTCCCGGTACACGCCGCTGCTCTACTACCAAGGCAAGAAGGACAAACGGGAACTGCAGGGTCAACGGAACCTTGCCAGATTTATGAGAGTGCTCATGGTCAAGCGACTGGAAAGCAGTTTTCACGCTTTCCGGCTGACCCTCGACCGCTTCACGCACTCGTACGCCCGCGTCATTAGTGAGTTCAAGAAGGGCAACGTCTACATCAGCAAGAAGCACATCGGGAAGATCTTCGATCTCCTCGAAGAAGACGATCAGGAGGGAATCGAGAGGCTCTTAGAAGAGGATAAGGCGGAACGACTCGGCGCCGCGGAATTTGCTGATGAGTATATCGTTCATCTAGAGGCAGATTTCCGCACATTGCGCAACATCAAGGACATGTGGGCCAACATCCGGCGCGACCCGAAGTGGCTTGCGTTTCGGGATGTCCTCCGCACAGACCAGGATCTCAAGAAGGGCAAGCTCATCATTTTCACCGAGTCGCAGGAGACTGCCGAGTATCTGGCCGCGCACATCCGCGACGAAGTGGAGCCGAAGACCCTGCTGTTCTACAGCAAGTCGAGTGAGGCAGAACACAGAGAAGTGATTGACAACTTCGACGCTAACGCCTTTGAGCCATCCGATGACTACAGAATCCTGGTCAGCACAGAAGTGCTGGCCGAAGGTGTGAACCTCCACCGTTCCAACGTGGTCATCAATTACGACATTCCTTGGAATCCAACTCGACTGATTCAACGCGTCGGTCGCGTCAATCGCGTGGACACGAAATTCGATGTCATCCACACCTACAACTTCTTCCCCTCGGAGCAAGGCAACGACGCCATCAAGCTGCGTGAGGCGGCAGAAGCCAAGATAAACGCATTCATCGAGATGCTCGGAGCGGACAGCCGCCTGCTCACCGAGGGCGAGGAAGTGAAGTCGTTCGACCTCTTTGCCAAACTCACCAGCAAGAAGACCATCACCGGCGAGGACGAAGATGAGGAAAGCGAACTCGAGTATCTGACGGAAATCCGGACGGTTCGCGACAAACAACCCGAGCTTTTCGCCCGTATCAAGCGACTGCCTAAGAAGGCGAGATCAACGCGAACAGTGCTCGACACAGAGAATGCCACAGTGCAAGCGTCCCCTGCTCTGGTCACCTATTTCCGACAAGGCCGGCTAGATAAGTTCTACCTCGCATTTGAGGGCTCCACGGACCCCGTCGAACTCGACTTCCTCACCACTGTCAAGGTCTTGAAGCCGGCTGACTCCGCGGAGAGTCGACAGGCAATTCCAGCAGACTTCTACGCCCTACTAAACCGTAACAAGGATGCATTTGCAACCGCAACCAGGCTCGGGACCGACGACGCGCCTCCGCACCACAAAGGCGGCGCCAACGACGCATATATCCTGAAGCGCCTGAAAGCGAAGGAAATCAGGCGCTACCACGGCTTCACGGACGACGATGAGGAGTTTATCCACGGTGCCATTCAGCTTCTCGTACAAGGCGCTCTTCCCAAGTCCACGACGAAGAAGGTTGCCGAAGCGCTGAAGAAGGAAATTGAGCCGTTGAGAGTCCTGGGCATCCTGCGGCGGGGCATCTCTCCTCTTTTCTTCCAATCCACCCGTGCGCAGATGACGCGTTTCGCACTCAGCCCGCGCGAAGTCATTCTCTCCTCATGGATTGTTTCCGGCAATGGGCGTCATGGGGACGACGAAGCGAAGGACTGGTCGCGGTTCGCCCTCGAGGCAGCGTTTCGCGGCACGGAGGACGAAGACTTTTCTGCCTATGACAAGATCCCGGTGAAGGAGCGCTACTGATGCCGAAGCCGGGCCACATTGCATACGTTCAACTGCCCAATGCCGACCTCACCCAGGGCAAGAACCGCCCCGTCCTCGTTCTCGGAAAATGTCCCGGCAAGTTCGACGACTGGCTCATCTGTCCCGTTTCGTCACGCCAGCGCCTGGCCACCCCGGGCGTTGACGAACTGGTAATTGCCACTGATGCGGACTACGCGCAAACCGGCCTTGCCATGCCAAGCGTCATCCGCGTTTGCCGTCTGGCAGTCGTTGAAAGCTCTCTCTTGATCGGCGCGATCGGTTCAGTAGACTCAGCAAGACTTGGCCGCATCTTGACGAGCCTCAAGAACTGGATCAGCAATCTGTAGGGAAAACATGAACAAGAAGCAGGCATCCGAACTCATTCAGAAGACATTCCCCGAAGCGTTCGACAAGGCCCAATTCCACAACTTCGTAATCAACGTCCTGAATCGTTTGGACGAATCCAAAGCGAAGCATTGGTCCACCCAGTACGTCAAGGACGCCTTCAAGGCGCACGTCCATCGGTATGAGCGCTTGGGCACATACACCAGTCCCGACGAGGAGAAGGTGGACGTTCTCATCGTATACCTGACTGCCGAGTCGAAACTCGAACGGGCACGCACCGCGATCCGCAATTTTGTGGCCGACCATCTCAAGGCGCGCGACGAAAAAGACGCGGCGCTCGTTGCTTTCGTTTCACCGACCGGAAAGCAATGGCGACTCTCGTACGTCAAGATGGAGTACGCCACCGTCGAGAAGGAGTCGGGCATGGTCGGCGTCGAAACCCGGCTCACGCCTGCCCGCCGCTTCTCCTATCTTGTCGGCGAGGGCGAAAGTTGCCACACCGCCGAGAGCCGATTTCTCGACTTGCTCCAGGACACCGCCACCGATCCCGCGCTTGCCCAAATTGAGGAAGCCTTCAGTGTGGAGGCCGTCACCAAGGAGTTCTTTGCCAAGTATGCGGAGCATTTCGGTGATATCAACGCGGCGCTGGAAAAGCTCGTCGCCAAGGGCAAGACGCTCCGCGATGAATTCAACGCCAAGGGCGTCAATACTGTGGACTTTGCCAAGAAGCTCATGGGCCAGATCGTGTTTCTGTATTTCCTGCAGAAGAAGGGCTGGCTCGGCGTCGAGAAGGGAAAGGACTGGGGCACCGGCCCGCGCGACTTCCTGCGAAGATTAGCCAATGGAGACTATGGCAAGTACGACAACTTCTTCAATGACATCCTCGAACCCCTTTTCTACGACGCGCTGGCCACCGACCGCGGAGATGAAGCATGGTGCAGCCCCTTCAAGTGTCGCATCCCCTTCCTGGACGGCGGCCTGTTCGAACCGCTCGGTGACTACGAATGGAAGAAGACTGACATCATTCTGCCGAACGAACTCTTCGCCAATGACGAGTATGTCGAGGAGGGTGTTACCGGAACGGGTGTCTTCGACATGTTCGACCGCTACAATTTCACCGTCAATGAATCTGAACCGCTGGAGAAGGAAGTCGCCATCGACCCCGAAATGCTTGGAAAGGTCTTCGAAAACTTGATTGAGGAAAACCGGCGCAAGGGACTCGGAGCCTTCTACACCCCGCGCGAGATTGTCCACTACATGTGTCAGGAAAGCCTCATCAACTACCTCGACACAGCAGTGAACAGGAGCAACGAAATCGTTCCGCGCGCCGAAATCGAGACCTTTATCCGCTTGGGCGAGCAGTTATCCCATTACGAGTCCGTGGAAGCGCAGTATGCGATCAAGATGCCCAAGAGCATCGAGAAGAACGCCATGGCGCTTGAAGACGCACTCAAGTCTATCACCGTGTGCGACCCTGCCGTCGGTTCAGGCGCGTTTCCGGTGGGCATGATGACCGAGATCGTTCGTGCTCGCGCGGCGCTCACGCCGTATTTCAACGATGTCGGTAAACGTACCTCGTACCACTTCAAACGCCACGCCATACAGAACTGCATCTACGGTGTGGACATTGACTCCAGCGCTGTGGAAATCGCCAAGCTTCGACTCTGGCTCTCTCTTGTCGTTGATGAAGAAGATGTAAAGAAGGTCGAGCCTCTGCCAAACCTTGATTACAAGGTGGTATGCGGCAACTCGTTGTTGGGGTTCCCCTTCAAGTCACAGCGCATCCAAGAACTCGAGAATCTAAGAGAGAAGTTCTTCAGCGAGAGCGAACATGCTGCAAAGGCAAAGCTCAAGAGTCAAATCGACTCTACCCTGGCAGAGGCAATAGCCGCGTCAAAGCGCAGTCTGGGTTACGAAATCACATTCGACTTTGAGACTTGGTTCTCTGAAGTCTTCCGTGAGCGCGGCGGGTTCGACGTAGTCATAGCAAATCCCCCATACGTGGATTCTGAAACGATGGTCCGAAATGACCCGGAGGGTCGCGCGCTGATAGCAGGCCTGTATGAGACCACTCGTGGGAACTGGGACTTGTACATCCCGTTCTGGGAACTTGGGCTAAAAAAGCTCAGCACATCGGGCACTGCAACTTTCATCACGCCAAACAAGTGGCTTTCAATCAGATACGGGAAGGCGCTGCGCACGCTCGCGACGCAATATGCCTACCACCTTGTTGACTATTCAAGATTTCGTGCTTTTGAGCAGGTCGGGGTCTTCCCAGTTGTCATGTTGATGTCAAAGAGACGGCCGTCGGTACTGACAGTCCGAAGATTCATGGAGGATCAGCGTCTGGTGTTCGAGCAGAGAATGCCTTCCAAACGCCTGGAGGATTTTGAGAATTGGGGCGTGTTCTTGAGCCCACACTTCCCGCTTGTGGTCAAAGTGGCCGCAGACCATGCAAAGGTATCGAATCTGTGCGAGGTGGGAGAGCCCTTTACGGTTTCCGAGGCCTACCAGGTTACAAAACTCATCGAGGAATGGACTCCTGCAAAGAAGGACACGCTGAAGTTTGTGAACACCGGGACTATTGACCCTTATGTGAATCTCTGGGGTCAAAAGCAGACCACGTATCTCAAGGTCAAGTATTCGAAGCCCGTCTTGAACACGACTCGCTTCAAGAGGGCGTTTCCACGTCGATTTGCCCAATCTACCAGTGCAAAGATCATCATCTCCGGCATACGCCACTTTGAATCTTTCTTGGACAAGGATGGTGAGTACGTGGCGGGGAAGTCGACCGTCATACTTAGGGGCTTTAAGGCAGGCTGTTCACCCGAGTGCTTGCTCGGCATACTGAACTCCACGCTTGTGAAGTTCTACCTACAGGAGTGCTACGGCAGTTTGGCAATGGATGGGGGTATCAATTTCTCGCCTTATAACGTCTCTGAGATACCTGTCGCCAATGCTCCACAGAAGAAGGAACGCGAAATAGAAGACTGTGTCAAGCAGATCCTCGCGGCAAAGCATCGTAATCCTGACGCAGACACGTCGGCGTTACAGCACGAAATCGACAAGCTTGTGTATGAAATCTACGGTCTCACGCCCGAGGAGATCAAGATTGTGGAGGGAAAGGCATGATAGGGCAGCGGCGGAATGTCCCGCAGTCGGTCCGCCTTCTCTACCTGGTGTTCTATCCGGCTTTGCTGTTCGTGATGACTCGCATGGCCTTCGACCAGGGGCTCCCGCTGACCGTTCCAAGGGTCTCTGGTTCTATTCCGGCGCAGCCGCGCTGATTCTTGGCAGTCTTTGGACGAGCATCCAGTTACGAGAACCGCGTGATGATTCGGCTCAACTTTCTTGCGGATATTCAAGAGTCCGAAGCTGGAACGAACTCATATGCAGTCAAGTGGCTCCATTCGAATCGAGCCTCATGACGCCCGCTTTTTCCATCTGCTAGGCGAGATCTCCACCGATGAGTCAATAGCGGGCCGAGGGATGCTTACCGCTCTCGTGGTCCATAAATCAAGCGACTATCAACCTCGCCCTGGTTTCTTCGAGCTTGCCAGGGAGTTGGGCCATGACGTTGCCGACATCGGGAAGTTCTGGATCCAATAGGTCAAGAAGGTGTTCGCGTCATGGAGTCATTGAACTCCGCTACGAATAACAACTCTCCGGAGAGGGTGCGGCTGGGCGAGATAATTCATTGATGATCGATTTGTTCGGCCGCTCGGCAAGAGGCCGTGATGCGGAGGCGTGGCATGCAAGAGAACTTCGCGTTTTCCCGAAACACAACGGTGGGGTTCGCTCGTCGCGTTCGTAAGAACCTCGACTTCATTGTGAAGAAAAGGTCCGAAGGGCATGATGTGCATGAGGTCACTCAGCTCGCCATATCCCTCTTGGGCATCATTGTATTCCCATGGGAGGCTGGAGCCCTTGGGCACGTAGACAGCCTTTCTTTGAGCAACCTCGAGCAAGAAGGTTGGCCTCGTTGGAACATCCTCTTGGACGCGAAAGGCGACACGAACACATTGGGAAAGCTGACTCGGCATTTACGAAATGCTGCATCTCACAGGCGCATTACCTTCAGCTCTGACGATCCGGAAATGGCGAAGGTGGAGATCCAGTTTGAAGATGCCCCTCGGGATGAGGAAACCGCCAGTTGGCGTGCGACGATTAACTCGGCAGATTTGAAGGCCTTTTGCGATCGGTTCACTAAGGATCTGGAAGTGAGTGTGGGCTGACTGGCAGCCTCCGCCCTACAACTCGATGGAGTCGACCTGGCCAGCCATGTCGGCTCCCTTTGCGTGATGCTGGTCCTCGGCTGGCCCGGCGGCTCACCTCGAGGCCGTCAGGCAACGCCAATGAAAATTAGACCGTAGCCCTGTTCGCTCAGGTGGCACCTTCCAGATAATGCCGAGCATTCGCTTCTACCTTCTCCGAGCCGCTATGAAGCCCTTAGGTTGGTCGAGCCGTCGCTTCCCCGCCGACGACCCCAATTCCCTGGTTCGTTTGCGTCAGACCGCTGGCCGTATCGCGGACATGTTCACGAGACCCCCTCGCTGGGCCAGTGTAGAAAGGTCAACGGTTGGCAATATCGCAGGTGAATGGGTTGCAGTCGCCGGCGCGCGGAGTAGTCCGGTAATGCTGTTTCTGCATGGTGGGGGTCTCTTCTTTCCGTGGAGTAACCTGTTTCGACGAGGACTCAGCTATCTTGCGAGATATTCTGGTCTGTCTGCATTCGCAGTGGACTGTCGGCTTCCACCTGAGCACGTTTATCCTGCCGCTCATGATGATTGCTTCGCCGTTTACCAAACCCTAGTGCAACAGGGTAGGAAAGTGGTGCTGGTCGGCGAGTCGTCAGGAGGATTGCTGGCCCTGGCAACTCTTCTCCGAGCAAAGCGGGCGAAGCTGCCCAGCCCCAGCTGTGCGTGCTCCTTTCACCGGTGGTAAATTGTGGCTTCAAGGACCTGAGAGGTTGGGAGCATGAAGCGGTCTACGTCGATCCGAGATTCACTATCGGAATACACAAACACTATGTGGCAGGCAACGACACCAGTATCCCGGATCTCAGCCCGGTAGATGCCAACTTGGCTGATCTGGCGCCCATTTTTTCTCTGGCCGGGGAACAGGATTTTGCCAGGGGCGAAGTGGAACGACTGGCTGACGCAGCAAAGCGTTGCGCCCTTGAAATGCATTACCAATTATGGCCTCGAGCCTGGCACGGCTGGAATCTGTTCGTGCCCCACCTGCCGGAGGCTACGGAGGCTTACAAGTCGCTTGGCGCGGTGATTCGCCAGCATTCATACTAAGTGAATTGCCTAGCCACTCGCTGCGGCGCACGGCACCTCAAGCTGTGGACATAAGGTTCATGACCAGCCTGCCTACGAACCGTACTCTGGACGTGAGACATCGCCTTGCATAAAGCTCCTGCGTAATTAGTTTGTGTATAAGTGAGGTGTAGAATGTTCGCGACAGGTACCTCCAAGACACGTAGGGTCAACCTCATGATCAGCGAAACGCTTATCGAATGGGCCTCAAGGACTGCGGAGACTCGGGGCATCAGTGTCTCAGCACTCATCCGCGAGGCTCTCGAAAGGGAGCGCGAACAATCCC